>ENA-UOWG01001467-UOWG01001467.1-activated-sludge-metagenome-genome-assembly--contig:-NODE-1467-length-23304-cov-4.922964_pt1 | contig 23304 bp, 22 predicted proteins | sample MGYA00238147_ERZ761563 | MGnify/ENA primary metagenome ERZ761563 (study PRJEB28884, sample SAMN05720216) | anaerobic digester metagenome | isolation source: active sludge of municipal... | reverse complement strand
CTCAGGACGTTTTTTTTACGGAAAACCGCAGGTCAGATTGTTAAAGCGGTTGAAAGTGACAATTTCTAGCCCCCTGGCCGCGAAATCGCCTGCGCCGCATCGGGTTCCAGCTAACTCGTGCCCGGCCGTCGGCCGGTTCGCGGGGTTGCTGGGGTCGGGATCGTGTTTGCTGGCGCGGGGTGGTTGTTTGCTGCGTTTCCGCTGTTCAGGGGTGGTTTCGTGACGGCAGGGAAGCGGTTGGCGGCGGAGTTGTCCGGGGATGGGGATTCGGTCACGGTGCGGGAGCTGATCGGGCATGCGGCGCAGTTCGCGGACCTGATTGAGCGTTGCGACCAGCTGATCGCGGGGAAGCGGTCGGCGTGGATGCAGGTTCGGGTGAACTCCGAGCAGGTGGTTGAGGTGCGGATCTCCGATGTGGTGCGGGAGCGCCGCCAGTTGACCGCCGAGTTGCGTCATCTGCTGGCCGAGGTCCACAAGCAGCGCGCGAACATCGCGTTGAACTTCGACGACGACGATGTCCTCGACGACGAATGAGCGTGTCTGGCCGGATGAGTGGCCGGAGTGGTTGGGGGATTGGTCGCGGCTGACGGGTCGGCAGTGTCCCGAGGTTGAGTGCTGGCATCCGGGGGATGAGTCCGAGGGTGATGCCATGGCGAAGTTCGGTGTCCGTCTGGGCTTGCGGCTGATGCCGTGGGAGTTGATGCAGGTGCGGGCGATTTCGTCGTTGGACGACGATCGGCTGTGGACTCATCGGGTGGCGTTGATGGAGGTCACCCGGCAGCAGGGCAAGACCTGGATTTTGGTTTTGATCATCTTGTGGCGGCTGTTCAAGCGCCGCCGCCGCGGTGTTTACACCGCTCAGCAGTGGGCGACTGTGGAGGATGTGTTTGATCGGGTCATCGCGATCATCGAGCGCACCCCGTCGTTGCGCCGGCGGTTGGCGGCGCCGCCGTCTAAGGCGGGTAACCGCGGGGTGATCGTGCTGAAGCCGTTGCCCGGCGAGAAGCATGTGGTGAAGTTCAATTTCGGGCCGCGGACCCGGCACTTCGCGCGTGGTTTCACTGAGATCGACGATCTGATCTTGGACGAGTCCTACGACCTGGTGCCCGCGGAGGTCGCGAACCTGACCGGGGCGCAGGCCGCGTCGCCGAATCCGCAGACGATCTACGCCTCGACGCCGCCGGTGATCACCCAGCATCCGCACTGCCACCGTTTCTCTGGGCTGGTTCGCACTGTTGAGTCTGGTGGGGCGCCCGGCCTGTACGGGGCTTTGTACCGGGCGCCGCGGCGTTTTGAGCGTGGTGACCCGGCTGCCTATCCGCTGGCGCAGCCGTCCTACGGCGTGGTGGGCAACGACCGGGAGATGGCGGCCCATTTGCAGGGAGCACGCGATGCCGGTGCCGCCGATTTGGCTCTGTTCGACGCTGACTGGTTGGGGTGGGGTGACTATCCGCCGCCGGAGAACGGCCGGTCTTCGGAGATCGGGCAGTGGGAGTCGTTGGCTGATCCGGGTGCTCGGGTGAGCGGGCCGCGGGTGGTGGTGTTGACGAGGGAGAAGACCTGGGCGATCACTGCCGCTCAGCGCACCACTGATGGCCGTATCCACATTGAGGTGGGTTGGGCTGATGATGCGCCCGCTGCGGCGGTGGTGCGTCGTCTGGTTGATGTGGTGGCTGCGTGGAACCCGGCGGCGGTGGTGGTGGGGCGTGGCGCGTCGGCGCAGGTGCTTCCTGAGTTGGAGGCCGCCGGGATTGAGGCGGTGACACCGAATCGCAGCGAGGAGGCCCAGGCGTGTGGCGGGTTCCTGTCGGATGCCACGTCGGGGGCGTTGTCGCACAGCGGCCAGCCCGGTCTGGCTGAGGCGATGGCCCGCGCCTACAGGCATGAGCTTCCTTCGGGTGGGTTCGTGTGGCAGGTGTTCGATCCGGTGTCTCACGCGCAGTTGGTGGGGGCGACGTTGGCGCGGTGGGCGTTGCTGAAGTTCGGCAGCCCGCCGCGGCGTAAGTCGGTGGGCGCCCGCACCGGGCGGTCCCGGCCGAGGATTGAGGATCGCGAAGTCGACGCCATGAGCATGGCGTTCTAGCAGAGAGGAGCGGCGACATGGCAGCGAAGACCGCCGCTCCGCGTACCGAGAAGGGCTACGTCGTCTCGCAGCCGAGTTGGGCTGGGCCGCTGGACCAGTTCGAGCAGGTTCCCGAGTTGATGTGGCCGAACTCGGTGTACACCTACACCCGGATGGCGCGGGAGGATGCCCGCATCGCGTCGGTGCTGCGGGCGATCGGCCTGCCGATCCGGCGCACAGCGTGGCGGATCAGCCCGAACGGGGCCCGCGACGAGGTGGTGGAGTTCGTGGCCCGCAACCTGGGGCTGCCGATCGAGGGGGCCAGCGATGACGCCCCGACCCCGCGGACTCGTGACCGGTTCTCGTGGCGCACCCACCTGCAGCAGGCCCTGACCTGTCAGCAGTACGGACACGCACTGTTTGAGCAGGTGTACCGCGTCGAGGGGACTGGTTCCGGTGCGCGGTTGGTGTTGCACAAGTTGGCGCCGAGGCCGCAGTCGTCGATCGCGTACTGGCAGGTCGCCCCCGACGGTGGTCTGGTGTCGGTGCAGCAGTGGCCGGCGGGGACGTTCACCGCGCCGGGGATGCTGGTTTTGGCGCCGCAGTCGATGGGCGATGCGATTGAGGTGTCCCGTCTGGTCGTCTACACCCGCGACCCCGATCCGGGGGTGTGGACGGGGAACAGTCTGCTGCGCCCGGCTTACAAGCATTGGAAACTCAAGGACGAGTTGATCCGGATTGAGGCCGCCGCGGCCCGCCGGCACGGCATCGGTGTGCCGTGGATCAAGGGAAACGCCTCGGACTCCGAGGACGAAGAGCGCATGGATGAGCTCCTGAAGATCGCTTCGCAGTATTCCGGTGGCGCGTCGGCCGGTTTGGCGCTGACCGAGGGTGAGGAGGCGGGGATCATGTCCCCGGCCGGTACTCCGATGGATCCGCGCCGGGCGATCGAGTATCACGACCATCAGATGGCTCTGGTGGCGTTGGCGCACTTCCTGAACCTTGACGGCAAGGGCGGTTCGTATGCGCTGGCGTCGGTGCAGGCTGACACGTTCGTGCAGTCGGTGCAGACTGTGGCCGACGACATCCGCGACACCGCCCAGGCGCATGTCGTGGAGGATCTCGTCGACCTGAACTGGGGGCCCGACGAGCCGACACCGCTGCTGAGTTTCGACGAGATCGGGTCGCGGCAGGACGCGACCGCCGCGGCGTTGCAGATGCTGACCAACGCGGGCCTGCTCACCCCTGATGAGCGGCTGGAGATGTTCATCCGCCAGTCCACCGGGCTGCCATCCCCGGACCCGGACACCGCGGTGCCGCCGTCCTCCCCGGAGCCCTCCCCGGAGACACCCCCACCGCCGGCACCGCCGGAGGCTCGCGCCCGCATCACGTTGGGCGCCGATTCAGGAGAACCGACGCTATGGTGACCGCCCGCCCGACCTGGTACCAGATCCGCAACGCCGCCCCGGACGCTACCGGCCCGGCGGAGGTGCTGATCTACGACGAGATCGACTCGTGGTTCGGGGTTTCCGCCGAGCAGTTGGCCCGCGACATCGCCGCCCTGGACGACAGCCGCGACTTGCTGGTACGGATCAACTCCCCGGGCGGGAACGTCTACGACGGGGTGGCGATCCTCAACAGTCTGCGCGGCCACCCGGGGAAAGTGACTGTCGTCGTTGACGGTTTGGCTGCGTCGGCGGCGTCGGTGATCGCGATGGGCGGCGACGAGATCGTCATGAACCGCAACAGCGAACTGATGATCCACAACGGCCGCGCTGCGGTGGTGGGCGGCGCGGAGGACATGCGCAAGATGGCCGACCGCCTCGAAGCGGTCAACGCCAACCTGGCCGCCATCTACACCGCCCGCGCCGGCGGCACCGTCGAGGACTGGCGTGCGGTGATGGCCGCCGAAACCTGGTACTCCGCCGACGAGGCCGTCGAGGCGGGGCTGGCGGATCGGGTGGAGACCGGCAGCGCTGACGCCCGCGCTATCGCGGCGAAGTTCGACCTGTCGGTTTTCGCTCACGCCGGCCGCGCCCACGCACCGGCCCCGCCGGCGATCCAGACCCCTTCGGCCGAGGCCGAGGTTGTTTCACAACACACAGAAGGAGACAGGCATATGCCTACCTTGCAGGAAGGCCTCGCGCAGCTGCTCGGCATCCCCGCCGACGCCGACGAGGGCACCATTCTGGCCGCCGCCGCGGAGGCCCTCGACGAGCGCTCCGAGGACACCCCGGTCGAGCCGGTCGAGCCGAGCGTCGATCAACTGACCGAGGTGGCGGCCCGACACAACCTGACCGTCATCGACGCCGACCAGCACGCCGCGCTGCTGGCCGCCGCGCAGGCCGGTGCGCAGGCCCGCGCCCAGCAGATCCGCGAGGCCGACGAGCGCCTCGTGGATGCGGCCATCGCGGACGGCAAGTTCCCGGTCGCCCGCCGCGATCATCACCTGACGGCGCTGGCCGCCGACCGCGAGGGTCACACCGCGGTGATCAACGCGCTCGCTCCCGGGCTGGTCCCGCTCACCGAGAAGGGCCACGGCGTGACCGCTGATATCACCAACGAGGACGACGCGATCTACGCGTCGCTGTTCGGAAAGGACGCCTGACATGGCAACCGACTACACCCACATCTTCGCTCCGGGGCAGGCGTTCACCCGCACCACGTCCGGATCGGTCACCGCCGGCCAGGCGCTGGTGGTCTCCGGCGACGACACCGTGGCAGCGGCCTCGGGCGCATCATCGGCCTACATCGGCATCGCGGCGTTCGACGCCGGTTCCGGCGCCGAGGTGACCGTCCTGTCCGGCGGTGTCCATGAACTGGCCGCCAGCGGTTCCATTTCCGCCGGCGATCTGGTGACCACCGCGGCGTCCGGCGCGGTGGCGGCGCAGGGAACCCCTTCCGCGGCCAACGACATTCAGGTCATCGGCGTGGCCTTGAAGGCCGCCGCCTCCAAGGTCACCGTCAAGCTGTTCCGCTGACAGCGGGCAGGAACAAGAAAGCGAGTTAACTCATGGCCGTTCTTTATCCTCCCGCACAGCCGAGTCTGTCGGGTGATGTTGTCACGATCAGCCGATTCCTCAATTCCCCGACTCTGGTGGCGCGCCGCCTGCGGACCCTCGCCGAGCAGCGGTTCATCGCCGATGTGCTGCTGTCGGGGCGTATCGCCACCACCTCGGGGTCGGTGCTCTACGAGACCGGGGAGACGATCTACTCCGACCGGGCACCGCAGAGCGTCGCCCCCGGAGCGGAGTACCCGCTGACCCCGATCAGCACCGGCAACGCGTCGCTGGCCAAGACGGTCAAGTGGGGTAACGACGCCGAGGTCACCGATGAGGCGATCGCCCGGCAGCTGTTCAACCCGGTCGACAAGGCGCTGACCAAGCTGGTCAACCAGACCGTCAAGACCGTCGACGGGGTCGCGATGTCGGCGATCCATTCGGCGGTCACCCAGAACACGGCGGCGATCGCCACCTGGACGACAGGTTCCCCGTCGATCCTGCGGGACATCGCCCGCGCCCGCGGGAAGATCGACGCCCTCAACCAGGGTTACGACCCCGACTACCTGGTCGTGGACGACGCCACCTACGCCAACCTGATCTCCGACGCCTCGGTGGCCTCGTTGCTGCGTCGGGAGAACGGCGACAACCCGGTGTACACCGGCACGTTCCCGGTGATCGACGGTCTGACTGTGCTGCGGTCGCCGTCGATGACCAACGCGGGAACGTCCAGCGCCTACGCCCTGGTGGTTGATTCCAAGGCTCTCGGTGCGATGGTCGACGAGAACCTGGGCGGCCCCGGCTACGTGGCCTCCGATGGTGTCGGCATTCAGGCCAAGACCATCCGTGAGGACGAGACCGACAAGTGGCGCATCCGGTGCCGCCGGGTCACGGTCCCGATCGTGCAGGAGCCGGCGGCGGCGTGGAAGATCACCGGGGTCGCGGCATGACCTGGAAGGTCACCGCCCCCCTGGTGCTGGCCGCCGACGAGCGCGGCCAGACCCACCACGTCTATGCCGGCGGTGTCATCGACTGGCTGTCCGACGCCCAGCGGGACCACTTCCTCGCTGAGGGTCTGGTGGTCGAGGTCGACACGGCCGCCGCGGCGCCGGGGGCGGCCGGTGACGGGAAACCCGATGAGCATGCCACCAAGGCTGCGCTCATCGACTGGCTGGTCGACAACGCCGAGCACGCCGACGGGTCGGCCTACACCGAAGCCGAGTTGCGTCCCCTCAACAAGGAGGCGCTGTGGGATCTGGTCGGGGCGGTGGACTGATGGGTTTGTACACGGTGCTGACCCCGTGTGTGGTCGGTGACCTGCACTACACGCGGGTCCCGGACCATCCTGTCGAGGCCGACGACACCGCCGCCGCTGCTCTGGTGGCGGCGGGGTCGCTGGCCCTGTACACAGATCCCGACGAGAAGCCGACCCCAGCAGGGGCCGGCGAGTCGCGTTCCCGCCGCCGAAGCGGCAGCGCCGAGGACTGATCGGGGGAACTTGTGGGCGCCCCGTTCCTGACCATCGAGGACTTCACGTCCGAATATCAGGGCAGCCTGTCCGATGGGGAGGAGACGACCGCAGGACGTCTGCTGCAGGTGGTCTCCGACGGTATCCGGGCCCGCAAACCCGACGTCGACCCCGCCGCCGCGGCGATGGTGGTGTTCGAGGTGGTCCGCGACGCCGTCGCTTACGGGCACCTGGGGCCGCTGACCAGCTTCACCAACATCACCGCCCACCGGCAGGAATCCGGCACCTTCGACGGGGCAGCCCGCGCCGGTGACGACTACCTGACGGCCCGACACAAACGACTCCTGGGAATCCCGGTCGCCTCTAACGCTGCCCCGCGGGGCAGCTTCGCAGCTGGCGACTACTGATATGGGCGTGTACCGGATCGGCGGGCAGCGCCTCGGGATCGAGCGCGACATCCCGGTCCTCGACGACGAGGAGCACCCCGTGTTCTCTGAGTTCGGGCAGCCGTTAACCGCCCCGGTTCTGGTGTGGGTGGATGGGTGCCTGTTCGAGGTGCCCCAGGCGCCCGATGAGCAGCAGGGCACCACCGTGACCACGAGTGAGGTCGGGTGGGCGGTGATCCCTATCGGCGTCGACGCGGTCGTCGCCGCGGTGGACGCCGATGGCGATCCGGCCCCGATCGCGTTCTTCGACGGCTCCGGCAACCCGGCAATTTCGTCGTCGGCGCGGATCCGCCACAACGGTCTGGTGTATGCGATGCGCGGCGACGCCGTGTTGGAGCGTGACATGCGGGGGCGACCCGATCACGTGTTCTGCCGCTGCGAGCGGGAACGCGGATGAGCAACGCCGACATCAGCTTCACGGTGGACCGGGACAAGCTGGCCGCTGAGATCACCGAGCAGATCAACGCCGAGATCGCCGCGGGGAAGCTCGACACCCAACTAGACGACTTCATGGAGAACGAGGTCGTTCCGGCGTGGCAGGCGAACTCCCCGGAAGACACCGGCGAATACAAAGAGTCCGTCGAGGTGAAGCACCCCGCGAAGGGTGGCAGGGGTGCGGTCGGCTCCTCCAACGGTTACGCGCACCTGATCGAGTACGGCTCCGAAGACACACCTGAGTTCGCTCCCCGGGCCAAGGCCGCGGCGACGTTCAACAACGGATCAACCGGCGACTACAACGGCAAGAAGAAGAAGTGACTGCCGACCTCTACGACCGGAAGGTCACCCCTGCCGAGGTGTTCCTGCGGGCGTGGCTGATCCCGCTGGCCACCGATCCCGCCCTGGTCGGGTCTCAGCGTTGGGCGGCCGGGATGGGACTGCCGTATCGGATGGTCAGGCGGCTGTCCGGCCCGACGGACCTGATTTCAGACTTCCCCACGGTGCGGGTGCATACCTTCGCCGCGACCTATACCGACGCTGCCCGTGAGGCCGACCGCACTCACCGCCGGATGTTGTTGTTGGCCCGCGACCTTCCCGACGTGACCGTCGCCAGTGGGGTAGTGGCCAGCTGCGCGTCCTGCGACGTGCTGACCGGTCCGCGGGAAGAGCCCTACGGCGCTGAGTCGGTGGTGGTTCGTTTCATCTGCGAGTACGACCTCGAACTGCGTTTCGTCTCCGTCTAGCCGACCCCCCCTAGTTCCGCGCGGCCCGCATCGGGGCCGGTCGCGGCAATCAATGTGTGTGGCCCAACAAGGCGCAGCAATCGCCGGAATCCCTTTCGGCACATCCCTTCCGGAAAGGAAAAACTCATGGCTCAACCAGCTACCGGCGTCAGCTTCGCCGCCTCCGGCCTGGCCTACCTCAACAGCCTGCGGGTGCGGCGCGGTGGCCGCTGGTCGGTTCTCGTGCGCGACTACAACGGTTCGCTGAGCAACATCAGCCCGGGCAGCTCGTTCGTGGCTCCGCTCGCGCAGGACGGGGGGTGGCGCTCCGATCTGCTGGCCATCGTGAAGAACGCCGCCGGGAAGTGGGTGTACAACACCTCCACGAACCTCGGGTTCTATCCGATCGGGTTCGTTCACCCGGACGGCATTGAGCGCAACCCCAAGGTTTCCAGCGACCCGCTGGACGGTTTGCAGTCCCTCGACCCGATCCGCGTCGACATCCAGAAGCGTGACAAGACGGTCATGTTCACGCCGCTGGAGCGCAACCCGGTCGTGGATGCGATCCGGTTCAACCAGCCGTTGACCCAGGTGTTGGAGCGTACTGCGACCTCGGCGACCTACTTCGCGTCGGAGTCCACCGACGACCTTCCGATCCGCCGTCAGGTGCTGATTTGCCACGAGGACCGGATGGGTGGGCTGGTGGAGCGCAACGTGTTCCCGTTCCCGCGGTGCGTGCTGACCGACCTCGGCGCGGAGAAGGGTAACAAGAAGGACGCCGACGCCGCGAAGTTCACCCTGTCCCGCGAGATCGACCCGTATTTCGTTGACGCGAATGGTGTTCCGTTGCTTGACGGGCGCTGGACGGCGGGCAGCCTGTGGGATCAGGACACCGCTCCTGGTTTGACGTTCGTCCCGCCGGCCCCGGTGGCGACCGCGTTGACGTCGACCACCGCGATGCTGGTGTTCCCGGTCCCTGTGGGCGGCACCTCGCCGTACACCTACGCGGCGCAGAAGTCCGCCGATGGTGTCACCAGCTGGACGTCGGTCACCGCCGGGTCGCCGACGGTCGCCGACGGTCTGGTCACGTTGCCGTTGTCCGCGCTGACGTCGGCAACGACCTCTTACTTCCGGGTGACCCTGACCGACGCCGCGTCGGGCACCGCCACCTCGGCGGTGTCGAACGCGGCGACCCAGTCGTAAACCGGAACCCAGAGCGGTCCCGGCGGGTGTACGGCTGCGCCCGCCGGGACCACCACCCGAACTACAGCCGACAGCCGATCAACGTTCAGCCGAGAGGAATACAGCCGACATGACCAAGAAGCCCAGCAATCCCGGTGTCGAGGCCGCCGAGCAGGCGAAGGCGTACAACTCGCCGTTCGCCCCGCGTGAGCTGGTTCTCGACGACGGCACCGTCATCGAAGTGCCGCCGCACCCGAATCTGCGGATGCTCGACGACGACGCCCTGGCCGCGTGGGACCAGTTGTGGTTCGAGCTGGAGGGCTACGACCACCACGAGATCACCCTGCCTGAACGCACCGTGAAGGACACCGAGGATGGCGCCGAGGTGGTGCTGCCCGCGGAAACCAAACAGGGCGGCCTGAAGGTTCCCTACCGCAAGACCGATCCCGTCAGCGGGGAGGCGGTGCTGCTGGACCCGCCGTATGAGGTTCGGGTGGCGCAGATCGCATTAGGTGACGACTACGCGGTGCTGCGGGCCGGGAAGGTCGCCGGCCGCCGCGGCGCGGCCAGGCATGTGTGGGCGTTGTGGAACGCCCAGAGCATGGACTTGACCGAACGGCAGGCCTCCGATCCCAAAAGTGTTGACAGCGCAGATGGTGTGGAGGCGGTGGCCCCGGCAGATCGCCAGTGATCTGCGGCGGTTTTTCCATCTGTCGATCGCTGACTGGCATCAGGGGCGGTTGAGCAGCTACGAGCTGCTGGAGGTGTTCGGGGTCTCGATCAGCGACGACCCGGCGACCCGGACCCGAACGATCCGAGTCGATTTCGCCCCCGAGGACGGTGCTTTGGCCGCCGCGCTGCGGGGCGGGGAACTCCCCGAATGGCAGCAGATGATCCGCCAGTCCGCCAACACGTTGGCGGTGCTGCGGGCCGCGCAGGTCCCTGGGGCGGCGGCCGATGAGTACGGGGAGCGGTTGTTCTTCCCACTGTCCAAGGTGTTGGAAATCGAAGCTGAGGAAGAGGCTCGGCAGGCCGAAGAGGCTCGGATGCGTGAGCAGGGAGTCGGGGATGCGATGGCGGGCATGTGGACTCTGACCGATGAGGGAGGTGAGTGAGCGGTGCCGATTTACAGTGACGTGATCGCTCGCCTTGACGAGAAGTCGGTGCAGGAAACGCTGCGCGCTTTGGAGTCCCAATTCGAAAGCGGCGGTAGCAATCTCGGGGAGACGTTCTCCCGGGCGTTCTCCGCGGCCGGGTCGAACTTCAGTGCCGGGCTCTCCGACGGGATCAGGCAGACCATCGGCGACATGGGTTCACTCGGCACGGCGGCCGAGTCCGCGCTGGGCCGCATCCCGGTCGGCGCTGCCGCCGCGGCCACGGGGATCGGGTTGATCGCTGTCGCCGCCGTTCAGGTCGGGCAGGCGTTGTACGACGTCGGGGAACGGTTCGATGCCGTGTCGGATCGGATCGCCGCGCGCACCAACACCCTCGGCGACGACATGGACAAGCTCAACGAGACGTTGCGGGCGTCGTTCCGCAATAGCGCATCCTCGCTGGAGGAAGTCGGGGCGGTGCTGACCGGGGTGGCCCAGTCGCTACATCTGACCGGCCAGGCCGCAGTCGAGGTCACCAACCAGATCGACGACTTCAACCGCAGCACCGGCGACAGCCTCAACATCCGCAACCTCGGCCGGGTACTGGCCCAGTTCGGAGTTGATGCGGGCCAGGCCGGGAACACCATCGACATGCTGTACACGGCGTCTGCCAAATCCGGCGCGCCGATCAATGAGCTGGTTACCAACTTGTCCAACGCGGGGCCGTCCGCGCGAAACCTGGGCCTCACCCTCGGCGAACTGACCAACCTGTTCGGCAAATTTGAAGAGGGCGGAATCGAGGCCGGTCGGGCGCAAATGGCCCTGAACAACGCGGCCAAAGTGTTCGCCGACGCAGGCATCCCACTGCAAACCGGGCTGGCCGACACCATCACCCAGCTGGACGGGTTCATCGACGCCGGCAACGAAGCTGCCGCGGTCGACTTGGCGGGAACAGTGTTCGGGGAACGCGGAGCGCAGCGATTCGTCGACCTGATCCGCAACGGCAAGCTATCGGTTCAGGACTTGAACACTGAACTGACAGGCACGCAGGGGGCAATCGAAAAGCAAAGCGAGGCAACCAAGGACTGGTCCGAGAACTGGGCGACCCTCAAGAATCGGGTCACTGATCTCGCGCAGGAAATCGGCGGCCCGCTGTTCGATGCGCTCAACGACGCCCTCGGCGTCCTGAATGACCTGCTGGCAGACCCGTGGACTTCAGGCGGTGGCAGGAACGTCTCCACCGGGGCGCCGATGTCGCCCGCGGCGCCGTTCACCCCCGGCAACCTCATCCCCGGGGGTACCGCACCGAACCAGGTCAGCACCGGACCCGGCGGAGCGGGGTTGGCGGCGCAGTTCCCGTGGCTTTCTCCCAGCCTGAACATGCCCACCCCCGGCCCCGGGGACATCCGCCAACCCCAGGACGTCGCGGGCGCGGTCGCCAACTCCGGCGGCGGCTCAGGGTCCAGTGGCCCACAGATCCCGTATCCCGCGGACTACGGTCAGCCGCCCCGCCCGGGGGAGACGGTCGAGCAGTGGCAGCACCGCATGCAGGTGATGGACGCCCAACACGACGTCGCCGAGAAGCAAGCCGCGCTGACTCAGCTGGAGTCGAGCAACACCGCCGACCAAAACGCTCTCATCAAGGCTCGCAATGACCTGATCAACGCGCAGATCCGGCAAACCCAGGTCGAGAACCAGCAGACCGCCTCTGCTGCGCAGCAGGCGGCGCAGGTGCCGATGCCCGCCGGGTACGGGGCCGCCCCCCGCCCGGGGGAGACCGCGCAGCAGTACGCCGCCGAGCAGTCGATGTACGAGGCGCAGCACAAGACCGCCGAGGCCCGCGCTCGCCTCCAGCAGGTTGAAACCTCGGCCACCGCCACTGTCGAGGATTTGGTGAAGGCCCGCAATGACCTGGCCAAGGCCGAGACCGACGAACACCAGGCGCAGCTGCGGCTGTCGGAGTCGGCCAGCAAGGCCAGCGATCAGCTCGGCGAGGTCGGTGCGCAGATCGACGCCGACTTCGGCATCTCCAAGGGGCTGCCGGGGATCGTGGAGAACATCACCAAGATGCTCGCTGGGTTCGCCGCCGCCCCGGTCATCGGGGCGCTGACCGGCGCGCAGGCCGGACTCGGCTACAAGCCCGGCGATGCCGGGTCGGGTCTGGTGGGGATCCTGGCGTCGTCCGGTGCGTTCGGTTCGCAGTACGTGCGGGGTCAGTCGGCCGACGCGCAGGTATCAATGCCGGGGGCGGCATCCTCGGCGCCGTCTTCGGCGTCGTACTCGGCTGCGGCTGCGCTGCCCGGAGAATCCCCGCGCGAGTTCGCCCACCGGGTGATGATGCCGTTCTGGCAGTCCCAGGGGCTCGAAGTCGGGGACCACGCCGCCGACAAGTACGGCGAGCATCAGAACGGCGCACTGGACGTGATGGTGCCGAATCTTGCCGTCGGGAGCAAGGTTCTTCAGCAGGCGCTTTCGGACCCCAATGTGTACGGAGCCATTTTCGATAACAAGACTTACGGATACGGGCAGGGCTCGGCGCCGCGGGATTACAGCGCGGGGCACACCGGCGACCCAACGCAGGATCACCAGGACCACGTCCATATTTGGTACAAGCCGGGCAGTGGCGGCAACGTCAACCCTGCCGGAGGCGGCCTGCCCGGTTTGGGTGGGATCATGCCCGCGTCGTCGGGAACCCTTGGCGGTCAGTCGATCCCGCTGCCTCTGCCTGTCACCATCGTCGGCGGAATGGCGGGAACGGTCCCGGGTCTTCCCGGTCTGGACACTTCCGCGCCACCGTTGTCCCCGTCCACACCTTCGACCGCGCCAGGTACGTCATCCTCCCGCCCCGGTGGTGGTGGCGGTGGTGGAGGTTTGTCTCCGGGAATCGCTGGCTTGTTTCCGGGCCTGACGGGGGCCAGCACGCCGGGGCCGTCCAGCGGTGGCCTGTTCGGCGTTCCAGGAGCAGCGGCAGCGCCCGCCCCTTCCGGTGGTGGCGGTGGTGGTGGAGGTGCGCCCGCGTCGTCGTTCTTCCCCGGTCTCGGCGGGCCACCCCAATCGTTGCCCGGTCTCGGGCTGCCCTCACCAGGCGGCGGGCCAGACCCATCCAGCACGCTGATCGGCGGCCTGGCCCCGCCGCAGGGGTCCGGCGGCGGGTTCTCCGGCATGGGTGGGGGGATCCTGGGCGCAGCGTTGGGTGCGGCGTCCTCCGGCGCCGGGATGGCGGCGTCCGCCGCGGCCGGCGGCATGGACGGCGGTGCTGGCGGGGCGGCCGCGTCGGCGGCGATGCAGATCGGTGTGCAGCTGCTCAACAGGGCAGTCGCCCAGGGCGGGCAGGTCGCCGGGATCGCCGCCTCCGGTCTGATGGAGACCTTCCTGCCGTTCGGTGCGTCGGAGTTGGCTCAGAACAGTTGGCTGACCAAGATCGTCGGCGGGATCGTCGGCGCCCGCCCAGTGCTGCCCAACCTTGCCGGTGGAGCCGGGAAGAAAGCCCCTGAAGGGTTGACCCCCGAGCAGGCCGCACAGTTCAAGGACAGGGGCGGCCCGACCCCCGAGGACGTGGCCGGAGACCCCGCAAAAGCCGGCGGCGGGGGCGGCGGCGGGGGCGGGCGCACGGTCAACAACAACGTCACCGTGAACAACCAGCGGCCCACCGAGGACGGCACCGGACGTGACGTCACCTGGCACCTCGGGCAAATGTATTCGGGGCCCGGGCAGTGACGGTCGCCGACATCGTCTACCCGTCCGGGCCTTTGACCCCGCACGGCTGGTGGCATCTGGTCAACGACACCCGCCCCACGATGCGTTTACGCGCCCACGACGGGTCGATCGACTTCTACCTGCTGGGCGGTCACGCCCCACCGTTCCACGACCCCACCCACCCCGAAGCGGTCGCCATCAAGAGCCTCAAAGGGCTCGTCCCGCCATCGAAGGACATCACCCAGAAGGGCGCCACCGAGGACGGTGTCACGTTCATCGACTCCCTGTATGACCCGACCGAGGTCGAGATGGTCGTCGAATGCATGGGCCGCGATACGAAACATCTCAAGCGGGTGGTGCGGGACCTGATCGCCTCCCTGGACGCCAAGGAACCGTCCGAATTGGCGTTCTTCACTCAGGATTTGGGGTGGTGGTGGGCGCCGGTGCGGTGGAGCAAAGGCGCTCCCGGCGACCCTCTGGCCAACCAGGCGCGGGTGCGTCAGCAGCTGTCGCTGCGGTTGCAGGCCGATGATGCGTTCTGGCGTGCCGGCGACGACGTGTCGATGTTCGCCCCCTCCTATGAGGCGATGACCGATACGTTCACCACCGACTACGCCACCGACCTGGGCCCGTCGGTTCCGCAGCGCTACACCGGTTCCGGTGGCGGCTACTGCTACGCCGACGACGGCCAGGCGCGGTGGAAGGACGACCCCGACGACCAGTTCACCACCCAAGCGCGGGAAGTGGTGAACGGCCCGTATCCGACGTTCACCGACACCGACAACCAGGTCATCAACATGGTGATCGGGTCGATCCCGGAGTTCACCATCGGCGACGGGGCGTACAACGACCTGTGGGGCCGGATGAACCGCTCCGCTGGGGCGTGGGCTGGTTCGGGGATACGGGCACGGATCGGCATGCACCACGTCTTGCCGTGGATCAAACTCTCGTACTTCGACGGGTTCACCGAGCACATCATGACGGAGCGCCCGCTGCTGGTGATGCCGCTGTTCGGCGAGAAGTTCACCCTGCTGTGCGGCAACGAAAGCGACCCGCACCTGTTCCAGGTGCTCCGCAACGGAATGCCGATTTTGCAGCACCGCTCCGAAGCCCCGAACATCGGCGCCTCCTATCGGGGGTACGGGTTCGGGATGCGCGCCGGGGCCGCGCTGATCACGCAGGCCACCCCGGCGAACGTCCGCAAGATCTCGGCGGGCGACAACACGACGGTCACCCAAACCGGGTTCCTGCAATGCCTGAACGTCGGGGATCAGCCGATGTACCGCGATCACACCGTGTTCGGGCCGGGCCTGTTCCGCATCTACGACGGCCCCGGATCGTCGGACTTTGTGGAGTTCGGTCCGCTGCTGCCCAACCAGGTGGCGTTCCTGCGCACCGACCCCCGCACCCACACCACCCTCGTGCAGGATCTGACGACGGTCGCCCCAACCCCGCAGGAACTCAACATCTTCCAAGCCGCGATCAACCAGCTGCTGACGTTCGCCGGCGCGGACACCAACGCGTTCCTGCAGCAGTTCCAGTCCGCCTTCGGGATCCGCACCGCGCAAGGCCCGATGTACTCGCTGCTCAAGGGCCGATTCTCGGATAACTCCGCGATCCGCGCGAAATCCCCGGGACGCCCCGCGCATCCCTACTTCGTGCGGGTCGACATTGATGACGGTGACGCCAACTCCAAGATCATCTCCGCCGGAACCCCGTTGAGGCGCTACCCGCTCTGATGGCCGGGCACCAGGCGCAGCTCACCGCCTGGCAGGGCGCTCTCGCGTCCGGCGACCCGGCGAGGATCGCCACCACCGCGAGACAGCTGACGGAGGCGAAGTCCCGCGTCGACACCGACTTCCGGTTCACAGTGTGCGACCACCTGTGGCGTCCGACCGGGGTCATCGGCCCGGACCTCATCGAGGGATCGGGCACCGACCCCCGCAACAACACGCCCACCGCCCGGATCACCGTCAAAGGCAACTCGACCCTGATCGACCAGTTCATGGAATGCCGGAAGACGCTCGTCGGGATCGAGGTGGAAACCGCCGGGCTGAAATGGAACTTCTACACCAAGATCCACCGCTACAAGTACGAGCGCGGAGCGTGGACGGGAACCCTTGAACTCAAGGGCATCTGGGACATCCTCAACTACCTCGTCATCTGGCCGACGTGGTTCCTGCCGATCCAAACCCAGCCCGTGTCCCACGCCACCTACCTGTGGGCTTTGTGCACCGTCCTGGAGTCGATGGTCGCCGAGTGCGCGATGCGCATCCAGTCCGGGATCTTGGAGTTCGTCAACAACTCGTTGTCGCTGAACGCCGACTACCGGGCGTGGTTCGCGACCATCACCTCGTCGCTCGCCCGCGACGGACTGTCCATCGAAACCTTCCAGCGGATGCTGAAAACCCCCATCTACGTCAAGCGCACCAACCCGTTCCTCGACACGAGTCCGTTGGCGGCGCGCACGGTGCGGATGGAGACCTGCGGGCAGGTCATCACCGACATCACCCGCGCCTACGGTGTCGACACCCGCATGGACCTGTGGCGGCCCGGCGACCCGCAACCCGACCAGTGGGCCGGCCTGGACCAACCGACCTACGTGTTCTCCGCATACGACCGCTCTCAGATCGAAGGGCCGACGAAGACCGTTGCCGACGCGGCGATACGCACCGTCATCGACATCGGCGGCTCGCTGGGCGGCATCTTCGGGGCGCTGTCCAAGGAGATCGACGGGTTCGACGGCCAATACCAGGCGCCGTCACTCGGGGTGAACTTCGTTCCCCCGTGGGCGGTGCTGATCGCCCCCGAGCCGGGTGAGGACTCCTCGATCCTGTCGTGTGAGATCTCCGACCACACCCCTGATGGTTGGCAGCACATCATCGGCGGCCGAAGCCCGAAGTGGCTGAACGATTTGATGAATGCCTCCTACGCCTGGCTGATCGACAGCGTTCAGATCGTGCTCGGGTTCACGGGCATCCCAAGCGATCTGCTGTCCGGGTTCCTGAACAACGCGTTCCTGGCGTTCCAGCTGGTGCAGCACTACGACCGGCGCTCCGACGCCGGCCCGTACCACCCCGCCATCGAGCGGTTCCACGCCACCGCCAGCTCCCCGTACAACGTCGAGACAACCTTCGCGTTCATCAACGCGCTCTTCGACTCCCGCGGATACACCGCGGCGACGGTGACGTTCCGCAACGGCCACCAGTACGCCCTGGGACGCGACCTTCTGCGCGGCGGCCTGATGACCCTGGTGTACCGCAACCGCCGGCGCGCAGTGACCGACTACGTCGAGAACGTGATGTGGCGCATCACCGCAGCCGAACGCGACGTGATGGCGCAGCTCGGCGACGGCCGCAAAGACGAAGCGCCGCTGGCCAAGATCCAAAGGTTCATCACCGAAGCGTTCTCCATGATCAACGTCCTCACCCTGTCCCCGCAGTCGTCGGGATAAAGGAGCACACCTATGGCGTCGTGGCCGAAAACCGCTGACGGCCAATACTTCATGGCCGAAGGTAAAGTCCTCATCCCGGTCGACGGGTCCGGATCTGCGGTCATCATGGTCCGCCCGGACACCAGTTTCGTCGGGTCCGGTTTCACCGCCGTCGAGGTCGGCCCACCAGGTGCGCCACCGACGTTCGACGAGACGATCAACCTCACCCCTTTGGCGCCGGGGGATCCGACCGTCGACTTCGCGTCGCTGACCACCCTCACCCCGCCCACATCCACCACCGCCGGGCATTACCGCATCAACCTCGGCCTGCACACCGGCGCGGACGGCGCCGACGGTGACACAGTGCTCACCCCCACCGATTACAGCGAAACCCCCATCCCAGGACAGGTACTCGTCGTCGACGACGAGGGAACGGGGTTCGTGCTGGCCTCCCGCAGGGTCGGCGGCCGGCACTCCCCGGTCACACTGTCCAACACCGGGCCGGGGAACGCCCGCTCTACCATCGGCGTCGCCTCCATCGCGCCGGGAACCTACGAAGTCCCCGTCCGACTGGAAGTCGAAGCCCAAACCGTCGTCACCGGAACCGGGGACAACGTCTCGGTGAACCTAGTCGCCCGCCTGGGCGATGAGAACGGCGGCAACATCATCGGGATCGGGTTCGGTATCGGCGGCGGTGTGGACCGGCTGGTCCTCTCTAGCGGGCCGCCCCCCAACAGCCCCTCATCGTGGGATGTGATCCCCGCCGGCGCGGGGGCCACGGTGTATCTGCGCTGCGAGCAGGTCGCCGGCTCGGACACCTACACCACGTCGGCGGCCACGACGTGGTACAACCTGAAGGCTGTCGCCGTCCTGTGATCGGGATGCCGGACTGGGCTGCAGCGGTCCCATCAACCCCAGGAGTGCACCCGGCTGCCGCGCAGAACCGCCGGTCGCGACCATTCACCACGGAGCAGCTGCTCCAGCTCGGCGAGGGCCTCCTCGAGCAGATGCTGCGCCGGGTCGTGCTCGCGCTGACGCATGCGTTCCTGCCCGGAATCCCTGCGTTCGAGCAGTTGCAGCAGTGGGCCGACAACATCGCTGATCTGCTGTGGTGGCTCGAGGGTGACATGCTCATCGAGTTGGTCACCGAGCACATCGGCGAACTGTTGGAGATCAACTGGCTTTCCCCGCAAGCGATCTGGGACGCGGTCACCTCGTCGTGGGACTTCTGGCGGGGTGTCGTCAACTGGGCGATGACGGTGCTGAAGAACATCACCGGTTTGGATCTGACTGAGCAGTCGGAGTTCCTGAAGGATCTCGCCGCGCTGTTCGCCCTGTCGGATCTGCAAGCGGTGTGGGTGGCGTTCTTCAACGGCTGGGGCGATCTGAACTGGGGCAACCCTTTGCAGGCTATCCACGACGCGTGGAAGTTGCTGGTCGACCTGTTCTGGGGTGTCCTCGACTGGTTTCAGCAGATCCTGTCCAACCTGACCGGCATCGAACTGCCCAGCTTCCTTGAGTTCGACGCCCTTAAGGCCGCCTGGACCGGGTTCAACACCGCGTGGGGCGCGATCAACTGGAGCAACCCGCTGGCGGCGATCCACCCGGCGTGGATGGCTGTGGTGGATCTGTTCTGGGATACGGGAACCTGGGCCGGGGATGTCCTGCGCAATCTCACCGGCATCGACCTGCCCGGGTTCTTCGCCTTCGATGAGATCCGGGCGGCGTGGACCGGGTTCTTCGACGCGTGGGGTGACATCAACTGGTCGAACCCGTTCGCCGGGATTCATGCGGCGTGGATGCTGCTGGTTGATCTCGGCGGGGACGTGTGGGCGTGGATCAAGACGGTCCTCGGGAATCTGACCGGCATCACCCTGCCTGACTTCTTCGACCTCACCGGCATTAAGGGCCTGTGGAATCTGTTCACCGACGCGTGGGATTCGATCAACTGGTCGAACCCGCTCACCGCCATCCACACCGCGTGGATGGCCATCGTGGATCTCGCCGGGTCGCTGTGGGATTGGTTTCTCACCGTCCTGCGGAACCTGACCGGCATCGAGTTGCCGTCGTTCTTCGACGGTTCGGTGATCAAGGCCGCATGGCATGCGTTCACCGAAGCCTGGGACGGCATCAACTGGCTGAGCCTGGACGCCATCTGGTCGGCCATCGCCGCGGTGGGCGGGTTCATCCGGCAGGGTGTGCACTGGCTGCTCGGGGTCATCAAGAACCTGACCGGAATCGACCTGGAGTCGATAGCCGAATCGTTCGGCATGGACGCCCTCGCCGACGCGTTGACGACGTGGGCGGCCGCTCTGGCGGGCATCAACTGGAGCAACCCGCTGACCGGGCTGATGGACACCATCGGGGCGTTCATCGCACTGTTTCAGGATCTCGGGAACTGGCTGCTCGGGGTGATCAACTCCTGGCTGGGGTGGGACATCTCCGCCGTCGGTGACATGTTCTCCGACTTCGGCAGCTTCGTGAAGCGGATCGTCGAGTACTTCTGGGGCGAAACCGGGTTGGCCGGATGGGTGCGCACCATCGAATCCCTCGCGGGCGAGGCAGGAGCCTCCATCGCCGCCGCCATCAAAGCGGTGTACGAAGGCGCCACGATGCTCGCTCAGATGTTCGGCGAGTTCGTCGGGTTCGGAGATCTCGTCCGGTTCCTCGAAGACATCTTCGGACCCCAGGGCTTGCTCGGGTGGCTGGCCGATCTGCGTAGGCAGATCACTGAGGCTAAGCCAATTATCGACTTCGACAAGATCAAGGAGCAGGTCGAGCAGTTGCTCGGCGGCACCCCGGTGTCTCAGATCAACAGCGGCACAGTGAACATGCTGTCGCAAGGCAACTTCAACTCCAGCGACACCGTCACACCGGGCGACGGGTGGTCCTGGGACGGCACCCTGACGGCCACCGAAACGGGTGGCTCTGCCAAGTGCGAAGCCACCGGCTCGTTGCAGCAGTTGTTCTCGCGGCAGTCGCTGAAGGTTGTTGCAGGCGACCGGGTTACTGTCACCGCCAAGGTTCGCACCGCTAGCTTCACCGCCGCTTCTGGGCGTTCGATGGTGCTGGCGATCATCCCGTGGAAGCTCATCGCGAACGTCATGACAGCGCAGACCCCGGTCGTCATCCACACTCGCACAACAGCGTCGCCGGGCGCTTGGGCTGATATGACTGGCTCGACTTACGTTGTGCCTGCGGATGTGGTGCGTCTGACCGCTCGCCTGGGTGTCACCGCCAACTCTGGTGCCACCGTCTGGTTCGACGACGTTCACGCCACCAAGACGGGCAAGCTGGAGCAGGGGCTCGTCTCCAATCTGCTGGACACCTGGGGGCAGTCCTGGGAGAAGGTGTTCGGCGGCTCGGGCGAAGGCAAACTCTGGTCAGACTTCGTCACCGCCGTTGAGGCCATGTTCGGCACGGCCACAGAAGCGTCCGATAACGCCGACGAAGCTATCGGCGCTGCATCCTCCGCAGCAGCCGGCGCGAGCGGAGCTCTCGCGGCGGCGAGTGGGGCTGCAGCCGGAGCAAGCGGTGCTTTGGCTTTGGCGCAGGGCACGAACACGGCGGCGTTCAACGCCTGGTACGGGTCCGGTGGAACCGGCGGTTCCGCCAACATGGCTGCCGTTGTCAACTCGATCAAAGCCGCGACGGTCAACGGCTGGAAGGTGGAGGTGATCTCCTCCAACGGGACGTGGACTAAGAGCACAGCTACCGGTGGCGCAGACATCCTCGAGTTCTGGGCGATCTGCGTCGGCGGTGGCGGCGGTGGCGACAAAGGTCAAGCGAACATCGGAGGGGCCGTCGGGGGCGACGGCGGCATCCCAGGCCGGTGGATGGCGAAACAGATTATCCCCGCCGGTATCCCCAGCACCGTCTCCTGCACCGTCGGCACTGGAGGCGCGGGGAGAACCAGCAGGCTCGGGTATGCGCTGGAGAACGGCAACGCCAGCCTGTTCGGCTCACTCTGCTCCTCAGCAGAAGCTACGACTGCGTCTATCGGCTCCATCGTCGGGTTCTACGCGGCCACCGACTCACGTCCAGGAGCGGGCGGTAAAGGCGGCAATAACGCACCAGCAGGTGGCGACAATGGACAGGGAACCCCCCTCGCAGGGGGAGGCGCTGGCGGTGCCGCCGCAGGTGCGGGCGTGGCCGGAAACACCGGGTACAACGCGACTTTGACGGGAGTGACCCGCGCCGGCGGGGGTGGAGGAGGCGGGGGCGGGGGGTCCAACTCACCTCCCTACACCGGAGGCAAAGGCGGCAACGGGGGCATCCCCGGCGGCGGTGGCGGTGGCGGCGGGGGGGTTCTCTCGGTTACGCCAACTGCTGCCGGAGACGGCGGCGACGGCGGCAACGGCCGCATCGTTTTGCTCTACAAACTCAAGACGTAAAGGAGATAAACAAAGTTGCCCGCAGCAACAGAGTTAGACCCAGGTATCGCCCAAAAGCACGGGCCGGGAACGCGGTTCTTCCAAGGAGATGACAGCACGTTCTTCATCGTCATGGCAGACCTCGATGACTACTCGCACCTGCCGGACAACATCGTTCGCCAGCCCACGGTGATCCTCTACACCGACGAGAACGCCCGACTGGACGATCTCGATGTCGATTTCAGCTTCCCGCCGGGCACCTCTGTGGAGGACGCCGTAGCCGAGGCGGGGTACTCCTTGTGAGCGCCTACCGGAAGAACCATGTGAAGCGGGATCCCGAATCGGGCAGGTACGCGGTCAGGTCTGGTTTTGACGACGAAGACCCGGCTATGGAGCATCTGGCATGGACTGTGCTCGGAGGGGAACAGGTCGGCACCCGCAAGGCTAAAACCCCGGAGGTTGACGCTTGGGATGACTTGTACATTCCGGAGGCCCCTGAGTGAAAGCGAAGTTTCTCTACACAGCCGGCACCGGGTTCTTCATCAACAACATTCATGGCATCTCCATAGATCTCACCGGCACCGTGAGGTGGCAGGGGAAGGTCATCGGTAGCGAACAGGAGGGGCTGGTAGGCCGCATCAACGGCCTAGACGGCAGATACGAGTACTGGAACGTGAAGTCTCCAGCGTCTGACCCGTTCCCCAAGTTGCTTGACCCGACCGTGTGGGATGCCAAGTCCGTCGACTACCCAGCCGCGTTCTTCGGCGGCACAGGGTTTCTCGGTACGGGGTTCTCGATGGGGGCCGGTATCAACGTCGGTGTTGACCGGATGGTCAAGGAGATCAAAGCCCTCGATGGCGACCAGTGCTTTGGCCTCGGCGGGTATTCACAAGGGGCAGCGGTGATTTCGTCGCTGTACCTCATGGGTCTCCAAGAGGGGACCACGGGGGAGCTTGAAGACTACCGAGACAGGTTCCTCGGGGGGGTCTGCTTCGGCAACCCTCGCAAACAGCGGGATTACCTCGGCGTGTACGGATCCTGGTCTGGGAGTTGGGATGTTCCCGGCTCCAACTCCGACGGGGGGGGCGCGTTCCCGTCTACCGGGCCGTGGAAGCGGTTGACCGGCTGCGAGCCAGATAAATGGCTGGAGTTCTCAGCGCCGGCCGACATCTTCTCGGCGGTGGGCACGTCGTGGATCGGCGAAGGATTCAACGACGCCATCGACGCATTCCTCGACCTGACCCGCTCGCAGGTCATTACCACCTTCTTCTCGGGTGGGTTGGATGACGCCCTCACCGCCACCGCGATGGCGATGGGTGATCCCGGCATGGTCCCCGAGTGGGTGGACATCCCCGAAGAGCTTCGAGGTGAAACATGCGTCGGCAGATCGG
>ENA-UOWG01001466-UOWG01001466.1-activated-sludge-metagenome-genome-assembly--contig:-NODE-1466-length-23306-cov-6.129930_pt1 | contig 23306 bp, 26 predicted proteins | sample MGYA00238147_ERZ761563 | MGnify/ENA primary metagenome ERZ761563 (study PRJEB28884, sample SAMN05720216) | anaerobic digester metagenome | isolation source: active sludge of municipal... | reverse complement strand
CACCCCTTTCCTTTCAGCATCGTTAAAGGGAGCAAGCTTTCCGCGAACACGGGCGGGCAACATGTCCGGTATATCGACAGTCCCAAATGCCGGCCTTGTCATTACGATGAAATGAGCGTGGCTGAAAAGTTCCTCGTACCTGTGCCACGTGCCGATCAGCCGGAATGCGTCCGCGCCGATGATAAAATACAGGTCGTCAAAACGCAACTTAAATCTTTTCAGCGTATCGATCGTATAGGAGATGCCTCCCCGTTTTATCTCCAGGTCGGAGACCTTGAAGAAGCCGCTGCCCCTTGTCGCCGCCCTGAGCATCCTGAGGCGCTCTTCCGGCGGCGAGGCCTCCCCGGCATCCTTATGGGGAGGGATGAATGCGGGGATGAAGTAGACCGTTTCCAGGTCAAAGGCCTCCCTTATCTCCTCGGCAACGCGCAGGTGGCCCATGTGAACGGGATTGAAGGTGCCTCCGAGTATGCCTGTGGCCATGGCCGCCCTCTTTAAGTCCTCAATTGTCCCTCGCCGAAGGCGATGAACTTTGTCACTGTAAGCTCTTCGAGACCCATGGGCCCGAAGGCGTGGAGTTTTGTCGTGCTGATCCCCATCTCGGCGCCGAGTCCGAGCTGAAAGCCGTCATTGAGCCGCGTTGAGGCATTGACGAGCACCAGGGAGGAATTGACCTCCCGCAGGAATCTCCATGCCCTGTCATAGCTGGCCGTAATAATGGCGTCGGTATGGCTTGAACCGTATGTCCTTATATGTCCGATTGCCTCATCCATGTCCTTTACCACCTTGACGGCAAGGGTCAGGTCGAGGTATTCGGCAAACCAGTCATCCCTTGCGGCCTTCTTCACGTCTTTGAGAACGGCAGCCGTTTTCGGGCATCCCTTAATGGTCACGCCCTGTCGGCTGAGTTCTTTCGCCACCTTCGGCAGGAAGGTCTTCGCTATCTTTTCATGGACAAGAAGCGTCTCCATGGCATTGCACGTCGCGGGCTTCTGCACCTTGGCATTGACGGCCACGGCCACGGCCATCTCCTGATCGGCCGCATCGTCCACGTACACGTGGCAGACACCCTTGTAATGCTTCAGAACGGGTATGCGGGAGCGTTCCACGATGTTGCGGATGAGCGCCTCGCCGCCCCTGGGGATGACAAGATCTATCTTTTCATCCATCTCCAGGAGCTTATAGATGTAATCACGGTCCGCGGTATCGACGAACTGGACGGCATCGGGTGATATCTTCGAGCCTTTGAGAATATCGACTATGATGCCGTAGAGCGCCCGGTTCGAATGGTACGCCTCGGAACCCCCCTTGAGGATGACGCAGTTGCCGCTCTTGAGACACAGCGAAAAGGCCTCTATGGTGACATTGGGCCGGGATTCATAGATAATGAGGATGACCCCGATGGGGATCCTCATCCTTCCCACGAGAAGCCCGCCGGGCCGCTTCCAGACCTTCACTATCTCTCCGACAGGGTCCGGCAGGGAGGCAACATCGCGAAGACTCCCCTGCATCTCCCGGATGATCTTGTCGTCGATACGCAGGCGGTCGATAAGGCTTTGTGCCAGCCCTTCCTTCTGCGCCGCCTTTATGTCCTTCAGGTTCTCTTCGTACAGGTAGTCCCGGTTCTTCTCCAGGGCCGCGGCGAGGCGCTCAAGGACGCTGTTCTTTTCGTCCGATGAAGCATGGGCAAGGATGTCTGAGGCAACTTTCGCCTTTTCGGCAAGCTTTTCAGGTTTCATATCACCACCATGTTGTCCCTGTGGACCACTTCTTCCGTGTATTTATATCCAAGCTCCTTCTCTATATCAACACTTTTCAGGCCTTTTATCCTTTCCATCTCGGAAGAGGAATAGTTCGCGATCCCCCTGGCAATAACGGCGCCGGACGCATTTCTCATCTCAACGCAATCGCCGCTTGCGAAGTGCCCCTCTATCTTCACGACGCCTGAAGGCAGAAGGCTCTTGCCGTTGTCCATGACGGCCCGCTCGGCGCCGGGATCGACCCATACGGCACCTTTGCACCTGAAGGCAAACGCGGTCCACCATTTCCGGCGCGCCAGTTTCCGCCCGGGGAGAAAGAGCGTGCCCACCTCGGCGCCGTCGACAACCTTGAGGATCACGTCCTTTTTGCCGCCCAGGACAACGCGGGTCGGTATTCCGTACAAACCCGCCTTCTTGGCGGCCTCCAGCTTGCTTATCATCCCGCCGACGCTCTTTTCGCTGCCCGTCTGAGCGGCCGTGGCCTCTATCTCTTCATCGATCCTGTGCACTACGGGTATCATCTTCGCGTCGGGATACCGGTTGGGATCACGCTCAAAAAGCCCTTCAACATCGGAAAGAATGAGCAGGAGGTCGGCGCTGGCGATCTGGGCGATAAGGGCAGAGAGGTTGTCGTTGTCCCCGAACTTTATCTCCGTGAATGACAGGGCATCGTTCTCGTTGATGACCGGGATGATGCCCATGCCAAGGAGGGTGTCCAGCGTGTTTGTGAGGTTCAGACAGCGCACCCTGTTCTTGATGTCCTCATGGGTGAGGAGGATCTGGCTCACCTTCATGTCCTTTTTCTCGAAGTTCTCCCGGTACATTTTCATGAGGAGAACCTGCCCTATAGAGGCAAGCGCCTGGCGCTTCGCTATCTCCCTGGGCTTCTTTTTTGTTCCCACCGTTTCCATGCCGCAGCCGATGGCGCCGCTGGAAACGATGATGACGTCGATGCCCTTCTGCCTCACCTTTTTGACCTGACGGGCTATGTCCCGGATCTTGCCGGTGCTGATCTTCTTTTCATCATCGAGCAGGACCGAGGTTCCGATCTTGATAACAAGGCGATTCATGGCGCGTGTTTTTTCCTTCATAATATTAAACCGCCCCTTTGGTCCCAAGACCCTGCTTGGCGGCTTCCACCCCTGTTGAAATCACCGCGACAAGCCCGTCAATGCCCCGTCGGGTAAGGGCGCTGACAACCACCGCATCCTCATCCCTTTTCTTCATGAACGATCTCCATCGCCTGATGGCCGCTTCCGTTACGAGATCGGACTTGTTCAGCACGACAAGTCTTTTTTTCTCAAGCATCGCCCCGTCGTAGCTTTCAAGCTCCCGTAGAAGCGTTTCGTAATCTTCTTTTACGTCTTCCGAAGAAAGATCGAGAACGAGAAGCAGGGTGCCCGTCCGTTCGATGTGCTTCAGGAAGGCAAGTCCCAGTCCCCTGCCTTTTGACGCCCCTTCGATGATGCCGGGGATGTCGGCGATCACGAATGTCCTGTCGCCGCTGTCGAGAACGCCAAGGGAAGGGGTAAGCGTCGTAAATGGATAATCGCCCACCTTCGGTCTTGCCTCAGTGAGTCGCGATATCAGCGTGGACTTGCCCGCGTTTGGGTGACCGACAAGGCCGATATCGGCAAGGAGCTTTAGGTCAAGGCGGAGATTTCGCCGCTCTCCTTCATCTCCCGGATCATACTCCGTGGGCGCACGGTGCGTTGGCGAGATAAAGCGCGTATTGCCTCTGCCGCCGCGGCCGCCTGCGGCCGCCACACGCGTTTCGCCATCCCTGAGGATATGAAAAAGAAGGGTTGACGCATCCAGATCGTAAACGACCGTGCCAAGGGGCACGTTGATTATCGTATCTGTGCCTTCCCTGCCGGTCTTGTTCTTCCCGGCGCCGGCCTTTCCGTCCTGCGCTTTGTAATTACGTTTGTATTTGAAGTCACGAAGGCTTGCGAGGTCTCTTTTGCCTGCTATGATAACGTCTCCTCCCTTTCCGCCATCACCGCCGTCAGGTCCACCCCGCGGAACAAACTTTTCTCTTCTGAAACTTACACAGCCTCTCCCACCTCGCCCGGCTTCTACATAAATGGTCGCTTCATCAATGAACTTCATTAAACAGGCAAGACATGCGCCCTTCTCTTGTCTCCTGCCATGTCGAATTTGACAATGCCGTCTATCAATGCAAAGAGCGTGTTGTCCTTGCCTATCCCCACATTCTTGCCGGGATGGATGTTCGTCCCATGCTGCCTGACGATGATGCTGCCCGCCTTGATCGACTGACCGGCGTATATCTTGACCCCCAGCCTCTGGCCGCTTGAGTCCCTTCCGTTACGTGAGCTTCCGCCCGCTTTTTTGTGTGCCATGTTATGCCTCCAGAACGATCTTCTCTACAAGCAGTTCCGTAAAGGGCTGCCGGTGACCTTTTTTCACCTTGTAGTCTTTTCTTCTCTTGTACTTGAAGACCGTTATCTTCTTGTCCCTGCCCTGCACCACAACCTTTCCGTTGATATATGCACCCTGGACATAGGGGTTACCGATCAGTGTCTTCTCTCCGGTATTGACGGCAAGAACGCCTTCGATCTTCACTTCATCGCCTTCTGATCCGGCGAACTTCTCGAGCTTCACCTTCTTACCTTCTTCGATCTTGTATTGCTTCCCGCCGTTCTCAATGATCGCGTACATTTGATACTCCTTAACGTTCGTTCGAAAAAAAACTACATATATTATGATAACCGCGACGGAAAAGTCAATAGAAACCGCCCAAACCGGTCAGGGCCAGCCTAAAAGTATGGACTTTTGGGCCGCTATTCGTTATATTGAATGGATCGGGGCGTAGCGCAGCATGGTTTAGCGCACTTGCTTGGGGTGCAAGAGGCCGCAGGTTCAAATCCCGTCGCCCCGATATTTTATTCCTTAAGACCGGGTATTCCTTGCTTATTCTTCTGACCAACGATGATGGTATCCATTCCGGGGGGATCGACTCCCTTCAGGAACATCTTTCAGGCGAACACGATGTGTGTGTGGTTGCACCCGAACGTGAGCGCACCTGTGTCGCGCATGCCATCACGCTGCATAAACCGCTGAGGATGCGCGAGGTGTCCCGGGGAGCCTTCGCAACCAGCGGAACCCCGGCGGACTGCGTCTATCTCGGCGTCAATGTGGTCCTCGACAGAAAACCGGACCTTGTCATATCGGGCATCAACAAGGGGCCCAACATGGGTCAGGACGTGAACTACTCCGGTACCGTGGCGGCCGCGAAAGAAGGCGCCTTTCTCGGTATACCGTCGCTCGCCGTTTCCCTGTGCGCACGCGAAGGCTTCCTTTTCGACGACGCGGCGAAGGTAATCTGCTCCATCATAAAAACATTGCGGGACAAACCCTTCCCGGAGAACACATTCCTGAATGTCAACATCCCCAACGTCCCCCGCGGGCAACTCAAAGGTTTTTCCGTGACAAGTCTCGGTAAAAGGATATATACTGATATAGTCCACGAAAGAACAGACCCCAGAGGCGTCAAGTATTACTGGATAGGCGGTAACGGTGAAAGTTACGAGCACATACGCGGCACCGACTTTTACGCCGTCGAAAAAGGCTTCGTTTCCGTTACACCCCTTGGTCTTGATATAACGAACACAGGTTCGAAAAGAATATTCCAAAAATATCTGAGGAGGGTGTTATGAAAACAACATTATCCATAATCAAGGCAGATATCGGCAGCATCGGCGGGCACATCATGCCCAGCAAGAAACTGATCAAGAGGGTCATCGAGTATGTAGAGTCCGAAGGCAAAAAACTCGTCACCGACTTTTTCGTCAGCCACACCGGTGACGACATCGCCATACTTTTTGCCCATACCAACGGGGTGGGTTATGAGCAGCTGCACAAGCTCGCCTGGGACGCCTTTATCGCCGGCACGGAAGTGGCGAAGAAGCAGGGTCTTTACGGCGCGGGCCAGGACCTGCTGAAGGATTCCTTCTCGGGCAACGTCAAGGGAATGGGCCCTGCCGTCGCCGAGATGGAGTTCGAAGAGCGCCCCAATGAGCCCTTCGTCATGTTCGCCGCCGACAAGACCGATCCCGGTGCGTACAACCTTCCGCTGTACCTTATGTTCTGCGATCCCATGTACAATTCCGGCCTTATCCTTTCGCCTAACATGGCCAAAGGCTTCAGGTTCGTCATCATGGACGTGGCCCATACCGAAGGCGACAAGGTGATCGAACTGAACGCCCCCGAAGAGCTTTACGACATCGCGGCTCTTTTGCGCGACAATGAGAGGTACGTGGTGGAATCCGTCTGGTCACGCGAAACGGGCGAAATCGCGGCAGTTGCGTGCACATCGAGGCTCCACAACATCGCCGGAAAATACACCGGGAAGGACGACCCCGTCATGCTGGTGCGCTGCCAGGGGCCTTTCCCTGCCACCGGCGAGGTGCTTGCGCCCTTCAACCTTGGCCATTATGTGGCCGGTTTCATGCGCGGAAGCCATACCGGGCCGCTTATGCCGGTAAAGATGAATTCCAGCGTCTCATTCTTCGACGGGCCTCCCGTTGTGAGCGCCATGGGTTTCTGCGTGCACGAACAAAAACTGACCGAGGCCGCCGACTGTTTCGACCATCCCTACTGGGACTATATCAGGAACAACGTCTCCCGCAAGGCAACCGAGATCAGGCAGCAGGGCTTCTCCGGCGCGGCAATGCTTCCTTACAGCGAACTGGAATACGGCGGCATCGTGAAAAAGATGGAGAAGCTGGAGCCAAAGTTCAAAGTGAGAGGATAAAGAAGAGAGGTTATAGGTTATAGGTTCCGGGCAAGGACCGTGTCAAGCGCAAGGACAGTTGAAATTTTCATGCCGGGCTTGACATGGTCTTTGTCTTTAGTTTTCGCCTTTCCCATAACCTATGACCCATAACCTATGACCAAAGGGTTTTTATGCGTTTTTTTATTGAAAATTTCGGATGCCAGATGAACGACCACGACATGGAAAAGATGGGGTCCGTCCTCATCGACCATGGCCACACGCCCGGCGGGGGGCTGGAAGACGCCGACCTCGTCATCGTCAACACATGCTGCATCAGGGAAAAGGCTGAACAGAAGTTCTACAGCCTCATGGGAAGGCTCCAGAGGGCAAAAAGAAAGAGAAACCTCATCATCGGCGTGACGGGCTGCATCGCGCAGCAGGAAAAGGAAGGCATCTTCGAGAGGCTTCCCTTCATCGACTTCTCCCTCGGGCCGTCGAACATCCACAGGATACCCGAGGCGCTTGAGAACGCGTCGGGCGCTTCGGCTTTTTCCGCCTTTGCAGACAACGGCCGTTCCCCTTCTCTCACCATCAGGCCGCACAATACCCGGCGGGGCATCAAGGGATACGTGACGATCATGAAAGGGTGCAACAACTTCTGCAGCTACTGCGTCGTACCCTACGTCAGGGGCCGTGAAGAGAGCCGCGCAAGCGCGGACATCCTGGCCGAAGTGGCCGAGATGGCTTCCAGGGGCATCACGGAGGTGACACTCCTCGGGCAGAACGTCAACTCTTATAATAATGGTAGCGACGACATCTCCTTCCCCCGGCTTCTAAAGAAGATCGACGCAATACCCGGCATCCGGCGATTGCGCTTCGTCACATCCCATCCAAAGGACATCTCCGATGAGCTTATCGGCTGCTTCGGAACTCTCAGGACGCTTTGTGAGTCCATACACCTCCCCTTCCAGTCGGGCTCCGACAAGATCCTGTCCCTCATGAACCGGGGTTATACCGCTTCAGAATACCTGGAGAAGGTCGTGGCCCTCAGGGAGCGATGCGGCGACATTGCCATAACCGCCGATTGTATTGTCGGTTTTCCCGGGGAGGACGAAAGCGATTTCGAGGCAACCATGAGGCTCATGGAAACCGTCAGGTTCGACGGGATCTTTTCGTTCATTTACTCTCCGAGAAAGTTCACCGCGGCCTCGGCCCTTCCCGGCATTGTGCCTCCCGATACGGCCCATGAACGGCTGAGCCGTTTCCAGAAGCTCCAGAGAACAATAACGCTCGATGCGAACAGGCGGATGGAGGGCCGCAGGGTCGAGGTCCTCGTCGAGGGCCCGAGCAGGAACTGCGCCGAAGAGCTCATGGGAAGGACCCGCTCCGGCAAGATCGTCAATTTCACAGGTGATGAAAGTATGATATATAAATTAGTGGATGTGGATATAATAAAAGGTTATGCTAATTCTTTACGGGGAGAAATTCCAAAACCCGAAGGAGGCAAGCGATGCTGAAAGAGATGAAGGTAGCCGGTATAACCGTCGACCCTTTCACCAATACACCGATCGTTCTCCTGAAAGACATGGAGGAAAAGGATGTTCTGCCTATCTGGATCGGCCTTCTGGAAGCATCGAGCATTGCGACGGCCCTGGAGAACATAGAAACACCCCGGCCCATGACACACGACCTGGTGAAGAACATCCTCGACAGCCTCAATGTAAAGGTCCTCAAGATCGAGGTGAACGACCTCAAGGACAACACGTATTATGCCCTCATTCACCTCGATGTGAACAAGAAAAGGATGGTCATCGATTCCCGCCCGAGCGACGCCATCGCCATCGCACTTCGCACAAGCGCCCCCATCTTTGTCGAGGAGAGCGTGATCCAGCGTTCTGCAAAGGTTGACCTGTCAACCCAAAAAGAAGACAAGGTCGTCACGGAGAGTTCAGACTGGGAGGACATACTGGAAAACCTCTCCCAGGACGACTTTGGAAAATATAAGATGTAACCATGATCGATCTTCACACGCACACCCTCTTGAGCGACGGCGAACTGCTCCCCCTTGAACTTGCCCGCAGGGCAAAGGTCAAGGGATATACGATCCTCGGCATATCGGACCATGTCGACGTCACAACCATCGAGAACGTGGCCTCATCGATCCTTAAACTTAACAAATACGCAACGCTGCACGAAGGCATCAGGGTCATGGCAGGCGCGGAGCTCACCCATTGCCCGGCAAAACAGATCGGCGAGCTCACCATGATGGCGCGCAGGCTCGGTTTCTCGTACGTGGTGGTCCACGGTGAGACCATTGCCGAGCCCGTCGAGGAAGGGACAAACGCGGCGGCCATCGAGGCGGGGGTTGACATACTCGCCCATCCCGGACTCATCACCGAAAAGGAGGTGGAGGCCGCAAAAAAGCGCGGCGTCCTGCTGGAGATCAGCACAAGAAAGGGACATTCCCTCTCGAACGGTCATGTGGCGAAGCTTGCCAAACAGGCGGGGGCAAAGCTTGTCCTCAATACCGACTCTCACAGCCCGTCGGATCTCGTGACCGACGGTGATGCGCTTCGGGTAGCACTCGGGGCGGGCCTCAGCGCGCGGGATTTCACAGCCATGCAAAATAACGCCCTGGCCCTCGTAAAAAAGATAACAAGGTAAGGACCGCGTGAAGCTATCAATAAGCGACAGCGTTAAAAATATCCCCTATTATCCCAAGGCGATGATGTACGGCCACGAAGACGGCTGGATCCGCCTTTCGTCGAACGAGAACCCTTACCCCCCTTCAGAGAAGGTCATGGAGAGCATCCTTGACGCCCTTTTCGCGCTTAACCGCTACCCCGGGGGCGAGAAAGAGCTCAAAGACGACCTTGCCGCGCGTTATGGTCTTGCCGGCGGCAACTTCCTGATCGGCAACGGCTCCAACGAGCTTATTGAGATGTCCTTCAGGGCGATGAAGAACGACCTGCGCAACGGGGCGGTCATAACGGAATCATCCTTCGCTTTTTATGATATCGCGGCCCGGATCTACGGCTACGAGACAAAAAAGGTGCCCCTTTCCGGCATGCGCACCGATCTTGCTGCCCTGGCCGCCGCGATCGACGAAAATACGAGGATCGTATTCCTCAACAACCCCATGAACCCCACGGGCACCATATTCGAAGAAAAGGAATTCGAACGCTTCATCGGCTCTCTCCCCCGCGACGTTCTGGTCGTCGTGGACGAGGCCTACGCCGAGTTCGCCGAAAGCAGGAAATTCCCCAAAACCACAGCATACATCGAAGACTTTCCCGTGCTTATCCTCCGGACGTTCTCCAAGGCCTACGGACTTGCGGGCCTCAGGGTCGGCTATGGCATCGCCGGGAGCTCACTTGCGTCATTCCTGGAGCGGACAAAGCAGCCCTTCAGTGTGAATTTGATCGCCCTTATCGCCGCCCGTGCCGCCCTTTCTGATGAAACATATCTGCAAAAGGTCCTTAGCGGCATCGGCCTGACAAAAGTATTCTACTACAATGCCCTTAAGGAGATGTCCCTTGAATATGTTCCCACGGAGGCGAACTTCGTTCTTGTAAGGGTGGGCAATAAAGCGGAAGAGATCACGAAAAAGCTCTTCGACAGGAAGGTCCTCGTGCGCTTCATGGGCGCATACGGCCTGCCCGACCACATCCGCATCTCCTTCGGTACCCCATACGAGAACACCCGCTGCATAGAGGAACTTAAAAGGATAATCTAAACGGTTGATGGGTCATAGAATACGGTTTATCTGGTTTATCTGGCTGGAGAAAATTTATGTCTTTTTAACCAAGGGAACTGAAGAAACCATAGAAACCTGACAAACCAAAGAAACCATAGAAACCTGTCCCTCATTCTTCCTTTTTTGAATTTTATCTCAACTTGTTATATACTTTGACCTCGCTGGCAGGTTCTCAGGTTGCGGGTAGCGACGTGAATATAAAGAAAGACATGATAATCACCATCGACGGGCCGAGCGGCGCTGGAAAAAGCACCATAGCAAAGATGCTCGCCGGGGAGGCCGGCTTTACCTACATCGATTCCGGGGCCATCTACCGGGGGATCGCCTACGCATACAGGAACCGCGAAAACAATGAAACCATCGGGGAACTCCTGCCCCTGATATCCCTCACTTTCGAGTTCGGAGAAAACACCCGGGTCTTGCTCGGAGAATTGGATATATCCGACGGGATACGCCTGCCTGAGATATCCCTTCTTGCCTCTTCACTTTCCCAGGACCGATCCGTCAGGGATTACGCCAACGCGATCCAGCGGCGGCTTGGCGGCAGGGGCCGGGTAGTGCTCGAAGGGCGCGACACAGGCAGCGTCGTCTTTCCTGATGCCGATATAAAATTCTATCTCGATGCCGGAGCGGATGAGAGGGCTGGCCGCAGGCACCTGGAGCTTTCGGCAAAGGGCTCTCGTGAGGCTATGAAAACCGTAAAGGAAGAAATGGAGAAACGCGACAAAAACGATTCGGAGAGGGCGATCGCCCCGCTTGTCATCCCCGATGGGGCCATATACGTGGACACAACAGGGATCGGCCCGGAAGAAGTGCTAAAGACCATCATGGGCCACATTGAAAAGAGGAATGCCGGGAAATGAAAATCGTAAAGACAAAGAACATAGGATTTTGCTTCGGCGTCAAACGCGCCATAAAAATGGTCCACAAAGCCGCCGAGGCGACTGGAGGAAACGTATACACCATAGGGCCCATCATCCACAACCCCCAGATGGTGGACCTTTTGAAGGAAAAAGGGGTCATTCCCGTCGAAGATGTCTACCAGGTAAAAGAAGGGACGGTTGTCTTCAGGACCCACGGGATAAAAAGAGAGGAAGAGGAGTACATAAAGGGTACCGGCCTCAAGGCCATCGACACAACCTGCCCTTTTGTGAAGCGTGTGCGCAAATACGCAAAGTATCTTAAAAACAAAGGTTACCAGGTCGTGATCGTCGGCGACAGCAACCACCCGGAAGTGAAAAGTGTCTTGAGTTATTTAGATAACGATGGTATTGTACTACAGGAACCAACAATACTGACCGCGAAAAAGGTTGGAGTTGTAAGTCAAACCACCCTCGATAAGGGTACATTTGTTGAAATCGTTAAAGAACTGATCGGAGGTGTGGAGGAACTCAGGATCTATAATACGATTTGCGAAAGTACTCAGATCAGGCAGGACGAAGCCATAGAACTGTCCGGCAAGGTTGATATGATGCTGGTAGTGGGGGGGAAGAACAGCTCCAACACCGCAAAGCTTTACAAAGTAGTTCACAAGGTACAACCAAAAACCTATCATATCGAGACCGTTGAAGATCTCGAGCCGGGATGGTTCAGAGGCGTATCTCATGTGGGGATCACGGGAGGTGCATCTACTCCCGATCTTATTATTGATACAGTGGAAAGGCGCGTAAAAAATTTTTAGGGGGCACACATGATGGTGGACAGCTCAGATACCGGGACAATGAAAGAAAACTCACAGGAGGACATGCAGACACTATACGAAACGTCGATGAAAAGCCTTCAGGAAGGCAACGTTTTAAAAGGCAAGGTCATCAATATCAACGGCGATTCGGTCATAGTCGATGTGGGTTTGAAATCGGAGGGTATTGTCCCGCTCCATGAATTTACTCCCAGAGCGGAGGGTCAGCCAGTCAGTGTCGATGACGAGGTCGAGGTCATGATAGTCGGCCGGGAAAAGGAATCCGGCCTCCTGCGGCTTTCGAAGAAAAGGGTCGATGAAGTTAAAACCTGGGAAAAAATAGATAAATCGCTCGATGAGAGCATTTCCATAGACGGTCATATCGCGTCCGAGGTAAAAGGCGGTTTTATTGTGGACATAGGGATCAACGCATTTCTTCCCTTGTCGCAGGTGGACATAAAACCCGTAAAGAACCCCTCTTCATTTGTAGGGAGGAACCTCAAGTTCAGGATCATCAAATCCAACCGGAGAAAAGGCAGTATCATCCTGTCAAGAAGGGTGCTCCTTGAAGAAGAACGGGAGAAGAAGAAACAGGAGTTCTGGAAGAACGTAAAAGACGGACAGGTCATTTACGGCTTCGTGAGGAACATTACCGATTACGGCGCCTTTGTCGACCTGGGCGGTGTCGATGGCTTTCTCCACATAAACGACATCACCTGGGGAAAGATAACCCACCCGAAGGAATATCTCAGGATAGGCGACGAAGTGAAGGTTAAGATCATCGCCATCGATATGGAGAAAGGCCGCGTTTCCATCGGAATGAAGCATCTCAAAACAGACCCCTGGCTGAAGATCGACGAAAAATACCCCGTAGGCACCAGGGTAAAAGGCAAGGTCGTGGGACTCGTCGAATACGGCGCGTTCGTGGAACTGGAGCAGGGGCTTGAAGGGTTGCTGCACGTCAGCGAGATGAGCTGGGACAAGAAATTCAAGAACCCCGCCAAGCTGGTCAACAAAGGTGACTGGCTCGAACTCGTCGTTCTGAAGATCGATCTCGACAAGAAACGCATCTCGCTGGGCCTGAAACAACTGGCCCCGGATCCCTGGGACGAGCTTGAAGCAAACTACCCCCCCGGATCGACAGTGAAGGGCAAGGTAAAGAACTTCACCGAGTTCGGCATGTTTGTCGGCATCGGTAACGGTATTGACGGTCTTGTCCATATGTCCGAGCTTTCCTGGTCACGGAGAAAAAAGGCTTCACAGGAACATCTCAAAAAGGGGACCATGATCGACGCCCTTGTCCTCAATATCGACAAGGTACAGAAAAAATTCTCCCTGAGCATCAAACGTCTCAAGGAAGACCCCTGGAAGGGGCTTTCAAGCCGTTACAGCACGGGGGACGTCGTTGACGGATACATCACAAGTATCACCGATTTCGGCGTCTTTGTAGAGATCGAGGAAGGCATCGAAGGCCTTGTCCATGTCTCCGAAATGGATGAGCTCCAGGGAAAACCGCCCGCAGAGGTTTTCGTCCTTGACGACAAGATACAGGCCGCCATTCTCCACATCGATGAGAAAGAGAAAAGGATTGCTCTGAGCACCAAGATCCTCAGAAAGAGAGATGATCAGCCGGTGCCAGAGGCGCGCGTGGAAAACGAAAGCGCGTTCTCCACGCTCGGAGACATACTTGAGCCTGCAATGAAGAAAAACGACGAAAACGGGGAATGATGAAATGAAAAAATCGGCCATCAGCAAGGAACTGCTCGAGATCCTCTGCTGTCCGAAATGCAAGGGAGACCTTGTTCTGCTGGATTCCGGGGAAGGGCTTGTCTGTCGCACCTGTTCCCTTTTGTACCCGATAAAGGACGACATACCCGTCATGCTCATCGAGGAAGCGCTCCCGGCCCCGCCTGATAAAACCGAATAGGTCGATGTGATCGCAGATCTTGTCATCATCGCCCTGATAAAGCTTTTACAGCAGTGTCTGCGCGTTCTGCCGGAGGGTGCCCGGCGGGCCGTGGGAAGATCTCTTGGGGCAGCAGGTTTCGCCGTTATCAAAACACGCCGCAACATCGCCATCAACAACATTATGAGGGCATTCCCGGAGATAACCCGGAAAGACGCGCAGGATATCGCACTTAGCTGTTTCAAGAATCTCGGGACCAACATGATCGAACTGCTCCTTGCCCCCTATATCCCGGCGGATGAAGTACCCGGGAGGTTCTCGCTGGAGCCTCGGGACATTGTCGACAAGACCCTCGGGAGCGGCCGCGGGGTGATCGCCCTTACATTTCATTTCGGCAACTGGGAGATCCTGGGGATCACATCAAAGCTTCTCAATCAGCCGGTTGTCGCCCTGGCAAGGCCGCTGAAAAAACATGTGCGCCTTAATTCCTTTCTCAACAGCCTCAGGGAATCCACGGGTCTTACCATCATAGTCAATGCAAATACAGGGAAAGAGGTCATGCGCCGCCTGAAGAACAATCACATCGTGGCCATTCTGGGTGACCAGCGCGAGAAACGTTCGCGGGGGGTCTTCGTGGAGTTCTTCGGCCAGAAGGTTCCCACATCAAAAGGCACCGCCATGATCGGCATGAAGACCGGATGCATCGTCGTTCCCTGTTACCCGGTCAGGAAAGGGTTCCTCAGGTATTCTATCATGTGCGGCGAACCGATCGTCATGGAGCGGGAAGGCAACATCGACGAACTCATCGAGAAGAACACGCGCAAGATCAATGCCTTCCTCGAAAGCATCATCCGTCAATATCCCGATGAATGGTTCTGGGTCCACCAGAGATGGGGAAGGGACAGGAAAAGAAAGGAAACGGCTCGAACCGTTTGAGCCGTTTAAACCGTTTCAACAGGGAAAATCAAAAAAACTTGCATAAGGTTTTTACAATTTGCGGCCTCATTCACGGTCTCTGTTCACGCTTTACGGCCTCTTGAACTGCTGGAACGGCTTAAAGCCGTTGAAACAGTTGAAACTGTTTTTGTTTCCATGTCCTACTTTTTCCCGTAAAGGACACGGTCGATAAACCAGCCCAGTTTGGAGGACTGCTCCATCCCCCGGCGTTTTACCCTCATTATGTCCGTGACGCTTTCACCGGACAGTCTCTCATATGTCCTCAGGAACAGCGCTCTCTCCATCTCGTCAACGGGGCGGCCGAAAAGAACACTGTACTTCCGGACGAACCTGTCGAGGCGCCAGAACATCCTCTCGTAATCGTCCGGGGCTACCTCTTTCCGGTATGCCTTGTCGAAATCAAGGAAAACAAGCCCTCCATCCTCTGCCACAAGAACATTCCTGAGGTGCAGATCAGGGTGGTACACACCAAGCCGTCCCATCTCGAAAAGCGCGGCGGCAAGCCTCTCCGACATCCTCAACCGCTGCCTTCTTCCCGCTGAAGCGAAATATGTCATGAGATCGCGGGAACCTTCCAGGAAAAGGGACAGGAAGTAGAGCCTCCTTGAAGAAGCCTGCTTCTCGACCACATAGCCAATGGGAGCGATGACGGGAAACCCTTTTTCTTCCAGGTAGGCCGTTACCTCCAATTCTCTTAACGCCCTTTCCTCATGGAAGAACGCCCCGCCCGTGACCCCCCGGAGCCAGCCGCCGTGCAGGTACTGCCTGCATACGATCGTCCTGCCGCCGATCTCCAGGATGCCCGGCGCCCCGCGGCCTGCCGTGAACCTCCTTTCCGGGTTTTTGATCCCGGCGACAAGCTGAACCACGTCAACCTGTTCCCCGCGGTAAACGACGGTATACCCGCCGACCTGCTCCCTGTTGAATTTGGCCATTTTATTGATTGTATACGATATATGATTATTTTTCCACGGAAAGAAGGCGAAGGACCGTTTCGGCAGTTCCGTGGTTTCACGATGAAAAAAGAGGTAAAAGACATAACCCGTACCTGCTCGCCGGAACACAGATAAAGGGCTGCACAGGTTGACCGGTAAACGGCCTATGTCCTGTGCGGATTGAATGCCTTTGTGACTGAGCCCCACCTTTTGAAAAGATCATGTTCAATATTCATGATATCGAGTATTTTCCCAAGGGTGTGGTCGATGATGTCATCCAGCGATTTCGGCCCAGAATAGAAGGCGGGCACAGGTGGAAGGATGACCGCCCCGAGATCGGCCGCCTTCACCATCAACTCAAGGTGCCCCTTGTGAAGGGGTGTTTCCCTTACCACGAGAGTGAGCCTTCTCTTTTCTTTCAGACAGACATCGGCCGCTCTTGTAATGAGATTCTCAGTGTATGAATTGGCTATACCAGACAGGGTTTTGATGGTACACGGTGCTATCACCATCCCGTCAGTCCTGAAGGAACCGCTTGATACCGAAGCCGCGAGGTCATCCACGCCATGGACCCTGCCGGCCATCTTTTCCACTTCTTCCACAGTGAAGTTAGTTTCAATTCTGATATTTCTTTTCGCGGCACCGGAGAGTATGAGGTGAGATTCAACCTGATGCGCCCGCAATATGTCCAGAAGCCTGATACCATAAATAACACCGCTCGCACCGGTTATGCCGACTATAATGCGTTTCATGTCTTTCCTGTCCTTTGAACTATCTTTTTTGCGAGAACACGGCACGATTCTATTACCGCGGCTATCTCTTCGCCATTGAGGTTTCTCCAGTGGAGCCCGGCAACAACAACAACTTTACGGTTCATTTCCTTTGAGAGGAACTCCGAGATCTCTTTGACAACGACATCTTCCTTGTGGCCGGCATAGGTGAATACGGAACTTGAGGAACTGGTCATGCCGGGGTTTCGCATGCTTGGGCGGGGTTCGGCCATCCCGATCGCCCCTATATGCCCCTCGCCGCCGGAGAGCACAACAAGAATGTCCTTTCCCATGGGCAGGACATTCCCCTCAATGACAAAAGAACCGATACCGTTTCTTAACGTAAAAGTTTCCATCCACCACGCACCTTATCAGTCCATCCACGGACAGAGGTATTTTTGGAGACGGTCAACAGCCATGTACAATATCAGCCCCAGCGTCCCCATGGCAATAATGGCATTATACATGAGTATGTAATCGAATTTCGACCACGAGTCGATGATGAGATATCCGAGTCCCTCTTCGGTTGCGAATGACTCAACGAAAAAGAGCACGGCAACACATGTACCGATGGCGATCCTGGCGGAGGTGAAGATGCCGGGAAGAATTGCCGGAATGATCACGTGCCGGAAAACATCCATGGTGCTTCCCCCCAGAGATCTCACGGAAAGGATCTCCTCATCGCCTATAGATTTTGCCGCATCCTTTGTCGTAACGAGTATCTGGAAAAAAACTATAAAGAATATGATGAATATCTTTGAAGAGTTGCCCAGCCCCAGAAGAATGATCACAATTGGGAGGAAAACGATCTTTGGAACAGGATAAACAATGTATATAACAGAGCTTGTGAGCTTGTCGAGCAGCCTTGACCTTCCAATGAGAATTCCTGCGGGTACGCCGAAGGCGATTGACAGCAGGAGGGCGGAGAGTATTCGCATGAAACTCGCGGTAAAGTGCTTTATGAAGAGAAGGGGATCTTCGTTGAGGAAGTTGCGGAACACGGTGTGCGGCGGCGGTATTACGTTGCTGTTGACAAGGAGGGACAGGGCATACCAGAATGCCAGGAGAAAACACACGGCCAGTATTTCCTTATACATGGTCTTCATTGAGGATCCTTCTCATACATTCACGAAGCGCAGCAGTCGTTTCGTGGAAAACGGGGCTGTTACGGAAGCCATTGCCCTTTTCACCGTTCAGTCTTTGATGTTGCTTTATTATGCCCGACTTATCGAGAACAATTATCTCGGTACCCACAAAGACGGCCTCTTCAATGTCGTGGGTGACAAGAATTATGGTAAGCTGCCATTCTCTCCAGATATGAAGGAGGGCCTCCTGGAGGGACTCCCTCGTCAAAGCGTCCAGTGATGAGAATGGTTCATCAAGCAGGAGCAGGTCGGGTTTCATCACAAGCGCTCTCGCTATGGCAAACCTTTGCTTCTCACCGCCGCTTAAATGTTTAGGGTATTTTTCGGAAAGATGGACGATATCGAGATGTTTCATGATGGACAAGACCATTCTTTTTTTGTCGTCCCCGGAAATCCCCCTGATCTTTAGCCCCAGCGTCGCGTTTTCAAGGGCCGTCTTCCACGGCAGGAGGCCGAAATGCTGGAATATTATGCCGGTTTTCTCCCTGGGTCCGGTTACGAGAACGCCATTGACGTAGACATTCCCGGATCCAGGCATGCGAAGACCGGCAACATTGTATAGCAGTGTTGTCTTACCGCAGCCGGAGGGCCCAATAATTGATAGGATCCCGCCCCTTTCCAACCCCAGATTTATGTCGTCGAGGATCCTCACATCTTCATTATGATCCCTGTATGAAAAAGAGAGATTCTCGACGCGGACCATCTGTTTATTCATGAACGAGTTTTTCGTATCCTATCTTGTTTTTCAGAAGACCTTTTGCCCGCATCCATGCATGGACATCTTCGACCTCTTCCCGCTTCGGAACTTCCTTTGTGATGAGATCGGGAATGTGATAGCCGGTCCTCAATTCGTCAGGCAGTGCAAGTTTTTTCCAGAGGAGGTCCTTGAACTCGCCTTTTCTTTTGTTTGTTTCCCCGCAGAGATCATCGTAGGCATTGATGAGGTTTCTTAAAAAAGACCGGTCCAGATCACCGCGGGTAACGAAAACAACGTGGGAACCTTTCACGTCAACGTCGGTGTAGACCCTCTTCGCGCCCTTCATCCCCATGTACGTTGCCAGGGGCTCGGCTATGGTTGCGTAGCCCACCTTCCCATCGAGCAGGAGCTGCATCCTCATGGGAACGCTTTTTATCTCAACCTTTTTCATTGTACCGGCCAGTTTCTCTTTTTCCATGATCCGGTCCGTTACATACTCAATTACGGTGTTGTAGGACACGGCTGTTTCCCGTAAACCTTTTTCAGTTGGTGTTGCCATGACCGAGAAGACCGGGGATTTCCTGGCGGGTTTCGCAATGGTCCTGACTATCTTGATATTCCGGCCGCTTTTTGCGAGAAGCGTCGTTCCCACTATATCGTTAATGGCCCCGTCTATCTTACCCGCCTCGAAAGCGCTGTCCCGCTCGAGGGCGCTCCTGAACGGTACGGCGATGAGATTGATGCCATGTTTTTTGAATATCTGCAGTTTTTCCTCGGCATAGAAAGGGAGCGATTCTTTTGCGGGCATCAACCCCACCCTGAAGTCGTTTGCCGGCAGGGAAAAGGGTATAATAGCAAGCGTTATGAGGATGAGCACGAATGTGCATCGCTTCATGGAAGCCTCCTGTAGAATAGAATATCAATTACGGAAAAAAGGAAAAAAAGAACACTGACCGCACCGTTCACCGTGAAAAAGGCCTCATTGATACGGGAAAGACCGTGTTTTTTCAGGATCAGGTGCTCATAAAAAAGGCACAGGGTAACACAGAAAAGACCTGTGTAATAATAAGGCCCCATATCACTGACGAAACCCGCGGCAAGGAACATGCCGACCGTGACAATGTGACAGAACCGTGAAATAATGAGCGCGTTACCGGTCCCGAACCGCGATGGAATTGACCTGAGGCCCTCCTCCCTGTCAAAGTCCTGGTCCTGCGTGGCGTATATGATGTCGAACCCCGCTACCCATAAGGCCACACCGGCACCGAGGAGGATGCCCACCGGTTCGATATCCGCGCGGACGGCAACCCAGACGCCGACCGGTCCCAGGCCCAGGCAGATTCCCAGTACCCAATGCGAGAGCCATGTAAGGCGTTTCATGAAGGAGTAGCCGAAGAGTACTGACAGGGCCACAAAGGACAGGATGAACGAGGGCATGTTCAGCATCCATGATGAGAAAACGAACGCCAGGGCCATTATGACGGTAAAAACCCATGCTTCTGCGAGCTTGACCTTGCCTGTCTGGAGCGGCCGCCCGCTTGTCCTCTTGTTCTTCCTGTCAAAATGGAAATCCGCGATCCTGTTGAAGGACATGGCGGCACTTCGCGCGCTTATCATGCAGGCGATGACCCACAGTGTGGTGCGCATCTCTACGTTGCCGTCGAAAACGAGAAAGAGTGACATCAGCACGTAAGGCAGAGCAAAGACACTGTGCTCGAACTTGACGAGTTCCGTGAAATGAAGTATTTTCGATCCTATAGTCCTAACTGGCTCCATAATGCGTCTATCTTTCTTTTCGTTTCCTCGTCCATGATGGCCCTGTCCGGCCACTGTCGTTTATAACCTTCTTCGGGGAGTTTTCTTGTGGCGTCTATCCCCATCTTGCCGCCAAAGCCTTCTTCCAGCGAAGCATGGTCAAGGATGTCAAGCGGCCCCTTTTTGATCACAACGTCCCGCAGGGGGTCTATGTTGTTTCCCAAATGGAAGAGCACTTCATCTTCCTTATGCAGATCGACATCACCGTCGAATACAACAACCACTTTTGAGGTGGAGAGCTGTCCCAGGCCCCAGATGGAATCCATGACCTTGTAGGCCTGCCCGGGATATTGCTTGTCTATTGATGCAAAAACGAGATTATGAAAGAGGCCCGCAACGGGCAGGGCCATATCCTTGATATCTGGGATGATGAATTTGATGAAGGGAAGGAATATTCTTTCCGTGAGCTTTCCAAGGAGTGCGTCCTCAAAGGGAGGCCATCCCACGACGGTTGAGGGATAGATCGGATCGGCGTCGGTTGTGATAGCGGTGATATGGAAGACAGGAAAGGGTCTCCGGGGCGTGTAGTAGCCGGTATGGTCCCCAAAGGGCCCCTCGGGAAATGTTTCCGATCCGTCGACATATCCTTCAAGCACTATCTGGCTCCGCGCGGGGACCATGAGGTCAACGGTCTTGCACCTTACAATTTCCACCGGTTCGTCCATGAGCATGCCGGCAAGAACAAGTTCATTGATGTCGGGCGGAAGGGGGGCGGTGGCGCAATAGGTCACGGCCGGCTCACAGCCGAGCACACACGCCGCTTCAAGGGGTTTGCCGAGCTTTTTCGACGTCCGGCAGTGAATGTCGGCACCTTTTCCGGGATGCCAGTGCATGGCGGTCGTCCTCTCATCGATCACCTGCATTCGGTACATCCCGAAATTCTGGATGCCCCTTTCAGGGTCCTTTGTTACAACCACCGGCAGTGTGATGAACCTGCCGGCATCATTGGGCCAGCACTTGATGATCGGGAGGTCGCCCAGATTTATCTCGTCTCCCATGAAAACATGGTTCTGGCATTGGGCCTTGCCCACTTCTTTCGGCAGATTACCGGCAACCTCTTTTATCTTCCAGAGGGTCCTGGCCTTGTCGACAAACCTCCTGGGGGGTTCGATGTCGAGAAGAGGCCTTACGCGCGACATAAGGGCATCCTGCGAATCAACTCCAAAGATGTCCCATATCCGCTGCCATGTACCAAACATATTTGTTATAAGGGGCATTTTTGCGCCTTTCACGTTTTCGAAAAGCAATGCGGGGCCATTCTTTGCAAAAACACGGTGCAGTATCTCGGTAACCTCAAGCTCGGCTTCAACCGGTTGACCGATCCGCTTGAGCAGGCCCTTCGATTCCCACATGGTGATAAGCTTCTTCAAATCCATTAACAGGTCCTCCAGGTCGTTGATCTTTGCGTCCTTGCTGTTCTATGGGCCATAAATGAGGCAAACGAAAGGACAAAAATATTTTGTGAAGGAAAAAATACAATAGCATATTTTCATAGCCATTTCATGGTTTTAATCTTTTCGAATATTCTTGGAAGCGGGCGTGAGATATGTCCTTTTATCTGAAAGGCATGGTCGGGGCACAGAACCACCCTGACCTTACAGCGTTATCTCCATTCCGTCCTCGCCCAGCAGGTACGGCGCGTGGAGGACACCCCTGTAGTCGTCCCAGTCCGGGTAGAGGTGTGTGAGAACCACCTGTTTCGGCCTGGCCTTTTGCACTATCTTGTCGAGGGCGGCAAAGTTTAAGTGTCCCTTCGCCTTGCGCTCCGGGAAGGAGCATTCGGCAACAAGCACATTCGTCCTGTCCGCCAGCCTGGTGAGGTTCGGGGAGTGGCCGGTGTCCCCGGAAAAGGTGATAGATCTTTTGCCGTCGAGCCTCACAGCAATACTCTCCGGGTTGTGGTTCACAGGAACGGCGGTGATCGTGACCCCGCCGAATTTCATGGAATTATTGACAAGGCGCCGCACCGTCAGCCCGTATTGTTTCGGCCTGACCCAGGGGTAGATCGCCTGAAGGCCCCGGTAGAACCCGGCGATCCCCCTGCCGCCTATTATGGTAAGCGGTTTTGTCCTTGTCACATTTCCGTAATTGCAGGCGAAGAAAAAGGTCGAAAGGTCCGCCGTATGGTCAACATGAAAATGCGTGAGAACCAGGACATCGACGTCATCGACCTCGTAACCCCTTTCCAGCAGCCGCCTCACCACTGCCGGCCCCACGTCTATGAGCACGTTTACCCCGGGCGTTGTGACCAGGTACGCCGAAGACCCCCGTTCGATCCTGGGTATCGCAGTTCCTGTCCCGAGTATGTACAATTTCATGATAACCAAGCATAAAACGGTTGACCGGGAAAAATCAAGACGCCCGAAAAGCATTTCCACCGTTCAAACCGTAAGGCGTGAATGAAACAGTAAAGCGTAAGGTGCAAAGATAAGGCCTATCGCTTTACGTTTCGCGGTTCACGGTTTTTTCGAAACTGTCTTTTTGGATTGGCTGGGGGACAAGGATTCGAACCTCGATAGCAAGATCCAGAATCTTGCGTCCTGCCGTTAGACGATCCCCCAGGGGTATTCACGGGGTTGGAGGGTTAAATGCCCATTATATACAAAACGGATTGCGTACCCTTTGTTAACGACGCCGGCGAGCCCTGCGGCCATATTGTCCCCGGCTTTCCGGAAAACTACAACACATTGAAAAAAATGGCTGTTTATGGTATTAAAAGGTCGATCCATAACAAAGCTTATAGTTAAAAAAACAAAAAAATAATCGAAGGAAAACCAGCCATGACACATCGGGATGACCCGCAGCAAAGTGATTTCATCAGGGAGATCATCGACAACGACCTTCAAACCGGCAAGCATGGCAACCGCGTCGCCACGCGCTTCCCTCCGGAACCCAACGGATACCTTCATATCGGGCATGCCAAGTCTGTTTGCCTTAATTTCGGCATAGCCTCTCAATACAAAGGTACCTGCAACCTGCGCATGGACGATACCGACCCGGCCGGTGAATCTCTGGAGTTTGTCGAATCTATACAGAATGATATCCGCTGGCTCGGGTTTGACTGGGATGACCGCCTTTTCTTTGCCTCCGATTATTTCGAAAAGATCTACCAGTTTGCCGTGACTCTCATCAGATCAGGGAAGGCCTA
>ENA-UOWG01001464-UOWG01001464.1-activated-sludge-metagenome-genome-assembly--contig:-NODE-1464-length-23308-cov-9.480239_pt1 | contig 23308 bp, 18 predicted proteins | sample MGYA00238147_ERZ761563 | MGnify/ENA primary metagenome ERZ761563 (study PRJEB28884, sample SAMN05720216) | anaerobic digester metagenome | isolation source: active sludge of municipal... | reverse complement strand
CCTTGAAGCGCACCAGCACCGATTCCGGCATGTCCAGCGGCATGGAGCCGGTCGCAGCAGCGAATGCCACCAGACCGGAACCGGCGGGGAAACTGATGCCAATCGGGAAACGGGTGTGCGAATCGCCGCCAGTGCCGACTGTATCCGGCAACAGCATCCGGTTCAGCCAGCTATGAATGATGCCATCGCCGGGCCGCAGCGCTACACCGCCGCGACTGGAGATAAAGTCGGGCAAGGTGTGATGGGTCTGCACATCCACTGGCTTGGGATAGGCGGCAGTGTGGCAGAACGACTGCATGACCAGATCAGCGGAGAAACCCAGGCAGGCCAGGTCTTTCAACTCGTCGCGAGTCATCGGGCCGGTGGTGTCCTGCGAACCCACAGTGGTCATCTTCGGCTCGCAGTAGATACCGGGGCGGACGCCAGCGACGCCGCACGCCTTGCCGACCATCTTCTGCGCCAAGGTGAAACCTTTGCCCGAATCGGTGGTGGGAACCGGGCGTTTGAACACCGCGGACGGGGCCAAGCCCTGTACTTCCCGCGCCCAGTCGGTCAGGCCGCGACCGATGATCAGATTGATGCGCCCGCCGGCCTGCACTTCGTCGAGCAGTACGTTGGACTTGAAACCGAACCGGGTCAGTTCGGCGCCGCTGTCGTGATTCTTGACGACGCCCTGATAGGGGTAGATGTCGATGACATCGCCCATGTTCATCTGGGTCACGTCGCAATCGGTGATCGGCAACGCGCCAGCGTCTTCCTGGGTATTGAAGAAGATCGGCGCGATTTTGCCGCCCAGACAGTAACCGCCAAAGCGCTTGTTGGGGACATAGGGAATGTCCTCACCGGTCCACCACAGCACCGAGTTGGTGGCGGATTTGCGGCTGGAACCGGTGCCGACCACATCGCCGACGTAGGCCACTGGATGACCTTTTTTCTTCAGCGACTCAATCAGCTTGAGCGGGCCGATTTTGCCGGGTTCATCGGGTTCGATACCGGGGCGGGCCATTTTCAACATCGCCAGGCCGTGCAGCGGGATATCTGGCCGGCTCCAGGCGTCCGGGGCGGGAGACAGATCGTCAGTGTTGGTTTCGCCGGAGACTTTGAAAACGGTCACGGTGACTTTTTCCGGGACCTTGGGCCGGCTGGTGAACCATTCGGCTTCAGCCCAGGATTTCATAATTTGCCGGGCGTGGGCATTGCCGGCGTCGGCCTTGACCTTGACGCTGTGTCGATAGTCGAACATCAGCAAGGTGTGTGACAGCGCCTTGGCGGCGGCGGGCGCACATTCGGCATCGTCGAGCAGATCAATCAGCGACTGGATGTTATAGCCGCCGAGCATGGTGCCCAGCAGTTCCGTGGCGCGCACCCGGGAGATGAGCGGGGATTTCGCTTCGCCCTTGGCGACGGCGGTCAGGAAAGCAGCTTTAACGTAGGCGGCCTGGTCGACGCCAGCGGGGACTCGATGGGTGATTAAATCAACGAGGAACGCTTCCTCGCCCTTGGGCGGATTTTTGAGCAGTTCGATCAGATCAGCGGTTTGCTGTGCGGAGAGCGGCAGCGCGGGAATACCCATAGCGGCACGTTCAGCAGCATGTTGGCGATAGTTTTCGAGCACGGAGAAAACCCCTTTGATGGTATGGTTGCGGTGGATTCCCGCGACGCGGGGAAAATGAACGGAAATTATACGGGCAACCGGGGATAACCGGGTAGTTTCGGCGCTGACGCGGGGATTCCAGAAAAAACATTATCATCATCCAAGCAGCCCAGGGCGTTGCCCTGGGCTAAAACCAGTGCGCCCCTTTGGGGCTTAACCGCATGAAAAATCCGCTAATTTAGCCCTGAAAGGGCGCTTCAACGTTAGCCCAGGGTATCGCCCTGGGCGATAGGGTTATTCCTTTGCAGGAATCGTCAGCGCCAGGAACAACGCGCCATTGTCGCGCTTGATCAGCACCGGGATAGGCCGACCCGTGGGCAATTGCTTGACCTGCTCGGCAAACTGCGCTGGATCGGTGACCTCGACGTTATTGATGCGGGTGATGATGTCGCCGGAGCGAATGCCAGCGCTGGCGGCGGGTCCTTCAGTCACTTCCTTGACCCAGACGCCCTTCGCACCGTCCTGTCGCTGGTCAGCCGGCAGTTCGGTCACGGCCAGACCCAGTCGGCCCTTCGATGGCGTTACGGCGATGGCTTGCTGCTGCTTGGCGTCCTCGGGCAATTCTTCGAGCTTGATGGTCAGCGCCTGCTCTTTGCCCTCGCGGATCAAGGTCAGCGGTATGCTGGCACCGGGACGGATGCGACCCACCAGCGGCGGCAGTTCGCGCGATTGATTAATCGGTTGGCCATTGAACGCCACGATGATGTCGCCGACTTGAATGCCTGCCGCCTGGGCTGGACTGTCGGGGAGCACTTGGCCGACCAGTGCGCCGCGCGGTTTGTCAAGATTGAAGGACTGGGCCAGTTCCGGGGTGACTTCCTGAATCAGCACGCCCAGCCAGCCGCGACTGACCTTGCCGCCGGTTTTGAGCTGTTCCACGACATCCATCGCCACGTCAATCGGCACGGCGAAGGATAGGCCCTGATAGCCGCCGGAACGGCTGTAAATTTGTGAATTGACGCCGATCACTTCGCCGTCGAGGTTGAACAGTGGGCCGCCGGAGTTGCCGGGATTAACGGCGGCGTCGGTCTGAATAAAGGGGACATAGTTATCGCTGGGCAGGCTGCGGCCCAAGGCGCTGATGATGCCCTGGGTCGCGCTGCGCTCGAAGCCGAAGGGCGAGCCGATGGCTAGCACCCATTGCCCAACCTTGACTTTGCCGATGTTGCCGATCTGGACAGTGGGCAGTGTTTTGTCGGTTTTGACCTTGAGCAGGGCGATGTCGCTGCGGCTGTCTTTGCCGATGACCTGAGCAGGGAATTCGGTGCGGTCGTTCAGACCGACGATGATGCTGTCCATGTCTTCGACGACGTGGGCATTGGTGACGACGTAGCCGTCCGGAGAAATGATGAAGCCTGAACCGACCGAGGATTTCGGCTGAGAAGGCAGTTCGGGCATTTGCTCGAAGAACTTCTTGAAATACTCGTGGAACGGGCTGTTTTCGGGAATTTGTGGATGATTGCGCCCGGAACCTTCCTTTTCCTTGGGTTCCGACTTGGTGTTGATGCTGACCACCGCTGAGCTGTATTTGTCAACCAGTGTGACAAAATCAGGGTAGTTGTTGGCTTGTGCAGAGGTGGCCCAGAACAGAGCCAGTACGGTGATCAGCCAAAATGGCTGTTTCAATCGTGGCATCGAAGATTCTCCCAGAGGATTTTACTAACAACAAAGGACGTGGCTGAAAAAAACCACGGAGTTAGCGGGGATTGACCATGACGTGCGGGCTTGGTTCGGTTTACTCCCTCCCCCTGGTGGGGAAGGATCAGCGTTTACCCCCTCCCCCCTGGTGGGGGAGGGTTGGGGTGGGGGGTGGGAACTGTTGAGGAAGGCCGCCAGCGCAGGTAAGCCTTGTAACCGAGATGGCGCGCTAACAGCAGAGGCGGCATCCGCAGCCAGTGTGAGCGCAGATAGAGCAGCCAGCGAGCAGTAGCGGGAACCGTATGGCGGGGATGTTCCGCCAGCGTGAGGGCGTCGAGGAGTTGATCCATGAGGGGGAGAATAGGCCAAGGTGGACTGGTGTTTTTCAGGTCCTGAATGACCGTTTCCGGCACTGCGGTGTGCAAAAAACGTCGGGTGTAACGCAGGGCGTAGAACAAGGGGCGAGTTAAACCGAGTTGCCGGGCGCGCGGCGGCAAGGTTTCCCAGAAGTCCGGTTCCTGTGCGCTAAAATGAGTGAGCAGCTCGTGCAGATCGAGCAGGTCGCGCAGGGGATTGCCGAGTTCTTCCTGGAAAGCGTGCGTTGCGCTGTGCAGGACCATGTCGGCGGGGCAGAAGATGTGAAATAGAGTGTTGGGTACGGGGCGGGAAGCGGCGATCAGCAGGGCGGGGTCGGGCTTCAGTCGGCTGGTTTCCGGCAGGATGGTATGGTGGACATCGAGGATCGTGCCGCGTAGCCGATGACGCAGGGGTGGCAGCTCGTGCATCCATTGACGATAATACTTTTGGTCGTAGTCAGAATTTTTTACAGTTTCCCAGCCGTGCTTTTGGAGGATTTGTTCGAGGGTTGTCAGGTTCGATTTAGGAACCATGATGTCCACGTCCGATACTAAACGGCCATGGGCGCAGGGTAGACCGGCCATCACGTAGGCCGCGCCCTTAAGTAAAATGACTGGAAAATCGCGGTCTTGCAGATCGAATAAGGCGCGTTGAATGCGGTTGCACTCCCAGCGGATGCGGCGCTCATGTTCGGCGGCGATGATAGAGGCGGCTTCGAGATGGGGTTGAACCTGGGGGGGGATGTGGTCCAGTTGACCCTGTGCTTCGAGATAGGTGTAAAATTTTCCGACAACCCCGACCCGGCGCGCCCACGGCAGCAAACGATCCCAGTCACGCAGGCTACGTGATTGTAATAATTGAGGTTCAGCAAGAATTTTGGGTAAATTATGGGAGGACATGTCGGGTTTGATCCGGTCGGAAACGCTGAAAGATTATGCTAATTTTTACACTCAATGGAGTGGCTTGTATTGGGAATTTCCAGAAATTCATTGAATAACATTGGGTTGAGATTTATTTTATAATTTTGGAGCGTTTCTTGCTTCTAAATCGGGATAAAGCAACCTGCCGTCTTGGAACGGCGCTAAGTTGAGGAACCGAACAATGAACGAACATGACAAGCAAGTTTCTGGCGTGGAGGCTAGAGCGAATCCTGCGCCTTTAACGGGACGGCGGCGGTTTGTCAAGGGGGCGATGCTGGCTATGCCGGCAATTATTACTCTACGAACTGGCTCTGCTTTAGCACAAGCACAAAATTCATTAACTTGTATTGAGAAAGCAAATGAGCGAGATGATGAGGATCCAGGTCAAAGCTGTCTTGGTCTATATTTTACCCCTACCTAATTACAAACCGTAAAAGTTTTAGTATGCCTGTTTTAAGTCAACAACGATGGCAACTTAACCTATCGTGCCGTCTTCATTGGTGGAAAGATGGGGATGAATGTGTTGTTTTCAATGCAGTTTCGGGTAAAACTCACTTTTTAAATGAAATGGGCGCACATACAGTTCGGCTATTGACGGTGGAGTCTCTCAATAGAAAAGAGCTGATAAACCGCTTCACTGCGCTGTATGAAGATTTCATATTGGACGATGATGTGTTGCACTATATCCAAGATATGCTGCAGCACTTGGAAGACCAAGGCTTGATCGAAGCTGTTTCGTCATGAAACTCGCTGAGTTACCTCTCATCGAAATACGCCGCCAACTGCGTAGTTCGGGTTTATGCTTTCAATGCGGCCCCTTCACGACTCGTTTGCACAGCGACTTGCTGGAATTTTTTCCAGCCCAAATTCACCATCTCCACGCGCATTACCCCTTAGTAAAAGACAATTCCTTTAGCGATTTCCATGTGCACCTGCTGCGTCACGGCAATCGGTGGCGGTCGCAACTGCGATTTTGGATAGAAGATGAAGAGATGCCCTTTGGGCTTTTCCCCTTGGATACCGCCCTGCCTTTTTTGGAATGGGGTCTAAACTGGTGCGTAGCAACCCGCGCCCACCAATTCCTTATGCTTCATGCTGGCGTACTGGAAAAATCCGGTCAGACACTATTGCTTCCTGCTCACCCCGGTTCCGGGAAAAGTACTCTATGCGCCGCCTTGATGCATCGGGGCTGGCGGTTTCTGTCTGATGAATTCGCTTTGGTGCGGTGGAAAGATACGGCAGTTCTGCCCTTTCCCCGCCCGATTTCATTGAAAAACGACTCCATCGCAGCTATCCGTGCCTTCGCCCCCGAAGCGGTTATGGGTCCGGAATTTCCCAAAACCCCCAAAGGAACCGTATCGCATTTACGTCCGTTTCGTGAGAGCATAGAGCGCTCTGATGAACCAGGGCGGGTGCGTTGGATCGTATTTCCCAGATTCCAGACTAATTCATCATTGCGTTTGGAACCCATTAAGAAGGCCCAAGCTTTTCTGCAATTAACTACCCACTCTTTTAACTATGGCCTGTGTGGTTTGCGTGGCTTTGAGAGCGTCAGTCGCCTCATCGACGCTTGCGACTGCTACACCTTTGAATATGGCGGCGATCTTGAACAGGCCGTGACGCAACTGAACGCCCTGGCGGAGGGTCTGATTTAGCTCATCCAGCGCAAAGGAGACTCCCCATCATGGCTCAAACTGCCTCCACCATGCTACCGCTCGGCACCCCCGCCCCCGATTTCAACCTGCCCGAACCCGCCACCGGCCAGACGCTTTCCCTCAGCGACTTCCAGAACGCCCCGGCGTTGCTGGCCATGGTCATCTGCAATCATTGCCCGTTCGTCAAGCACATCCGTCAGGGGTTAATCCAGTTCGCCCGCGACTATCAGGCCAAAGGGCTGGCCATCGTCGCCATCAACGCCAACGATGTCGTGAAGCACCCTGAGGACAGCCCGGCAAACATGGCCGAAGACGCTAAAACCTTCGGCTATCCGTTCCCGTACCTGTACGATGAAAGTCAGGCGACCGCCCAGGCTTATCACGCCGCCTGCACCCCGGATTTCTTCCTGTTCGGCGCTGACCGCAAACTGGTTTATCGCGGCCAATTCGATGGCAGCCGGCCCGGCAACAGCATCCCGGTGACCGGGAAAGATCTACGGGCGGCGGCGGATGCAGTGCTGGCCGGCCAGCCGGTTTCTCCCGAACAGAACCCCAGTATCGGCTGCAATATCAAGTGGAAAGCCAGCAACGAACCGGGTTATTAACGTTAGCAACTATCTACCCCCCACCCTGGCCCTCCCCCACAAGGGGGAGGGCATCTTGCTAATCGGCCCCCTCCCCTTGTGGGAGAGAAATCAACGCTCAAAGCTGTAAGTCAAATCAGCGCCCGTCCCTGTCGCGCTGGCGTTTGACTCAAACGAGAGTCGCTGAGTCAGCCGGTACTTCATGGTGAAGGTGTTGGCGTTATCCAGCAGACCCAATCCGTAGCCGATATACAAATTCGGCGACAGGTTTTTGCCCAGCGACAAGGCAGAGCCATTGCCGCTCGCGTCGGGGTTGAATTGCAGGGTATCCAGCCCAAACGCACTGCCCAAGCCCTGGGTAATCGCGTCGCCTCCGAAACCCAACGCATTAGCCGCCTTGAACAGCAACGCCGCCTCCGAACCGCCGCCTTGCGACGCCCGGCCCAACACCAGATAAGACAAAATATCCGAATCGGGCATTTTCGGTTGAGAAAGCAACGTTAATTGCGGCTGCCGAAGCGTTCCGCGCACCTGCGCGCCGACCATGGCGTCACTGCCGAAATTGCTGCCGGTCAACGGTCGCGCCACGCGCAAATCCAGACCCGGATTATCCAGCGGACTGTTGCTGAACAGCACCTGGCCACGCTGAATCTCAACTTCCTGACCGAAAATCTTGTAGTTGCCCGCGACTACTTCCACCGTGCCGCTGCCCCGTGGAGCCAGTTGCGGGCTTTCCTCCACCAGCAGATTGCCCTTGAGCCGGCCTTGAAACACCGGGGTTTCCAACCGCACATCATCGCCGAGAATCACCCGCACCCGGGCGAAAATAGCCACCCCTGACGGTCTCGGCGGCGGCGTTTTGCCCTGAGCGTTATTGACAATCACCACATCGCCGGATGGACGAATGGCCCCAGGCCGGTTACCGCCGGGCCGCAGGAAAGCGCGGGGAATAGTCACCTGCCCATCGACGCGCAACTGTTGCTGCTCAAAGCTGACATTCAAATCGGGACTGATCTGAATGCGCAAATCAGCGGTGTCCATCGCCTGAAAATCCTGCCCTTTAATCTGGAGATCGACCCGTGGTTTCAGCGGGTCGATCTCGCCGGTCACCTGCATCTGACCGGGTTTGGAGCGGGCCGAACCGGTCAATTGCAACGGCCCCTGACCATTGCTGGCGGCAGTAATCTGCACCTCCTGCAACCGAATGCCCGCCTGGGGAATCGCCGCCCCGGCATTTTCCAGCCGGATCGCGCCACGCAGCGCGAGTTTGGAAAGATCGCCGGTAACATTGACATCGGCCCGCAATTGCCCGGAAACATTCTGCACTTGTGGGGCGAACAGCGACACAATGCTTAAATCGGTGATGGCGGCGTTGATATTGCCGTCCAGTCGGGCCGTACCGAGCGGATCCTGCACCCGAACATTGGCTTGCAACTTCCCGGTTTGCGCCAGATCAAGCTGGGCTTGTCCCGTCGCGGTGCGGCCATCGGTGTTCGCCTGGAGACTGCCGCCCTTGAGCGTGAAGCGCAGCGACTGGCCTTCCGTCACCATGCGCAGTGTTCCGGGGGCCAGCTTCAGATTGAGCGTGGCCTGCATGACGCCGCCCGGCTTGCCCGTCGCGGTCGCTTCCGCATTAACGCTGGTCGCCAGCTCCACGTCCTTGGGCAGGAACGACTTGAAGCGCTCCGGGGTGAGATTGGTCAGTTGCAACCGACCATTAACGCCCTGCGTCGCGCTCCATTGACCCTGGACGCACAACCGGGTCGGGGCGCTGGCCAGACAGGCATTCTCCAGCCGGGCCTGTTGCGCCGAAGCCTGCAACGCCGCTGGTTGCGCCAGCGCCCAGTTCCCCGCTGGCGTCTCGCGGGCGGTCAACTGGGTGATGCGGCCCTGCCAGTTCAGTTCCGGCAGACGCAACTGACCGGCCAACGCCAGGGCGAAACGTCCGGGTTCGCCAGCCAGTTCCGCCTGGAGATCGTGTGCGGCAGGGGTGCCGGAACCCTCCAAACTCACTGTCCTCCAGCGCTGCCCGCCGAGCGTCAGTCCTTCACCGGTAATTTTTACTTGTGAACGGGCGGCGCCGCCGACATCGACCCGCGCTTCGCCGCGCAGTTGCTGAATTTGCGTATCGCCCTGCCGCAGATTACGCACGGTGAAATTGGCGGCCACTTGCGGACGGTCGCGGGAGCCGCTGAGCGTGCCGGTGCTGTTGATTGCGCCGCTCACGCCGGGAACCAGCGTTTGCAATTGCGGCGCGTCCACCGTCCAGCGCAAATCCCAGCGTTGCGCCAGCGCGCCTGTCGCTTCCACGCGGTTCGCGCCCGCATTCAGCCGCAGGGTTCTGATGGTCAAATCCTGATTCTGCACGGCCACATCGGCATTGCCGCGCAACGCCTGACCGCTGAGCGTACCGGTCAGTTCTTCCAGCAACAGGTTGGCGCGTAATTGATGGTTTTCCAAACCGCCATCGCTTTTCAGCCGCAGGTTCAGCTTGCCGGGAAGCTCTTTCCATTGTGCGCCAGGATTCAGACCTTCACCGCTGAGCGACGCTTGCCAGCTCACCGCAGGAAGCCAGGCGACCTCAGCGTTGCCTTGCAGCACGCCTTCCAAAGTCTGGCCTTTGAACTGAACGCCGCGCACCGCCTGATCGGAACCCTGACCGTTCAGCGTCCAACGGCCTTTGGGAACGTCCGACCCCTGCACATCCGCCGCCAGTTGGAACTGATAGTCGGTCGGCGCGCCCTCGGCGGTGAATTCACCCTGGGCGCTTTCCACCTGGGGCGGGCCGTTCAACGGCCAGACCAAGGAGCGCCATTGCCCGGCGACCTTGAAGCGCAGTTCCTGGAATTGCAGTTCACCTTTCGCGTCCAGCGCCAGCGGTCGCTGTGGCGTGGTCAATTGCAGCGAATCCAGTTTTAACCCCTGTTCATCGCCGGCGGCGACAAAGCGCAGGTTGGTCGGGCCGAGTTCCGGCAGGGTCGCGTCGATGCTGCCTTTCCCGCTGAAGCGGGCCATCACCCCCTGTGCGTCCACTTGCACAGTTAGCGGGTTGCCCGCCAGTTCAGCGACAAAGGGCTTGAGATCAGCGACTTTCAGCTTGGCCTGGGCCGACCAGGCCGGTTCGCTGAACAGTTCGCGCACGTCGCCGGTTAATTCCAGTTCCGCTGCGCCGCTAATCTGCTGCGTCAGTTCCAGCCGCTCGCGCAAAGCGCCGCGAATTTCGCCCTGACCGTGGAAATCGCCGTAGTCGGGCGTGGGCAACCGCCAGGTCATTTGCAGTTGCAGCGGATAATTGCCGACCGGGTTCATCTGACCGTTCAACTGCGCATCGCCCAGAGGCGAACGAACATCCAGGGTTTCGATGCGCAGACCCTCGGCCCCAGCGTCGGCGCGAAGATTGACGGCATCGATCACGATGGGATCGATCCCATCCGGCTGAATGCGCAGATTGCGGCCTTGCACATCGGCAATGTGGATGGCCAGCGGCAATTGAATGTCGGGCAGGGTGAAGGGTTCGGCGCTGGGAGGACTTTCCTCGCCGGGCGGTAACTGAACGTCCAAACCCTCAACCTGCAAGCGGGTAATATTGATATTGCCGTTCAACAAGGCGCGGGGTTGCCAGTCCAGTTCACCCTTGGCGAGCGCGACGTGCAACGGGCCGTCTTCGTAGCGGAACTGCTCAATGCGCAGCGGGCCGATCAACTGACCTTCCACTCGGCCATAGCTCAACTGGCCCGGTAATAACCGCTGCGCCAGCGCCAGCACCCCGTTCAAGCCCGTTTCGGTCGCGATGGCGACGCCCAGGATCAGCAATACCAATAACACGAGTAACAACGGCAACGACAACAGCCAGGGCAATAAGCGACGCAGGCGTGACCGTTCAGATTTCCCACTCTCCCCCGGATCGGGAGAGGGCGCTTCGTTCAACTCGGGGTTAGACGACTTCCCTTCCTCCGGGGCGGGAGAGGGCGGAGCGGTTGCATCCAGGCCAGTCATAAATCCGGTCCAATGCTGAACGAGAAACGGAAGGTATCGCCGGGCGGGCGATCCAGGCCGGAGGCGAAATCGACGCGCACCGGCCCCACCGGCGAGCGCCAGCGTACTCCCAGCCCCGCGCCGGTTTTCAGTTCGGGCGATGCGCCGTCAAAGGCATCGCCGCTATCGACAAAGGCCGCAATGCTCCAGTCGCCATAGACCCGGCGTTCATATTCCAGACTGCCCACCAGCAGATTTTTGCCGCCAATGACGACGCCCTCCGCGTCCGTGGGACCAATGGTGTTGAAGGCATAGCCACGCACACTGGCATCGCCGCCGGCGAAGAAGCGCAGTGACGTCGGCAGGTCCGTGAAATCGTCGGTCATCAGGGTCGTGCCGAAGTCGCCCCGGACAATGAAGCGATGATCGTCATTCAGCGCGTATACCCCCTTCATATTCACCGTACCCTGCAAGAAATTAATGTCGGACAACAGCGCCGTCGTCGCGCCGCGCAGCCCAAAGCCAAACAGCAGACCGCGCCGGGTGTTCAGCCGGTCGTCGGCGCTGACCCAAGTCCAGTTCAGACCGGGGATGAGCAACAACGAACGGGCCTGAGGCTCGTTGCCGGTTTGGAACTGTTCGTACTGGAAATTCAGGTTATAGTTTTTCAACCATTTGCCATCCTGCATTTGCCAGCCGCCGCCCAGCGTCCAGGTTTCGTAGTCCTGCTGGTTATAGTTCTGCTGAACATAGCCCGCCGTGATGGTGTATTCGTCCGTCGTCGGGTCGCTGCCAGGAATCCGGTATTTGACGCCAGCCAGCGACTTGATCTGCGAGAACTGCACTTCGGCGTCATAGCGATGGCCCATGGGATTCACCCAGCGTCGTTCCACTTTGAATCGGCCACGGGCGCCGGTGTCCGTGCCGTAACCCAGGCCGGCGCTGTAGCGATGTTTCCGGTTCGGTTCCAGCTCCACTTCGACCGGTGCAGTTCTGGTCTCGCTATCCGGCGGGGCGGTCACTCCGACCTGGCTGAAATAGACGCTGTTGTTGAGATCGCCCTGCAATCTCAGCAAATCCTGGGCGTCGTAGGGGTCGCCCGGTTTAAAGCGGGGGTAGCGATTCAGGAATTTCGGCGACAGGATGTTCTGCTTAAACGAGACATCGCCGAAGCGGTAGCGCACGCCGGTGTCATAGTGCAGGTGAATCGTCGCGACATAGGCTTGCAGGTCAACGCGAATGACCCGTTCGGTAAATTGGGCGTCGAAGTAGCCGCGTTCAGTAGCCAGCGATTCCAGACTGGCTTTGATCTGCTCGTATTTCGGTTGATTGAGCGTCTGGCCTGGAGCCAGTGGCAAATTCTCCAGCAATTTCTGAAAAGCCGGGTCCTGCGCACCTTCGCCGAGAACGCGCACGTCGACCTCGGCGAGCGGCAAGGGCCGACCCGGTTGGACTTGGTAGCGCGCCTTCCAACCGTCGGCGGTCTGTTCCAGCGAGGATTCAATCGTCGGTTCGTAATAACCGAACGGCTCCAGCGCCTGGCGGATTTCCCGCTCGGCATTGGCGTGAAGCCAGCGCAGGCGAATTTCATCCGGCGGAGCTTGACCGGCAAAGCGGTTGATTTCCAGCAACGCCAGGGCGTTATCGCGCAAGGGATCATCCAGCCCCTCAACCGTGACCGTCAGTGTACCGTGGCTATTGGCGGGCGGTTCCGGGACGGCATCCTGGGCGAGGAGTACGCCGCTGACCAGCAGCAGACAGAGGAATAGCCCGGTCGGGAAGAGACGCCAGCGAGCGTAAAAGAGAGTGAATGTTGAAATCACGGGACAATTATTCGGATCCTGCGGACAGCGCGAGGCGGTCGGAAAATCGGGAACCGGCGTCAGCCGCTTCGTTGCGTTTATAATCATTTATCACAATTGGCGGGGTCGTGAAACGGCAACGCCGCGATTTTTTCAGACAGGAACGCGATAGACCATGCTGAATCACGACGATCCCACCCTTGAAGCCTTTGTCGGCAACACGCCGCTGGCGCGGTTGCAACGATTGCCAGGGCGCACTACCAACCGGATTTTTGGCAAGCTGGAGGGTAACAATCCCGCCGGCTCGGTCAAGGATCGGCCCGCCTTGAGCATGATCCAGCAGGCCGAAGCGCGGGGCGTGATCCGGCCCGGCGACACGCTGATTGAAGCGACCAGCGGCAACACCGGCATCGCCCTGGCGATGATCGCCGCGATCAAGGGTTATCGGATGGCGCTGATTATGCCGGAAAATCAGACCGAGGAACGGCGGGCGGCGATGCGCGCCTATGGGGCGGAACTGATTCTGGTCAGCAAGGAAGACAGCATGGAAGGCGCCCGCGATTTGGCGGCGCAGATGGAGCGGGAGGGTAAGGGGCGGGTTCTCGACCAGTTTGCTAATCCCGACAATCCGCTGGCGCATTATCAAACCACCGGCCCGGAAATCTGGCGCGATACTCAAGGTCGGATTACGCATTTTGTCAGCGCCATGGGCACTACCGGCACCATCATGGGCGTGTCGCGCTATCTCAAGGAGCAAAATCCGGCGGTGCAGATCATCGGCGTCCAGCCGACCGAGGGTTCTTCGATTGCCGGCATCCGGCGCTGGCCGCTGGAGTATCTGCCGAAAATTTACGATCCGGCGCGGGTGGATCGGGTCATCGACATCAGCCAGGCCGAGGCGGAGGAAATGACGCGGCGCCTGGCGCGTGAAGAGGGGATTTGCTGCGGCGTGTCGGCGGGCGGGGCGGTCGCTGCCGCGCTGCACGTTTCCGCAGAAGTTGAGAATGCGGTCATCGTGACCATCATCTGTGATCGCGGCGACCGTTATTTGTCCACCGGGCTGTTTGCGGGATGACTAAAAAATCCAAATTACCTGCCGAACCCTTCACCGTCCACATTGACAACCTGACCCACGAAGGTCAGGGCGTGGCCCGGCGCGACGGCAAGGCCGTATTCGTGGAAGGCGCGTTGCCGGGTGAAAAAGTCCGCTGCGTCTATACCACCCGCCGCAGTCGCCGCGATGAGGCGCGCACGGTTGAAGTCTTGCAGGCTGCCCTGGAGCGGGTAGAGCCGCGTTGCGCGCATTTCGGGGTGTGCGGCGGCTGCGCCCTGCAACACCTACAACCGGAGAGTCAATTGGCGGTCAAGCAGCGCTGGTTGCTGGACAGCCTGACGCATATCGGCAAGGTGCAGCCGGCGCAGGTGCTGGAACCGATGACTGGGCCGCTATGGGGCTATCGGCGGCGGGCGCGGCTGGGGGTGAAGTACGTCGTTAAAAAGGGCCGGGTGCTGGTGGGCTTCCGCGAGCGGCACAGTCCATATATCGCTGATTTACGGCGTTGTGAAGTGCTGGATGAGCGGGTGGGCGGGCTGCTGGAAGAACTGGCGGCGTTGATCGATGGGCTGTCCATCCGCGACCGGTTGCCGCAAATTGAAGTCGCCGGCGGCGATGCGGTGATGGGTCTGAATTTTCGGGTCTTGACGCCGCCGAGCGCGGCAGATCTGGCGCAGTTGCAGGCGTTCGGCGAGCGACACGGTTTCGCGCTGTATCTGCAACCTGGCGGGCCAGACAGTGTGCGGTTGTTAGACCCATCACCCCTGGCCCCTCTCCCACTTGGGGAGAGAGGGAAGTTGAGTTATCGACTGCCGGAGTTTGACCTGAATCTGGAATTCCAGCCTTGGCATTTCATTCAGGTCAACGCCGCCATCAATCGGCAACTGGTCCGGCGTGCGGGCGAATTTCTGGAATTGAGAACCGACAGTCGGGTTTTGGACCTGTTTTGCGGACTGGGTAATTTCACCTTGGCGCTGGCGCGGCAGGCGCGGGAAGTGGTCGGAGTGGAAGGCGACGCGAGTCTGGTGGAATGGGCCGGGCGCAATGCGGCGCTGAATGGTATCGCTAATGTCCAGTTTTACGCCGCTGATCTGGCTGGTGATCTGACCGGTCAGCCGTGGATACAGGGCGGTTATGACCGGGTGCTGCTCGATCCACCGCGATCAGGAGCTTTGGAAATGATGCCGCAGATTGCCGCGCTGGGGGCGCAGCGCGTGGTCTATGTTTCCTGCCATCCGGCGACCTTGGCCCGTGATGTCGGCGAACTGGTTCACCGCTTTGGCTACCGGCTGGAGAGCGCCGGGGTGCTGGACATGTTCCCCCACACCGCTCATGTCGAATCTATCGCGGTGCTGGTCCAGGCTGGTTAAAAAAGCCGAGTAGAGTCCATCGCCAGTCCGTCCCCGCTGCCGCCAGTGCTCCGGCCCAGCCGGATTCCATGGGCACATTCAGCACACTCCATTCCCGGCCAGCGGCATCGCGCAGACTCACCCGACCATCCGACGCTGCATCTTCCCGAAAACAGGCGTCCAGGGTGTTCAGCCCGCTGGCCAGCCCCTCGCCGATGGCCTTGGCGACCGCCTCCTTGCGGGTCCAGCAGGCAAAGAAGGCGTCCCGCTGGCGCTCGGCGGGTAATGCCTGAAACGCGGTCCATTCCCGCACCGTACAGACCCGTTCAGCCACTGCCGCCTCATCAACCCGTCGATCCATCGCCTCCAAATCGACGCCCACTTCGCGGCGGGCGACGGCATACAACACCCGGTTGCCACTGTGAGAAAGATTAAAATGCAGGCCCGTGGCTTCACCGGCCAGCGCCGGTTTACCCCGCACACCCTGGCGGAACCGCAGGGCTGCGGCCGGATCGCCCAGATACGCGCCTAACAGTTCCCGCAACCCACCACGCGCCGCGATGAAACGATCTCGATGTTCAGGAAAGCGGAAGCGCGCCGCCCGCTCCTGCTCGTCCACCGTCAGCGTCGCCGCCAAGGTCGCCAACCGGTCTGCCGGCAAGGTCAAGTCCGCCAGCCAGACATGAATTTCACCGTCAGCAAGATAATGTTTTTCCTGATTAGCAAGATTCTTCAGCCCGACGAAGCCAACGGGCAGGGCGCGGCCCGATGGCGGTTGCAGCGACGAGCAAGCGGTTAGGAAGGGGGTCGAGATGAAAGCGTCGGTTGAAGCGGTCAGCGCAGGTGTCCAAGTCGCGTGAACCCTATTTGACAAATTTGAACGCATGATAGGCACCGCTGAAGCAGGTTTTAAGGTGACCCAGGAGGGTATTGACCCAACCGAACACCGGCACCGGGTTGGGTTGATGCAGGTCGATGATCGTGGCCGGGTGTGGGCAGCCGGCGGCGTGATCCGCCTGACCGCCGCGGGGACAGCGAAACCCGTCCGGCTAACGCGCGTGTTCCAACGCCGTTTCGCATTGCGCCTCGGTGCCGAACTGCTCAAGAAATGTCGACAGCGATAACCCCGGTTGAAATTGAATCCGATTCATCGGCATGGTCTGACTCCAGAGTGAAGGGTGCGCCAGTCTGCCCCGGATTGGCAGGACAAAACAGGGTCGGCTGAAGAATCTTGCTAATCAGGAAGTCCTATGGGACTTTTGTGTCGTTTGTTTAAACTCACCCGGTAGGAGGCCATGGGCTTGATTCCGAATCTGGAACCGACCAACGTATGATCCTTTGAAACAGACCGTCTCCTAAGACCTTATGAGCCGGTTCGGGTGCCCCAGGAGGTGCAAGGGCGCGGAGCATGGATTTGGGCACAGAAAGGTACAATCTGATGAATTTTATCGAAAACCTGAACGGGTTCCGCACCGCGATACCCGGGTCGGACTGGGGGGCGCTGGCGTGGTTCGCGGCGTGTTGGATCGGCTACACCCTCTACGCTGATCGCGAAGGCCATGCCTGTCGCAGCTTGGTGCGCGGTACGGATCGGCTGCGCACGGTGTGGATGGAGCGCATGCTCGAACGCGAGGTTCGCATCATGGACGCGGCCTTGCTCAATACGCTGATGCTGAGCGTGTCGTTCTTCGCCTCGACCGCGATTTTGATCATCGGTAGCCTGATCGCCGCGCTCGGCGCCGTCGATCGCGAGATGCAATTGACCGCGAACCTCGGCCTGCTGGTCGCCGCCAGTCGCGAGGTGTGGACGCTCAAGCTATTTTCGCTGATCACGGTGTTCATCTACGCGTTTTTCAAGCTCACATGGTCGATTCGCCAGTTTAATCGCTGCGCGATTTTGATCGGCGCGGCACCGCCGTGCAACCAGCTCGACGAATCCCAACGGCACGCCTGGGCGCGGCGTCTGGGGCGACTCCAAGCGCTCGCCGGGGACGACTTCAATCGCGGCCTGCGGGCCTACTACTTCGGGCTGGCGCTCTTAGCCTGGTTCGTTCATCCGGGGGCGTTCATCGGCACCTCGATTTGGGTTGTGGCGGTTTTGTATCGGCGCGAGTTCGCGTCCGAATCCGCCGCGCTGCTCAGTGAGGACGAGGAAACCCATTAGCCACCGGTGTGGGGTCGGCAGCGGGAACAGGGGCGTCACTCGTCGCGCGCCTTGATCTCAACCGACGAGGCCAAACGGCGTGTATCCGGCTCACCGCCGTGGTCGTAACCGACAACGGCAGGACCCGCCCGGGCGGCACGGGGGTCCACGTCGACAGCGTCCCAAGCTGACCGATGACTAGGCATCAAGGGACGAACCGGCATCGACTAGGCATCAAGGGACGAACCGGCATCAGATGAACAAGCCAAGGATCAGGACGACCACAAGGCCGACGACGGAGTTGCACAGCTCGAGCAGGCCCCAGGTTTTCAACGTGTCCTTGACGGACAGGTCGAAGTAGCCCTTGAACAACCAGAACGAGGCGTCGTTGATGTGCGTCAGCGTGTTGGATCCCGCCGCCGTGGCCAACACGAGCAGGGCAGGATTCACGCTGGCCATCATGTGGCCGGTAGCCGGGTCCATCACGGCGGCACCGATAATGCCGGCGGCGGTCATCGCCGACACAACACCCTGACCGGTCGCTAACCGAATCAGGACGGTAATCAACCACGCCATCAGGTAGGGATTAGCCGCCGTGCCGGACATGAGGGATCCGATGTAGTCGCCGATGCCGGTGTCGACGATGGTTTGCTTGAGCGCCCCGCCCGCGCCGATGATGAGGACCACCATCGCGATCGCCTTTACGGCCCTCTCTACCATGTCCATCACCCACTTGATTCCGTGTTTGGTGCGAATGCCGAAGAAGTAGAACGCGGCGACCATCGCGATAGAGATGGCGCTGAGCGACGAGCCGAAGAAGTTCACCCACTCGTAGGTGGCGGTGCCTTTTTGCAGCCAAATGTTGGCGATGGTGGCACTGATCATAATGATCGCGGGAATGAGCGGCACGAACAGGGAGATCCCGAACGATGGGCGATCTTGGGGAGCCACCTCGTTGTCCGGGCGGAGGATCTCCGGCGTCGCGTAGTTCAGGTTGCCGAGGAACCGTGGAAGAACCCAGCCCGTGATGATGACTGTCGGGATGGCCACGACCATGCCAATGATGTACACCATGCCGGTGTCGGCCTTATAGGCGTCAATCAGCGCCACTGGACCCGGTTGGGGCACGAACAGGGAGTGAGCGGTCGTGGTGGCGGCGATCGCGGGGATGGCGATCTTCATAAACGGGATCTTCGCTTCGATCGCTACGGCGACGATCAGCGGCGCCATGATGATGAACGCCACCTCGTAGAACATGGCAAGTCCGAACACCGTGCCGGTCAGCACCATCGCGATCTTGACGTTGCCGATCCCGAACTTAGCGATCAGCGTTTCCGCAATCTGAGTCGCCGCGCCGCTGTCCACCATCAGCTTGCCGATCACCGCGCCGAATACGACGATGAGCGCAAGGGCGCCCATCGTGCCGCCGAATCCGCCCTGGATCGTCTTGAGCAGGGTCAATGGCGTCAGCGCAATCTTGCCGGCGGGCAGCCAGCCGATGCCGACGCATGCCATCTCGCTGAACCCGATGAACAGCGCTCCCAACAGGAGCGCCAGCATCGCATTGATATTCCACTTCATATTCAGAAGCAGCATCAGCCCGATGCCCAGTACCACGATAACAATGTGAAGCCAAAGCATATTTATTCTCCAGGGTGTTGAAGAGTATGTTTGACCGAATGGCGGTTAAGCAGGCTTGCGCCGCAAGCACGATGAGGGTTGAGAAGCACCCTCCTGGTCAGAGCGTAGGTTGCAAGCCGACCAATGACAACCGCTGGCGCATCAGGTGGGTTTCGCCCGGAGCGAGCGTAATGGCGTTGTCCAGGACGTTGGCGGCTTCAATGCAGATCATGCCCATCCACTCGTCATTCCCGAAGTCCGGCATGGCTTCGGCTTTCGCGGTCCACGGGTTCCACACGACGGTGTTGGCCGACCCCTCCTTGGAGATGTGGAGTTTCCGACCCCAAGTGGGATCGTCGAGAACGACCGTGCCGTGATGACGGTAGATCCGATCCGTCTCGGCGGTGATTTGTACCACACCGTCCTGGACACAGTTGGCGACACTCGCGCCACCGGCACGTTCCAAGTAGGGCTTGCCTTCCAAGCCCTCGACGCTGACATGACGCACGTCTCCCACGGCGATGTAGGTGTGGAGCGCCTCCTCGAACGTGAAAGGCTCATCGCCCGCGTTGTTGACCTTCAGGCCGATCTGGAGGTAGTCGGGGGTGAAAATGACCCGCAGCATGACCATGAAGGCGTGAGGGAAGTTGGGTTGGTGCTCGATCTTCGTGCGGTCGAGCTGGTATTCCACCACCAGTCGCCCATTGCGATCGAGGGTGTCGTCAACGTAATAACGGTTCCATGGGTATAGACGGGCGAAGCCATGCACCGGCTTGAGAGAGCCTTGCGCGCCCATGCCAAACCATGGAAAGGCCACCGGGACGCCACCCCGGAGGGGCTGGCCCGATTCATACATCGACTTGGCGCTCATCCAAAGCACCGGCCGCCCCTGAGGCTGCCAAGCGTAGACGTGAGCTCCGTAGTCGTAGACCCCGTAATGACCCGTCCCAGGGTGGGCCTCGACCCCTGCGAAAGGGTTCGTAATGATCTCGTGACTCATCTCTTCCCTCCTCAATGGATCGCCAGTCTGAGTGACACCAGTTGTGGTGATTGTTGATGACATTATCATTATAGAGCGCTCCTATACCTGTAGCGACCCGCAATCGAAAACCGGCAAACCGGCAATCGTGCGTGTTTTTCAACGGCCGTAACCCGTCGAGTGCGGGGTAGCGACGGCTGGCTGGGGTCAAGGTGGAACGGTGGGTTCCCCTGGCCGCTAAGCGCGAGCCAGTAAGATACGCGATGTTCGACTTTTCAGGCGATCAGGCCCTCAAGCTGGAGGTCTGACCGACCGACTAGCCGGTTCATGAAAATACCCAAGGTGTGCGCTAAGACTTTTCGGGCGATCCGACTCGTCAAGTGCCCAACAGCCCGCGCCCGGATTTTCTCAAAATGAAACGGCTCGGTCAGTTGACCGGATGCCGACGGTCGCCAACTCCGCCTGAAGAAAGGCGCTAATGTAACCTTTGTCGCCGATCACTAGGCCCTGAACGCCCTCGATCAAATCCCAACCTGATTAGCAAGATTCTTCAGCCCGACGAAGCCAACGGGCAGGGCGCGGCCCGATGGCGGTTGCAGCGATGAGTAGTCGATTAGGAAGGGGGTCGAGATGAAAGCGTCGGTTGAAGCGGTCAGCGAAGGCGGCCAAGTCGCGTGAGTCCTATTTGACAAATCAGGAAGTTTTTTCACCTCGCATCCCGCATCCTGAATAACCGAAATGACCATGCACGCCCCCTTCCAAGCTGTTTACACTGCGCCTTCTCAATCGTCATTCACTGGAATGTCTGCCATGAGCCATACCATTACCATCAAGGTCCGGGGCTATCATCTCGACTTGTATCGCCACGTCAACAATGCCCGCTATCTGGAATTTCTGGAAGAAGCCCGCTGGAGCTTTCTGGAAAGCCGGGGCAATCTCGAATCTCTCGACAAGAGCGGTCATACCTTTGCCGTCGTCAACATCAACATCAACTATCGCCGCGCCGCCTATATGGGTGAAGTCCTGCACATCACCACCTCCATCAAGGCGATTGGCGCCCGCAGTTGCGTCATGCATCAACTCGTCACCCTCCAGGGGACTGACATTGTGATTGCCGATGCCGACGTTACCTTCGTCCTCGTGGATACCCGAACGGAAAAAGCAGCGCCGTTGGAGGGCGAATTGCGGGAAGCTATGGAATGGATGGCTAAACCGACGTGAACCCCGGATGGTCTGATGCACTGATTCGAGGATCATCGGGCCGGCGCTTTTCATCCGCCTCCCCTCTTGTAGAAGAGGGCTGAGTGGTTACACCTCGGCGATTAAAACTATTCCTTAATGGCCTCGACGGCGATGTCGATCCGCACTTCGTCGCTCACATGCGGCACATACTTGTCAGCGTTGAACTCGGAGCGCTTGATGACGGTATGGGCGTTCGCACCAATCGTGTCCTTCTTCAGCATCGGGTGCGGCATGGCCTGAAAGGAGGTCACGGTGAGCGTCACCGGCTGGGTCACTCCCTTTAACGTCAGATTGCCATGCACCGCCACCGGTCGGTCGCCTTCGAAAACAACCCGGTTGGATTTGAACGTAGCCGTCGGATATTTGGCCGTGTCGAGAAAATCCTCGCCTTGGATGTGCTCATCGAAGGCCGCGTAACCGGTATCGACCGACCGGGTATCGATGACGATGTCCACCTCACCGGTCTTCGCCTCCTTATCCAGGATGATTTTGCCGGTGGTCTTGTTGAAGCGGTTCAACTGCGTTGAGTAACCCAGGTGATTATACGAGAAACGGGGAAATGTATGGGTTCCTTCAATCACATAAGTCTCCGGTGCCGCCAGTGCAGGAGCGGTAGTGGCGACGGTTGCAGCAGCGAGAACGAGAGCGGCTGAAAGTGAGGTCAGTTTTTTCATGGAGATTCTCCAGTTAGGGTTGAAAAGGTTATTCGCCAGCGTTGGCGGTGATACGGAACTGAATCTGGACTTCGTTGGCCACGACATCGAAAGCCGCCCACGACCCTTCACCGATAGCAAAATCGGCGCGGCGGAGGGTAAAGCCGCCGGCGAAGACGCCGGTCTGGCCCTGCGCCGTGAAGGTCGCCGGGACCACGATGTCCTGCGTCTTGCCCTTGATGGTCAGTGGGCCGGTGACTTCGTAACGGTGTTCGCCGAGCGCCTTGACGCTGCTCGCCATGAAGCGTGCGGTCGGAAACGCGGCGGTGTTGAACCAGGTTTTGCCAGCGACTTCCTCATCACCCTCGGCGGAACCGGTATCGATGCTGGCCAGATCGACGTCGATAGTCGTTTTGGCTGCTGCCGGGTTGGCCGGATCGAAGTTCAGTTGCGCGGTGAATCGACTGAACTTCCCGTCCATGGCGACGCCCATCTGTTGGTAAGCGAACGTGATCGCACTCTGGTCAGCCTGGATTTGCTGATAGGTAACGGCGTGGGCGCTGAAGGGCAGAGCCGCTGCGAGGGTCAGAATGAGGGCTATCGGTTTCATGGTCATTTGTCCGTGGGGTGAGCGGGCAACATGCGGGTAAGGATGTCGTCCTTGTCGATGAAGTGGTGCTTCAGCGCCGCGCCGACGTGGCCTGCGATCACCACGATGAACAGCCAGTTGAGGCTTTCGTGGACCGTCTGCAACAGATCGCCCAGTTCCTTGTTTTTATCCACCAGGTCAGGGATCGGCAGGATGCCGAACCAGACCGTCTGGAAGCCTTTGGCCGAACTCATCAGCCAGCCGGACAGCGGGATGGCGATCATCAGCAGATAAAGCAGTGCGTGGCCGGCATGGGCGGCGAGCTGCATCACCTTCGGCATCGCATCGGGCAAAGCGGGCGGCCGATGGGTGACGCGCCAGGCCAGACGAAACAGCACGAGCAGGAAAACCGTTACGCCGGCCCATTTGTGCCAGGAATAAAGCTGTAGCTTCTGCGGCGACAACGGCAAGCCTTGCATATAAAAGCCCAGCGCCAACAAACCAAACAACAGGAGGGCCATCAGCCAGTGCAGGGTTTTTGCCGTAGCAGTGTAGTGAGTCGTCATAGGTCACCTCATGCGTGCGGTAGAAAAGCGTAGGCGTCCATGGCGAGTACATAATCGTCGATGCCCGCATGGAAGCGTTGAACCTCGGCTGGGTCCCCGGCGGCGCCGAGCGCCACATACAGCGGCAATAAATGCTCGTCGGTCGGGTGAGCCTGGACCGCGCCCGGCGCTTGCCGACGATAATCCAGCAGTCCAGCCAGGTCGCGAGCCGTCAGGCGGTCGGCCATCCAGTCAGTAAATTCACGCACATACGCCGGGGTCTGGCCACCATTGCGCCCGGCCTTTTGGAAATCGCGCAAGTTATGCGTGATGTTACCGGAGGCGATCACCAGGAACCCCTGGGCGACCAACGGCGCTAGCGCCTGACCAAGTCGATAAGCGGCTTCCGGGCCGCCCTGACTCTGGATTGACAGCGGGATCACCGGAATGTCGGCGTCGGGGAACATCATCCGCAACGGGACCCAGGCGCCATGATCCAGGCCACGTTGGGGGTCCTGCTGGACGGGCAGACCGGCCGCCTCAATAGCC
>ENA-UOWG01001462-UOWG01001462.1-activated-sludge-metagenome-genome-assembly--contig:-NODE-1462-length-23328-cov-8.923216_pt1 | contig 23328 bp, 41 predicted proteins | sample MGYA00238147_ERZ761563 | MGnify/ENA primary metagenome ERZ761563 (study PRJEB28884, sample SAMN05720216) | anaerobic digester metagenome | isolation source: active sludge of municipal... | reverse complement strand
AGTCTTGAAGACTAGGAGATGACAATGAACATCAAGCAACTAATGGCGGCGTTCGTGAAGGGAGCCCGCAAGGGAAAGGCGGCGTCGGTCTACATAGAGGGCGACACCATCTACTCCTACGGCAGGCACTTCCCCCTCGCAGTCCGCACAGCCAACGGCTTCCTCGTGAACAAGGATAAGTATTCCGTTACCACGAGCAAGCAACAGGGCTACCTCAAGTATGAACTCCTCGGGCTTCCCGTGGCGTTCGGAACGACGGAGGAACTGAAGGCGGCAGACAGCGGCAGGCCGTAAGCACGGGCGGCGAGAGTTATGGGCTCTCGCCTCACTCGTAGAACCGATGGTTCCATAATCGTCGGTTCCACGAGTGAGTGGGCCTCGGACGAAAGTCCGGCGAACCTGTAAGACCACAGGCAAGGGAGCGGTAGAGAGCAGTCGGGGTCGGCCCCGTGGCTATCAGGCCCAACTTATATAAAGAGAATAAAAACACAATGCCAAGAGTGAACAAAGTGGAACACGCCCGCAAGGATTATCCCGAGTATGGGATAAAGAAAGGCGAGGCGTATTTTTGGTGGAAGTTTCGCTTCGGCGGAAAGAGGGTCAGCAAGACCTATCCGAAGCCCTCGCAGTTGACGCAGAGTGAGTTCCTGTCCACGATTTACGACATCAACGAGCGGCTAGAGCAGTTCGCCGCCTCCTCTCCGTCGGACGCCCGTGAGCAGATAGACGAACTCGCCTCCGAACTCCGAGACATCGCTTCCGAGCAGGAGGACAAACTCAACAATATGCCCGAGGGTCTTCAGCAGGGTTCCACGGGCGAGTTGCTTCAGGGCAGGGCCGACGCCTGCGAAGACCTCGCCTCTAACCTTGAGCAGGTGGACACCGACGAGGTAGAGCGTGAGGAGGGCGAGAGCGAGGAGGACTTCAATGAGCGGTTTGCCGCCAAGGTTGAGGAGATAAACTCCGAAGTCAGCGGTATGTCTTACGAGGGGGAATAATGCCTGCCAAGATACTGACGAAAGCCGAACTCGCTGACGCCTTTGACTACCTTGACCTCCTCCGTGAAACCGGGGCGACTAATATGTATGGAGCCCGCCCCTATTTGGTGCGAGACTGCGAGTTGAGCGATAAGCAGGCGTCCAAGGCCCTCGTGCTGTGGATGGAGACTTACTCGGAGACCGCCTCCCCCGAGGAGCGGGCGGCGATAGCGTTTAAGAAGTTATAACGAGCAGAAGGAGAAAGAACAGATGACCTACCAAGATAAAGTGAACGACGGGAAGTGCGAAGGCAAGCGGGTCGGTGGGGAATATATCGTCTCGCTCACGAGCGGAACGCTGAACCTGCGGGTGGCCCTGAACCCGACGGAAGCCCTGTCGCTCGCACAGAGCATAAAGGCGTCTCTCAAGAAGATGAGAGCCGAGTGGGCCAAGGCGCACCCGACGGAGCCGCCCCTCTCGGGCGAGCAGTTGTCCGAGAAACTGACGGCGGAGACCGCCTCCGAGGAGAAGCCGCAGTAAGCGGAGGGTAGCCGGGAGTTATGGGTTCCCGGCCTACTCGTAGAACGCTTCGTCGCCTCCGTGAACGGAGCGTTCCACGAGTAGCAAAAATGACAGGAGGAAACAGATGAAAAGACAGCCGACCAAGATGAAGGAATTTTGCGAGACCCGTCCGATTTACGACGGAGACGGGAAGCAGTTGTTCCACGCACGGGAACTTTGCCGCAGGCACAAGATAAATCCCGTCGTCCTCGCTCCGGCGATGGCGAAGAAGCAACTCCACGGCTACACCTTCATCGGCACGATGGTCTTCTTCAGGGAGCAGGATTTCTCTCAATGGGTAGAGACCTATCGCCCCGCTCGCACAGAGGTCGTCTAGCGATGGATTACGAGACCTGCCACCAAGCGTTAGCCGCTTTGTGGGAATATCACGGGCGTCTCTCGGGTGGTGGCAGGAAGCGTGAGCGGGGGAACTTCAGGGGCGAGTGGAGCGGGTCGCCGGAGACGAAGGAAATTAGGGCTCTCCTGATGAAAGTTTCAGCAGGTTTGCGGTTGGTGGAGCAGGCAGGCATAGCAGTCAATTACGAAAGACCGAGGAGAAGGAAATGTATCTATTAAAACCGAACAGCGATGTCATCGTCATAGATGTTGAGACGACGGGGGTAGACCCCGAGAAGAACGCAGTCGTGAGCATAGCCGCCGCCGTGTGCGATGTAGCGCACAACATCAGGGCCAAGCGTGTGTTCACTCTCCGTCCGCACGACGGGGCGATTATAGAGCCGAAGGCGATGGAGGTCAACGGGCTCACGGAGTTGGAGATAATGACCTATCCTCCGGCGGAGAAGACGCTCAAGGAGTTCAACTCGTGGTTGTTCGCTAACTGCTCCGAGAACCCTCGCTTCGCCTTGTGGTATGCGTGGGGCGTGGGTTTTGACGACAAGTTCCTGTTCAAGACCTTTGAGCGGGCAGGCGTGGAGGCATACGCCCGTCGGATATGGGTATGTATGCGGGGTCTCGCCATCCATCTGAACCTCTACTCCTCGCTTCTCTCCGGCGGCGACAAGACCGAGACCAAAAATGTCCGCAAGTTCTGTGAGATGTTAGGCACGGAATTTGAGGGGCGTGAACACGACCCGCTCGCCGATGTCGTCAACTCCATCAAAGTCCTGCGGCTCTCTATGGCTCGCCTGATGAGAGCGGTTCAGGCGGACACCCTTGAGGAAATCCTCGGCGTTGATAGCGACGAGGCCGTCAAGAACGCTGTGGCAGGCGTGAAGAAAGCGATGGAGGCAGGCAAATGAAACAAACCCGAGGAGCCCTGACCCGTCGTGTAGCGGATATGTCCAAGAAGACGCTCGGCTACGAGATTACGCTGACCGAGTTACGCCTTATGCCCTATATCCAATATCGGGCGATGAACGAGCGGACTATCTCGTGGCCCCAAGTGAACGACGACGAGACTTCCGTGTTGCGACAATGGGAGGACAAGGGCTTCCTGAAGATAGATACCAACACCGCTCGGAACCCTCGCTTCACGCTGACCAAGAAGTTCTACGACGCCTTGAGCGAGATATTGTATCTCGCCTATGTAGACATCACAGAGGACTGACCGATGAAATACTCAATGACCTCTCCCTGCCCGCATTGTGGCGGGAACCCGAAGATAGCGAACCCGACGGGCGTATGCTGTCATATCTACTACCCCGAACTCGTGAACAAAGGTCTTACCATAGACCGAGTGTTGGCGACACAGGAGCAGGTAGACCAAGTGCGCTACTATCTCGGCGGCCTCTATCGTCGGATAAACTCCTTCATCAGCGGCTCGCCCTGCGTGAGCGTTCTGCCGCTCCTTGTCAAAGCCCTGAAGCAGGTAGACAAACTCCTTGACAACTGCGAGTAAATCTTTGCTATAATCTCTATAAGGAGTTACAACACTATGAAGATAGAACGCAACGGCAGAGTAATGACGATGACTGAAAAGGAGTTCAGGCGGCTCTTTGACAAGCACACGCAGATAGAACTTGCCCGCCTGCTCGGCGTCAGTCAGCCCGCAGTCGCCTATTGGGCGAAGAAGTTGGGCCTCGCCAAGGGCAACGCCAAAAAGTTACAGGTCAAGGAGAGCGACGAGTGAGCCGCATTAAGGTAGCCCGCTATCGCCTCTCCATCCTGACCCTTGGCAAGGTCAAAGGACGGCTCCTCGGAGCCCTCCACACAGCGGGCTATGAGCCCTTCAGCGGGCCGCTGAAGTGGCGCATAAACGACACCCTGAACGACGACAGCAAGGTAACGATAGTTGCCTACCGCACAGGAGCAGTTGTCGTCAGCGGACACGGCCCCAAATTTGACTTGACTACCTCGTTGGTAAAGACCTACGATATAGTCAGGACAAAGCAGTAAAATCCAATGCGAGAGTTACGAGGAGAAAACACAATGAAGGTCAATGACATCATCAGCAAGTTAGAGAAGGCGGGCTTCAAGCAGACGAGGGCTTACCGCATAGTCAACATCAACGCCGAGGGCGGGTGGCTGTCCGGCACTTACCTCGGCCCCGTGGAGTTCACGACGGACGACGGCGTGAAGATGAACCACAAGTTCAGCGTGGACAAGGGCGAGGGCCTGCTGAACAAGGGCGACAAGTCCGTCGCCACGATAGAGGCGGGCGAAGTCGTCATCTTCGGCTCCGGCCTCCTGAACTACCTGCTCAAGGAGAAGCAGGGCAAGAAAGTCGCCGTCGTCTACAAGGGGATGGACACCTACAAGGACGGCAAGAAGACCATCAAGGCCCATCAGCACGAAGTCCTTGACGCCGCCTAACCCGCAGTAACCGCCGTGGGCGGGAGGAACGCTACTCCTCCCGCCCACTTTAACTCTCGGTATGGAGCAGGGAAATGGATTTTCAGGTTTTCATACTCAAGCCCCGCAAGTTCTCAAAAGTCATACGCCAAGAATACGGCATATTCCACAGCAAATTTTTCGGACGGGCAGTAACCTATAACCCGAACATCGTTTTCCTCCGCAGAGCGGTCGCCAAGGTAGTGTGCTTCGGCGACCTTTTCTTTACCCCCGAGTATCGGGCGAAGTGTGAGCGGCTTTTGGCGAGGTCTCGGTAATGGCCTCCTTCAGGTATCAGTATCGTGAGCAGGGCGAGCCCTTTACTTTCGGCTCGGTCAAGTCGGATATCATAAACCTCGGCTTCATCCCCTACAAGGACAAGGCGTGGATAGCCAAGAAAATCGCCCACGAGGCAGAGAAGTCAGGACGGGTCTTCCTGTCCTTTGAAAAGGCCAAAAAGGGCCGGAAATCGTAGCGGTAGCCGAGCGGTTGCGTAGCGGTAGCCGAGCGGTGGTAGAGCGGTCATCCTAGCGGTTAATTGAGCGGTGCGGACAGGCGGTTATGTTCATAGATTTTCCCTATAAGAAATACAAGCGTGAGCCCTCGTCTATCGGCGGCGTTCCCGTTCTCGGGTTCCTGAACCGCCGTGGCGAGCCCGTGCCTTTCCGCCGGGGCCAATGGCTCGCCCCTGTCGTCCTTGAAGCCGACCTGCTCTCGGTCATCGCTGAAGCCATCCCCGCCCCCCGCCGCAGGCGGAAAACCGCTCCCGCCCGCAAGCGGGCGGAGCAGAAGCCGAAGCAGAAGCGGCAGGCCGCTCCCCGCCCCCCTGAACCCCCTGTAAGGGCTCGGAAGGCCCCCGAAATACCCGCAGAGCGGGTTCCCCGGCTCCCTTCGGGGTGGATTACGGCGGAGGCCCTGCTTGAACGCTTGGACAAGGAATACGAAGATTTCTCAATGGGCCACCGCACACAGGAGTTTCAGGGTTTCGTTGTTGACGATACCCGCCGGGGCCGTCTCAACTATTCCGTATGGCCCACGCCCAAGATGTTCCCGCTCACGACGAGCGTCGTGGGCTTCAATATGTTCGTGATGGTGCGGTCTCATCAGAACTCGCCCGACAGCGAGGACAAGGAGTTTGAACTTTGCGGGGCCACTATCTCGTGGCACGGGCAACTTGGCGAGATATTGGAGAAGGCATACGGCCCCTCCAAGGTTCAGGGCCGCTCTATTCAGGACGCCGTGAACCGCCGCACGATGTTGGATAGTCTTGCCTTTCAGTATTTTGAGCGGGCGGGTATGCCGCTGAAACTCGTGGGCCTTCAGTTCCTCACGAAGTTCACGGGCAGGCAGATAGCCCGCTTCTCAAAGCAACAGCGCAAGTATCAGCGGGAGCGTATGAAGCAGTATCAGCGCACCCACCCCAAGAGGAGAGCCCGCAAGGGCAGGAGGAAAGGACGATGACGAGAGACGAGATAGCGTATGAGAAGGAGTGCCGTAAAGTGTGGCTTGAAGTGGCGATAGCAGTCTCCCGAGCGGAAGGTTCACACACAAGCGATATCCCGGTGGTATGGGCCGACAAGATAATGCGGGAGTATCGTATGAGATTTTCTGTGATGATACCTAACAGAAGGAAACCGCTATGACCAAGAAGGAACGCAAGGTCTTCGTGGAGATGTCGGCAAGCCATTGTGCCGCCTTTCACTTTGAGATGTTCAAGAACACCCTGCTCGCCCGTTCGCTCGCAGGCGAGCATATCGGCCCCGTGGATAGCATAGAGCAGGCGTTTTATGCGGGCTTTCGTGAAGGTCGCAAATTCCGTATGCCTTCAGCCCCGAGGTCTCTCAAATGACCAAACCCAAGAAGACCTACCGCTCCCTGCGGCTCCCCGCCGACACTCACGCCCGCATTGAGATAGCGGCCCTGTGCCTCAACTATCAGATGAACTGCCTTGACGGCAGTATCGGCGTCGTGATGAAGCACACGCTTGACAAGATTTCCCCGAAGGAAATCCTCTCGCCGTTCAAACTCGGCTACCTGTGCGGGCTTCAGATAGGCGAGAAGGCGTTACGCCGGAGGGCTCCCGTATGCCGGAAATAGTCTACGCCTGCCCTGACTGCGAACGCCCGTTGAACTCCGTCGTCGTCTTCGGACGCCGCCTCTACACCTGCCCCAAGCGTTGCGTCGTCTCGCTGACGCTTGAGGCCATCAAGTTCATCAGGTTCAGCAAATACGGACGCCTCGTGTAAGGATTACGCAGTCGTCTTGAGCCCCAAAGCGGAGTTTGTTACATTTTTTGTAAGGATTACGCCTTGAAACGCAACATCTACATACCGAAGTTCGTGGCGGCGGGCATACGCAAGAACCACCGCTCCATCGCCCGCTCGGTAAAAATTTTCGGCGGCGACACCGAGACTTGTAACGGCGAGCCGCACACGCTTCAGTTGACCCATCTCGGGCACACCGACCTTTTCTATGTCAACCGCAAGAATATTCTCCGCCGCTTTTTAGAGGAAATAGACGACGCCCTCGTGCGTGGCGAGTGGGGCGTGGTCTACTTCCACAACCTTACCTTTGACCTGCCCGTGCTGTTCCGTGATGAAGACCCGATGATATGGCAAAACTCAAACTTCAAGGTGGAGCGGCACGGGTGGGAGTGTTTCGTGAACTGCGAAAAGCGGTTTTTCGCCAAGTTGTGTAAGCAGAAGCACAAGGTCGTCTACATCGTGGATAGTTTCGCCTACCTGCCGACCTCGTTGGACAACATCGGTAAAATGCTCTTGCCCGACCTCCCGAAGTTGCCGAAGCCCGAAGGTCTCGGCGACCTGCCCCTGCGGACGAAGGAATTTGAGGCATACGCCGAGCGAGACGCCGTGATAGAGGAGGCGTTCGGCAAGTGGATATACGCCATCCATCAGAAGTATGATGTCCGCATTTCCGTCTCCCTGCCGCAGATGGCGTCGTATATATTCCGCCACAAGTTCTTGAAGGAGAACGATGTCATTGAGTTCCCGCCGCCCGAGGTAGTCCGTGCGTCCATCCGCTCGTATCACGGCGGCAAGAACGGCTTTTACTGCGCTCCCGGCGTCTACGAGAACTGCTCGGAGATAGACCTGAACTCCGCCTACCCTTACGCTATGAAGTGCCTGCCCTCGTTCCTGAAGGGCCGCTATGAATTTACCGAGACTTACCGCCCCGAGTTGTGCGGCGTCTACAACCTCACGGGCGAAGTCCATTGTCCTTACAACATCTTCTTTGACGACGCCTTCAAACCCGTCCAAGGCAAGTTCTCCGACCTGTGGGTAACGGGTTATGAGTTGGAAGAAGCCCTGAAGCACAAGGAAGTGAAGGTGGAGAAACTTTACGGCTATGTATGGGTTCCCGAGGATGACCGCAACCCGCTCGGCGAGTATGTTGACCACTTCTACAACCTGAAGAACACCACGCCGAAGAAAGACCCGATGTATAACTTCTACAAGTTGGCGATGAATTCGCTCTACGGAAAATTTATTCAGGCCATTGAAGTCCGTGAGATAGAGAACGCCGAGCGCAAGGCAGGCATTGACCTGAAGGTAACGGAGGACGAGAAGGGCAACCTTAAGGTGGAGGAGCCCGTCAAGAAGTTCAACGCCGGAGGTCTCTTTAACCCTTTCATCGCCACGATGATAACCGGGAAAGTCCGTGCGATGATACACCACCTTGAACACAAGTATAAGGCCATCCACACGGCGACGGACAGCATAAAGACCCTGCTCCCGACAGGCCCCGACAGCACGGAACTCGGCGGCTACAAGTTGGAAGTGAAGGGCCTGTGCCTCATCCTTCGCAACAAGTTGTATGTCCACTTTGACGAGCAGGGCGAGTTGAAGAAATACGCCCTCCACGGCTTCCAAGGTTCCGTGAAGGAACTGCTTGACCTCATCGTCTCCCGCAAGAACGACTACTCGGTCAACCATATCCTCAAAGTCCGTGAGGCCACCCGCCTTCGGAAAGAGGCCCTGAAGATGACGAAGTTGGACAAGTCCTTCCACTTTAATTGGGATAAATTTTCCGACAGGGGCTTCCACTATTGGATGGAGCAGAAGGACGCTTTACAGAAGCCGAAATATTTTGCTACGATTACCAAGTCAGCCAAAAGGAGAAAGGAAAAATGACCAAGCAGTTCAACTTGTTTATGCTGTTGCTCGGCGGTATAACCGCCTTCGGCGGGGCTCTCACGGCGTTCTCGCCGTGGGTCGCTCTCGTCTTCTTCGCCGTCGCCTTCACGCTGTTCTACTTCTATCAGGCGAAGCCCCTGATGGAAGCCCTCGCCTTCGCCGACGACGAACAATACGGACACGCCTCCGGCTTCGTCGCCAAGCGTATCGGCTACGGCGACGAGATAAACGCCAAGGTCTTGTCCACGAACGGCAAGCCCACAGCCGTCCGCTTCCACTACAACGGACAGCCCGCCCGTCTTTATGCCATCGTCAAAGCCGATATCCCCCGGCCCGACGACGCCGACGCCTTTATGTCGGAGGTCGCCAAGGCGGAAGGGGCTCTCTCCAAATGAGCAAGAAAATCTACCTAGAGGTCGTCGGCCCCGACGAGCAGACCATCTACACGCAGACCGCCGAAGACCACGGCTCTCCCGAAAGCCCCTCCCTGATGGAGGGCGTTCAGGCGTTCTTCAGGGCCTTCCTGCGTTCCCGTATGGTCAAACTGACCATCCCCCTCGGCTCGCTTGAGACGATGGAAGTCCACGCTGTCCGTATCGTGATGAAGCGTAAGACCGATGAGTGAACGCCCTATCCCGACCTGCTCCTACTGCCCCGTGAGCGGGTCGTGTGATTTTCCCTGCCGTTCCCGTGTTCGTAATCTCGCCGAGATAGAGCGATGGGAGCGGCAGGAGAAGAAGCGACTGAAACAGGGTAATAAAAAGGACAAACAGGGTAACAACTGATACTTGTTACCCCATTTACGAGGAGAATACAATGCCGAAACGAAAGACCCCTGAAGGCGGGCAGGACGCACCCGCCAACAAGAAGCCCTCCAAGATGACGAAGGAGATGGCGGCGGTCTCTCTTGAGAACGAAATGCTCAAGAAGACCCTCGCCGAGCGCAAGAAGCACTTGGACGAACTGCGGAAACTCAAGGCCGAGGAAGCGATGTTGCTCTCGGGTCAGGACGAAGGCGAAGGCGAAGGCGACGGCGAAGGCGAACGCCTGCCGCCGATGGCGTTCGGACGCCGCCGTATGCCTTTCGTGGCTCCCCGCCGCCCCGACGAACGCCTCGCCAACACCGAGGAGTTTGAGAACACCTTTGCCGAGTTTCAGAACACCGACGGCAAGGTGGAGGTCTACCGCCTCAAGGACAACACCTACGCCAAGATAGGGGCCTTCCCGGCGAAGGAGTGGGGCGATAGTCTTGAGGGCGTCGCCAAGAAGTTCGGCGGCGGAACCTTCAAGGTCAAACTGCGCTCGCCCGACGGAACCTTCTCGGGGGAAACCATCGTTACCTTTGACGAGGAGGCATACCCCAAGCCCTCGCAGAGGCCGCAGGAGCCCGCCGTGAACCATCTTGAACTCCTCCGTATGCTTCAGGAGAAGGAGGAGAAAAATCAGGATAAGTTTATGACGATGATGACGGCGATGATGACCACCCTCGCCCAAACCATCGGTGGAAAGTCCAATATGATTTCCACGATGAGCGACCTCGCCCACTTCAAGGAGTTGTTCGCCAACGACAAGAAGGAAAGCCCCGATGAGGGCGTGATGAAACTCCTCAAGATGTTTGAGATGGGGATGGAGTTCAAGGCGACCAACACTCCCGCCGTGGAAGGCGAGAGCGGCTTCCTGCTCGGCCTCGCCAAGGAACTGCTGACGGGCAACAATATGACCCGCCTGACCGAGGCCCTGAAGACCACGGGCAAGGGCAACCCCCCGGTGCGCCCCGCCCTGCCGCCTCCCGCCGTCCGCCCCGTCGCTCCGGCGGCTATGCCCCCGGCCCCTCCGCCTCCGCCGCCTGCGGCGGCTCCGGCGGAAGCCGCTCCCGCACAGCCCGAACAACCCGCACAGGAGGAAGTTGAGATGGACTTGAAGACCAAGTTGTTCCTCGCCACTTACAGGCCGATAATCCTCGGCTATGCCAAGGCGGGCAAAGACCCCCGGCAGGTGGCGGAGATGATAGTGGCCCGCATACCCGACGAGTATCTGCTCATCGTGGACGATGTTCTGAAGGTGGAGACGACCAAGGAAGCGTGGGTCTACACCTACGCTCCCGAACTGCGTGAGTTTGACCCGTGGGTCTCCGCCGTGATGAGCGAGATGTCCGTCGCTATCGCCGAGGCGTTCTCCGAGCCCGCCGAAGGCGAGGGCGAGCCCGAAGGCGTCGGCCCCGCTCCCGACCTGCCGAACGGCGGCGAGGGCAAACAGCAGGAGCAGAAGCCGCAGGCACAGGCGGGCGAAGACAACCCGCCCAAGCCCGCCAAGCCGCCCAAGAAGGCCGCTCCGGCGAAGTAAGGGAATTGGCGGGAAGCGACGGGGGCCTCGTCCGACCCCGACGCCGACCTGCGGGCCGTGGAGGGTTCATACCCCGCCCACGGCCCTTCTCTTTGCCCCGCTGTATTGACATAGAGCAGGCCCGCCCGTATAATATCAATATGGGTCTTGAAAAATTCACTATCGGGCGTGGCCCTGAAAGCGTCAAGGCGACCCTGCTCTATATGAAGCAGATGGTCTTGAAGTCCGACAGCGACAGGATAGTCAAGTCAACCGCTCACGAAATCATCCGCAACATCTACCCCGGCGACCACCTTCAGCAGGTCAAGGCCATTACGGGATGGGTTCGCCGAAAACTCCATTATGTCAGAGACATCTACGGCGTGGAGGAAGTAACGAACCCCGCCACGATGTTACACAACATTTCCAAGGGTCTTCTCTCCCATAGTTCCGACTGCGACGATTACGCAGTCCTGCTTTCCGCCCTGCTCCGCTCGGTGGGTTTTCCTACCCGCCTTGAGGCGTTGGCGGTCAACGGAGCCCGTTACGACCACGCACGGGTTTCGGCTTATGTTCTCGGCAAGTGGCTTCCCATAGAGGGAACCAAGAACGCTCTTGAGGTCGGCGTGGGCCTTCCGAGCAAACTGCCTGTGATGGCTGTGGAGGTATAGTATGAACTACGGATATTCAAGCGAGGAAAATTTCGGCCTCGGCGACGGGCTCGGCTTCAAGATAAAAATGCCGAAAATCAAGATTAAGGTCAACCCCAAGAACCTCATCAAGAAGGTTACTTCGGTGGCGACGAAAGTCCTCCCCGTCGTCAACCCGATAGCGGGTATCGCCCTCAACTCAATTCAGTCGCTCACGGCGAAACAGCCCAAGGCGCAGGAGCAGGTCGTAGAGACCCCCTCCATCCCCGTTATCCCCGTGGACGCTCCTGTTCCGGCTGTGGCTCCGACGGGAGCCCCGGCGATGGCTCCTTCTGCGATGGCTCCCGCCGCCGCAGGCAAGGGTATGTTCGGCTTGCCGAAAGAGATGGAGAAGTATGTTCCGTGGGCCGTGGGCGGCGTGGTCGCCCTGCTCATCCTGCCGAAACTGCTCGGCGGCGGAGCCCCGGTCATCCTGCGGGCGAACCCCCGCCGTCGCCGCCGCTGATTTTTTCAGGAGGTAATCAAGATGAACCGCAACAGATACCCGCTCGTTTCTATGGGGCTCGGCTACATCGGCGACGACGCCACGAAAGAGGCGTTCGTGCCGACCTACGGGGCTCCTACTCCCGCCCCGGTCTCGCCCGTCAACACCATCGCTTCCGTCAGAAGCCCGATGAAGAAAAAGAAGTCCGGCCTGAAGAAAATCCTGCCGTGGGCCATCGGCGGCGTCGGTGCGGTCATAGCCGCCGTCTTCGCCCTGAAGAAGTAAGGAAGCCCTTATGAAAAGGCGCAACCCTCCCGCAGAGGTCGCCGTAGCGGCACTCGCCCCCGTCATCCCTTACGCTGTTCTCGGCGTCGTTCTCTACCTGTGGGGCGACAAGATACTCGCCTACCTCGGGGCCAAGATAGCGGGCAAGTCCACGGCGGAGTTCAAGCAGGACGCCTCCACCATCTACGGGGCGTTCAAGGCCCCCGGCGCACAGATAGGCAACGAACTGACCGCCGCCAAAGTGGCGGTCTTCGGTTATGTAACGCCGGAGAAGGCCAAGGCGATGAAAGCCGCTACCGACAAGAAGTTAGGTATCATCTCCGGCGTGAAGGTTCCCTATCCGAACCCGAAAAGTCAGGCCGAGTTCCGTGCCAACATTGACGCCATCAACAGGGCGAAGGGATGGAAAAGATGAATTGGCTCCTGCCCGTCGCAGGCGTGATAGCGGCCTATTTCTTCCTCGTGAAGAAGCAGGCCGCTCCGGCTATGCCTGCGGGTTCCGAGCAGTTCAAGAACATACTCAAGGTTTCCACGACGACTTTACGCCCCGAGCGACAGGTCGCAGACCATATCAAAAAGGCGTTCGTAGCGGCTATGCTCCGCTACGCCCCCGAAATTGAACGGCTCTACGGCATAAAGCCCGTCGTGTGGATTTCGCAGGCCGCTCTTGAAAGCAGTTTCGGCACGAGCGGCCTCGCACAGCAGGGCAAAAACCTGTTCGGTATCAAGGTCTCCCGTGCGTGGGAAGCGGCGGGCAAACCGATATGGACGGGGCAGACCGAGGAGTTCGTCGGCGGCAGGTATATCCTCATCAAGGAGAGGTTCAAGAAATACTCAACTTGGAAAGAGAGCATTTACGACTACGCCGAACTCATCAGCAAGGTCTACAAGACCGCCTACGGCTACGCCGTGCGTGGCGATGTAGCGGGCTTCGGGCGGGCGATAGTCGCCACGGGCTACTCCACGCACCCGCAGTATGCCTCCCTGCTTGTGGACGCAAGCCGTTTCGTGGCATAATATAGGAAGGAGAATTTCTTATGGCGCAGATACCGAAGAAATATATCAAGCAAGCCCTTATAGACTTGGTAGTCCTTGCCTATCAATACAGGGAAGCCGCCGATAAGAAACCTAACCAAGCCCATTTTTATTGGAAAGCCGTGCCCGAACAAATGAATACCATAATGTTTGCGGTAGGCAAACAGGGCAAAGCGGTGCGGAACGCCCTCTACGCCCTTAACGAAATGGGCGAGGCCCTTTACGAGGGGCGAAAGCATAAAGGGTTCGTCCGTGATGTCAAGCGTGAGGTTAAGAGGCGTATAGACACTTTCATTAGGGTCTACGCTTAAAAGGAGAAAGGACAATGGCAAAATCTTTCAAGGACTACATCGGCGACTTTGAGACGGCCCGTGATAAACTGATGTTCAACATCGGCGAACTCGCACAGGTTCCGCAGAGGGCCACGAACCTCATCCCCCGCATAGAGACCTTCCTCAATTCCCCCAACCCGCTCCTTCAGCAGACGGGCGGCTCGCTCAAGATGAGGGCCGAGGCCGTCCGCAACCTCGCCCGCTCGGAATATACGAAGGCGACCGCCCTGATGAACGAAATGCTCACGCTCAAGAACGCCATTGAGAAGCACCCCGCCTACTCGCAAATGATGGCGATGAGCAAGTCCGAACTCGTCGTCAGTCTCGTCGGCAAATTCTTCAAGAGGTCGGAGGACATCGCCTTCTTTCAGAAGGCCGCTTTACAGGCCGTCAACCTGACGGGCCGCACGGCGGGCGTCATAGCGTCGCTTCAGAAAGCGAACTTTGAGATAAAGGCGGTGGAGAACCTGACACAGCAGACCGCCGATTACGCCGCCGGGAAGGGCCTGCTCCCGCCCGTAGACGCCCCCGAGAAGACCGCTCCCATCCCCAAGACCCTCGTGGCGGCGGGCGTGGGCCTCGTGGGCCTCGCCGCCTATCTCGTGTGGAAGGGGAAGAAATAGTATGAAGATACACTATAACGGCGTAGACTACAACTGCGGCCTCGGCGACGACGGCTCGCTTGACACCATCGTCCTCGTCAACGGCATTGAATACCGCTTTGACAGCGACGCCGCCGCCGACTACCGCACGGGCGACGGCGAGTTCACTCCCGCCGCTTTCAAGCGGTTCTGCCTTGAGGTCGTCCTGCCGTCGGCTGAAGACGATTTCCACGGCAACCCTCACGCCGGAAAGCGGCAGTCCACTTCCGTCTTTCAGTTGCTCCAACTGAAGATGGCGATGAAACTTGAGGCAAAGGGCCTGAAGCACTCCAAGGGCTCCGCCACCGAATTTACCCGCCGCTTGTTCGGCGTCGCCCATCTGCGGCCCAAGGTCTCCCGTGAAGACCTCATTGAGCAGGCGCAGGCCCTCATAGACGCCGCCAAAGCCGCCGGGGCGTCTCTCACGCAGGTCTTTCAGATAAACATTGAGGGGATGACCTACGACAACCCCCTGACCCGCCGGGAGGCGGGGCGGCTGATGGCTGACGCAAAACACTACTACTCGTTCGCCCGCAAGCACCACGACAAGTCCTTCGCCGAGGACTACTACGGCAGGGCCACGGCGTTCGCTTCGGCGGCTCGCACCTACGGCCCGAAGAAACTGCGGACGAAGTTGCTCGGGCTTTCCCGCCGGATGGAGAAGCGATACGATATCCGTCCTCCCTACGGCAAGATAGAGATACAGGCCGTCAGGTGGTTTCAGAAAACCTACGGCAACACCTATCACGCCGTCAGGGTCTATGTCAACGACAAACTCATCGGAGCGTCGGGGCAGACCTACGGCTACGGCGAGCATTACCTTCAGACCGCCTATGACCTGCTCCTGAAATACGGCGGGCTCGGGTTCACGAGCGTTGACGACCTGCGGAAATCCCATTGGGATAACCGCAACAAGTGGGTCGTCAATGTCCGAGACGAGGAACGCTACCGGGATTTCAAACGCTTCGCCGAGCAGGACAGGCCCAAGTAAGGAGAAAATTATGTCTTATAAAGTCATCCGAGAGAGCGGTCTTTACAGGCAGTCCAATGTAGACGCTCCGCACACCATCGTCATCGCCGAACTCCGCAACGAGGGGCCTATGAAGTTCGTAACTTGGTGGCACAACAAGCAGGACGGGGGTATGTATATGGGCCACTACTTCAAGGACAGGGGTTCCGCCGCCGTGGACTACCTCAAGCGTGTTCAGGACGAGGAAGCCGATGTCAGGGCGACGGGTCGCAGGAACCCGCTGAATTGGAAAGAGCGCAAACAACTTGGCGAGTTCGCCAAAAGGAACCGCAAGGGTGCGAAAGATTTTCGTGATATGCCCGAGTTCGGGAAATGGTTTCAGGGCCGTGCGGAAGCCGCCGAGTTCATCAAGAGCGTCTACTCCGACGGGGAAGCCCGCAGAGACCGCAAGGGCCGCTTCCTGAAAAACCCGACGCCGAAGAAGTCGCAGTTCATCACGGGCTACGATAGTTCCGACATCGCCGATAATCAGGCGAAGTTCCTGATGGAACAAGACCCTACCTTGACCGAGAAGGCCGCTCTTGAGCAGGCATACGAGGACTACGACCTGTATCAATGGGCGTGGGATGATGTAAAGGAAGCCCTGACCGGGGCGATGAAAGAAATGACGCCGGGAAAATGGCTTAACACCTATTGGAAGGCCGAGGGCCGCAATATGGGGTGGCAACACCGCTCGGGCCACAAGTTCTTCAAGGCGGAGAACGGCGAGGAAATGATGAGGGCCATCTTCCCGCAGACCGACCTCTCCTTTAAGGCGACTTGGGGGCCTTTCCACAAGTCCATTGAGTTCGTCGTCTACCACCACGACGCCCCGACGGGAGAGTTCTACTCGGTCAGGCCCGCCACCAAGAAAGAGATAGAGGACGGCAACTTCTATTAAGGAGAAATTTATGAAGGGCTTTACCATCAAGGACGCACAGACCATCGCCGCCTATCTGAACCTCATCTCCCGCCGTGGCTACGGCCCCGGCGTGGACGCCCTGATGAAGGCGTGGGGGCAGGCGTTCTCCGTCGGCGGCGACTTCCGTGAGTTCACGAGGGTTCTCGCCCTCGGGCAGGACTACGCCGCCCTCAACAAGGACAAGTGGCTCGCCGACAAACTCGGGCGGATAATGTCGCTCCTCCACAGGCGCAACCCGCTCTCCCCGAGGGCCGACGGCCTCATAGAGCAGATGGCGATAGAACACGAGGCGGACAGCCGTGAACACGCCTCCAAGACCCTCAAGTCCTTTGACCTCGGCACTTCCTACGGCCTGCGTGAAGCCGCCGCTATCGCCCGTAAGAACCCGCTTGACCCGCACGGCGACAAGTATGTCGGAGAGTTCAAGGGCGTCTCCATCTACCGCAACATCGCCAATGGTATGTATTTCGCCCGTGGCTACGGAGCCGCCGATACGCTCGCCGGGATGAAGCAGGCCATCCACGCCGACAAGACCACGACCTATGTCCTCGGCAGGGAAGCCGGGATGAGCCACAGGTCGGCCGCAAAGCAGGCCCGCCGTAACCCCGCCAAGCGCAAGCCCGCCTTCGGCACGAAAGAGTGGCAGGACGCTATGATGTCCTCCATCTCCGACAAGATACGCCGGGGCGAACTGCTCTCGGCGTCGGACAACAATTTCCTGAAGACGATGGAGGCGCACGAACTCCGCCATTTCGGCAAGTCCATCATCCCGCAGGTGCGGGAACTCTACAAGTCCTTTCAGGAGCGTTCGGTCTTGGCGGGCAAGTCCGGCCTTCGCAAGCGTGTGGCTGAACACCCCCGGCTCAACCCGATGAGCAAGACGACCTATATGAAGGGCCGGAATTGGACGGAGCAGTTTCTCTCCGACAACCCGCAGGCGACGGGCTACGCCGAGGACAGCGTTGTGCGCTCGGCTTACGCCCTGATGAAATCCAACGGGCAGTCTATCCCCCGCACCGAAGCCGCTTGGGATGACTTCTACGAGGGAGCCGCTTACGCCCTTGCCGCTTGGAAAGAGCGAGACCCCTTTCACGGCAACCCGCAGGGGAAGGGCTCGCCCGCCGGAGGCGGGCGGGAAGGTCGGCCCCCGAAGGGGGCCGTCCTCGTGGGGCGGCGTATCAAAGCCGTGGAATACTACGACGCTCCCAAGGCGAAGGCCGAGGGGTTAAAGAACCCCAATATGCCGTGGCGGCACGACTATAAGGTAGGCGGCAAGGTCTACGGCCTGCCCGACGGGAGCGTTCTCATCAAGCACCCGAAGGGGAAGAAACTTTGGGGGTATCGCTAATGGGTCTTCTTGAGCCCGTTATGCGTGTGCGGCTCAAGGGGCTCATCAAGTCCGTCTTCGCCCTTGGATGGAACGCCGCTCTCACGAACGACCTCGGAGAGAGCCGGGAACTCAAGGCCGAAGCCGCAAGGCGTCAGCAGAAAATCATAGACCTCATTGAAATAGAACTTGAACTGATGAGGTCTTACCCGCACGGAGAATAATATGCCGAGAGAAATTTTCCTCAACGACGCCGAAGATGTAAAATGGCTCAAAGCCACGCACCTGAAGATAGAGTTCAAGTCTTTCTTCCTGCGGGGCAACGAAGACGCTCCTGACGAACTGCTCCTGTTCAAGGAGAAGAACCCGAAGGTCGGCGACACGCCCGTAGCGGTCATCAGGTTCCCGTGGTAATATAAGGAAGGCATTATGAAGAATACCGAGATACCAACCTTCGTGAAGACCCCGCTCCAACTGCTCAAGGTAGCGGAGAAGATGGCGAAGGAGACCAAGCAGTCCATCGTCAAGGCGGGCAAGTGGGATGAACTCACTAACACCAACCGCCTGCTCCTCATACCGGGATGGCTCGCACAGCACTACCTTGAAAAAATGCTCATCAAACTTCAGCCGCTCGGCTATATCACGATGACCTACCGCAAGACTTGGGGCTCCGACGGAGTGTATCAGATACTCCGCCCCATACCGAGGGAAGACCTGTTCGGTATCGTCGGAGAAATCTACGAAAACAAGTAACGACAAAAAAAGAGGTATTGACAAAGAACAGGCCCGTCCGTAAAATATTCAGTAGAGAGGTAAACACTATGTCAGAAATTCTGCTCGTCAATTCGCCCCGTGAGAAACAGCCCTACCTCGTCAACCCGGCTAACCCGTGGAAGGCGATAACCATACCGAAGCACCGCTACGCCGTATGGCAGGACAAGAAGACCAAGCGGTTCGCCAAGGCCCCTGCGTGGGCCGAGAAGACCAAGGGCTCCTTCCTCAAGAAGCACCACCTTGGCAAAAAGAAGAAAATTTCCCGCAAGAGCAAGGCAGGCCACCGCAAAGTCGTCGCCCGCCGTGCCGTGCGGAGAATAACTGCCCCCGTTCCGGCGGCGTTTACCCGCACGATGACGAGGCAGATGGAAGTTCTCGGCGGGCTCCGCAAGGCCCCCGGCATTAAAAGGAGCCATAAGACTATGAAGACCCGCAAGACCCGCAAGGCCCGCAAGGCCCACCGCAAAACCCGCCGCAACCCTTTCAACTTCAAGGGGTTCGCCAAGGGGTTCGTGAAGACCGATATGCTGATAGACGGAGCCCTCGTGGCAGGCGGTATGTTCGCCTCCAAGATGGCGATGGACTTCGCCGCCTCCAAGGTGGCCTTCCTCGCTACCCCCACGGGCAAAATCATCGGCAGGGTCGCCCTCGGCGGTCTCGTGAAGATGTCCGATAAAGTCGGCGTTCCTTCCCGCTACGCCAATATGCTCGCCATCGGCGTCATCGCCCCGGCTGTGCTTGACATCGCCGAGATGGTGCTTCCGATGGTCGGCTACAAGGGCGGCGTCCGCCTGCTTGAGAGCGGCTATATGCCCGACGCCCCGCAGGGTCAGATAGCGTCCGGCTATATGCCCGACGCTCCGCAGGGCGGCGTTGCCGCAGGCGAGTTCAACTTTTCCGAGTAAACCTCGGGGAAACAGGGGCGAGAGCGGCGACGCTCCGCCCCGTCAGTCAGAGTAGGCGGGTCTCAAAATCCGCCTGTCTCGTAAAGTAAATAAGGAGACAAGCGTATGCGTCAGAGCGTAATGTCAGAGCAGAGCAAGGCGTGGATATACGAGCCCGCCGACGCCGGTCAGGTCGTAGAGGTCATCCATTGGGAATACTACGACTACAAGACCATCCTCGGTCTTCAGGACGGCTCCGTCAAGGTTCAGCCCTCCTACTCTTTCTTCAACACCCCCTCCGGCACTCCCGTCGGCGGCGGCGTGAACACGAAGGAAGACAGCAACATCCCGAAGCCGCTTTCCGTGGGGAGCCCTTACAAGTTCCTCATACAGGAAGTTTGCTTCAGCATAATGCCCGTGGGCCGGGCCTTCTATGCGGCGACCGACGCCGACAAAAAGTTTGAGGCCGATGTCGTGGAAATCCTGACCCGTGGCGTCGCCACGCTGAAGGTTCTCGGCGTTGACCGCCTTGAAGTGAGCCCGCTCATCAACCTGCCGTCCGGTTCCGGTATCATCGGCACGGGGCAGGCGTCGGCGATGTTCTCGGCGGGGTGGCCCGTGCTGTCCAACCGCTACCCTGTGGAAATCGGCCTCCACAAAGACACTTCCTTTGAGATGCTCATAGACTTCCCGAAGGGCGTGTTCTCGGTCTACAACAACCTGAAGATAGGCGTGATGTTTGACGGCCTGCTTCAGAGGCCGAAGGGCAAGTAAGCCCGCAGTCTCGCAAAGGATGAGGGGGCGGGGTTCACGCTCCGCCCCCTTTCTTCTTGAGACCCCATCCGCAGAAGGAGAAGCAGTATGAACTATAACTTCGCTTACACTCTCTCCGCCACGCTTAACCCCAACGAACGCAGAGAATTTTCCCTCGTCATAGACAACGACAGCCACTTCCAACTTGAGAAGATGATGTCGTATCACACCGAGAGTTACAAAGCCCTCATCCGTGATACCTCCCGCAACCTTGCGTGGAGCAACATCGCCATCAGGGCCGAAAACCTGTTCGGCACGGCGCAGTTCCCGAACCGCCTGCGGACGCCCAAAATGCTTCCGCCTTCCTCCACGCTTTACTTTGACCTTGAGAACCTGTCGGCAAACCCCTCGGAAATCTTCATCACGCTTGAGGGCTACCGCATTTACGGCCCCGTTACTATGCCGAACCGCTCGTTCTATGTCTACGGCCTGAACCTTCAGTTGCCGCCGCTCAACATCGTGGACACGAACCTGACCATCTCCAACCTCGGCGACTTCCTCGTGGAAAAGCATATCCGCTACTACGACTACGAGGCCGAACTGCGTATGTCGGCGTCGTCGCTGTCGGGCCGGACGCTGATGAGCGGCCTGACCCATATAGACAACCTGTTCGGCAACGCCCTGAACCCGAACATCATCACGCACCCCTACAAACTCATCAAGAACTCCGTGTTACAGGTCTACGCCAAGAACAGGGAGAACTCGGTCAACAATATTCAGTTGGCCCTTGAGGGTTCCATCCTGCTCGGAGGGGAGGCCACGCCCGAAGTCATTTGACAACGGGCGTAGAGGCGGAGGAGACCTATGCCTATACCTAAACAGGAAAAACAGCAGTTGACGGCTGATAACCTCTCCTACCGGGAGAGAGATGTAGACACCATAGACCTTCAGTTTCAGGAAGACGCTCCCGTCGGGAAACTCATCTACACGCTTCGCCCCGAGGAGAACGCCGTCATCACGAAGATAGCGTATGCCTTCGGGCCGAACGACAACTCCGTCAACGGCTACGCCCAACTGCTCATCACTCGGGTCAAGAACCCGAACGCCTATCTGCTCGCCAACGGGCAGAACCAAGTGATGTTCCGGCGGCTCGCCGGAGCGGCCTATGTAGAGGGCTCACAGCCCTTTGAGAAAACGCCTCTCTATATCCACAGGTCGGAGGAGTTCTATGTCTACCTCTACTCCAACTATCCGGCCCCCGTCAAGGTCTTCGGCAACCTGACGCTTTATGTCCTTCCGACTTTTGCGTAACGACGATGAACATAACGATTACCCCGAACACGACGCCCATCAACGCAGGAGTTCTCGCTCCCGTGGCGAAGTCCTTTGCGTCGGGCTCGGAGGGCGGCGGGGGCGGCGGCGGGGGCAACATCTATCCCGACGCCTACAATATGGGCGGGGCGGCACTCCCGGCTCCCGTCTCCGTGCCGAGTAACGCCGAGGTAGACCTTGCGGCGTTCAACCTGAATTTCACGGGCGGCAAGAAAGCCCTGTTCCTCGGGTTTGCGACCCTCGTCGGAGCCGTCATCAACGCCAAGTTCCGTATGTATGTAGACGGCGTGAAGGTAAGCGAGGCGACGCTCTCGGCGGGGCAGGCGGTCTCGTGGGGCGTGTATCTCACGACCACGGCGGGCGTCAAGGCGGTCAAGATTTCAGTTCTCAACCTCGGGGCAGACCCGCTCCCCGTCAACGAGGCCGAGACGACGCTGATGGAGTTCCTTAACATATGAACATAACCATCACTCCGAACACCACTCCCATCGGCGGCGATGTCCTCAACCCCGTTCCGAAGTCCTTTGCGTCGGGCGGCGGTGGTGGCGGCGGCGGTGGCCCCGTCAACTTCTTCGCCGGGAGCGGCGTCAATTTCCGCACCTTCAACGCAGGCACTATCGCCACCATCCCGGCGCAGGGCTCCGCCACGCTGTTCACGGGCGAGGACTTTGAGTTCGCCGGAGGCCGGGGAGTTCTGCTCCTGCTCAACGCTCCTTCCTTCGTCGTGGAAGGAGACCCCTACGCCGGACAGAACAGGCAAATGCTCGGCAACGCACAACTGACGCTGAACATCAACGGCCTGCCCGCTCAAAACATTGATGTCGGGTGGCCCAATGTCTACAACTTTTTTTGGCAGAACGGGCTTTACCCGTCTCCCGTCGGCATAAAGTCGGTCTCCCTGCTCATACAAAACAACTTCTACTTCCTGAAGACCGACCCGCCGCAGGAAACGACCTACGCCACTTTGAGAGTTCCGTCGTTATCGCTGACCATAATGGAGATGTAATATGAACCTGAAGAAATCGCTGTTCCTGACCTTCGCCCTCTATGTCCTGCCCGTCGTCGCTTTCGGGGCCAACCCCCTGATAGACAACCCGAAGCAGATTAAGGCGGGCGTCATTGAGCAGGCCATCAAGCCCACGCTCAACTCCATCGCCGCTTCCACGACCACGCTCGGCGTCGCTATCGCCACCGAGACGGCGAACCGCATAGCGGCGGATAGCACCCTTCAGGGCAACATCAACGCCGAGGCGGCCACCCGCTCGGCGGCTGACCTCGTTCACGACGGGCGGCTCAACGCCCTTGACCTGTCCACCGCCGCTCTTGCGGGCGGGCTCGCACAGGGAGCCCTTCAGTTTCAGCAGGTCGCCGTGGACACCACCACGCTCAAGGGAGAGATAGACGCTATCATCGCCTCCACGGGCACTCTCGGCGACGCTAAACTCGCCGCTGACCAAACCTTTACGGGCATAAATCAGTTCACGAACCCGCTCAATACTTTCTACGGAGACGGCTCCAACCTGACAGGCGTCTCCGCTTCCGACCCGACGAAACTGCCTCTCACGGGTGGCACTCTTGACGGGCAACTCAACATCATCAACGGATGGGGTATCAACCTCACAGAGGGCGATATACAGATAGGCGGTAATCGTGGCGTGGGCGACAGCACCGCTATCAACGGCTATTGGTGGCTCGGGGCCTCCGGCGGCTATGGCGGGCGTTTAGAACTCAACGGCCCCTATGTCAACGGCGGCGTTTACGGCCCTATCGTCCGGCTCGGCGACCCACAGCACAGGGGAACCAACTTCATCGCCACGCCTATCTCCGTCGGTCATACGGGGGCTCCTGCTGTCGGCGTCTCGCTTGATGTCGTCGGCGGTGTGAAAATCAACGACGGAACGCAGGCGGCGGGTTATGTCCTGACCTCCGACGCCAACGGCGTCGCCTCTTGGCAGGCCGCTTCCGGCGGCGGTATCGTGGAAGGTTCCTCGCCCACTTGGACGGGCGAACACTTCTTCCATAACAACCTGCGGATAGAGAACGGCTACGACCTTCAGATAGCGGGCGGCGGTGGCCTGCGGCAGTATGGTGCGGGC
>ENA-UOWG01001460-UOWG01001460.1-activated-sludge-metagenome-genome-assembly--contig:-NODE-1460-length-23376-cov-33.320184_pt1 | contig 23376 bp, 45 predicted proteins | sample MGYA00238147_ERZ761563 | MGnify/ENA primary metagenome ERZ761563 (study PRJEB28884, sample SAMN05720216) | anaerobic digester metagenome | isolation source: active sludge of municipal... | reverse complement strand
TTCGACCCAGAGGTCGCCAAGGTCGAGTTCCGACGCCTCGGCCACAAGGTGGCTGCGGCAGGCCCAGTCGATCAATCTCTCCCCCCAGATTCATATGTTAATCTGCATTCCCCCTGTCCGTGTCATGGCGCGGACAGCGCAGAGAGTTCCGTTCTGGGTAGCTGTGAAACACAGCAAACGCCGGTAGCGGTCGATTCGTGTGATACGACAGAACCACCCCCAAAGTAGGCTACCGGCTTCCTTTATATGGACGAATTCGGACTCAGGCGCAACGGATACACCAAAATGCCCAACGGCATGTGGTGGCAGCGGTTCGAGTTCCCGAACGACAGGACAGAAGAAGACCACCGCAATTCATACGCAGAAACCGTCATCCGCCGCAGTGATGGTTCCATCTTCAGAGTCTTGCGCGGCAAGAAGCAACTATCACAACCCTCGTTAAGAAAGTAATTCTAATGGCATCATTCAATAAAGTTATCGTAGTAGGGAACCTATGCCGTGACGCTGAGATGCGATACACACAGTCGGGCACGGCGGTAGCCTCTGTCACGCTGGCCACCAACCGCAAGTGGAAGTCAGAGAGCGGAGAGCTGAAGGAAGAAGTCACGTTCATCGACTGCACCGCATTCGGCAAGACAGCCGAGATCATCGGTCAGTATTGCCGCAAGGGCAACCCGCTCTTGGTCGAAGGACGGCTCAGGACTGAATCTTGGGACGACAAAACGACCGGCGCTAAGAGGTCCAAGCTTGTCGTCATCGTCGAGAATATTCAGTTGATGGGCGGGAAGAACAGCTCGGCTGAATCCAGCCAAGCCGCGCCAGCGCCAGCTCACAATGCCACCACAAATGCAGCGCAACGCCCAACAGGTAATGCGGCAGCGTCAGCACCCGCCAACGACCAGGGCGGGGCAGGGGACGACGATGTGCCGTTCTAAAACAATATGCCGGTTGGCGCATGGAGTCGTAGGAGACCTACGGACAGGCGCAGTATTCTCGGTCGCTCGCCCACCTGCAACACGTCAACCGGCACCCACTAAATAACCAACCAACCAAACCAAAGCAATATGGAACGAACTACTACAGCAGACGAAATCAGCAGCCAGTCGAACGCAGAGGCGTTGACTACAGAAGTCGTCGAAGTCGGCACGCTCGAAGCCATCGAACGCGCCCAAATCGACATGCAAATCTCCACGGCAAAGCGTTACCCACGCGACATCAAGAAAGTGAAGAACATGATGCTGTCAATCGCCACTCTGGACGAGGAAACCGCATCGTCCTGTTTCTACACATTGCCCCGTGGCGGCAAGTCGATTCAAGGACCAAGCGTGCGGTTAGCTGAGATTGCCCTGTCGGCATACGGCAACCTGCGGACTGGCACGCGCATCTTGAATGAAGCAACCGCTGGCGCGAATCCACACGTCATCATTCAGGCTGTGGCGCACGACCTTGAAAACAACGTGGCCGTTTCAATCGAGAAACGCCGTCGCGTCACCAAGAAGAAGAGCAAGACTGCGATTGACGATGACGACATCAACCTTGCCGTCAACTCGTGCAGTTCAATCGCGCTGCGTGACGCTATGTTCCGCGTAATACCCAAGGCGCTCATCCTGCCAGTGTATGAAGCAGCCAAGAAGGTAGCAGTCGGCGACGTGAAGAGCTTGGCCGTGAAGCGAGGCAAGGTTATCGACCGCCTCAAGCAAATGGGCCTGACCGAGGAACGAATCCTGGCAGCAATCGGTTGTGAGAAGATGGACGACGTTGACGCAGACAAGCTCGCAACGCTGATTGGATTGGGCACGGCACTGAAGGACGGAGAAACGACACTCGAAGAAGCGTTCCCGCCGTTGGCTACGAAGGTGAAATCACCAAAGCGTGATGAGATAACAAATGCCTTGGTCAACGCGCACGCCAATGTTATGTCGGCGATTGCGTCTGGTGCTAAAGCCGCTTCCGACATCAACGCTGAATCCCTAGCCGCCCAAGCAGCAGCCGAGGCGTTGGCAAGCGACGACCAGATACCCGGCGCTGAGGTTCCGGCACAACCTGAACCCTCAAGTGTGCAGGCCAAGCAATCAGTGTCTGACGCTGAATTACCCGACCTCGATAACCCAGCACAGTGGCTTCTCGACCAGTGCAAGAAAGAAGGCATCACCGAGGCGCAACTCATGAAGTGGTGCCTGAGCAACAAGCTGTCCAAGCCCACGCAGGAAAGTTTGATTGAGTTGGCGGATTACAAACTCAAGCAAGTTGCGACTAACTGGCCGACAATCGTGACGCAGGTAAAACAGTCGTAGCAGCTCAACACATACGCTGTTATGAACACAGAAGAATCATTAACAAAGGTAGAATCCGTCACACTAGAAGAGTGCGAACAGGTTATCAGGGCAGGCTTGGCAACGTTCGTCGAAGTTGGCAACGCCCTTCTCTCTATCCGCGACAACCGCCTTTACCGGATCTCGCATCGGACATTCGAGGCGTATTGCAAAGGGAAGTGGAAGATGACCCCGCAGTATGCCAACAGACTGGTTGCTGCGGCATCTTCAGTTAAGAATTTGGAAACAATTGTTTCTAAACCAACCCGAGAATCCCAAGTCCGCCCTTTGACCAAGCTCGAACCAGAACAACAAAAACAGGCGTGGGAACACGCCGTATCAACAGCAGGAGGTGAACCGACATCTAAACAAGTAGAAGAAGCAGTTATGGAGTTTAACTCACAGAACACAACACAAGAACCCACAATACCAGAACCGCCCATTTCGGATGGTAAGTTTAATAACTTAGTTCCGAAGCGTGGTAGTTTTAAAGATTGGCAAAGACTCAAGGTGTTTGCCAACGAGGTAAAACAGATAGCATCACAAATGCAATTATTGCATGTGGATGTTGAAAATAAAATGAGAGCCAGAGACCTGTGTAAGTCTTTGGCTGATATGTTTAATGAAACGGCAAATACACTTTCAAAATAATATTATGTATAAAGAAAGCAGACAACCAGCAGATAAGTTAGTCACGCCAAAAGAAGCTGAGGCATACTTAGCTATTAACAATTTCCCAGGTCAAAGAGCATATAACCCATTTAAAGGTAGGCTATATGCAGAAAACATGGAATCAGGAACTCACAGGCGCATTGACATTGCTGTGGCAAAAGTTAGAGAAACTGGAATTGATTACCTGATGAACGGTCAGCATAACTGCCAAGCCGTTATTATCTACGGGAAACCATATCAAGCTTCTGTATCATATTATATGTGCGACACAATGGAGGATGCGTGGAGATTGTTTGCCACGTTCGACGTACATTCGAGCAGGACTGAACAACAGTTCATGCATTCAAGACGGGAATTATTTACTGACGAAAGATTGCACACCATTCCTCTTCGCGTTCTTCAAGCATGCGGCACGGCACTGACGATTCTAACCGATGGAAAAACAGACCCTCGTTTTTGTCCTCCTAAAAACAAAATCAAAACAATTAAAGCTGATTATGTCGAAAAATATCCTGACGATGTAATCTTCGTTAGCCAGTTCAAAGACTACAGACACATGATGGTCATTGGCTGTGTAACAGCTATTATTGCGACATCAAGAAAAAATAAGCAAGAGGCAACATTGTTTTGGTCAAGGGTAGCTACTGGAGAGATGCTAACCCGCAATGATCCAAGAGCTAAACTGCGTGATGCGCTTTTAGACACTAGCTTCCTTGGTAATGTCAGGGGGGGGGAAAACCGCCAAAGGGCAATATACACGTTGTGTATTGTATGGTGGAATTCATGGAGGTCAAATGACGGACGCAAATTGGCAAAGGTGTCTTCAATGAACACAATCCCATACGCATTAGACTGATAAAAATCAAAAGTGGTAAGTCTACTCCTGGGGCGCGACAGGTCAACGCGCACCAATTTTATGAATGAAATGATGATTTTTACGGCGCGGTTGGGCCAGGCGGGGCCGGGGCATGGCTTTGCATCGGCCAGGCTACCACTGGGGTGCGTCAGGACAACGCACAATTAACGAAAATCTGAATTTATGAAAAACCAAGACAAATCGAAAACAGAAGGTCGTGGAACAGTTGTTTCCAGCGACTTGTTACACGTTGCGCGTGAACTGCTTAAACTGCAACGTCAACAAGATAAATGGCTCAATGAAACAGAAGCCTGCGGACACATCGAAATAGACGAACCCATCAGCAGTTCTTATTTGTTACTCGATCTGGCACTCGACATACTAGGAGAGCCAAAAGACAACACAATAGAGACTAACGCTTCAGAAGTTTTTCAGGAGACTGGCGAAATTCCACAAGGAACACACTGCCGAGACTACATTCATGACGTGTATTGTCTAATGGTCGGAAAGCACAACGACATCGAAGGATTCATTGATGTGGTGACAGGAAAGCGTGATCTGCCGCCCGACGGCTGGAGTAGTGACAAAGAACTAGAGTCGTATCTGTACGCATAACTTAACAAAATACCACATGAACCACCATCAACCCAAACACGAAGCGACCATGAGCGATACGCAGCAGACTCAATACCGTCGCCTGCGTTTCGCTATGGACGAAGCTAGGCGTTTCTTGATGCGGGCCAGCGAGGCTCTACAGGAAATGAAACATAGAGATACATCATACCGCTCGGATAAGGTCGCCGCAGTCAAACGCGCTTCAATGGACCTGACCCGCGCCTTGGTCGATGTCCGCAAATCACCATACGAACGATGAAAAAGAAACCAACACCTAAACCCAAAAATCAGCCGTGCCCGCTCGACGGTATTAATGGCCAACTCATGGTAATGGCAGCTCACCGATACTGCCTCGGACGACAATCCTATATCGTCGGAAGTTGCCAGGAATGGCTACGCCAGTGGTGGCACAAGTCAAACGACAACACCCGCAAAGTGATTGTGCGCGATACCGTCGAGGTATTACAGGATGGAATTGCGGGTAGTGAGTATGACGAACAAAACTGGAGAGAGTTTGCTGAATGGGCATTCGCCCAGATGCAAAAAGCAGATAAGCACTGGTGCAAAGATGCAGTCGCACACCGCAACAAACCGTGGCCGCTCTCAACCCAAGACTAACAATGACTACCACAAACCAAACCGAAGTTATCCAAGACGAACGCGAAGGGCTACCTAGCGCAAGCGCAATGTGGCGAATCGTCAACTGCCCTGGTTCATGCGCCTTGTGCTCAGTCTGCCCCAAGGAGAAACAAGAACAAGTCACGCAGGAAGGTAGCGATATTCACGCCGCAGTCGAAACCGACGCTGAACTCGGGGATGAATCGCTTGACAACATCGCCGACAAACTACGCGACCTACGCGCCAAAGCCATTACTGAATGGGAGGAAGCACGCTCTATCCGACAAGACGAGAAACTGACTGAGCTGCGTGAAGAGCGTGTCTGGGTCCGCAACCCGCATACGCTCGTCCCACTCGGCTCGGCCAAGGTTGACGAAGCCGTCATCCACCACTCGTCCGGTTCAGCACTGGTCATCGACTTCAAGACTGGATTCAAAGAAACCACGCCAGCCGAAAACAACTGGCAACTCAAGATGCAGGCGCTTGGGATCAAGCACGAAATTGGAGTCATCACACACGTTCGAGCAGGAATCGCGTATGGAAGGTTCAAGCCCAAGCTCGACCTAGTTGACCTGACCAACGACGACCTACTTAACATCGAGAAGGAATTGCTGTTCAACCTGTGGCGTGCGGCTCAACCCGATGCGCAACGCACACCCGGCGAATGGTGCAGGTATTGCGATGCCAAACCGTATTGCCGAGAAGCCCTCGCGTGGGCAAGCCTGCAAGTAACAGTGGCGACTGGCCCTGCAAACGTAATCCTGTCCCGCGAATCCGCCCTACAGGCTGTCGCAGCTATGACGCCAGCCGCCCTAGCCAAGGTCCAGGTTAACTCGACCATCATAACAGCCATCCTCGAATCAGTCAAAGACCGGCTCAAGTCGCTCAGCGAAGATCAACTCCGCGAAGTCGGCCTCTGCCTCAAAGAAGGCTCACCTCGCCGCACCATCACCGACCACAAGAAAGCCTACTCCCTGCTTAAAGATGAACTCGGCGATGACCGCATCCTAGATACGGTGAAGGTAGACACGACAGCAGCAATCAACGCTCTTGCCGCAGTCAACAAGAAAACCAAGTCCGCATCGCGTGAAGACCTGTTCAGGTTGCTCGCCGATGTAGTCGAGACCAAACAAAACAGCCCGTCAATCGCTCAGATTAAACCCGAGTAAAACAATCACAAAAGGAACCTATGCTGCCATCACAAGCTATCAAGACAGGAAAGGCCCACGACCTGTATCATGCGTTGGTCTACTGCTATCACTGCGACTGGCCACGCAGCGACCGTGACATAGCGCCCATGCGCCAAGCCTACGCTGCAATCCGCGAACGACTGTTAGAGGCGTTCCCGACTTACCGCTACGAGTCACTTTCGCCGCTCATCGACTTCTGCGACTCCGGCATCCCTATCGAGGTCCAAATCCAAATCGCAGTCAACGCAGGGCAATAAAAGCACCATGAAACAATCCATCTGGAATAAGTTTGAGGATTACTCACAAGACCCGCCAGACATTGACGAGTTCAAGAAGTGCATTCCAATCGGCGTGCCAATCACCGAGGAGCAAAAGGAGCGATGCTATCATTACTACAACGCACGCGGTTGGGTGAACGTGCGCAACATCGCAAGCGCCGTGAGCAACTGGGTGTCGTGGCAGCGTGACCGTGAAGCCAGGATGGCGGCTCAACCGCCAGTCCAACCTCGCCCTCAATTCCATCCTAACCAACAACCGCAACCTAAACCGCAACCAGGAACAGTAAGCAAGCTGAAGACGCGCATCGAACGGCTCTTCGGTATGACCGAGGCCGAACTCATGGCAGATGCCAAAAGGTAAATGAAGCTCCCGGCAGACACAAAGGCCGAATTAGCGGTCATCGGATGCTGCCTGCTGGGTGGACTGGATACAGCCATAGACGCATCAGACCGAATAACCGAATCATCCTTTTTCAACGAAGATTGCCAGAAAGCATGGACAGTAATCGACAAAATGGTTGCGGAGAACAAGGCGATAGACAGCGTAACGTTTGCTATCGCGTGGTCGAAGGAATTCGGTTCGATGAACCTGCCAACGGACATTCTGCAATGTCCAGACTCAGTAACCTCTCACTACAACATAGACCAGTATGTGGACTCTGTTGTGGACATGGCGGAACGCAGGCGGGCGCTAGTGAACATCAGCCCTCTCGTTCAGAAGATAGCCGACATTACAAAGCCGTTGTCCGAAACCCTGTCATCAGTCGAATCGGAACTGAACAAGCGTGGTGAAGCCGCAAGGAAGATTGTGAGCCCGAAAGAATTCACGCCAAGATTTATAGCCCATCTCGAAGAGCGATTCACGCTCAATAAAGATGGGCGTCGAAGCGGTCTTGAAACCGGATTCTATCGCTACGACACAATGACAGACGGCTTGCAGTACTGCGAACAGACGATCTTCGGCGCTCGACCAAGCCAAGGCAAAACCGCTCTGGCCGTCAACATTACAGAGCACATTTGCCTGAAGAACAAAGTCCCGACTCTGTTCTTCTCGCTTGAGATGAGCATTGAGGCGTTGGTGCGCAGGTTGTGCTCGTCGCATATCGGCATTCCGCTGAACGAACTCAGGCGAGGCGCTTACACCGAGAGCGTGTTCGCACGGTTCAACGCGTTCAACGCGATGCTGTCGAAATCGAACCTCTACATGGTCGATGCCACAAGCGGTATGGATGAGAAGATGATTTGCACTCTGATCCGCCGCGCAGTCAAGAAATACGGAATCAAGCTCGTCGTGATTGACTATTTGCAAAAAATCACAGCGAGCAAGACGCACGAGAAGAGGACGTATGAAGTCGCCAGGGTCTCAGGCGCTCTCAAATCCGCAGCCATCAGCAACAAGGTTGCGATGTTGACCTTGGCGCAACTGAACCGCGAGCCAGACAAAGATAAGCAGCCGCGCAAACCCAGACTGTCAGACCTGGCAGACTCGTCCCAAATTGAACGGGATGGCGACGTGATTGCACTCTTAAGCCGCCACCCTGCTAGCGAGGACGACAGACTAAACCGTTTGGCATGCCTAACAATAGCCAAACAACGAGACGGCGAAACCGGATTCGTGGAGCTGACATTTAACCCAGAGTTCACTCGATTTGAGAATCCTCAAATGGATGCACCAACGCACAACGAAGAACCAGCACCATCCTACGACAACGATTAAAAGCTTATGGGAATTGATCCAACCAACCTGCCACCAGAGTTTAAACGCTGTATTCAGCAGGAACAGCCTAAAACCAACGAACCGAACATCGCGTGCGGAGATGCGCTTATTAGTATCTGCAAATTGAAGAGTGTCACGGTTAAAGAAACCACCGACGTAGCAAATCTGAATGATACCGAGCGTAGATTCTACAACTACCTACTGCATAAAGATGGTGTGCTGTGGCTAGGCGTCCAGAACATCACGCTTAAGATGGCCAACAGGACAACTTACACACCTGACTTCTTTGGTATCCGTCCAGACGGCGTTACCGCTTGGGAGGTCAAGGGATTCATGCGCGATGACGCAGCCGTCAAACTCAAGGTGGCCGCACGACAATTCCCCTGGATTGATTTCGTCCTTGTCAAGGCGAATAAGGCAAACAAAGGCGACTTGGAGCTAACGGAAGTAAAGCCGTGAGCAACACCCAACCCTAAATGATAGCTGAACTAAACCCAACTACAAACCCAAAACCAGTAGGCAGACGATACCGTTATGCAAAGGAAATCTACAACGAACGAGTCAGGCTCAAGCCGCACGAATACCGCGAGGGCACGCGCAAAAGCTCACTCATGCCCATCGCAATCCGGTCACGCGGTGAAGTCGCGCAAATGCTCGGCATCACTCGGCAAGCCGTCCATCAAATCGAGCGCATCGCACTCTACAAGGTCCGCATAAGACTAGCGCAGGCGCTAGGGCGTGACGCAGAAAACGACGAACTCATCCAGTCACTCATCTCACTCACCCAACCAAAAAGGCAACCAACATGCATCAACCCAAAACAGCCGTCCTCAAACATGGTCAAGTCTGCTTCTTTAAGTCAGCCGACCCAGACCATCGCGTAATGATCCAAACACTCTCAGGATGCCAGCGATACGCACGAGTGCAATCCCTCTGCGGAGACATCGACGGCTACGGCAAAGAATTCATGGTAAAGGTCAAAGACCTCATACCTGAAGCAAAGTAAACAACCTCAAACCAAACCAGAAAGGAAAGATAGTGTATATGGCAAACGACAAATGCGGTAAACCCATCAAGACAGTCAAGGTCGCCAACTGCGAAGGCGAACTCGTCGATAAACCTCTTGGCGAATTCGGCAAACCCTGTCCCGAGAAGAAGCCAGTGACTGCGTTCCGCCCCAAGAAAAAGAACAAGTAGCTTAAAACCACCCACGCCACTGCTACGGTTTTTCACCTCTGTTTTCCGTAGCAGTGGCACTCTCTCAAACCATTTATCACAATGAAGATACCAGACAAACTGACAGAATTGCCAGACAACATCCGTGAGGCGGCGAATCACGGATTGCTTTATCCAAACGTGCTAATTCCAGCATGGGAGAAGCACTCTAGCACATGCTTCAAGGCAGGCAAAACCGCATCGGACAACGCAATCATCAACGCTCTACGAAAGGCACTTAAGACCTATGAGACTAAACCAGAACAATTGGTTGTCTGGCTCACCGGATTCTGCAAGTAACGAAGACGATGTGATGGGTCAGATCCTAGTCAAGTTTACTGTGCCAAAAGATGAAGCGAAGCTCGCACTGCACCTGATACCAAACCTGTTGGGCGAGGCATTAATCAAGGCGACAACTCACCATTGTCCAGGACTCGAAGTAACCCAAATCGCAAAAATCGAAAGCTAAGAAAAACCTATGATGGAAATCCAATTAACCAAGACTGAAAAACTGTCGATTGACGAGGCTCCAATCGTCAACGCCGCTGCCGACATTGCAGCAGATCGAGTATCGAGCGAGGAAGCCAAATGGCATCAAACCGTCGAGAACATGGTGCAATCAGCGCAGGTCGATGCTGGAGCTGCCAAGAAAGCCACGGAGGACATTGCCGCGAAACTCACCGAGCACGGTGAGTCGGTTGGCACGCTCAAACATGAGGTCGATGAGATTTTTAAAGCATTAGTAGACATCAACTCCAACACCGCGAAGCCCGTCATCGAGGACGTGGTTTGCGATAGCAGTGTTTGGGTTACTGACAAGCCGCGAAACACCCAGACCGGCAGCGAGGCGAATCCTATTAGCGTTACAACAGCCGATGAGTTCAAAACGCTACTCGACGGTCAACACGGGAGCATTATTTATCTCATGGATGGGATTTATTGCTCCTACGGCTATTGTCAAGCTCTTGGTGCAGGTCATCCCGACCAAACCGTTCTGCGACCACAAACGCAGATCATCGGAGTTGGAATGCCAACAGTGCATCTCACACCAGCACACGATGCAAGGGGGCGTGTGGTGTGCCTGTCTAACTCGCACGAAATTCCATATAATGGCTTGTCTTCCATTGAAAACGTTTACGTCGATTTGTCATGTGATGTTTTTGGCGTGGATTCCGCGTGTGTTTACGATAATATCCAGACTGAAGCGGCGCTTTTAATCGGGCCTGGGTCCAAAATCCACAACCTGCGATTCATCAGACCATTCAACAATGTCACAGAGCCAGCCGAATGCTTTCCAGTTTTCATCACGGACGGTCGAGAGCAACCCGCTGACAACTGCATCATCTCCGAGGTCAGTTGCGACACTGACCTAACTTGCTCCGGGGACCAACAGTTCAGCCTTGTAGCCATCGCGCCGCTCTACCATCCGATGAGGAATCCAGTCATCTGCGATTGCCGACTGAAGGTCCACAACTCGCCCGGTGGTAACATGCACAACGCGTTCAGCATCACAGGCTGCATCGGCGGGAGAGTGAGGAACTGTTATGCCAATGGCCCAGTCAATGGGTTTTATATCGACTCCTATTCGCTAGACGGGTTGGTCATCGAGGATAACGAGTTCCACGATTGCCGCGCCGGCGTGGTGATTGTGAACGACTGCAACCGGACCCTCAATTTCGGAACAGGTAAGCAGGATATGCGGAACATCCATATTCGAGGCAATCACATTCGCCTGCGCCAGTCGCCCAACTGGCCAGACTCCGGCATCGTCCTGCTCGGCGCACGCACGCCCCACGGCGCTCAGAACACGATGGAGAACGTCTGGGCCTATCAAAACACCATCATGATGGAGGCCGGCGACCCGACTGGTAATTGGGGCATCATCGCAAAATACGGGCCACAGCAAACCCTGCCCATCCCTGGATTCCGACAGTTCGACAACATGGTCCACCCTAAACTCAACAACTCGATAATCGCATAAAAGGAGACCCCCGCACCATGACAACTGCCATCATGATCCTGCTCGTCCTAGTAGCAATCTGCGTGCTGTCATTGCTAATCATGTCCGTAATTATCTACGGCACAAAAGCTTCAAAGGTCGTGGTGTGCCGGTACTGCGAAGCAATCATCAAGATCGAAGGACCACAAAACGCACTCGTCGCAGACGTAATCGAGACCTCCGTGTGCGACGAGTGCATCCAAAAAAATAACTGAAAAAATATTTTCGATTACGCTTGACGCAGTGTAATACGTGTATTACGATTTGCACAACATACGAAAAAACTATGACGTTGAACGAATACCAATCCATCGCATGGAGCACCGCAAAACCAACAGCCCAGAACACAAACTACATGGTTCTCGGGCTGGCCAGTGAAGCAGGAGAAGTCGCAGGAAAGTGGAAGAAGCAACTGCGTGACGGAACCGACATGCGAGACAAAATTGTAGATGAACTCGGAGACGCGCTTTGGTACGTCGCTGGTGCAGCTAAGTCTCAAGGCATCACGCTCAACGACATTGCCCAACGCAACATCGAAAAGCTCGCCGACCGCCAGCAACGAGGCGTCATCGGAGGCAGCGGAGATAACCGTTAACAAAAGAATAAATATCATGAAAAAAACACTAATAGCATTACTCATGGCTGCATGCGCTCTATACGCTGAGACAACCAATACAGTCCAACTAACCTGGGACTTGAATCCCACAAACGAAAATGTGGTAGCATACCGCATTTACCACGCCACGAACCAGACTAACCAGTGGTCAATCGTGGCGGCGACCAATCGTCCGCCAGTTACTGTTCCTGCGCGTGACGGTACTAACTACTGGCGATGCACGGCGGTCAATGCGGTTGGCCTTGAAAGCGATCCGAGTAACACAGTCAGCGTCCAGCCGCCAGGGTTGGTCAACGGGCTTCGGATTGTGGTCACATTGGAGGTGGGGCGATGAACGATTTGGCGCCGGCACCTTGAGGCCGAACGCCCAAGGTGAGCCACGGCGCGGAGAAACGGAGTAAGACTATGGAACTGACTGAAACTCAACTCGACAAGCTGCGCGTCGAACATGCAAGGGCGGAGCGCTGTTGGCTCGACCGCCTTGTTCGGCGATTGCGCTGGTATTTCCTCAGCCAAGACTTCTGCCCACGCTGCGAACGATATACACGCTGGGGCACGGAACTGGACAACCCGATACACCCCGACGGACCTCCGCTGTTCATGCGCCAATGGTGCAGGCAGTGCGGACTGGACACGGGCGTAATCCCTGCTCCGCCGCTGCAACACGCTATCGAGAAGCATGAGCGGTTTCATTCGCCGAACCGATGATTACCGGGAAAACTATGAGTGAGAAAACATTGCAATGCTTCTGTTGTTCTGAAATCGGAATGACGATGGGAGACACAACCGTAAAGCAGCTACCAGATGGAACGTTTGAGGCAACCTGCCCTATTGGCACGATATTCGGATCAGAAGTCGATGGTGAATGTAAGGGGGTAGGATCAACAAAAGAGGCTGCACTCGAAGCCTTGGCTAAAGACCGACGCAATCTAAATGACAGCCTTTGGTTCTAATCATGAAAGAAATATGAGCGACATTCAACACCTTAAAATCATATGGTCCGCAGATGCACTACGAGCAGAGCAAGAACGATTCCTGAAGCTACTATCACTCGCGCACGCCGCAAAGAAACTCTGCGAATGGACTCGCCACAACGAATACCCAGAGAAAAGCACGAGCGAGTTTATGCATCTCACGGAACTCATTGACCAGCTTGATACTAAAGTGCGCCAGGTGTTTCCAACAACAAGCTCAGGCAACGCGGCGTTGCCTGAAGCGACTGGTTAGCCATGAACATTGATAAATCCTATGAGCAAGCTATACAAATGCAAGACATGCGGTGAACCCTATAAACATATTCCGTTCTCCTGTTGCAGCACAGCGGAATTCGAGGAAATGGATGATCCCCAAACCGAACATAACAAACGGATGGCGATGCAGGCCCAGATTGACGCAGCGCTGAAGGCATTAGGCCAGGGCGATCTGTTGAAACGCGTCGAGGAGCTGGAGTGCATCATCGCGGAGTGCTATGAACAACTGAAACCGCTTGAGGATTGCGTTGGTATTACCACACTACTCAACCGCTGCAAGGAGGCGCTGAAATGAGCAGTCATCGTTTTCTCAATGAGGCCATACTCCAGAGCCTTGGGCTGTCTGTTGAATCTGCCAAAATCGTCATGGATAGGATTATTGAGCTAGAAGACAGTGTTGAGTTCTATAAACGCCGCGTGGATTTGCTTTTGGCCAATCAAAGAATCTTGCGCGACCCGGAGCGAAAAATTGTCTGCGACATACTAGCGAACGGCAATACCGAAAATAACGACAACAATCAGCAATCCGCGTGCTGCGGCAGACCGCCTCGTGACTGCGACTGCGAACCGCTTGACGCGCCAAGAATTAAAGGATGCTGAGATGAGCGATAACATCACAATATTCCCAGACTGGTGGGTATGGAGGACATCGAACATAATCCCTACTGAGCCTTACGTTCGATGGGCTGGGCCGTTTAAGTCAAAGGCGAGAGCCGATAGTTGGATTGGGAGACAACCTGATTGGCCCTTCGGAATGCGCAGTGGAAAATCCGCAATCATCTGGGAGGAAGAACACAAGTAAGAAAGGAACAGTTATGCCCAATAACACAACAGACGAACAGGATAGCATTCTAAGTGGCGCTAAAAATATAATAGAATCAGCATTCAATGACGCCATTGAGGTCATCGAACAGCTCGATTCCGAAATAACGCAATGGAAAATCGCATCGGGCTGTGAAACGCCAAAAGAGCTTAAACGTAAGCTCCAAAAGATGGAGGGGAAATGAACGAGCTCCATCCAATCGTTTTGCATTTGATCTACGGAGACATCGATGAGATGCCTCTGGTTGTTCTCGGTAATGAATGCCCGTCGCCCAGTATATTTGCCCAACTTGACACAGAGCAACGCACGCGATTAGCCGCCGCCGCAACCGTGCAAGCATGGATCGAGGGGCGACTGCACAAGGGCGGGTTTATCTACGATCCAGCGCGGGACAAAGAGAGTGACCGCATCAAATAAACATTATGATTTACCAACTAACATTCGACGGTTACGGTGCGTCACTAAAAGAAAAAGAGGCTGACGCAATCAAACTGTTGCGCGAACACGAAGCCGAGGCGCTAAGGTTGTCTCCTGATGGGTATTATCTGGCATTTTCAGGCGGTAAAGACAGCGTGGTAATTAAGGAACTCGCCATCCGCAGCGGCGTGAAGTTTAAAGCATGGTATTCGCAAACGACAATTGATCCACCCGAGCTTGTTCATTTCATCAAAAAGCATCATGGTGACGTTGAGTGGCGGCGACCTGCGAGAAACTTTTTTCGAGCACTTATTGACACACACGGAATGCCAACACGGATAAGCCGTTGGTGCTGCGAGGAATTTAAAGAGAGCGGCGGTGATGGCCTTGTGTGTGTTCTTGGCGTTAGGAAAGCTGAGAGCCAAGCCAGAAAAAAACGATGGGACACAGTAACTAGGTGGAGGGATGTCAAAGACACCGGATACGCGGTCTGCCCAATCGTCAATTGGACTGACGAAGATGTTTGGCAGTATATCAGATCGAACAACATTCCGTATTGCTCTCTTTACGATGAAGGCTGGAATCGTTTGGGCTGCATTGGGTGCCCAATGGCTGGAGAGGGAAGATATCGAGAATTTGCCCGGTGGCCAAGGTTTAAGGCGTTGTGGTTGTGGGCTGCAAACGAGTGCTATAACAAGCGCAAGGGAAAACTAAATAGACTCGGAAAACCTTTTGGGATGACGAAGCGTTTTAAAAACGGTCAAGAGCTGTTCGACTGGTGGATGAGCGACAATCCAAGCAAAGAAGATAAAGCCCAGGAATGCCTTGGGCTCTACGACGAATAACCAATTTCCCCCGTCAGCCTGCTACGTGGTAGGCGGCATGAAACCAAAACCATTCAATAACGATCAGACTGAAATCTTATTCGTGTGTGCTCGATGAGCAGCGGGGGGATTCAATTAACCAAAACACACAAACCTAATAATGCAATGAAAATTATTTATGGCGACGGAAGGGTGTGGACACAAAGAGGAATGATTGATGGGCATAGGTGTATATCAATCACAAAAACAGAAAATGAACACCCGATTAACTCAACACCAAAACACTGGGAAGAAAAAACCACTGAAGACAAAGTTGACGTTTTGCTTGTTTTTAAAAATATCGAAAGCGCCCGGACACTGCAAGATGAGCTAAATGAGCTTATAGCAATTTGGAGTAGGGAACTGGGTGCTGTAGTTGAGTTGTGATGGTGGGCGCTAATTTAACCAACACTCAAAACGATGAACCACAGAAACATGTGGGAACTGAGTGAGTCGGGCTGGTGGACGCATCCGAAACACGGATGTATTGGCAGGGAGAAAGACGGGAGATGGTATTTTTACCCAAGACACCAAGTAACATCCTGGCCGTTCAAAACTCTCAAAGAAGCAATGGATTTTGCGGAGAAACTAACACAAACCAGTAAAATATATGATGACACAAGAAAAGCTATACGGGCTCGAACACTGGGAGAAACTGGAGACAACGACCGAAGACGTGATTGAGCGAGTGCTTGAAGACTACGGTGATCCATTGGATGATGAACTTGATCGCATCAATTGGCCCATTGTAATCCAGGTCTACAAGCGAATGGACGTGAAGCACCATGCCGACAAAATTGCGGAGTTGGTCTTAGAGGTCGCGCTTGAACGGTTGGACGAGGAATATTCAGACCCAGACCAAGACGGAACCAAGCCAACACCCATGATGCTCGAAGCAGCCCGCGCTTTCGCTGAGGTCGTAACAGAGGATTATGTGACCTGGGCGTGCGAACCAACCGGAGAGAAAATCACGGTCACATTAGAGCAGGCCAAAAAGATGTTTGAACCAACAGAGGAGACAAAACTATGAACATGAATATTGGAGAGCCAACCCAACAAACTCCGACCGCAGTGCCGGATTGCACGCCGATGACACTCCAGGTCGCGCACTCGCACCAAGAGAGGTCAGACCTCGACTACGCTGTGCAAATCGCTTCGGCGATCTTTAGAAACGGCAGATCGCTCGAACCTTCGTACGTCGCAGCTGTCGCAGTTGAGTGCCTGAACGAAATCAAGAAGGGGCTGAAGGAATGACCGAACCTAAAAAGAAACCCAAAGCCAAGCCAAGAACAGACGCCGAAATGGCTGCATTTAGGTGTAGACTACAATGCAGAATGGGACGCGAGGCCATTGATGGCAAAATCAAGTCTTATGTCCAACCATTAGAATACGCGCTCTTTTTACTCCTGCACGCCATCGAAGACCTGTCACTGCAAATCGAATATAGCCAACAAACGAAACAAACGAAACAAACGAAATGAAAGCTATCCTCGAATTCAACCTACCCGAAGAACAATCCGAACACGCCGACGCCATCAATGGCACCCAGTGGCGATGCGCTGTCCAAACCATCGACCAAACTCTCCGTAACAGACTCAAACACGAAGACATCCCAGACACTACCAGGGAAGTCTTACTCTGGGTCCGTGAACTCATCTACCAAGAAACAAACGACCTCAACCAATACCTATGACAGACGCCCACCAGGCAGTCATCGACATCATGTCTCAATGGCAAACCGCCGTTGACCAAAACGATAAAGCATTCCTCAAACACTTCTTCGCCAGCAAAGAAAAAGAAGGACGATTCCAGCCATTATGCATGGGCAGTGTCAGCTTCTCAGACACACTCACCACAGTCAACTACTACACCAAAGGCGGACACTACCGCTCAGAAACAATCAATACAGAAGACTTCGTGAAATGGTATGAAGAACACAAATAACACCCTCATTAAACAAGCCAAAAACCTACTTGAGATTAAAGCAGCCATGAAGTTGCTCGGACTCAATGCCGATGAACTGTTGCGCCGAATACGCCATGACCTCGACCTCGGCCTAATCGACGAAGCCCGCAATCACCTCAGCTTAGTTGACGCAATTCTGGAAGACTAAAACCAATTATGAATCCAACACACACGCAGTTGACTAAAGAGGTAATCGACGCCTTGAACGACGAACTGAAATATCAGGACAGCATGGCCGGAACGCAACGTGCAGACACAATGGATTCAGGCGTCGCAGGTCAGGTTGTTGCGCTTTCCCGATACGCCCGAAAAGCGGAAGACGCATGGACTGATAACGCTGGCGACGAAGCCGCGCTAGACGCACTACGCAAGTGCGCCGCTATCGCAGTCCGAGCCTTGATAAAATATGGATGCCCGAAGCGAAAAGGCTGACTAGAAAGACTGACCTGTGACCATTATGACTCCGACCACGAAAGACTGATTCATGAAACCCAATACACTAGACGAAACATTCTTTGGACAGGTGCGAGAAGCCGCGAGAGTATCGCGGGCATCGTCTCAGCGCAGGTTGGTGGGCGAACTACTCCAAGCCCATCAAACAATCAGTGAATATAGCTACATAATCCTGAAGCTCGAAGCGGCACTGAAAGAAATCATCGAATCCGAGGAGGAGCAATCAGTCCAAAGCTACGGACTTGGAGATATTGCCAGAAGTGCGCTCGAACTGATGCGGGACGCATGCGATGGCAAGTTGCATAGCAATAGAGAGGAGTCTGAAGCACCACACGGCATGAAGCTCTCTCGCGTCGAAATCATGGACGGTAAGCCAGTGCGATGCTTCATTGAGGACAAACCTACCCCCTAGTTCAAATGACCATGCCCTGGAAACAAAATTGCCCGCACACCGACAACGGATGGTGCGTCCAATGTGTCTCCCGCCTCGGTGACGCCATCGAAGACTACCGCAATAACGACGGCTCCAGAGGTAAATACAACGCACTCAGACTATACAAGGCTATACTAAAACTCGACGCCGCCCTGATCAATTGTGAGACGTCTGACGCTGAACCATAAGGATACGAATGAAACTTCATCCTAGAACACAAATCGTCGCTAAAGCAGGATATGAATTGTGCTCTGCCCTGCTAAGCATCATCGAAAAACACCAGCTCACCTACGGAGAAGTCACCGCCATCCTAGCCGATCAGCTCCAAATGAATGCCAAATACCAAATCAGAAACGAACGCCACGGCAATTCAGACGAACCAGGTGACGCAGAATAACTCAACCCTAAACCAAACCATGAACGCACAAGAAAATACTGAATCAACTCTCGAACAACAACCGATCTGTCAACAATGCGGTAAGGTGATCGACAAATACGATGACCCTCAAATATGCCCACACTGCGCAATATGCCCAGGATGCGAAGGAAGTGGATTTGTTACGTTCGGTCACTACGCAGTAAACGGACCATGGACTGAAATATGCAAGTATTGTCGCGGAAGCGGCATTCCACCAACAAATAACGACTGAATCCAAATGAACGCTAACACCGACAAACACGGATACGCTGAAGCAGACGCACTCATAATCGAAGCCCGCGAAGCCTCAGAACGTTGGGACATGCTCACCCAAAACCATGACCCATCATTCCAAAGGCACATGCGCGAGGCGTTTGTGAGCGGCTACCTCCGTGGATACAGATCCGCTGAAACTGCTTTGCACGAATCAAAAGGAAGAATTTGATGAACGCCGTTCAATGCGTCAAGTGCGGCTGCTTAGGCAACTCATCATGCGGCCATAAGCCATTCAACCTAGATAAATGCTGCACACTCGACAGCCAACTTATCTGCCCTTGTTGCCGCGAAATCGAAACATGGCAACTCTGTGACACCTGCGGCTGGCCCCATAAACCAGGAGCATGCACTCCAATGTTTCACCGACCATCAACCCGAAACCAACCATGAACATCACCTGGGATCATAATAATAAGCATTTATCCATCAGCGGAGAACTCAAAGAACTGCTTGTGAACGCCTCAGACCGCTATTGCAAAACAATTGCAATAAGCCGTTCTCTAATGACAATATGAAAATAGTCTGCATCTCAGATACCCATAACCTCCATCGACATTACGGTAGGCATCCTTTCGGCGAAATCCCAACCGCAGACGCAATCATTCATGCAGGCGACGTAACCACTCACGGAACGCTCGATGAACTTAACCAGTTCCTCACATGGTTCTCAAATCTCCCTCACCCAATCAAAATATTCATCGCAGGAAATCACGACAGAATCCTTGAATCAGATGTCACATTCGCCATACCAAAACATATCACTTACCTTAAAAACTCAGCCACCACTCTCCCAAACGGTCTCAAGGTGTGGGGATCGCCCTATACACCTAAACATCAAGACTTCGCATTCCAACTCAGCACACATGAATTCGCTGACAACCTCTGGAACTCCATACCAGAAGATACAGACATTCTCATAACCCATGGCCCCCCTTTGGGAATCCTCGACGGAAATTCACATATAGGATGTTCAATGCTACTTGATAAATGTAACAAAATTAAACCACGCTATCACATATTCGGCCACGACCACGCATCTTACGGATGGTTACACTTAAACCAAACCACATTCATCAACGCCTCAGTCCATACATGGCTCTGGAAACAAACCCAAAGAATGGAACCACCAGTCATCACCCTTCCATAATCCTCTTATTGAGACTCATTCTCAATTAGCCTTTTTCCATATTTCCCTTTGACTTCCTCATAACCCCGTGCTTCATTCTCTACGTTCAGTCCTCATCAGACCGAACTGTGTAGGATTGTTTGGAGGATACATCATAAAGGACAGCAAACAACCATGCGAGAGAAAAGCTCTCGCGCCCTGCGCTACAACCCAGGGCTCCGGCCTGCCCCTCATCCAGAGGAAATGCTGGCTCATCGGCAGGCAACCATCACTTCATTGCATCTGCAATGCAACTGCAATGCTTCCCATTGCAGCCAGTCACTCAAAGTCCGTAAAAAACCCCCGCCGAATCGGCGATAGCACTACGCTATCCCTGCGCTCTTGCCGGAAGAATGGTGGCGCAGCCCAAAGGCTTACAGGCGGTCCAGGTATCAATAAAGTGCTGCTAGCCCTTCCTTCCTCCCTAAACTTCCCTCCACACGCAGCTACAGGCGTCTCTAGCCAAGCTGATCTAAAGTCGGCTACCGAGCAACGCACGAACGAGGCTAACCTCTAGCTGCTACCTGGGCTCTTCCCTCAAACAATCGAGCCCAACCAAGCTACTCACCAAGTAGCGCCAACTCAATCCGACCCATCCAAGGGCCGGATAGAAAAAGTCTTTCTCCATCCAAATCACCTTCCCCACTATCCTCCAAATCCACTCCAAATCAACCGCTTCCAAACCAATCCCTAGCCCGACCAGCCTCCATCCATAAAAAAAACCATCCCTTTCTAAATAACTACCCCCCCTCCGCCCACAGGCGAAGTCACAGGCCATGTCACAGGTGAAGTCGCCGCCACTCACATGCCACTTGACCACCAGCTTTCCATAAACGATACCGCATTCCGCTAGATCGCTCACAATAACCTCAGAACGCTCTCAATCCACTCAATTCACTAGACATGCCAACCAATCAGCCATATTAACCCTCAATCGCATGCAACTCATAATAAGTAACTACTTGGCCAGGAAATCATTAAAAAGAGGAGAGTGAATGCTACCGTCGGGGGTGCTTTCGTTTTTGCCCATGCGAACCGCAAATTGTGCCCCCCACGCTGGCACTGATTTGCAATGAGTTATGCAAACCTTTTCGCACAATATTGGATATATTTACTTTAACGCAACAACAAGCCGTTGCAATTCAATAACTTATGGCTTTACTGGCTTGGCAATCACGGCTTTCGGTTGGCAAGTGGCGGACCAACGCACTCCATGCCGGATGCCGGTTGGCTGGCTGGCTGGCCAGCGGACCAAGTGGCGGTCAAATGCGATTTAATTTCACTTGACAAATGGAGTGCGATTGGCAATTGCAATCCAACGGCGTACCACTGGCGAAAAATGGGCGGAACAAACGGATTACACATTTCTTGCTATCTCATATGGCAATATTCGCATATTCCAATATGGGCATATGGTAATGTGTAGGCTGGCTTGTGATGGAATTGAATCATGAGTGATGGACTCATGATTAGATAGTGGATGGAGTGTACAATATAAAGCACTTGACAAGTCGGTTGATTGCTTTTGGATTGTGTGGATTGCGGCTTCTGGCGTGAATGGATTGGTTTAATCTCCCTTGACAACATCGGATTTAACAGACTATCTATCATAAAAGTGTAGTACATTGCACGATTGCTGTTGACTCTACACTCATTATCTGTAATCTCGTGAGTACCGTATTAATCAGTTTCGACGTGAGGCTGCATTACGGTACAATACAATGACAACACCAAATTCAGTCAACACCAGTCTCCCCACAGGCAATGATTGGCTAGCCAGCCTAGAGCGAAGGCAATCGGACGCTTGGGGCCGCGAGACAGCTAAGATTCACGGCAAGGCAGGCAGTCTTGGCGCAGACAAGATTATGTTCCGCCGTTGGGCGGATCTTTTCTCTGGTCAGACTTATCTCACAATCGGCCAATCCGCTGCCAAGCGGGTAGCGCGGTCCATGGCCGCGCGTACGGGAATGGAAGTCAACGCCAGTACCATTGATGATGCGTCTCAGGATGCCGCCATTGTCGCATGGAAAGTATCCTGTGCTCGTCACGCCGAGCGGTCCAGCCTTCCCTTGTCTAGGCTTATGGCTAGAGCGGCATCTAAAGCCGCTCGCCGCAGTATTGGCAAGTCAACCTACGGAGAGCAATCCTATTCCCTTGACCAGACTTCAGGCGATACTGAAGTCAATTCTCCGGCATCATGGGCGGAAGCGGAATCTATTCGGTTGGCAATGGGCGATGACATTCCTATTGACCGTACCAATCGCCGCTTGTCCGCAGTCTCCGATAGACTCACTCCCAAGAGTGCGGAGCTTGTTGGGCGGATGCTGAACGGTCAAACCCTGACAGACAAGGAACTAGCCTACGTGTCAAAGATTGTCAGGTCAAAGACTGGCAAGTCTATCTGTCTTTACGCTTGGCAAGCGGACAAGTTAGACCGTGGTCTGACCAGCCTCAAATCCCGCAAGCCAATCGGTTTGGCTGTTCACCGCGTGCGTCTCCATTCTCCGTCCCGCAAGTCAACGCCTATCGGCAATATTGCCGTTAATCCGCTTGTTGCGTCACGCGCGTACGTTCGCTGGTTCGAGTGCGTCAAGCTGGTCAGTATCTCGATTCTATCTCGCCAGCATGCTTTGTGCCTTGCCGAATGCTCCCGAGTTATGCGCATATCGGCTTAATCCATTATTTGCCCTATTCACCCCTTGGATTGACTTCCAAGGGGTTTTTTATTGCCCTTTCCCGTTTCACATTTGCCCTATAAGCTGTCGTCCTATGCTTTCCCTTATCTATGCCCTATTCAAGTCTATGCTGTTTTATGGTCAAATTGGAGCCTATTTGCAGCATACTTTTATAAGTCATTGCAATTCAATTGGTTCGCTTCTGGGTATATAGTAGAGAGTGATTGCATTCTGTCTCCGGTCTCCGGATGCCGGATGCAATCGCCTGTTCCCGTGGTTGCGATTGCGGGAATTCCATTCGATAGGCAAATCTTGCCTATCCATTCTGCCTTGCCAGGACGCCAGCCTTTTCAACTGGTTTCTAAGATCCTGGCAACGATTTACCCGTGGACGCCCGAGGTGGGTTGAAACGGGGGAATGCAATTTTGCTGCGAGTCGGAGCGAAATTGCGGAAAGGGACAATGCAGATAAGCATCAATAACGTCACATTCGAATGTGCGCCATCGGCAATTCATGCAATAAACGAAGTCTGCCGACAAATGACGCACGT
>ENA-UOWG01001455-UOWG01001455.1-activated-sludge-metagenome-genome-assembly--contig:-NODE-1455-length-23421-cov-8.780493_pt1 | contig 23421 bp, 20 predicted proteins | sample MGYA00238147_ERZ761563 | MGnify/ENA primary metagenome ERZ761563 (study PRJEB28884, sample SAMN05720216) | anaerobic digester metagenome | isolation source: active sludge of municipal... | reverse complement strand
TCCCTCGCGGCGCGCTTGATCGTGTCGTTGTACTGCAGGTAGCCCATCTGCAGGAGGTAGTCGAAGGCGGCCTTGTCGCCGAGCTCGCCCAGGGCCTCGATCACCGCGAGGACGAGGGACTCGTCGTAGGGGGAGCCCTGCTCGGTCTGGGCGTTGATGAGCTGGAGGTGGAGGGCGAGGGTCTGGGCCGCCTCGGTGGAGCCCATCGCGCCGAGGCAGGCCACGGCCTCGAGGAGCTCGGACTTGGCGGCCGCCCCCTTGGCGTAGTCGGCCTGCACGAGGCGGAAGTGCCGTATGGCCAGGGGCGAGGCCCGCTGCCAGGCGAGGGCCTTGAACTGGCGGGCGGAGCGGAGCCTGAGCTCGCGGAGGGCCTGGAGCTCGACGGGGGAGCGGGCCTCGGGCTCGTCGTAGGCCTCGAGGGCGGCGGCCATGGCCGCCTCCGCGAGCCGGCCCCGCTCGCCCTCGCCGAAGGCGGGGTTCGCCATGCCCGCCGAGAAGGCGGCCGCCTTCTCTATCGGCGGATTGCGGGCGATGACCTGGAGGAGGTAGCCCTCGTAGTCGCCCTTGATCTTGCCCAGGGCGAGGGCGGCCTTGGCGGCCAGCTCGGGGGCGTAGCCCGCGACGTAGGCCGAGAAGAGGACGGGGAAGGAGGAGCCGTCCCCGAGCTGGCCGAGGGCCTCGACGCAGGCCTCGAGGGCGGGGTACTCGGGCTGGGCCCCCGAGCGGAAGAGGCTGTTCTGCGAGGCGAGGAAGGCCCCGAGGTTCTCGGCGACGCGGCTCTCGCCCGAGCCGGCGAGCCCGAGGGCCCGCAGGGCGGCGGCTCGGACCTCGGGCTCCTTGTAGGCCTGGAAGAGGGACCAGAGGTTGTCCACCGACTTGGCGTAGCCCGCCTCGCCGGCCTCGGCCGCCGCCAGGAGGGCGAGCTCCTTGAGCTGCTGGTCGCCCGCGAGGAGGGTCCCGTTCTCGTAGGCGAAGCGGAGGGCCATGTCGTAGAGCGGCCCCATGGCGGCGCCCTTGGTCGCCGCGGCCTCCCGGACGAGCTCGAGCTTGGTCGCGAGGCTGGCGCGGGCGAAGTTGCGCCGGTAGGCGAGGACGACGGCCTCGGCGTCCTGGGCGGCGAGGCCCTGGGCGAGGACCGCGGAGAGCGCGATCGCGAGGGCGACCGCAGCGTGGCGTTTCATCCGACCCCCTTTAGGGATACGCTCGCGGGAGGGCCGCCCGATTGAGGGCGGCGCGCCCGGGGCGCGGGAAGCGCAGTATACACGAGAAGCGCCCTCCGGCGCAGGCGTCCTCAGGGCGAGCCCTGGCCGGCGCCCTCGGGGCCGGCCTCGGCGCCGAGGCCGTACACGTAGGAGCGTATCGCGTTCCGCGTGCGCGGGCTAGGCGTCACGGCCTCGACGTGGATCACGGAGCGGTTCTTGTCCGAGTCGTAGTCGACGCTCTTGGCCGTCCCGCTCATCACGATGCTCTTCTCTCCGAGGGCGAACTGGAGCTTCACCTTGATGCCGGGCGGGGCCTTGCCGCCGATGGCGACGGCGACCCCGTCCTCGGAGAGGTCCTGGATCTGGGCGCGGAGGCCCGGCGCCCGCTCCGGCTTCTCGTAGGCCCCCTCGATGCGCTTGACTATATAGAGATAGGCCGGGATCCGCGAGCGGGCCCGGACGGAGCGGCGCTTCTGCGTGCGCAGGAGGGCCTCGGAGTGGGAGACGTGGAGAACGGGCACGTTCCGGATGCGGAGATCCTCGATGACGAAGCTGTCGAAGACGTAGCCCGCGTCCTCGTGGCGCCAGAAGTAGATCGAGACCTTCTTGCCCTTCCAGACCCAGCCCTTGGGCAGGCGCCCCCCCGTGGGGTAGGAGATGACCAGGTAGCGGGCGTTGTTGTCGATGACCGTCGCGTTGTAGACGCCGATGCCGTAGACCAGGACCCGCACCCGCTGGCCCTGGGCCATGTGGCGGCTCGACTTGATCCCGTACTTGAAGCGGGGCTGCTCGAACTCGAGCTTCTTCCGGAGCGTGTAGACCTTGTCGACGAGGGAGATCCCCTCCCTCGTGCGGTCCCGGCCCTCCTCCTTGAGCTTGGCCAGGAGGATCACGATGGCCCGGTCGAGGTCGCGGGGGGACCAGAGCACGTTCGTCGTGTCGGAGAGCCCGGCCAGGGCGGCCGCGTCGCCGAGCTCCCTCGCCTCGTGGATGGAGAGGCCCGACTCGCCCGCCCGGAGGAAGTACTCGAAGAGGGAATAGCGCTTCCCGCCCCGGGCCGCGATGGTGGAGGCCCCGAGGGCGAGGAGGAGGACGAGTACGACGAGGAGGACGTAGAGGATCATCGGCTGCCCATTCCTTTATCTGCGGGAAGTATACTATACCTTTGACCGGCGCGGAATGCGCCGATCGGAGGCGATACGCGATGTCGGACGCGGAGGTCGAGCCCGGGGAGGGCTTCGAGGGGGGCCCGAGGGGGATTGGGCCGCAGCCGCTCCCGGCGGGCCCACGAGGAGGGCCCGACCGGCCCCTCCTCGAGGCGGCCCTGGTCTTCGGCGCCTACTACCTCGGCTCCTACGCCCAGGTCGACGCCTCCGCCCTCGGCAGGGCCCTCGGCACCGCCTCCTACCACGGCCGCCTCGTCGTCGAGCTCGCGCCGAAGGCCCTCCTCCTTCTCTACCTCATGAGCCGAGACGAGGGCCTCGCCGCCTTCGGCCTCGCCCCGCCCCGCCCTGCCGACGCCCTCCGCGGCCTCGGCGCCGCCCTCGGGGCCATGGCGATCGTCCTCCCCGCGGGCCTCCTCCTCCGCGCCTTCGGCTGGTCCAACCCCCTCCTGGGCTCGACCGGCTCCCCGGCCTCCTCCCCCGCCCTCCTCGTCCCCCTCCTGGCCGCCTCCTCCCTCGCGGTGGGCTACGGCGAGGAGCTCTTCTTCCGGGTCTACCTCCTGCGCCGCCTCGGGCAGGCGGGCCTCGGGCCGGCCTGGGCCGCCCTCGCCTCCTCCCTCCTCTTCGGCAGCGCCCACGGCCTCCAGGGCCTCCCGGGAATCGCCGTGGCCGCCTGCCTCGGGCTCTGGTTCTCCTGGCGCTGGCTCCGCGGCCGGCACTTCCACGAGCTGGCCCTCGGGCACGCGATGTACGACGCCGCGGTCATGGCCCTGGCCCTTAGCGCCCGGGCGGCCTAGGCGGGCGGCTTACCCCGCGGGGCCCCGGGCGCTATACTGGTCCCATGCAGCCCGTCGACAAATTCCGGAGCGAGCTCGCCGAGGCCCTGCGGCGCTCGGCCGCGGCCGGCAAGGCGGCCCCCGAGGCCCTCAGGCGCTTCCTCGAGGGGCGCTTCCCCGGGATCCGCGGCGAGACCGCCGCCGCCCTCGTCGCGGACTACCTGGAGAAGCGCCGCTCGGAGCCCGAGGCCGCCGCCGCCTGGCTCGAGACGGTCGGCACCATACTCTTCCAGGACTACGACGGCTCCCCCCTCGCCCCCGAGGATTGGGTCTCCCTCCGCGAGGCCTTCTCGGCCGGCGCCGAGGAGGTCGACATCGAGCTCCTGACCTACGTCATGTCCCTCGTCCTCGAGCACGGGGCCCTATGAGCGGCGGCGAGGGCGAGGGGATCCAGCCCGGCCCCCGCCCCGGCCCCTGGTACGAGGACGAGGCCTTCTGGACCGCCTACGCCCCCCTCATGTTCGACGAGAAGCGCTGGGCCGAGGTGCCCGCCGTCGTCGACGCCATCGAAGCCCTCGCCTCGCCCCCGAAGGGCGGCCGGGTCCTCGACGCCGCCTGCGGCCCGGGCCGCCACAGCCTCGAGCTGGCCGCCCGCGGCTACCGCGTGACCGGGGTCGACCTGACGGCGGCCTACCTCGAGGCGGCGAGGGAGAGCGCGGCGGCCTTCGGGCTGGAGATCGAGCTGGTGCGCGCCGACCTGCGCGGCTTCTCGCGCCCGGCGGCCTTCGACCTCGCCATCAACCTCTACACGAGCTTCGGCTACTTCGAGGAGGCGGCCGACGACCTCGCCCTGCTCCGCGGCATCCGCGCCTCCCTCAAGCCCGGCGGGGCCCTCGTCCTCGAGACCCAGGGCAAGGAGACCGCGGCCCGCGACTTCGTCGAGGGGGAGTGGTTCGAGCGGGGCGGCATGACCATCATGACCGAGTACGAGGTCGTGGGGGCCTGGGAGGGCCTGCGCAACCGCTGGATCGTCCTCCGCGGCGAGGGGGGAAGGCTCGAGAAGCTCGACCGGAGCTTCGTCATCCGCCTCTACTCGGGCGCCGAGCTCCGGGCGCTCCTCCTCGAGGCCGGCTTCTCCCGGGCCGAGCTCTACGGCGGCCTGCGGGGCGAGCCCTACGACCAGAAGGCGGAGAGCCTCGTGGCCCTGGCCCGCGCCTGAGGGCCCGCGGGAGCCGAGGCCGGCCAACGCGTCGGGCTCCGCACCTTGCTTTCCCGGCCGGACGTAGTACAATACTACGGAGAAGCAAGGACTTAGGCCGAGGGGAGCGAGATGGGCACGGAAAGAATCGGACTCAAGCTGGCCGACGGGAAGTTCTACCCCGTCCTCGCCGACGGCGCCGCCGCGCGCAAGCGTCTCGTCCTCACGACCGTCCAGGACGGCCAGAAGAGCGTCCAGATCGACCTCTACCGCGGCTCGAGCCCCCTCGCGGAGAGCTCGGGCTACATAGGCAGCCTCGTCATCGAGGGCATCCCGGCCATGGCTAAGGGCGAGCCCGACATCCGCATGGAGATCGGCCTCGGGGCCGACGAGACCCTCACCGCCTTCGCCGAGGAGGCCTCCACCGGCGCGAGCCAGAGCCTCGAGGTCTCGCTCAGGAACCTCTCCGACGAGGAGAAGTACGACATCCCCGACTTCAAGTTCGCCGGCGGCTCGGCCCCGCCCTCCTTCAGCGACGAGGACTTCGCCAACACCGACGAGCTCCCCGCCGACCAGGAGCGCCTCCTCGCCCGGGACGAGGAGGTGGACCAGGCCATAGCCGAGGAGAAGCGGAAGCGCCGCCCCCTGGTCATAGCCCTCGCCGCCTGCATCGGCCTCGCCCTCGTCCTCGGCTGCGCCTACCTCGTCTACCTCCTCGCCTTCGCACCCGGCACGGCTCCCATCGCGGCCCCGCCCCCGCCCGCCGTCCCGGCCCCCGTCGCCGCCCCGCCCGTCCCGCCCGCGCCCGAACCCGCTCCGGCGCCCGCCGCGGCCGCCCAGCCGGCCCCCGTCGCTTCCCCGCCCGCGGCTCCCCCCGCGGCGGCGGCCCCGGAGCCCAAGGCGGCCGGCGTCTGGCACAAGATCAAGTGGGGAGACACCCTCTGGGACATCTCCTACGCGTATTACCGGAATCCCTGGTACTATCGCCGGATCTCGACGGCCAACAAGATCAAGAACCCCGACCTGATCATCTCCGGCGAGAAGATCTGGATACCCAAGCTCTGAACGTGCTAGGCTCGGGGCGATCATGCTTCCCGAGCCTCCCGCGCCCGCCCGGGCGAGCCCGGCGCCTGCGCGGCGCCTCCCCTCCCGGAGGGCGCTCCGGGCCCTCCTCTGCGCCCTCCTCGCCTCCCTCCCCCTGAGCCTCGCCTCCTGCCAAGGGAGGGCCTTCGGCATGAGCCTGGACGAGCTCGCCGCCATCCTCGCCGCCTCCGATCCCGGGCCCATCCTCGCCCTTTCCGAGAAGGAGATCGAGGCCCGGGGCGAGCTCGGGCCCGAGTCCTTCTACTACCTGGCCCGCTGGCTCGAGGACAGGGCCTCCGGCACGCCTGGCAAGCCCGGCGATCCCGGCTCGCCCGCCGCGCGGCGGGCGGGGAAGCTCTACCGCCTCGCCTTCGACCGGGCCGCGGGCCTCGCGCGGAGCGAGGCGGGCCGCGCCCACGCCCGGCTCCTGGCCGCCGCCGGGGACTGGGCCGAGCTCCTCGCCTTCGCCCTCGAGCACCGCGCCTCGGAGGGCCCCGACTGGGCCGTGGACCGCGCCGCTCTCGACGCGTTGCGCGAACTCGATATGCCGGACGCCCTCCTCGCCGCCCTCGAGGCCCTCCGCTCGGGCTTCCCCGCCGAATCCTCCGCCGACACGGGAGGCCTCCTCCTCCTCGAGGCCTGGGCGCGGCGCGAGCTCGGCAGCCCCGGCTGGTCGCTCCCCGTCCGGGCCCTCCTCCTCGAGCTCCCCGCGAGCTCCGCCCTCCCGCGGGCCCTCGCCCTCCTCGAGGGGGCCGAGCCCGCGGACCTTCCCTTCTCCGCGGCCGAGCTCCGCGCGGCGCGCATGCGGGCCGCCGTCCTCGAGCGGGACTACGGCCTGGCCTGCCGCCTCGCCGCCCCGGCCCTCGGGGACATCCTCTCGGCCGCCTCCTCGCCGGCGACGGCCGCCGACGCGGGCAAGGCCTTCCTCTACGGAGGCGAGGCGCGCGCGGCCGCCCCCCGCTTCGCGGAGCTCGAGGCGCGGGCCCGGGAGGCGGCCGCGGCCGCCGGCAATCCCGCGCTCGCCGCCCGGGCCAGGAAGCTCGCCTGGAACGCCCTCTTCTACCGGGCCCGCTTCGCCCTCGCCCTCGAGCGCTGGGCCGAGGCAGCCGAGCTGCTCGGGCTCGCCGCGGCCGAGGCGAGCCTGCCCGAGGACGCCGACGCGGCCCTCTGGTACGGCCTCGAGGCCGCCTCCGGCGCGGCCCGGGCCGAGGCGGAGGCCGCCAAGGCCAAGGCCAGGGCGGCCAGCAAGCGGGAGAAGAGCCGCGCGGCGGCGGCCGCCGCCGCGGATGCCCGGGCGCGGCGGCGCCGCCTCGCGGCCCTCGCCCAGGCGGCCGCCGCCTGGAGGGCCCCGGCCCGCTTCGAGGAGCCCGCGAACGAGCTCCTCCGCGAGGCCCTCCGGGCCGGGGACTGGGAGCTCGTCCTCGACCTGGCCCGGGAGATCGCCCCGAGCCTGCCTGCGGAGACGGCGGCGCGCCTCGGCTACGCAGCGGCCCGGGCCCTCGAACTCGGCCGGGGGCGAGCCGCGGGGGCCGAGGCCCGGGAGCCCGCCTGGGAAGCTCGCTCCCGCTTCCTCGGCCTCGCCGCCGATCCCCGGGCTCCCCTGCACTACCGCGCCCTCGCGGCCTGGCGCTCCGGGGCCGAGCTTCCCCTCCTCCCCCCCGAGCTCCCCTCCCCCGCCCCCCCCGAGCGGCTCCCGGCGGAGGAAGCCTTCGTCCTGGGCTTCCTCGACTACGGCCTGCCGGACGCGGCCGCCGCCGAGGCCCGCGCCCGCGCCGCATCGGCCGGCCTCGGGCCCGAGTCCCTGCGGAGGATCGCGGCGGCCCTCGCGGCCGCGGGCCGGGCCGACGGCTCGATCCGGCTCGCCGCCGCCCTCATGGAGCGCCCCGACTGGGATCCCCGGCGCTCCGACTACGAGCTCCTCTATCCCCGGCCCTTCCTCGGCGAGTACCGCGCCATCAGCCCCGCGCCGGCCTGCCCCGAGCAGCTCCTCTTCGGCCTCCTGCGCTCGGAGAGCCTCTTCCGCGAGGACGTGGTCTCCCATGCGGGGGCGATCGGCCTGGCACAGCTCATGCCCCCGACGGCCGCCGAGGTGGCGCGCCGCCTGGGCCTCGAGGCCTACGACCTCCGCTCCGCCCCCGACAACCTCCGCCTCGGCGCGGCCTACTTCTCGGGCCTCCTCGCCTCCACGGGCCGGCCCCTCCGCGCGATGATGGCCTACAACGCGGGCCCCGGCCGGCTCCGGGCCTGGGCCGCCGAGGCCGGCAACCTGCCCGACGACCTCCTCCTCGAGGCCATCGGCATCGCGGAGACGAGGGAGTACGGCCGGAAGATCCACTCGGCCTCGGTCATGTACGGGGAGCTGTACTACGGGATCGGCGCGGCCCGGACGACGCGCTACGCGGTCGAGGGCGGGAAGCTCTAGGCGGCGAGGGAGAAGAGCATCCCCGGCTCGACCAGGGGGCCCTGGGTGTAGGGGATGGCGGGCGAGGCCGCGGCGGCGTGCATCTCGGAGCTGTATTGCTGGATGAGGGCGTCGACCCGGGCCGGGCTGAGGCCCGCGGGCGCCTCGCGCGCCGCGAGGGGCTCGGACTTGACGCCCTCGAGCCGGCCGATGAGGACCTCGAGGATGTGGAGCTTGTCGACGCTGTAGGCGGCCATGCCGGCCTGGGCGGGCACGCCCGAGACGTGCTGGAAGCTGGCGTAGAGGGCTTGGCTCGCGAGCACGGGCAGGGATACCCGTCCCTCGCCGTAGCGCGGGGCGTAGGCGTAGGAGATCGGCAGGTAATTGCTCGCGATCGCTTGCGGAGCCATGGCTCTTCCCTCCGCTTCCACTATCGGAGCGGGGGAGGCGCGGGTTTACCGGAAGTTGCGCGCTACTTCGTCGAGGCCTTGTAGAGCCGGTCGTTGATGGCGGGCCCGAGGCCCCGCTCGGGGACCCGCTCGGCCCAGATCTCGTCCAGCCCGAGGCCGTCCAGCTCGTGGAGGGTCGAGAAGAGGGAGGCAGCCGCCTCGGCGAGGCCGCCCCCGGGGGCGAGGAGGCGGAGTTCGGCGAAGGCCCCGGCGAGGCTCCCCAGGCGCGCGAGCTCGGCCTCGCCCAGGAGGAGGACGGCGGCGCGGCGGCCGACGCGGCCCTCCCGCAGGGCCTCGGCGAAGGCCGGGCCGAGGCCGCCCTCCGGGGCCAGGCGCAGGGGCGTGCGGGGGGCGTAGTGGCTGTCCAGCTGCCCCGGGCTGGGGCTCGGGCCGCCGGCCGGTCCGCCGCCGGGCGGGGGGAAGTCGATCGGCCCGATCGCCGCCTCGATGGCCTCGCGGGCCATGCCGCCGGGCCTGAGGACCCGGGGCGGCTCGCGCGTCAGGTCGAGGACCGTGGACTCGACCCCGATCTCGCAGCTCCCCCCGTCCACGATGAGGTCGACCCGGTCGCCGAGCATCCGCGCCACGTGCTCGGCGCGGGTGGGCGAAAGGTAGCCGAAGGGATTGGCGCTCGGCGCGGCCACCGCCGTGCCCGAGGCCTCGATGATGGCCCGGGCTACCGGGTGGGCCGGGCAGCGGATGGCGACGCTCGGCAGGCCGCTGGTCACGAGCTCGGGCAGCTCCTCCACCTTGGGCAGGATGAGTGTGAGGGGCCCGGGCCAGAGCGCCTCCATGAGGGCCCGGGCCTTGGGCGGGATCGAGGCGGCGACCCGGGAGGCTCCCGCCGCCGAGGCGACGTGGACGATGAGGGGATCGAAGCTCGGCCTGGCCTTGGCCTCGAAGACCCGGGCCACGGCGGCGGCGTTGAAGGCGTCGGCCCCGAGGCCGTAGACGGTCTCCGTGGGCAGGGCCACGAGGCCGCCGGCCGCGATGCGCGCGCCGGCCAGCGCGAGGTTGGCCGCGGTCGGCTCGAGGATCTCCATGCTAGGCCCGCTCCCCGTAGCCCTCGGGCCCGAGCTCCTCGAGGCGGGCGGCCTTGGCGAGGACCTCGGCCTCCATGCGCGCCGCGTAGGCGGCGAGGCGGGCGGCGAGCTCGGGCCGGGAGGTGGCGAGGATGCGCGCGGCCAGGAGGCCGGCGTTGCGGGCCCCGTCCACGCCGACCGTCGCGACGGGCACGCCGGGGGGCATCTGGACGATGGACAGGAGGCTGTCCAGGCCGTCGAGGGTCTTGGAGCGCACGGGCACGCCGATCACCGGCAGGGTCGTCATGGCGGCCGTCATGCCGGGCAGGTGGGCCGCGCCCCCCGCCCCCGCGACGATGACCTTAAGGCCGCGGCCGGCGGCTGATTTCGCATAACTCGCCAGCCGCTCGGGCGTGCGGTGGGCCGAGACGACGGTGGTCTCGCAGCCCACGCCGAGCTCTCCGAGGACCCGGGCCGCCTCGGCCATGACCGGCAGGTCCGAGTCCGAGCCCATGATGACGCCGACGAGGGGGGATTCCGCCTGTTCCATGGGCCGATGATACGCCGCCCGGGCGGCCCGGGTCTAGCGCGCGAGGGCCCGCACCCGCCCGGCGTCGAGCTCGTCCGAGGCGCCGCCCAGGTAGGTGCAGGCGAGGGCGCCCGCCGCGCAGGCGAAGCTCGCCGCCTCTGCGAGCGGGCGCCCCTCGGCCACGCTCGCGAGGAGGAAGGCCGCGGCGAAGGTGTCGCCCGCCCCCGTGGGATCCAGGACCTCGACGGGGAAGGGCGCGATCGCGCGGCCCCCGGCCAAGGCCCCCTCGGGCCCGAGCTTGACGATCGGGCAGGCGGTGAGGCTCGAGAGGAAGCACGCGGCCTCGGCCGCGCCTCGCGCGGCGCCGCCCAGGCGCCTGGCTATCGACAGGGCCTCGTCCTCGTTGACGAAGAGGTAGTCGAGGAGGGGCAGCCACTCCTCGACCTTCTCCCAGGCCCCGCTCGGGTCCCACTGCGTATCGAGGGAGACGCTCGCCCCCGCCTCCCGCGCCGCGCGGAACAGCTCGGCCACGCGGGGGAGGAAGCGCGGCATGCCGTAGGCGCCGGAGACGTGCAGGTGCGCGTAGTCCCCCAGCCGCGGGAAGGCCCCGCCCCCGTCGAAGGCGGCGAGCGAGCCCCGGAAGGTGACCTGGGTCCGCGTCGCGCCTCGGACCAGGTTGACGGTCAGGCCGCTGCGCTCGCCGCCCTCCATGCCCAGGAGGCCGATCCCGACCCCGGCCCGGGAGAGCTCGTCGCGGGCCAGGCGCCCGTAGTCGTCCTCGCCCAGGAGGCCGCAGATATCGGCCTCGCCCCCCAGGCGGGCGTAGGCCGCGGCCGCGAGGGCGGTCGACCCGCCCAAGGCGGCGCGGCAGCCCGAGCAGAAGACCTCCCGGTCGAGGGCGGGCGGCGCCTCGAGCCCCGAGAGGACGAGGTCGGCGTTGACGTCCCCGGCGAAGAGCAGCCTGCGGCGGCCGGCCATCAGAGCTCCACGCTCTCGAACTGGGGCAGCCAGGCCCGGTTGGCCGCGAACATCTCGCGGACCAGGTCGCGGATCTCGGCGAGGGAGAGGACCGCCGAGGTGAGGGGGTCGTGGGCGACGGCCTGGTACACGAGCCGGGCGTCGCCCGTCCGGTGCGCGAGCACGGCCGTCTCCTCGATCCGGGAGGAGAGCGAGGTGAGGATGGCGCACTGGGGCGGCAGGTCGCCGACCATCACGGGATGGAAGCCCGAGCGGTCGACGTAGACCGGCACCTCGACGCAGGCCCCGTCGGGGAGGTTCGTCACGTAGCCGCGGTTCTGCACGTTGCCGTTGAAGCGGAAGGTCTCGCCCCCGGCGAGGGCGTTCACGATCCAGGCCGCGTACTCCTCGCCGCGCTCGAGCTCGATGGGCTTCCTCGCGTCGAACCAGGAGCGGGCCTCGTCCCTCCAGGTCGCCTCGTTGTTCTGATACTCCTTGAGGATGTAGGCGTGCTCCCCGGGATTCCATCCCGTGCCGCGCGAGCAGTACTTCTCGATGAGGTCCTTGCGCTTGCGGAACCAGGGGTTGTACTCGGAGTTGTGGCCGCTCGACTCGGTGACGTAGTAGTCGAGGGCGAGGAACATCTCGTTGCGCACGGGCTCCTCGCCGTAGACCTCGAGCCGTCTCACCGCCTCGCGGATCAAGGGGTAGGCGTCCTTCCCCTTCCACTTGAACTCCGTGTACCAGGCTTGGTGGTTGATGCCCGCGCAGACGTAGTCGATCTCCTCGTAGGGCGCGCCGATCCAGCCGGCGAGCATCCGCGCCGTGCCCTGCACCGAGTGGCACAGGCCCGTGACCGTGATCGACGAGGTCTTCTGCAGGTCGTTGCAGAGCATGGCCATGGGGTTCGTGTAGTTCAGGAGGACGGCCCCGGGGCAGAGCCGCTCCATGTCGCGGGCGATGGACTCCAGCGCCGGCGCGGTGCGCAGGAAGCGGAAGATGCCCGAGGGGCCGCGCGTGTCGCCCACGCAGATGTCCACGCCGTGGCGCGCGGGGATCTCGATGTCGTAGCGCCAGACCTCGGTGCCGCCCGCGAGTATGGTGCACAGGACCACGTCGGCGCCGCGGAGGGCCTCCTCCCGGTCCATGGTCGCGAGCACCTTGGCCGGGCGCTTGCCCATCTCCACGATGCGCGACACCGCGCGGCGGGAGAAGTCGAGCCGCTCGGCGTCGATGTCCATGAGCCGGATCTCGGCGTCCTCGAGGCGGGGGAAGCTGAGGATGTCCCGAACGAGCTCGCGCGTGAAGCCGAGGCTTCCCGCGCCGATGAAGGCTATCTTGGTCATTGCGCGCGCGTCCTTTCGGCTCTTACTTGATGCCCGTGAGCGCGGCGCCCTCGATGATCTGGCGCTGCGCGAGGAAGAATACGGCGAGAATGGGGAGGACCGCCAGCACGGCGCAGGCCATGAGGAAGGTCCATTGGCCGGAGTAGGTATACTGGTACAGCGAGAGGCCCACGGTCAGTGTGGTGAGCTTCTGCTGGCTCGGCAGGTAGATGAGGGGCCGAAGCAGGTCGTTCCAGGTCCCCGTGAAGGTCATGATGGCGAGGGCGCTCGCGGCGGGCTTCGCGAGCGGGAGGTAGATCCGCCAGAACATCAGCGGCAGGGATACGCCGTCCACCCGAGCGGCCTCGGCGAGCTCGACCGGCACCGAGGAGTAGAACTGCCGCAGGAGGAAGGTCCCGTACGCCCCGCCCAGAAAGGCGGTGGCCCAGAGCGGGAGCTTCGTGCCCACGAGCCCGAGCTTCGAGAAGACGATGAAATTGGGGATGAGGGCCACCTGGGGCGGGATGACGAAGGAGGCGAGGAGGAGGGAGAAGACGAGGTCCCTGCCCCGGAACCTGAAGACGGCGAAGACGAAGCCGGCCGCGGCGCAGGTGAGGACCTGGCCGAGGGTGTTGAGGAATGAGAGCTCGAAGGAATTCCACACCTGCCTGAGGAGGAAGGGAGCCGCCTTCACGAGCCGCGCGTAGTTGGCGAGAGTCGGGCGGACCGGCAGGAGGCGGCCGTCGTACTGGTCGGCGAGGGGCTTCAGGGAGGTGGAGAGCATCCATATGAAGGGCCCGGCCGTCAGGGCGAGGACGAAGATGAGGGCGATGTAGCCCGCGGCGGCCCCCGCGGCGCGGCGAGCCCTCGAGGCCTGGTCAATCATAGACGACGAGCCTCTTCTCGAGCCGGAAATAAGCGAGCATGAGAAGGACGATCACCGCGGCGAGTATCATCGCCTGGGCGCTCGCGAGCCCCATGCTGAACCAGCGGAAGCCGTTGCGGTAGATCAGGTAGACCACCGTGGCCATGGTCGATTCGCCCTGGCTGCGGCGCGTGAGCATGTAGATATACTCGAAAGCCTGGAGCCCGTTGACCGTCGCGATGATCACCTGGAAGAAGATGGTCGGCGAGATGAGGGGCAGGGTGATCCTGAAGAACTTCCTGGCGCCCCCCGCCCCGTCTATGGTCGCCGCCTCGTAGTAGGTCGCGGGCACCGCCTTGAGTCCGGCGAGGAGAACTATCATGCCCTCCCCAAGCGCGCCCCACACGTTGGCGATGGTCACCGCGTAGAAAATGGCCCCCTCGCCGAGCCAGTTCACCGGCCGGAGGCCGAGGACCTGGAGGAGGCGGTTGAGCAGGCCCTCGTCCTTCGCGTAGATCCAGGTGAAGACCAGGCCGATGGCCACGGCCGAGGTGATCGAGGGCGCGAAGAACATGGCGCGGAAGAAGCCCTGGCCCCGCAGTCCCCTATTGAGGAGGAGCGCCAGGGCCAGGGAAAGGGCGACGCAGAGGGGGACGTAGAGGGCCGCGAAGCGGAGCGTCACGCGGACGGCCGCGAGGAACTTGGGATCGCCCAGGCACCGGGCGTAATTCCCCAGGCCCGCCCAGGAGGGCGGGTTGATGAGGTCCCAGGCCGTGAGGCTCAAGACGCCCGAGGCCAGGAGGGAGCCCGCGGTCCCGAAGGCTATCCCGGCCAGGGTCGGGGCGAGCATGATCCAGAGCCACGCCCGTTCCGAGCCGAGCGGCCGCAATCTTCCCTGCATCTCCGCCTCCGCCCGCTTCCCTACTTGCCCGCGCCGGCCAGGGCCGCGTCGGCCGCCTGGGCGGCCGCGGAGACCACCGCCTCGACCTTGGCGCCGGGCTTGTAGATGCCGGCCATGGACTCGCCGAAGGCCGAGGACCAGCGGTCGTAGCCTTTGAAGACGGGCTTCACGCGGGCATACTCGACGGCGTCGAGGAAGAGCTTATGGTCGATCTTGATCGCCTGCTCGAGGAAGGCGGGGCCCTCGGCGACGTCCCTGCGCGTGGGGATGGCGAAGCCGAGCTCGGCGAGCTTGGTCTGGCCCTCCTTGGACATGACGTACTTGATCCACTCCCAGCCCGCGTCGGGATTCTTGCAGCCCTTGGCCATCACGAAGCCGGCGGAGTTGATGCTCGTGACCCGGCCGGCCGGCCCCTTGGGGAAGGGGGCGACCGCCCACTTGAACGATACCGGGGCGTAGGAGGGGACCATCCAGTGGCCCGTCGTGATCATCGCCGCCTTGCCGGCCAGGAAGGCGTCGGAGCCGTACTGGCTGAGGGAATCCTGATCGGGAATGGACTTGTCCTCCTGGACCATGGCGGCGATCAGCTTCCAGGGCTCCATCTTGTCCGCGATGGCCGTCTTGCTCATGTCGGCGCTCATGATCTCCCCGCCGTAGGCCCAGACCACCTCGCTCATGAAGGTCTCGATGTCCCAGAGGTCGGCCTGGAGCCCCCACTGCTTGATCTTCCCGTCGGGCCCCTTCGAGGTCAGCTTCCTCGCGGCGGCGCGGAGCTCCTCGAGGGTCCAGGACTCGTCGGGATAGCCCAGGCCCGCGGCGTCGAACATGTCCTTGTTATAGAAGAGGGCGACCGTCTGGAAGTCGCGCGGCAGGCCGTAGAAGCCCTCGGGAGTCCTGTAGGCCGCGAGGGTCTGGGGGTAGACCCCCTCGAGGAAGCCCTTCTCGCGGTCGATATAGCCCTGGAGCGAGGCGAGGGCGCCCCGAGAGTACCAGTCCATGAACAGAGGAGCGTCCATGGCGAAGACCTCGGGCGGGGTGCCCGCGGCATAGAGGGTATTGATCTTGTCCCAGTACACCGACCACTCGGCGGTCTCGATCTCCACCTTGATGCCGGTCTTCTTGGTGAAGGCCGCGGCGAGCTCGTTCCACACGGCCGCCTCCTGCTCGGTGCCCCAGTTGAGGGCCTTGATGCTCCCGGCGGGCTTCTTGCCTCCGCAGGAAGCGAGGGTCGCGAGGCACAGGGCCGAGGCGGCCAGAACCGCGTATCCCATTCGTCGTCGCATTGCCGATTCCTCCTACTGTATATCGGATGCCCGCGCCCCTTCCGGGGCGCCGAATCAGAGCCGAATCATCAATGCAGGGAGACGCCGTTATAGCTCTTGCCCTTGAGGTAGCCGGCGAGCTCGTCGGCCGCGGCCCGGGGCGTCTTCTGGCCGAGGAGCATCTGCTGGACGGCGACGATCGTCTTCTGGACGAGCTCGTCGTACCACTCCACCAGGGGAAGCGCGCGCGCCGTGGCGGACTGCTCGCCGAACTGCGTCCAGTAAGGATAGAGCTTGAGGAGCGCGGGATCGTCGTACGAATCCTTGAACAAGGGCAGACTGCCGATCTGGACGGCGCGCTCCTTGTCCTTCTCCTTCGAGATCATGTACTGGATGTACTTCCAGGCCGCCTGCTTGTTCCTGCTCGCCCGGGGGATGGCGAAGGCCTCGGGGAGGGTCAGCGTCGCCTGGAGCGCGCCGGACTTGGCGGGAAGCCAGGAGGCGACCTCGACCTGGCCAACGACGCTCGACTTCGAGGGATCGTTGGCATAGCTGTACGTGCTCGGCGGGCCCTGGAAGAAGAAGGCCGAGGAGCCGCGGTAGAAGAGGTCGGCCGCCGCTTCCTGCGAGAGCGTCACGCTCGAGGGATTGACGATCTTGTCCTTTCGGATCGCGTCCGCCATGAACTGGAGCGCGGCGACGGACTCGGGCTTGTCGATCGCGATCGCGCCCTTCTCGTCGAAGTAGTTCCCGCCGAAGCTGTACAGGTAGAAGGCGATGGAGTTCGCGAGGGCCCACTCCTGGTTCCAGTACTCGGCCACCGGGTACTCGCAGACGCCGGCCTTCTTGAGCTGCTTGGCCTGGTCGAGGGCCTCGGCCCAGGTCCTGGGCGGCGCCTTGATGCCGGCCTTGGCCAGGAGGGCCTTGTTGTAGAAGAAGAAGCGCGTGTCGTTGTTCCAGGCGACGCCGAGGGTCTTCCCCTTCACGGTGAAGGTCTGGCGCAGGCCGGGAAGGATGCCCTCGAGATAGGCCTTGCCCGCGTAGGCGTCGAGGGGCTCGACCCAATCCGCCGCGGCGAACTTGGCGACCCAGCCGTTGTCGAACTCGATGACGTCGTACGAGCCGCCGCCGGCCGCGAGGTCGGTCATCACCTTGGTCTGGACCTCGTCCCAGGACATCTGGATGAACTCCACCTCGATGCCCGTGGCCCTCTCGAAGTCCCTCGTCTGCTTCTCCCAGATGCCCTTCAGGTCCATCTCGTGCCGGGGCATGATCACGGTGATCCGCTCCGCGCAGAGCCCCGCCATCGAAAGCGCGAGGGCGATGGCCAGGACGATCGAACGCTTCAAGCCTCTCATTCCACTCTCCTTTCCCCTGGCGCGCAGCGCGCCATGATCGATGCCGAATGCTGTCGACGGATTCCCGCGAAGGGGAACCGCGTCAGCCTTTCACCGCGCCGGCGGTCAGGCCCTGCACGATGTACTTCTGGAAGGCCAGGGCCAGGATGACGGGCGGCAGGCTCGCGACGACCCCGGCCGCGGCCATCGCCACGTAATCCACGCCGACCTTGCTCGAGTACTCCGAAATGATCACGCTGATCGTCTTGGACCTGAGCGTCGAGCTCAGCACCAGGGCCGAGAAGAACTCGTTCCACGCGATGATGAAGGCGAAGATGCCGCTCGCGGCGAGCCCCGGCGTGGAGAGGGGCAGGATGATCCGGAAGATGGTGCCGAAGCGCGAGCAGCCGTCGATGCGGGCCATCTCCTCCAGGTCGCGCGGCACCGACTCGAAGTAGCTCGACATGAGCCAGATGACGAGCGGGAGGATGAAGGCGCAGTCGGCCAACGCGAGGGCGGGTATCGTGTTGAGGAGCCCGAGCTTGCCCATGACGACGTAGATCGGGATGATCAGCACGATCATCGGCATGAACTGCGTGAGGAGGATGAGGGAGAAGACGAGGCCCTTCCCGCGGAAGCGCAGGCGCGAGAAGACGTAGGCGGCGAGCGAGCCGGCGATGAGGCAGAAGGCGGTGGAGGACCCGGCGATGGCGAGGCTGTTCCGCAGGCCCACCTTGAGCGAGGCGTTGACGCCGCTCGAGCCCGCCGCGATCTCGCGGTAGTTCTCCAGGTTGGGCGACTTCGGAAGCCACTTGAGAGGGATGGCGGTGAGCTCGACGCGGCGAGAGAGGCTGCTGATGACGAGCCAGGAATAGGGCGCGAGGATGGCCGCGCAGAGGGCCAGGACCGCGACGTAGAGCAGGGGACGCGCCTTAGGCCTCGACATCCGACCCTCCCTTGAGGCCCTTCATGTAGGCGACCGACATGGCGATGGCCAGCAGGGTCAGCAGGTAGGCGAGCGCCGAGCCGTAGCCGAAGTTCAGGAACTGGAAGCTGTGCTGGTAGATGTAGTAGGAGAACATGTTCGTCCCGTTCGCGGGGCCGCCCTTGGTCATGACGTAGATCAGGTCGAATTCCTTGAGGGCCCATATCGTCTTGATCACGACGAGGGACATGACGATCGGGCGCAGGAGGGGCAGGGTTATCCTGGCGAAGCTCCGCAGCTTCCCGGAGCCGTCGATCTCGGCGGCCTCGTAGATGTCGCGGGGTATGGACTGGAGGGCCGCCAGCGCGAGGAGGATGGCGACGGGCGTCTCCTTCCAGACGTTCGCGAAGATCACGAGGGCCATGGCCGCCGCCGGGTCGCCGAGCCATATCCGGTACCCGCCGATGATCCCGAGCTGCGTCAGGGCCGCGTTGAAGGCGCCGTAGTTCGCGTCGAAGATCCACTTCCACATGATCCCGTTCACGACGTAGGGCAGGGCCCAGGGCAGGATGACGAGGCCGCGCACGAAGCCGCGGCCGAAGAACCTCTGATTGAGGAGGAGGGCGAGGGCGACGCCGAGCGAGGTCTCGGCGAGGACCGTGGACAGGGCGAAGATCACCGTCCTCCGGAGCGATTCCCAGAAGAGCGGGTCCCGGAAGGCGGAGCCGTAGTTGCCCAGGCCGATGAAGCGCCCGCTCCTCGGGTCGGTCAGCTTCAAGTCGGTGAAGCTGAGCCCGAGGGACGAGAGCATCGGGTACACGAGGACGCCCGCGATGACGGCGAGGGCGGGCGCGAGGAGGACGAAGGCGAGGAGGCCCTCGGTCTCAAGCGAGACTGCCCCCGAGGCGTCTCGTTTCATGCGGTCCGATCCTCGCCCTCCCCGCCGCGGGCCTGGGCGGGGAAGCAGGCGGCCTCGTAGCGGGCGAGCTCGGCGTCGACCGAGGCCATGACCAGCTCGCGCGGGGAGGCTCGCCGCCCGAGGGCCAGAGCGCCCTGGGCGCCGCCGAGCCTGGGCAGGTGCTGCGAGACGAGGCCGGGCGGCAAGTCCTCGCCCTCGAGCGCGGCGAGGAGGCGCTCGACCTCCGCCGCCACCGCGGGCCGTTCCCAGTAGTAGCGGGACCGGTCCGAGAGGGAGTACGAGAGCTCCATCGGGTCCCCGCTCCGGCAGTAGCCCCGCCAGTGGCTGTCGTCCTCGCGCATCGCGTCGCCGAGGAGCTCGGGCAGCCGCGGGCGGCGGGGGCCCCGGCCGAGCTCGGCCTCGATCGCCGCGAGGCCGAAGAGGGCCTCGCGGAGGGCGAAGGTGAGGGCCGGCCCCACCTTGAGGAAGGCGAAGCCGTCCTCGACGAGCTCGCGCAGGGCCTCGTCCGATTGGTAGTCGGTCGAGTGCCCCTCGAAGAAGAGGCCCGGCCGGCCGCGGAGGGCCGCGGCGAGGCCCGCGGCCCGATCCCGCCGGTAGGGGTGGAGCCCCTCCGAATCGAACTCGACGCCCGGCTGGACCACCGCGGCGATCACCCGCTCCCAGGCCTCGCCCAGGCCCGCCTCGCGGAAGGTCGCCTCGTGCAGGGCGGCCGTCTCGGCGAAGGCCCTCCCCTCGGTCGGGACCGGCCCCCCCTCGCCGCCCCTCGCCCCGCCGGGGACGGGGACCTCGGTGCCGATCACGTAGACGGGGGCGCGGCTCCGGCCCGAGGCCCGCGCCTCGGCCTCGGCGGCGGCGCAGAGCCTGGCCGCGCGGGCGGCGGCCAGCTCCGGCGCCGGGACGGGCCCCGTATCTCCGCCCAGGGCCATGCTCGCGTCGAGGTGGATCTTCCGGGCGCCGGCGGCGACGAAGGCGCGGACCAGGGCCTCGGCGCGGGCCATGGCCTCGGCGGCGGGGAGGCCGCGCCAGGGGAAGGGGCCGAGGTGGTCGCCGCCGAAGACGACGAGCTCCTCCGGGACTCGATATGCGTCGCGCAGCGCGGCGAGCCGGGCGGAGAAGTCCGCGGGCGCCATGCCCGTGTAGCCCCCCTCCTGGTTCACCTGGTTGGCCGTGGCCTCGACGAGGAGGGGCAAGCCCCGCCTCGCGGCGCGGCGGACCGCCGCCTCGAGGACGAGGGGGTGGGAGGAGCAGACCGAATAGAGCCCGCGCGGCAAGCCCCGGGAACGGGCCTCCGCGAGCTCCTCGAAGGGGTCGCGGCTCACGGGGCCCCCGCGGGGCGGCCGTAGGGATGGATGGCGACGCCCTGGACCACGCGGTTGATGACGCCGGAGGGAGAGGGGGCGTCGGGCTTGAGCCCGAGCTCGAGGGAGGCGAAGAGGCCGAGGAGCTGGCCGGGGAGCACGGCGAGGAGGGCGCGCGCGTCGTCGTCCACGCCGGGCGCCGAGCCCGTCTCGAAGAGGATGTCCGCGAGGCCCTCGAAGTCGCGCGCCGTCTCGGCGACGACGAGCGTGGTCTTGCCGAGGCGCTTCGCCCTGAGCTCCCGCGCGAGATCGAGCTCGTAGGCCCGGCGGTAGGGGTCGGAGGAGCAGAGGAGGACGACGAGGCTCTCGGGGTCGATCGCCGCCATGAAGCCGTGCCGAAGGCCGAGCATGTCCTCAGCCTTCGACAGGATAGCCCCCCCGGAGAGCTCCTGCACCTTGAGATGGGCCTCGTAGGCCCCGCCGAGGAAGGGCCGGGGCGCGAGGAAGAAGGCGCGCTTGAAGCCCTTCGAGGCCAGGGAGGCGGCCAGGTCGGAGAAGCGGGGGATGACGGCCTCGCCGAGGGAGGCGAGGCCCTCGGCTCGCTCCGCGAAGGCGGCCGCGCCGCCCGGGGCCGCCGCCCAGCCGAGGGACAGGCCCGCGAGGGCCATGCAGCTGAAGGAGGAGGTCATGGCGAGGCTGCGGTCGTTGCAGAGCTCGGGCAGCACGACGACCCGCCCGCCCTCGCCGAGGGCGCCGACTATGCGGGCGAGGGCGCCCTTCGCGTTGCAGGTGATCGCGAGCTGGCGCGCCAGCCCGGGCCTGAGCGCCGCGGCGAGGCGGGCGACCTCGTTCCCCTCGGGGCTGTCCCCCGACCGGGCGAAGGAGACGAGGATGAACTCCTCGCGGGGGAAGGCCGACTCCGGATCCATGAGGATCTCCGTCGAGGGAATGGCCTCGACGCAGGGGAAGACGCGTCGGAGGGCCGGGGCTATCGAGAGGCCGACGTAGTGGGAGCTCCCGGCGCCGGCGAGGAGGAGACGGGGCGCGGGGCCGAGGAAGGCCCCGAGCTCCTCGGCCCGGGAAGCCATGAGCCGGGCCGTGGCTCGCCACAGCTCGGGCTGGGCGGCGATTTCGGCGGCCGTATGGAGGTAGCCTGCCGCCTCGCGCTCGGGCAGCGGCTTTTCGAGGAGGGAGGAAAGGGCGGAGTGAGGAAGCAGCATGGCTCCGTTGTACTCAGCATTCGATCACATGTCAACATTTTTCTTGCATTTTTTGATCGTTTTTGCTCGTTTTACCGTAAAACGGACGGGTATTGCGACAGAGCTCCTTTCTCCGTATGCTGGTATACTGAAGCGAGAGCAGGGGATTCGGCACGTACACGAAACATCGAGGATCGCCATGATCAAGGAAGAGCGCTTCGAGCGCATTCGGGAAGAGCTCGCGAAAAAGGGCATCGTCGACGGGGACGAGCTGGCCGGCCTCCTCGGAGTGTCCCGCGCGACGATCAGGCGCGATCTCGACGCCCTCGAGGAGCGGGGCTTCCTCAAGCGTACCCACGGAGGCGCCCAGGCGACCGACCCCGAGGACGAGCTGCCCTTCCACTCGAAAGTCTCCGCCTACATGCGCGAGAAGCGGGCCATCGGCCTGGCCGTGGCGGCCCTCGTCCCCGAGGGCGCCGTGATCGGCTGCACCGGCGGCACGACCGTGATGGCGGCGATCAAGTGCCTCAAAGGCAAGAGCGTCACCGTCGTGACGAACGCGATCAACGTCGCCATGGAGCTCGCGCCCTCGGAGCAGGCCCAGGTCATCGTCACGGGAGGCAGCCTCCGCACCCGCTCCTACGAGCTCGTCGGCCACATCGCCGACCGCACGCTCGGGGAGTTCCACCTCGACCTCGCCCTCATCGGCGTCGACGGGATCGACATCGAGCGGGGCATCTCCACCTACACGATCGCCGAGGCCCACGCCGCGGCCCTGTATATCAGCCAGGCCGAGCGCGTGTGGGTCGTGGCGGACCACAGCAAGGCCGGCAAGGTGGCCCCCGCCCTGATTGCCCCCCTCGCCAAGGTCCATAGGCTCGTGACCGATCCCGGCCTCGACGCGGGCATCCAAGCCCGGCTCGAGGCGGCGGGGCTCGAGGTGATCGTCGCCGCGAGCTGAGGGCATCCTCCGCTCGCCCCCTCTCCCATCTCCTGGCAATGCCCGCCGGGCCGCCTATACTTCCAGTATGGGGAGGATCCGATGAGGCCGCCGGCCCCCCGCCGGACGCCCCTCGGCGGGAAGGTGGCCGCCCTCGGCGCCGGGGCGGCCATGGTGGCGGTCCTGGCCATGGTAGCCATAGCCCTCAGGCAGAGCCGGGCTTACGAGAGCCTGGCCATACGCGAGATCGACGCCCTGATCGCCGAGGAGCTCGACCAGGTCACCTCGGCGGCCTACCGCCTCGTCCGGGCCGAGGACGAGGCCGTCAAGCAGGAGCTCGAGAGCGCCCTCAGGCTCGCGCGCAGGAGCCTCGAGGTATCCGGCGAGACGGCCGAGATCGCCGCCGGCCGCTTCCGGCCCGAGCGCCTGGCCCGGGTCGTCGAGGAGATATCCGAGCTCGGCTGGTCCGCGGCCACCGTCTTCAGGAGGGAGAGCGAGGCGGGGGACATGATCCGCGTCGCGACGACCGTCCGCGACGCCTCGGGCCGGCCCGCGGTCGGGACGCGGATCACGGCCCGGGGGCCCGGGGGCGGGCCGGACCCGGTGATCGCCGCCGTCCTCGGGGGCGGGGGCTACCGGGGCCGGGCCTTCGTCGTCGACCGCTGGTACATCGCGGCCTACGAGCCCCTACGCTCGGCCTCGGGCCGGGTCGTCGGCATGCTCTTCGTCGGCGTGCCCCAGGCCAAGGCCGAGGCGCGGATCCGCGAGGCCATCGTGAGCACGAAGGTGGGCAAGACGGGCTACCTCTACGTCGTATCGGGCCTGGGCGAGAACCGGGGCACCTACATCGTTTCGAAGGGCGGCGAGCGGGATGGCGAGAGTCTTTGGGACGTCCGCGATCCCGACGGCGAGTACATCGTCAGGGGCATCATCGAGGAAGCGGTCAAGCTCGGCCCCGGGGAGATGAACACCCTGCGCTACCGCTGGCAGAACCCGGGGGAAAGCGAGCCGCGCTGGCGGAGCGCCCGGATCGCCTACTACGCCCCCTGGGACTGGGTCATCGGCCTGAGCGTCTACGAGGACGAGATCCTCTCCTACCGGGGCATCATGAGCGCGGGCCGCCGGAGGATGGTCGGGGCCATGGCGGCGGCCGGCGGCGGCGTCGCCATCCTCGTCGGGGCGGCGGCTTGGCTCGTATCCCTGGGCATCACCGGCCCCCTGAAGCGCATGGCCGCCTCGGCCGAGCTCCTGGCCCGGGGGGGGAGGGCCCAAGAGGTCGAGAGCCGCGGCTCCGACGAGCTGGGCGCCCTGGCCAGCGCCTTCAACGCCATGTCGCGGCGGATCGAGGGGGCCCTGGCCGTGCTCCGCGCGAGCGAGGCCAAGTACCGCGGCATCTTCGAGAACGCGACCGAGGGCATCATGCTGACGGACCCCGCCGGGGCCTGCCTCGACGCGAACCCCGCCATGACCAGGATGCTCGGCTTCCGCTCCGCCGAGGAGCTGGTCGCGGCCCATACGAACCTGGGCTCCTCGTTCTACGCCGACGAGGCCGAGCGCGCCCTCCTCCTGGACAAGCTCCTCGCCGAGGGGCGGGTCTCGAACGAGGAGCTGCGCGCCCGGCGGGCCGACGGCTCGGCCATCTGGGTCTCCATCAGCGCGCGCTTCGAGCC
>ENA-UOWG01001452-UOWG01001452.1-activated-sludge-metagenome-genome-assembly--contig:-NODE-1452-length-23446-cov-9.929460_pt1 | contig 23446 bp, 20 predicted proteins | sample MGYA00238147_ERZ761563 | MGnify/ENA primary metagenome ERZ761563 (study PRJEB28884, sample SAMN05720216) | anaerobic digester metagenome | isolation source: active sludge of municipal... | reverse complement strand
CTCCATTCAAAGTTGGTTCACCAGAAATATGGGGATCACTATTAGCAAGACTATAACCACTAGTCACCCCCGTAGCAGCCTTGGGCGCTGACCTTCAGCAAGCCAAACCCATACCATTATAGTGTATTGTCAAGCGAACGTCGCGCTCAAGGTCTCGCTTGGTCTCATCGTCCAGCCTGCCTTACCCTGCCTCGTCTGCTCATCAGCCCTGTTGATGCTCAAGTGTATGTTATACCGAATAATATTTTATTCAACCCCTTAGCTTCTTGTCGAGCAACCTTATAATAATGTAATAATGATGAGCTATAAGCAAGGGAAACGATGCGATGACGAAATACGAAGACGAGGTGACGACGATGAAGCTTAACGAACTCAAGGATAGCCTGATCGGTGTAGACATGCTCAGCAAGAAAGGCAACATCTACACGGCACGGCGCGGCTAATTCTACGGCAGGTGCGAGAGCGGCGAGAGCTTTGCCCGCAACATCCAGCAGCAGTTGCCCGAAGTAAAGATCATCGACTACGGCAACCACTACGCCGACTTCAAAGGCGGCGCTCCCGTGAACCAGCAAAGTCACTACTGGGTCAAGTTTTCGCTTGCCCTGTAAATGAACATTGCTCAATAACTAAGCACGAGGATACCCAAGATGGCGAGCAAGAAGAGGACTGATGTCGTGAACGAACTGGCGACCGACCCGAACCCGATGAACGAGGAAGAGACAATGAACGAGAGTGTAGACAAGACCCTTGAAGAGACGGTTGAAGCTCTGGCAAATATTCTACCCCGCCTGTCAAACAGTACACAGCAGTAGCAGTAATCTACCATGGACTGAGTGAGTTGGATGTCGATGAACTGAAAGAGGCCATCGACTACTGCGAAGAGCGGATAGACGAGTTGCAGCGGGATGAAGTCGAAAGCTTGGAAGCCGAGATGCGGGCGATTCAAGACAAGTTGCTGTCGTTGAAGGGCAAGACCAGTGTTCAAACAAGTTCACTGCGAGAAGGCGCCAAGAAGCAAGCGAGACCGATAGTGAACCCGAACGACTCGAATCAGGTTTACACCTTCGGCAAGCGTCCCGAGTGGTTGAAGGCGTTACTTGCTTCTGCCAACGGCGACAAGAACAAGGGACTGGAGATGATGGAGGCGATGCGGGCGATTGCTCGTGCTCCTTTCAGTCATTCACGGTGTTTACCGCAAGAAATCACATAGCAATCAAGATGGTTACAAGCATTTTGCACAGGGGAACACGGTCATCTGCGTCAAATCTGGGGCGGTTATCACTAAATAGAGACCAAAAGCACAAAGCAGAAATGACGTAGCGCCAATCTCAACAGCAAAAAGCCCTCCAAAGAGAGCTTTGCTATGATCACCTTGACAACCGACCGTGCATCGCAACCAGCAGCAACCGCCAGCCGCATCCTTGATTACGCCATGGGCCTGAGCATGGGCGCCTTGTTGATGATTGGAGCGTTCATCGGCGCGCACAGCGCCATCCGCTACGGTGCGCCCTTCATCCGCCCGGTGTTCCTGCTGGTCGTGGTGGCGATGGCGGGACGGTTGCTGATCGCCGGCTGAGTCAGAGGAAATTTCGCAGAATGGTCTGGGTCTCCGCCGCTGAAATCCGTGGCCCCAGGCTGGTCACCAGCTTGGCGGAGGCCGATGAAGCCAAGTCCCCGGCGCGTCGATGTTCCCAACCTTGACCCCGGCCATAGAGAAAAGCCCCGGCGAACATGTCCCCGGCGCCGACCGTGTCCACGGCCTGCACTTTGACCGGGTCGATGGCGATCAGCGTTTGACCATCCCAAACCAGCGCGCCTTGGGAACCCCGCGTCATCACAAACTCCCGACTCACACTCTTCAGGTAGTCGACCGTACCATTCAGGTCCGCAGCGCCCGCCATCCCCCGGGCCTCGTCTTCGTTGGCGAAGAGCAGATCGACGCCGGAGCCGATCATTTCCAGCAGACCCGTTTTGAAAAACCGGACCATATTGGGATCGGACAAGGAAAGGGCGGTCTTGACCCCGGACGCTTCGGCAATGCTCTTGGCCTCAATGCACGCCTGGCGGGCGGTGTCCGAAGTCACCAGATAGCCCTCCATGTAGAAATAGGTCGAATCGCGCAGGGCGTTCTCGACCAGTTCTTTCCTGGACAACCCGCCGCTGATGCCCAGAAAGGTACACAGGGTGCGGTCGCTGTCCGGTGTCACCAGAACAACGCATCGGCCGGTGTGGCCCGTTTCTTTCTCGGTATGGTGATTGGTGTCCACTCCGCCTTCAAGCAGGTCCTTCATGTAAAAATGGCCGAGATCGTCACCCGCCACCTTGCAGGAATAAAAGCTGCTCCCGCCGAACTGGCTGACCGCGATCATCGAATTGGCCGCTGATCCGCCCGAACTGCGCTGATGGGGATGCGCGGCCAAGTGCGCCATCATGCGCAATTGCTGCTCCTCACCCACCAGGGTCATTACGCCCTTGTCGATGCCCAGCGCCTCCAAGTCGGCCAGCTCAACCTCATATTCCATATCCACCAGCGCATTACCGATCCCGTAAACATCATACTTCGCCATTACGCCCTCATCACCGAGTAGTTAAAAGGTTGATTATACGTATCTGCTGCGCTGTCAACACCGTTCCCGCCACCGTGCGGCATCGAGCAATCCACCGAAGTCCAACTAAAATTAACGGATCATCTTTGGCAAAACCTGAGCGCTCGCAGTCATCAAACTCGTCACCTTATGAAAGACACTGCATTGTTAACCGATACCCAGCCGATGATCCTGGACATGATCACCAACGCATGGTCGGGTTGGTTACAGGGCCACCCCGCCGCTACGATCTTTCAACAATTACTGACCGTACTCGTACCGCTCACTGACAGCGACTATGGCTTTATCGGCATCCTTAATCCCGATGCTGATCGGCTCCAGGCTCCCCAGTTCAGGATACTCGCCAGCGTCCATCGGCTACCTGCCGTTGAATCCAGCGAAAAGGCCAAACCGGAGGCACTGGTGCTGCGTGACTCGATTCCCGCGCCGGACGCCCTATTCAACCAGAATCAACCGGTTATCATTAACGATGCTACTGATCTGCGAGACTGGGCGCTCGCCGCCGGGCTGCCGCCGCCCCAGTCCTTCCTGCTGGCGCCTTTCAGTATCGGCACGGAACCTGCCGGCCTGCTGGGTCTGGAGAACCGACCCGGCGGCTACGATCCGGCGCTGCAACCCCTGCTCGAACCCCTTCTGACGACCTGCGCCAGTCTGACTCAAGCCTTGCGCCTGCAAACCGGGCAACAGCAACTTGAAATCACCTTGCGCGAGCAGCAGGCACGCTATCGGGCCATTCTCGACAGCGCCCTGGAGGCGATCATCACCATTAATGAGCGGGGCGTCATTGAGGCTATCAACCCGGCCACCGAACGGTTGTTCGGCTATTCCGCCGCCGAGTTGCTGGGCTTCAATATCAGTACCCTGATGGGCGAAACCCATCGTGACCAACACGACGCCTATATCCATGATTATCTGAAAACCGGCCATTCCCGAATTATCGGTTGCAGCCGTGAAATCAGCGGCCTGCGCAAAGATGGAACCGTCTTGCCGCTGGAACTGACGGTAGGCGAGATTCATGTCAATCATGGCCGGCTGTTCACGGGTGTTCTGCGCGACATCACCGCCCGCAAGGAAGCCATTGCCCGCATGGAGCAAGCCCATGCGGACCTGACGAAAAGCCAGCACGATCTCCTGGCCATTCTCGATCAGTTCCAGGGCGGTATCATGATGGTCGATGCGCAGAACCGGATCGAATTTATGAGCCAGTCCTGCGAAAAGTTGCTGGGATTGCAACGAAACCAAGTGATTGGGCAACCCTGGGATAGCAGTCTGCCTTTCGAGCCGGAAGCGTTGCGGCAACTGCGCCAACAGTTGCTCCAACCGACTGTTGCCCGACAACACGTTCGCCTGATCTGGCGCGATCCCGCCGGACGGCGCTTATGGATGGCGGTCGAAGTGCGGGACGACCCCCGTGATCCCCGGCGGCGCATCTTCTATCTCCACGACCAGACCGAATTGCACAGTTTGCGCGATCAACTGGAGCAGGTTCGTTATGGCGAGATGATCGGCGACAGTCCACGGATGCGGGAACTGTACGAAGTGTTGCAACGAATTGCGCAGAGCGAATGCACCGTGTTGATCGAAGGTGAAACCGGAGCGGGCAAGGAACTGGCCGCGCACGCCATTCATGCCTGGAGCCTGCGCCGCAGCGGACCGTTCGTCGCCATCAATTGCGCTTGCATCAGCGAGACCCTGCTCAGTAGTCAACTCTTTGGGCATCGCCGGGGAGCGTTCACTGGCGCGACCGCCGATCAGCAGGGCCTGTTCGAAGCCGCTGATCATGGCACCCTGTTTCTCGACGAAATCGGCGATATCCCGTCCAGCGTGCAGGCCGGGCTGCTGCGTGTTCTGGAGGCGCAGGAAATCACCCGGATGGGTGACACCCGGGCGCGCCCGGTTAATGTACGGGTACTGGCGGCGACGCATAAGAACCTGGCGACGGAAGTCTCCCTGGGGCGGTTCCGCCAGGATTTGTTCTATCGTCTGCGCGTGGCGTGGGTGCGGGTGCCGTCCCTGCGAGAGCGTCTTGAGGATATTCCAACGCTGATCAACGCCTTTCTGAAGCACAACCGAATCCGCCCTCATCAAGCGCCCGAGTTCAGCGCGGCGGTCATGCAATGCCTAATGGATTATGACTGGCCGGGCAACGTGCGCGAACTCAAGAACATCATCGACTATGTGCTGATTCACTGTGATGAGCCGGTGATTCAGCCGCATCACCTGCCGATTGAACTCCACCCGTCGTCACCCCTTTCGACGGTCGCTACGCCTTCCCGGTCCGAACCTGACCGACGAACGCAGTTGCTGACGGTCCTCCAGCAAGCGCGGGGCAACCGACGGCGTGCGGCGCAATTGCTCGGAGTCAGCCGCTCTACGCTCTATCGCTGGCTGGAAGAAATGAATATGTCCCACAAGTGTCCTTAAATAAGACAGATTGCAGGACATAAAAGGACACTTCGGGACATTAATCTAGTGCCTTCTATCATTTATTTTTTAATAATTTATAACAAAATCAATAATTAAAATAAAAAATCTATAATTGGCATTGACTTTGCTGTAATTTTTGAAACTTTTAAAATCCGCCCTTGGAGAACGAATAATGAATAAAGTATCCCGCTATTCCTGGAACGCTGCCTTGGCCCTGACCTTGACCCTGGGTAGCAGTGTGATCTTGGCGAAGGGTCCCGGCACCTATTCTCCTCAGGATCAGGCGAAAGTGGAGTATCGTTGTTCATCCACTGCTGGATCGACCGGGGCCACGGCCAAGTCACCCAATGGTCACTTGTCTTATTCCTGCGTACCCGTAACTTCGGTCCAGACAACCACCCCGCCGGGCACCACTACCGCCAAAACGCCTGGCAAGCCGGATGGCCACCTGCTCACCCGTGAATCCACCCGCAGCACTATAGAAAGTGGTCGTTGCACCGCAGAGTGCTGAAAAATCCCCCCTCCGCGATCCAGTCACTGTAGCCCTGCCCGGCCAGAAACGGCTGCCCACGCCGGGCGAAATCCTCCTCACAAGTACGCAAGCTGACCAGGGTGTAAAAACGCGCCCTGGCGCTTATCCTTCTTGGGCTGCAGCACTCGCCCTAATCGATGGCAACGAGTCCAGTCCACCGTCGCTCAACTGATCGAGTCCACGGTGACATCCCGCACCTTCACGCAGTTACGGCCCACCTGATTGGCCTGATAGAGCATCTGGTCAGCGCTATCCAGCAGTTGTTCCAAACTCATGGGATGACCGTCGCTGATCATCGCGACGCCGAGGCTGAGGGTCACTGATACCGGACCCTGCGCAGTGGACACGACTATGCACGCAATCGCCGCCCGCAGACGTTCTGCTGAGGCGTGCGCCGTCGCCGTATCGGATTCCGGCAACACCATTACAAACTCTTCGCTGCCATACCGTATCCCGAAGGAAATCAATCTGTGGTTTTTCGACAGCCTCTATAACAAGGCTCACACCGAGGATGCCAATGATCCACAGGATATTCGGATGATGGGGTCAGTCGGCATGATTTGTGTTTCCCTACTCTCATCAGCGGAAAAACGACAATACCCTCGGCAACACAGCGCAGGAGTGTCATATTTCAGCAGTATAAATCCGGGTGAAGCCGCAATTCGATAGGCAACAGGTTAATCCGCTTCCTACAATTCCCTGTGAAACACCCCCTGCCTGACTCTCCTACCCAATCCGCTGGTTAAAATAGCGTTGTTAAACTTGCTCCTGATCCATCCACCTGTCGAAGGAAACTGCAAACCATGTCTCATTCTCCTGTCAGCATCGGTGTTCTGACCAGCGGCGGCGACGCCCAAGGGATGAACGCCGCCGTTCGCGCCGTAGTCCGCACCGCACTGCATGAAGGCGCCGCTGTTTACGCCATTTACGAAGGCTATCAGGGCATGGTGGATGGCGGCGACCGCGTTCGTTCACTGTCCTGGGACGATGTGGGCAGCGTCCTGCATCGAGGCGGCACGGTCATCGGCACGGCCCGTTGTCCGGCGTTCCGCGAGCGGGATGGCCGCCGCCGCGCTGCTCGCAATCTGCTCCAGTGTGGCATCGACCGGTTGGTCATCATCGGCGGCGACGGCAGCTTGACCGGTGCCAACCTGTTCCGCCAGGAATGGCCGGAACTGCTGGCGGAACTGGTGCAAGCCGGCGAAATCGGCGAAGCGACCGCCCGCGCCCACCCGGCCCTGATGATCGTCGGCCTGGTCGGTTCCATCGACAACGACATGGTCGGCACCGACATGACTATCGGCGCAGACTCCGCCCTGCACCGGATCACCGAGGCCATTGACGCCCTGACCAGCACCGCCGCCAGCCATCAGCGCAGCTTTGTCATTGAGGTCATGGGCCGACACTGCGGCTACCTGGCGTTAACCAGCGCTATCGCCGGTGGGACAGACTATGCGCTCATTCCCGAACATCCGCCGGCGGAAGGCTGGGAAGCGCGCATGTGCGAAATGCTGCGCAATGGTCGGGCTGCAGGTCGCCGCGACAGTATCGTGGTGGTGGCTGAAGGCGCAACGGACCGCACGGGCCACCCGATCAGCGCCGACTATGTGCGTCAGGTCCTGGAGGAACGGCTCGGCGAAGATACGCGGGTGACCATCCTCGGCCACGTCCAGCGCGGCGGGACGCCCAGCGCCTACGACCGCTGGATGAGCACCCTGGTCGGTCACGCTGCAGTTGAAGAATTGCTGGCGGCGACACCGGACAGCGAACCGCAATTGATCGGGGTGCGCTATAACCGCATCCATCGCGCACCGCTCATGCAGTGTGTTGAGCAAACCCGGTCGGTTGCCCAACTGATCGCTGAAAAAGATTACGACCAGGCGATGGCCCTGCGTGGCGGCAGCTTCACGGCCATGTTCGAGATTTTCAAAGCCATGGCCGCGGCATTGCCCAGCATTACGCCGCCCGACCGCCCGCGCCGGATTGCGGTACTGCATAGCGGTGGACTGGCACCGGGGATGAATACGGCCGCTCGGGCCGCAGTGCGCCTGGGTCGGGATCGCGGCCATATCATGCTGGGAGTGCGTGGCAGCTTTGCCGGGCTAATCGATGGCCGGATCGAGGAACTCAGTTGGGGCGATGTCGAAGGCTGGACCGCGCTGGGCGGCGCGGAACTGGGCGCCAGCCGGCAAGTCCCTACGACAGAACAGTTCTATCCCATCGCCCGCGCCCTGGAGACGCACGGCGTCGACGGTCTACTGGTGATCGGCGGCTGGAAGGCCTATCAGGGAGCCTACCGGCTTCACAGCGAACGGGAGCGCTATCCCGCCTTCAAGATTCCGATGATTTGCCTGCCGGCCAGCATCGACAACAACCTGCCCGGATCAGATTTGAGCATCGGCGCCGACACCGCGCTCAACGTGATTGTTGAGGCGCTGGACCGCATCAAGCAATCGGCGATGGCGGCGCGGCGCTGTTTCGTGGTTGAGGTCATGGGCCGGCATTGCGGTTATCTGGCGCTGATGAGCGGTCTGGCCGGCGGCGCGGAACGGATCTACTTGCCGGAGGAAGGCGTCACCCTCAAGGATTTGCAGGCGGATGTGGAACACATGGTCGCGAGCTTCCGCGCCGGTCGGCGGCTCTACCTGGCCATTCGCAATGAATACGTCAACCCGCAGTACACCACCGATTTCCTGGCCCGGCTGTTTGAAGAGGAAGGTCATCAGTTGTTCGATGTGCGTCAGGCGGTGTTGGGCCATATTCAGCAGGGCGGTAATCCTTCGCCGTTCGACCGCATCCTGGCCACCCGGCTGGCGGCCTATGGCATCGATTTTCTCACGGGGGAGATGGAGCGCGGCTCGGCAGCAGGCGTCTTTGCCGGCCTGGCCGAAGGCAAGTTGACCACGTTCCCAATCAAACAGATGCCGGATATGGTCGATACCGCCAACCGGCGGCCGCTGGAACAGTGGTGGCTGGAACTGCGCTCGGTGCTGCACGCCTTGGCGCAACCGTAGGCAGGCCGGCCAACGCTGATCTACCGCCGTCCGTCGCCGCCAGCCCGTCGCAGGATCGCGTCCAGCATCCGGGTAGGCAACAACCGCCTTAGTACACTGAACAGGTACGTCGGTACGGTCACCGGGTAGCGGGCGCGGGGCCGGGGACTTTCCAGTGCATGAATCACCCGCTTCAACACCGCCTCCGGCGGTAAGGTAAACGGCGCTGCCGGTCCTTTTTTGCGCAAGCGGGCTTCCATCACGGCGTACTGCTCCCGATGCGGACTGCTCTCGGCGTGGATATGCCGTTGGTAAGCCGCATGAGCGTTGTCGCGGAACCGGCTGAGAATGGGACCCGGTTCAATCAGGCTGACTTGAATGCCCGTCCCGGTCAACTCCAGACGCAACGTATCCGCTAATCCTTCCAGTGCGAATTTGCTGGCAACATAAGCACCCCGGTAGGGAAACGCCACCAACCCCAGCACTGAACTATTGTAGAGAATCCGCCCCCGGCCTTGCCGGCGCATGACCGGGATCACCAGGCCAGTCAATTCGTGCGCACCCAACACATTGGTTTCCAACTGCTCCCGCAACGCGGCCCGGCTTACATCTTCCATAGCGCCCGGTTGACCATAGCCCGCGTTATTGAACAACGCATCCAGTCGTCCACCGGTCTGCGCTAAAACCTCCGCGACCGCAGCCTGGATCGACGTAGCGTCACACAAATCCAGAGGTAGACTTTCCAACCCTTCGGCCCGCAGCCGCTCTACATCGGCGGGTTGCCGCGCCGTGGCGAAAACCCGCCAACCCCGCGCCTTCAGGCCATGGGCGACGCAATGACCGATGCCGGAAGAACAGCCAGTGATGAGGATGACCCGATCGTTCATCAATCTTTTCCTGTGGCGCTGCACAATAAAAATAAATTTTTAAAATCAATTAATTGCACTATTTTCCGGCTTTTTGCCCGGCGGTGTCATAAAACTGACATCTTACCGCCCTATAAATGCCGCTTTGCCGTAGTAACGTTGAAATCGCATGAAGCGACCATCGCTTCTGAAAGTTGTTGCCGAAACGCTTTCTCACCTCACGCCAACACCGATCCTGGAGGTTTTACATGCTCAAGCAGAAACTGGCCCTCGCCGTCGCCGCGACGCTCACTCTGGCAGGTGTGGCCCATGCCCAATCCGCCCGCGACTATATCAGCATCGTGGGTTCGTCCACCGTCTACCCGTTCACCACGACCGTAGCGGAACAGTTCGGCAAAGCCAACGCCAGCTTCAAGACGCCCAAGGTTGAATCCACGGGCACCGGCGGCGGTTTCAAGCTGTTCTGCGGCGGTGTCGGCGTCCAGCATCCCGACGTGAGCAATGCGTCCCGCGCCATCAAAAAGTCCGAGATCGAAAGTTGCGCCAAGAACGGCGTCACGGATATCGTTGAAATCAACATTGGCTTCGACGGCATCGTGGTCGCCTCCTCCAAAAAAACCAAGCCCATGCCATTGACCATCAAGGACCTCTGGCTGGCGCTGGCCAAGGAAGTCCCGGAACCAGGGACAGGCAAGCTGGTCGCCAACCCGTTCAAGACCTGGCAGGAGGTCAACCCCGAACTGCCCGCGAAAAAGATCGAGGTGCTGGGACCGCCGCCGACGTCGGGCACCCGCGACGCTTTCGTCGAATTGGTCATGGATCATGGCTGTAAGGAATTCGCGACCATCAAGGAACTGGAAAAGACCGATGAGAAAAAGGCGAAGGCCGTCTGCCAGACCATCCGCGAGGATGGCGTGTTCATCGAAGCCGGCGAAAATGATAATCTGATCGTACAGAAGCTGGTGGCGAATCCGAATGCGCTGGGCATTTTCGGCTTTAGCTTCCTGGAAGAAAACCTCGACAAGATTCAAGGTGAGACCATCAACGGCGTCACGCCCAACTTCGAGAACATCGCCGATGGCAAATATCCGGTGTCGCGGCCGCTGTTCATTTACGTCAAGAAGGCCCATGTCGGCGTGATTCCTGGCATCAAGGAATTTATTGCCGAGTTCACCAGCGAAAAGGCCGTGGGCGACGACGGCTATCTAAGCAAGAAAGGATTGATCCCGCTGCCGGACGCCAAGCGCAAGCAGGTCGCGGCGGACGCCAAAAACCTGAAGACGATGACCCCCTAATCGGGCCATTTACCAACGCTGCCAGCGTCTGAACCTCTGAGTTCGATCGCTGGCGGCGTTTCGCATCCCCGGTCATTGCGCGCTATGTTTATCTACCTTTTTTTGAGCCTGCTCTTGCTGAGCGCCGGCGCCTATCACCTGGGCCGGAAACGCGCCTTCGTCGTGGCGAACGGCCATATTCGCAAACTGCATTCTCTGCCCAGTTTCTACGGTTCCTACACTGCCTTGTGGTGTTTTTTGCCGGCGCTGATCGTCTTCGGCCTCTGGATAACGTTTCAACAAGGTTTCATCATTGACCTGGTTGTGGCCGGTATGCCGCCGGAACTGCGCAATTTGCCGCCGGATCAGTTGAATCTGGTGGTCAATGACCTGAAAAATCTGGTCGGCGGTAACTTCGTATCCAGTGCGCCGAACCCCGCCATGCTGGCCGCCGCCGATCACTATCGGCATCTACGCACGGTCGGCAACGCCGCGCTCTGGGTGACCGTGCTGAGCCTGGCGATCCTGGGCGTCGTTCATGCATGGCGGGCGATTTCGCCGACCCTGCGCGCCCGCAACCGGGTCGAAAGGGTGGTCAACGTATTTCTGATCGCCAGCTCGACGATCGCTATTTTCACCACGCTCGGGATCGTGCTGTCGGTGGTGTTCGAGTCCATTCTCTTCTTCCAGAAAGTGCCCATCAGTGAATTCCTGTTTGGCCTGCAATGGAGTCCGCAAACCGCCTTGCGCGCTGATCAGACCGGTTCTTCCGGAGCCTTCGGCTCAGTGCCGCTGTTCGCCGGAACGTTGCTGATCTCCGGCATCGCCATGGTGATCGCCGTGCCAATTGGCCTGATGTCCGCATTATTCCTGTCCGAGTACGCGACGCCGAAGTTTCGTGCGGTCGCCAAGCCGGCGCTGGAAGTGCTGGCCGGCATTCCCACCGTGGTCTACGGCTTTTTCGCCGCACTGACTGTCGCACCGCTGATTCGCGAAATCGGCACATCTATGGGTTTGCACGTCGCTTCGGAAAGCGCACTGGCGGCCGGACTGGTCATGGGCATCATGATCATCCCCTTCGTTTCCTCGCTGTCCGATGACGTGATCAATGCCGTGCCGCAGTCGATGCGCGATGGTTCCTACGCCCTGGGCGCAACCAAATCCGAAACGATCAAGCGCGTCCTGCTGCCGGCGGCGCTGCCGGGTATTGTCGGCAGCATCCTGCTGGCCGTCTCCCGTGCCATCGGTGAAACGATGATTGTGGTCATGGCGGCCGGACTGTCGGCTAATCTGACCGCCAATCCATTGGAAGCGGTCACCACGGTCACCGTGCAAATCGTGACGCTGTTGACCGGCGATCAGGAATTCGACAGCCCCAAGACCCTGGCCGCCTTTGCCCTCGGTCTGATGCTGTTTATCGTCACGCTGATTCTCAATATCATTGCCCTGCAGGTGGTGCGCAAATACCGGGAGCAGTATGAATAAAGTGATCTCTTCCCCTGACCCGCTGCAACGCAACATTAAAACCATCGTCAACGCCAGTCTCCCGCGCCGCCATGCCGCTGAACGGCGTTTCCGCTGGTACGGGCTGATTGCGGTCAGCCTGGGTCTGGCCTTCGTCGTTTTGATGTTCGGCAACATCATCAGCAAAGGCTATCCGGCTTTTTGGCAAACTTATATCCAGGTGCCTATCCAGTTCGATCCCGCCGTGATCGATCCCCAGGGCAACCGGGACCCGCAGGCCTTGCAGAGCGCCGATTACGCGGCGCTGGTGCGCGCCGGGATGCGCCGCATGTTTCCTGCGGTAGAGGGGCGGCTGGAACTGCGCGCGCTCTATGGTCTGGTCAGTTCCGATGGGGCGCTGGAACTGCAAAACCGGGTACTCCAGAACCCGGAACTGATCGGCGCCGAACAGGAAATTTGGCTGTTAGCCAGCGCCAACGTGGATACTCTGATCAAGGGCAACATTGAACGGTCGCTCGACGAGACGGAACGTCCGATCAAGGACAATCAAATCGGCTGGGTCGATCAATTGCAGGCCGCAGGGCAGATCGAGAAGCAGTTCAACACGATTCTCTTCAGCAGTGGCGATTCCCGCGAACCGGAACAGGCCGGTATTCGCGGCGCTTTGATGGGTTCGTTCTACACCCTGCTGATCACCTTCCTGCTGTCGTTCCCGATTGGCGTGGCGACGGCAGTGTATCTGGAGGAGTTCGCGCCGAAGAACCGCTGGACCGATTTGATCGAAGTCAATATCAACAACCTGGCGGCGGTGCCCTCCATCGTGTTTGGCCTGTTGGGCTTGGCGGTGTTCATCAACTTCTTCGGCCTGCCGCGTTCCGCGCCCCTGGTGGGTGGACTGGTCTTGAGTTTAATGACGCTACCGGTAATTATCATTGCCGGTCGCGCCGCGTTGACCTCGGTGCCGCCATCGATCCGCGAAGCCGCGTTGGGGGTTGGCGCCTCCAAATTGCAGATGGTCGGCCACCACGTCCTGCCACTGGCGATGCCGGGCATGTTGACCGGCTCGATTATTGGCATGGCCCGCGCCCTGGGTGAATCCGCCCCACTACTGATGATCGGTATGGTGGCCTTCATTGTCGATGTGCCAAAGAGTTTCACCGACCCGGCCACCGTGCTGCCAGTGCAGATTTTTCTCTGGTCTGACCTGCCGGAACGAGCGTTTGTAGAGCGCACCTCGGCGGCGATTATGGTGTTACTGGCGTTCATGATCGTCATGAATGGCCTAGCGATTATTCTTCGCAAGCGCTTCGAGCGCCGCTGGTAAGATCCCCTAAAATCCCCGAGGATTCATTGGTATGAGTACAACGATAATTGAAGCTAAAGCGAACCTGGATAATGCACTGAATGCTGAAGGCCGACAAATCCCGCTGTCCAGTGTCCAGATCACCGACTACGATCACCGGCAAACGGTCGGCAAAATCACGGTGGATAACCCCAAAATGATTTGCCGCGACGTCAATGTTTATTACACTGGAAAACAGGCATTAAAACATGTCAGCATCGATATTGGTGCGAATGAAGTCATCGCTTTTATCGGTCCATCAGGTTGCGGAAAATCGACTTTTCTGCGCTGCCTGAATCGTATGAACGATACCATTCCTTTTTGCCAGGTCATCGGTGAGATCAAACTTGATCAAGACGATATCTACGATAAGAGCATTGATGTGGTGCAACTACGGGCGCGGGTCGGCATGGTGTTCCAAAAACCCAACCCCTTTCCCAAATCCATCTATGAAAATGTCGCCTATGGGCCGCGAATTCACGGTATGGTCGATGGCAAAGCGGAGATGGACGAACTGGTGCGCGCCAGTCTGGAGCGGGCAGGGTTGCTCAAGGAAGTCGAGAATCGACTGAGCGAGCCGGGCACCAGTCTATCCGGCGGCCAGCAACAGCGGCTGTGCATCGCCCGCGCTATCGCGGTTAATCCTGAAGTGATCTTGATGGACGAACCCTGTTCAGCGCTTGATCCCATCGCCACCGCTAAAATCGAGGAACTGATCGACGAACTGCGAGAAAACTATACTATCGTCATCGTTACCCACTCTATGCAACAGGCTGCCCGCGTTTCCCAACGCACGGCTTATTTTCACCTAGGCGACTTGATTGAAATTGGTGAGACCGATCAAATCTTCACCAATCCTAAACACAAATTGACCGAAGACTACATCACCGGCCGCTTTGGCTGACACGCCCTCACTTGCGTTACTACTGGAGTATTTACTCATGGCCATCAGCCACGATGCTCATACCGTCAAGCAGTTCGATGTACTACTGGCCAACCTGCGCAATCTGGTGCTGGAAATGGGCGGGCTGGTGGAAGATCAGATTAAAAACGCCATCCAGGCGCTGGATAACGAGGATGTCGCTGCCGCCCGCGAGGTGATCGCCCGTGACCAGATCATCAATGGGATGCAGGTCAAAGTCGATGAAGACAGCGTCAGCCTGATTGCTCTGCGCCAGCCGCTCGGTAGCGACCTGCGGCTGATCATGTCGCTGTCCAAGATCGTCACCGATCTGGAGCGGATCGGTGATGAGGCCGAGAAAATTGCCCGGATGACCGTCAAGACCTACGATGGCGTTAGCAGCTCACCCAGCGCCAAACTGCTCCGCGATGTGCATCCCATGTCCAAGCTGGCGGCGAATATGTTGCACGGCTGTCTCGATGCTTTGGCGCGGTTGGATGTAGAAAAAGCGGTCGAAGTCGCTAAGGGCGATGATGAACTGGATCAGGAGTTTCAATCGGCGTTGCGGCGACTCATGACCTACATGATGGAAGACCAGCGCACCATCGGTCACGCGATCAACGTCCTGTTCATCATTAAGGCGCTGGAACGGATTGGCGATCATTCCAAAAACATCGCTGAATACATCATTTATCTGGTGAAGGGCAAGGATGTGCGGCATGTTAAAATGGATGTGCTGGTTCAGGATGCGCTTGAAGAAGAGTGATTGAGGAGACAGGGAAACAGGGAGATGCGGTAGATAAAATTTTTGTAACTAATCAGCACCGGTTTGAATCGAGTTATGGTGTGCGGGCCAAGCGCTGGGTGAATTGCACATTGCTCATGGTCTGAATCACGGATTCGCCGGATGACACCGATTTCACGGATGAAGCCTTTCGTGTAATCCGTTAATCCGCTAATCCGTGATTCAGACGGCGAAATCTGAGTAGTCAAAAATTTTTCTCTTCGCTAATTTCCTGTTTCGTCAATCTTGGCATCCGCTGATTCTAATGTCCCAAGAGATTTATAATTGATGAAAAAATTAACCACACCCTATTACTTGATCGACGAAACTTTACTGGAAAAGAACCTCAAGATTATTGAAAAAGTGCGCGATATTTCCGGCGCAAAATCGGTATTGGCACTCAAGTGTTTTTCAACTTGGGGTGTTTTTGGCTTGATGCAGCGCTATCTGGATGGAACCACCAGTAGTTCTTTATTTGAAGCTCGCCTGGGTCATGAGAAATTTGGTAAAGAAGTTCATGCTTATAGCGTCGGATTTTCTAAAAAAGACATCAAATCGGTCAGAAAGTTTGCTGATAAGGTAATTTTCAATTCGATCTCGCAATTAATGACTCACTATGATGATATTCACACCATGAAACTAGGGTTGCGAGTTAATCCAGGAATCAGTTATTCACACTTTGACCTCGCTGATCCAGCCAGAAAATACTCGCGACTGGGTGTTTCCTACCACGCGGAAATCATGAAAGTCTCGCCAATTCTGAGTGGAGTTATGTTTCATTTTAACTGCGAAAATGACAATTTTAAAAATATTTCCGCAGCTATTGACCTGATCAGTCAAAAATATGGAAATCTACTGGAAAAAATGGAATGGGTCAGTCTTGGTGGGGGTCTTTTCTTTACCAAAGACGGTTATCCACTGGATCAATTCTGCGAAAAATTAAAAAACTTCAGTGAAAAATTCGGCATTCAAGTCTATCTGGAGCCGGGTGAAGCGGCGATTACCGGTTGCGCCGAGCTGGTCACGACCGTTTTGGACATCCTGCATAATGAGATCGATATTGCGATTATCGACGCTTCCGTTGAAGCCCACATGCTGGATCATTTGATTTATCACACCTCGCCCAAAATTACCTTCCCCGAGTCAGGCCGTCATCGCATCATGATTGCAGGTCGAACCTGTCTGGCCGGGGATATCTTTGGTGAGTATCGCCTGAAAACCCGATTAAAGATTGGCAGTGAAGTCCATATCGCCGACGCAGCGGGATACACGATGGTTAAGAAAAACTGGTTCAATGGCATCTCCATGCCCGCTATTGTCGTCCGCCGGTTGGATGGAACAGTGGAAATCGTCCGAAAATTCGGCTATAAAGATTTCAAACGCAATCTTTCATAAGTTCATGGAGTTACTTGGATGAAAAACAATGTATTGATCATCGGCGCAGGCGGGGTTGCCCATGTCGCGGCCCACAAAGCCGCCATGAATAACGATGTGCTGGGCGATATTTGCATTGCCTCGCGGACATTGGAGAAGTGTGATCAGATCATCGATAGCGTTAAACGGAAAGGGCATATCAAAGATCCGGCTAAGAAACTTTATTCAAAGCAAATCGACGCACTCGATATTCCTGCCACGGTCAAGCTGATTCACGAAACCCATTCACAGATTGTTATCAATCTCGGTAATGCTTTTATTAATATGTCAGTTCTGGAAGCCTGTCTTGAAACTGGAGCTGTCTATATTGACACCGCAATTCATGAAGAACCAGATAAGGTCTGCGAAACTCCGCCCTGGTATGCCAATTATGAATGGAAACGTAAAGACCGCTGCACGGAGAAAGGGCTAACCGCTATTCTTGGCGCTGGATTTGATCCCGGCGTCGTCAACGCCTACTGTGCATTAGCTGTCAAACGCTATTTTGACAAGATCGATACCATTGATATTTTAGATGTCAATGCCGGAAGTCATGGTAAATATTTTGCTACCAACTTCGATCCAGAAATTAACTTCCGCGAATTTATCAAGGTCTGGACCTGGATCGACCGCCAGTGGAAAGAGTATCCCACGCATTCCGTCAAGCGCATCTACAATTTCCCGGTGGCTGGTCCTTGCCCGATCTATTTGAATGGACATGACGAATTGCATTCGCTGTCGAAAAATATCGATGCAAACAGCATTCGTTTCTGGATGGGCTTCGGCGATCATTACATTAATGTCTTCACCGTACTGCGCACTCTCGGGTTTCTGTCGCACCTGCCCGTGACCCTGACAACCGGTCAAGAAGTCGTGCCCCTCAAGGTAGTTAAAGCATTGTTGCCCGATCCGCAAACTTTAGCCCCCGGTTATACTGGTAAAACCTGCATTGGTAACTTCGTCAAGGGTTCGAAAGATGGGAAGGCGCGGGAAGTGTTCATTTATCAGGTTTCAGATCACAAAAAGTGCTTTGAAGAAGTTGAGTCGCAGGGCATCAGCTACACCGCTGGCGTTCCTCCGGTTGCGGCGGCTATGCTCGTTGCCCAGGACATTTGGGATCCAAAAACGATGGTGAACGTCGAGGAACTGGATCCGGAACCGTTCATTGCCCTTCTTGATCAGATTGGCTTGCCGACGGATGTCAAGGAAATTCAGCCCGGCAGCGCAGAATCCTTCGATGGAGCAGTCAGAGATTTAGAGACGGAACTGGCGAAATCCACTGCAACCGTGACTATTTCCGCGGCTAATCCGATGATTGCCTTGGCGCCTAAAAAATAGCGGTTCACTCCTTCAGCAAATCAGGCCGGTTTTAACCGGCCTTGAGCTATCGGCATCTATCCCATTTACAAAAGAGTCCAATCATGTATCGTAGCTACTATTCGCCTGCTGAATGGGAAAAAATCATCAAATTCTCTGAAAAGAAAGAGACGCCCTTTTTAGTTGTTCTGCTGGACAGGATTCAGGAAAAATTTGAAGGATTCCGCAAGAACTTTCCCCAAGCGAAAATTTATTACGCCGTCAAAGCGAGTCCCGGTAGGGAAGTACTAACCTTGCTTCGAGATATGGGTTCCTATTTCGATATCGCTTCCATTTACGAACTTGATCAAGTTTTGGACCTTGGTGTATCGCCTGATCGTGTTAGCTTCGGCAACACCATTAAGAAAGCAAAGCATGTTCGGGAAGCCTATGAAAAAGGCGTCCGGCTTTTCGCCAGTGATAGCGAAGTGGATATTCGTCATTTGGCCAAGGAAGCGCCGGGTTCGCGGATATTCTTTCGTCTGTTAATGGATGCGGTGACTTCGGATTCTGATTGGCCCTTGTCGCGGAAATTCGGCTGTCAGCCACGCATGTTGGTGGAATTGGTATCACTAGCTGCTGATCTCGGACTCGAACCGTATGGCATTTCTTTTCATGTCGGTTCGCAGCAGCGTGAAATCCCGGCTTGGGATACGGCGATTGCTCAAGTGAAAAGTCTGTTCGAGCAACTGGAGAAACAAAAAATTCACTTGAAAGCGATGAACATGGGAGGTGGTTTCCCAGCAGATTATCTGATTAAATCTAATCCACTATCGGTATATGCGGAAGAAATCAATCGCTACCTCAGCTTTCATTTCGGCGAATCCATCCCGGAAATTTACCTTGAACCGGGACGTGGTCTCACTGGAGAAGCCGGCATACTGGTCAGTGAAGTCGTTCTGATTTCCAAAAAATCACGGACTGATTTAAAACGCTGGGTTTATACTGATGTCGGTATCTTTAATGGTCTGATGGAAACTATTGATGAGTCGATTAAATATCCGATTTATACCGAGAAAGACGGCGAAAATGGAGATGTTATTCTGGCAGGTCCTACTTGTGATAGCTTGGATATTATTTATGAGCATTTTAAATATGAACTCCCCTTATCGTTAGAAATCGGTGACCGAATTTACTGGATTTCCACTGGGGCCTACACCGCATCTTATAGTGCAGTCGAATTCAATGGCTTCCCGCCATTGAAAACCTATTATTTATGACCGTTCACCGCCACATATCGGACATCCCGGCCAACGCCCGACCCGCATCGTCCGCCATTCCATGCGTGCGGCGTCCAGCAACAGCAGGCGACCATCGAGCGGTTCGCCGAGGTGCGTCAATACCTTGATCGCTTCCATCGCCTGGACACTGCCGATAATCCCGACCACTGGCGCAAGGACCCCGGTTTGTGCGCAGGTTTCCGGGTCCATGGCCGTGTCCCGGTACAGGCAGCGATAACAAGCGCCCTCCCCGCCGGGCCGCCACACCAGCACTTGCCCTTCCAGACGGATCGCCGCCCCCGTCACCAGTGGCGTCCCCGCCTGGACACAGGCGGCATTGATGGCCAGTCGAGTCGCTAAATTATCACAGGCGTCCACTACGACATCCGCCTGTCCGACCTGTTCCTGCAATTCCACTGCGTCCAGCACCCGAGGGATAGTCGTAACCTCGACCAGTGGATTCAGCGCCCGCAAAGTATCGCGGGCTGATTCAACCTTGGGCCGGCCAATATCTGCGGTGCGATGGATAATCTGCCGTTGCAGGTTAGACAAGTCCACGGTGTCGAAATCGACCAGAGTGAGTCTGCCAACGCCAGCCGCAGCCAAGTACATGGCGACGGGTGATCCCAGTCCGCCCAGGCCGATGATCAGCGCATGGGATTGATCGAGTCGTTCCTGACCGTCAATGTCGAATTCCGGCAGCAGGATTTGCCGGCTGTAGCGCAAAAGCTCGTCGTCGGTCATGGGATTTCAGCGCGTGAGAGAGGGTAGATGAATAGTACCAGTACCGAACCGGACTATTGAATCGCCGCCGTTTTTGATAGTCGGAGTCAAGCACCCTGCGCTACTTTTGGGTATCATTTCAATACCCACTCTCCCATAGTCTGGGGTTTTCAGTATCGGCTCACAAGGAACCCCTCGCTTGATTTCCCTCAACCAACTCTCCCTGCAACGCGGCGGTAAGTCGCTGTTTGACAACGTTTCGCTCACCGTCCATCCCGGCTGGAAAGTCGGGTTAATCGGCGCCAACGGCTGCGGCAAATCCAGCCTGTTCGCCTTGCTGCGCGACGAACTGCATCCAGACACCGGCAATCTCGATCTACCGGCGCGCTGGACCGTCGCCCATGTCGCCCAGGAAACGCCGGCGCTACCCCATCCGGCCCTGGAATTCGTACTGGATGGCGACGCCGAATTGCGGCAGATCGAGCATGATTTGCACGCTGCTGAAGCCGCGCATGATGGAACTCGCCAGGCCGAACTCCACGCCCGTTTTGACGCTATCGGTGGTTACAGCGCCCGCGCCCGCGCCGGCAAGCTCATGGCGGGACTGGGTTTCGCCCCTGATCAACTGGAACGGCCCGTTGCGGAATTCTCCGGCGGCTGGCGGGTGCGGCTGAATCTGGCCAAGGCGCTGATGTGCCGCTCCGATCTGTTGCTGCTGGACGAACCGACCAACCATCTCGACCTCGACGCGGTGCTGTGGCTGGAACAATGGCTGCGCACCTATCCCGGCACCCTACTGCTGATCTCTCACGACCGCGACGTACTCGACAGCGTAGTCAGCCACATCGCCCATATTGACCAGCAGCGCATCACTCTTTACTCCGGAGGCTATGCCGATTTCGAGGACCAGCGCGCCGCCCGACTGGCCTTGCAACAGGCGGCGTATGACAAGCAGCAGCGGGAAATCGCCCATCTGGAAAGCTTTATTACCCGTTTCCGCGCCAAGGCGACCAAGGCCCGGCAGGCACAGAGTCGGATCAAGGCGTTGGAACGGATGGAGCGCATTGCTGCCGCCCATGTCGATTCACCCTTTGATTTCCAGTTCGCCCCACCGGAGCGGCTGCCCAATCCGCTCCTGACAGTGGACAACGCCGCCGCGGGCTATGCCGACCGGCCGGTGCTGGAGCGGATCAAGCTGACGCTCCATCCTGGCAGCCGTCTGGGCCTGCTCGGTCGCAACGGTGCGGGCAAATCGACGCTGATCAAACTGCTGGCCGGGGTCTTACCGCCGTTGACCGGACGGATTGAACCCGGCCTGGGGCTGACCCTGGGTTACTTCGCCCAGCACCAACTGGAACAGTTGCGACCTGACTGGAGTCCGCTGCGGCATTTGCAGAAACCGGAGGAACGCGCCAGCGATCAGGAACTGCGCAATTTCCTCGGCGGCTTCGGTTTCCCCGGCGACCGGGCGCTGGACCCGGTTGCGCCCTTCTCCGGCGGCGAAAAAGCCCGGCTGGCGCTGGCGCTGCTGGTTTGGCAACGACCTAACCTGTTGCTGCTGGACGAGCCGACCAACCATCTCGATCTCGACATGCGCCACGCCCTGACCTTGGCCTTGCAGGATTATCAGGGAGCGTTGATCGTGGTCTCCCACGACCGGCATCTGCTGCGCACGGTCACTGACGAATTCCTGCTGGTCGCCGACGGTCGGGCGCAACCCTTCGACGGCGATCTGGACGACTACCGCAACTGGCTGAATGAACAACAACGCGCTATCAACCGCGACATCCCATCACGCAATGATGGTAACGGTAATAGCATCATCGCACGTCGCGAGCAGAAACGCCTGGATGCGGAACGTCGCCAGCAATTCGCCATTCAGCGCAAACCGCTGGATCAGCAAATTCGCCAGATCGAACAGCGTATGAGTACGCTGCATCAGGAACAGAAAACGCTGGACGTTGCCCTCGCCGACTCAGCCAGTTACGACGGGGCTAATAAAAACCGGCTCAAGGAATGGTTGTTGCGTAAGGGTGAAGTGGATCGGGACTTGGCGGCGCTGGAAACCGACTGGCTGGAGATTCAGGAAGCAATTGAGGCGCTGACCGGCGATAGCTGATACGGGACACAAGCTTTATCGTCCACCGAAAACACGGAAAGCGCGGAAAAGAAGACTATGCTTTAAGGCGGATTTCCCACTACTAACCGCACGGTATGAACTGGAACCATCTGCTGTCCCGTACTCGTCCCGGACTGCCTCACCCCCACCCCGACAACGAAGCGCGCACTGATTTTCAGCGCGATTTCGACCGCATCGTCTTTTCCTCGGCCTTTCGCCGGCTCCAGGACAAGACCCAGGTCTTTCCCCTCTCGCGGAGCGATTATGTCCGCACCCGCCTGACCCACAGCCTCGAAGTGTCCAGCGTCGGGCGCTCTCTTGGCACAATGGTCGGTGACAGCGTCATCAAAAATCATGACCTCAAGGGCGTTTATCCCCAGGATTTCGGTGCCGCCGTTGCCGCCGCCTGCCTGGCCCACGACATCGGCAATCCACCCTTCGGCCATGCGGGCGAGGACGCTATCCGGCTCTGGTTCGCCCGTTCTCCCACCGGCCAGCAGGCTTTGGAACCCCTTTCGGAGTCCCAGCGACAGGACCTCCTCAATTTTGAGGGCAACGCCCAGGGCTTCCGCATCATCACCCGCCTGCAAAGCCCCGACAATCCCGGCGGGATGCAACTGACCTGCGCGACACTAGGCGCATTTACCAAATACCCCCGTGCTTCGTGGCTCCCCGCTGATCCGCCGCCCGGCATTGCGTTCAAAAAGTTCGGCTTCTATCAGGACGACGCTGCTCTATTTGCCGAAACGGCCCAACAACTGGGACTGGAATCAACGCTGCCGGGGGCCTGGAGCCGTCATCCGCTCGCTTATCTGGTCGAAGCAGCGGATGACATCTGCTATCGGATCATCGACGTGGAAGACGCCTTCCGGCTCCAGCAACTGCCCTTTGATCAAGTCCGCGATCTGCTGCTACCGCTGACCGGGGAAGCGCATCGCGCCGAACGCAAAATGGCGCACATCACCCGGACCAGGGAAAAGATCGAATACCTGCGCGCTAAAGCGATTGGCGCGATCATCGATCAGGCGCATCAGTGTTTCATGGATCACGAGGACGCCATTCTGGCCGGCACGCTTCAGGAAGAGCTGCTCGACATCATCCCCGCCGCCGCTGCCATGCGCGCATTGAAGGAATGTGGGGAAGCGCAGATCTATATCTCCCGGCCCGTCGTGGAAGTGGAAGCGGCAGGTTTTGAAGTGTTAGGCGGATTGCTGGAAACGTTCGTAACTACGGTCAACGACCTCGCCGCTCACGGTTCACAGGCTTCGCCCAAAAGCCGGATGCTGATTCACCTGATCCCGGAGCCATTCGCCGGACCGGGTCGCTGCCCAGTCGATGATCCTTATCGCCGGGTGCTGGCCATCACCGATTTCGTGTCCGGCATGACCGATTCCTACGCGGTGGCGCTGTTCAAAAAACTGACCGG
>ENA-UOWG01001447-UOWG01001447.1-activated-sludge-metagenome-genome-assembly--contig:-NODE-1447-length-23538-cov-5.626666_pt1 | contig 23538 bp, 19 predicted proteins | sample MGYA00238147_ERZ761563 | MGnify/ENA primary metagenome ERZ761563 (study PRJEB28884, sample SAMN05720216) | anaerobic digester metagenome | isolation source: active sludge of municipal... | reverse complement strand
GGAAAAATATGAGCTTGTCGCCCCTGGAAGTCAGCTCATCCACATTCGTCGATGTATCCCTGAGTTCGCCTTCGGCTCCTATCTCCGTAAAAAAGATGGGGAAAAGCCGAAGCAGCTGTTTCGTAAGGTTATACGAAGGCGTTATATCTGTATTGAGCAGCGATGAGATGTCCTTCTGGAAAAGGTCGGTGTCCCTGACGAACACCCCTTTCAGTTTCAGGTTAATGATGAGGGCGGACAGGAGCCTTTTCGTCCATCTTGACTTGAAAGAGATGATCTCGAGCCATGACCGGACATTCTCTATATGGGAAGGATTGGCCTTGACCTGCCATTCGGCGGTGGAGCCGATGATCTCCGGATACTGGAAACCAAAACGGATCAGTTCTTCAACAAAGGCGTCCACCAGCGGATGGTTGTTCTGATCGAAGACACCCTTGGCAAGGGTCGTGATACAGTCGATGATCTTGGACTGATAACGGCTTCTGCCGACCGTCTTCTTCATGGACTGGAAGACCTTCCTGACGAACTCGTGAAGGTCCTGCCCGCCGGTCTCCTGGAAAACCTTCCCCAGGCAACGGTTGATCTCTATCAGGCCGGAGCTGTGAATGTCTCCAAGGCCCGGCACATTCATGACATGAAAGAGGAAATCGAGTTTGACCAGATAGCTTCGACCCGAAAAGACCGGGGACCTTTCAAGCTCATCGGCCACCAGCAGGTATCCGTTGACGATCTGGAAATAGTCGGGCAAATCAAGATAGAGATGGATCCCGCCTTCCGTGCCCGAGACGACGCGCGGACGGAGAGCGTCAAGCCTGTCCATGAGCTCCTTTATATGGACATGGCCCAAAGGACCGACTATCTTTTGGAACCCCGAGCGGCCTTCACCGTCCTCTCCTTCGGTCTCATACCACAGCGTCGGGTCGGGCTGGGTCATCCAGAAGCTGTAAGTCTCGCGAAATATAACATGAAAAAGGTCTTTGATCTCTTCGCCGTCAATTGCTCGGCCCTTTTCCCTGAGCAGGTCCAGGGTGACCTTCAGGTATGTCGATGATTTTTTCAGGAATGGATGGGGGATATCACTCTTCGTGAAGGAAAGGAGCGAAGTAAAAACAAAAAAAACAAGGCCCATGTTCCTTTCCAGGCTGTCTCCGCTTTTACCGACAACGGTATTGATAAATTCAAAAAGGTACCTGGCGGCGCTGTCCTGCACCCTCTCGTCACGAGCGGAAGAAACGATGTCCATGTATATGCCGGCAAGGAGCTTCAAGGCATCGAGGCCCCTTTCGTGGCGGTTGAAATCGTAGAAATCACCGATGGAAAGGCTTTTGAGCTGTGTCAAAACATATTCCCAGTTGACGTAGGGATGGTTTAATTCGAGGAGAAGGTCTTCGACGCGCTTGAGAACGCCGTAATGCTTCTGTACCACCTCCATGAGTATCCGGTATTTCTCGGGTATCTCGACGATCGCTTTCGTTCGTTCAAGGTTTATCTCAAGGGCGCTCGAGCGCCAGTGTTCCATTTCTATCTTTTCCATGGCAATAGATTAAAGATATTGTCTCAATAATGCAAGAGCCGAGAAGACGGTCCCGGTTTAAATCTGGTTTGTCCGGTTCCTTCAGTTTATCCTGTTTCTTTAGTTTCACAAACCAGGGAAGCCAAGGGAACCGGACAAACCATGATCTTTCTCTTTTGAACGGCTATGGGGTCCTCACGATCTCAATCACCGTCACTTCCGGAGGGGAGAGAAAACGTATCGGGGGGCCCCAGGTTCCCGAGCCCCGGCTCACGTACAGAAGCGGGCCCGCATCCAGTTTGTGCAGTCCTGCGTACATGGGAAAGGCAATGCGGGTCAGGTATGTAAAGGGAAATATCTGCCCGTTATGGGTATGTCCGGACAGCTGGAGATCGAATATTCTGGCCGATGCGGGGTCGACAACGGGCCTGTGCTTTAACAGGACTGTGAAAAGCCCCGGTGAAAGGCCGCTTAATGCCGCCCTCTCCTGCCTGTATGTATCGTTGCCATGCCTTCCCGAAACGATATCATCCACCCCCGCAATATTGATCATCTCATCGATCGTTACCGATTCCCCTCTTAACATCCTGAAACCGGCCTTCTGCGTGAAATCCAGGGAAACATCCGTTCCAGCATAGAACTCGTGGTTGCCCATGATGGCAAACTTGCCGTATCGAGGCTTGATCCCGCCGAGCATTTCGTAGAGGCCGTTAAGATCGTTTATCTGCCCGTCGACGAGATCGCCCGTGGATACCAGGATCTGGGGATTGGCCTCCCTTATTGCCTGAACGATCTTTTTAAGCCTGTCTTCCCTGATAACAAGGCCCAGATGGACATCGGACACCTGTACGATGGTAAGCCTTTCGATCCCTGCCGGCAGTTTGTTAGTTTCTATACGTATCCTTTCTGTCCTGACATTTTGGGCCTCAAAGAAACCGTAAGCGGTGACAAACACAGATGCGGCAAGGGGCAGTAGAAAAAAAAGAAGATTGGAATGGAAAAACCCGGGCATACCCGATCTGATAACCAGTGAAAAAATATAGACAAAAAACCTCACGATATCGAGAGTCAGGGAAACGGCAAAGAAGAAAAAAACTGCACCCATCCAGATATAACCTGCATAGGCAGCTAAACGCGCCGTAGTTTCGTGACCCCCGTTCTCGAGAAAACGGACAATGACAGGTGCGAAAAGAAAAATGAGGAACACGGCCGCGATCACACAGCCGGTTGAAAACCTGAACCGAAACGCATACCACGCCTTGAGCATCACATACGCGTGAAGCACTGAATAGAGCGTGAAGAAGGTAATAAAAAAAATGCTCATTGATCTGCCTTGTATCTTCCGGGAAAATTCATTGTCTAAAAGATAGGCACTGGATGCCCAAAAATAAAGGGGTTGGGCTAAATGGTGTCTTCGACCTGGAGGACAAAGGTCTTGATGCCGCCTTTCGGGTGCTGGTCCTTGAGCCCACGCAGAAGCTCGGTAATCCCGGCAAGCTTGTCGTCCTCAACAACGGCGGCCACTACGTTGTTCTTGCCGGGCCAGATATGCGAACCCAGCTTCGGCTCCGTTCCCGGCCCCTCACCGAGGGTCTCTTTCCATTTCGTGTATCCCGACACACCCGCCTCTTTCAATGTCATTATCAGCGACTCATCGACTATGTCGTTGTAAACAATGATCAACATCTTCACCGGTCATCCCTCCCTTTTGAAAGATGCTTTTGCTGGATCTCATCGAACAGGTCGTATACGACAGGTATGACGATGAGCGTTAAAAGAAGCGATGTGATCAGCCCGCCGATGGTAGCGAGCGCCATGGGCGAACGGGTCTCGGCGCCCTCGCCTATGCCGATAGCTATGGGCATCATGCCCATGATCATGGCGAAGGTGGTCATTAGAATGGGGCGAAGCCTTACCGGTCCCGCCTCAAGGATCGCCTCTCTTCTCGAAGACCCTCTCTCCCTGAGAATATTGGTATAGTCTACGAGAAGGATGGCATTCTTCTTCACGAGGCCCATGAGGAGTATGAGGCCTATTATGCTGAATATATTGAGTGTTTTTCCACACACAAAAAGGGCCCCGAAAGCGCCTATCAATGAAAAAGGCATGGAAAGCAGGACCGTGAAGGGATGGACAAAGCTTTCAAATTGTGCAGCAAGGACCATATAGGCCATGACGATCCCGAGAAGGGCGGCAAACAGGAGGTATCCGAAGGACTCCTTCATGACATCGGCCTGTCCCTTGTAACTGCCCGAATAACCCGAAGTGAGAACTTTCGATGATATATCGTCAAGTTCCGCTCTTGCCTGTCCAAGAGGTTTTTTCTCGAGGTTCGCAAAAAGGGTGACCGCCCGCTGCCTGTCGACCCTGTTTATGACGCTCGCCCCCCCGCCCTCTTTCAATGCAACAATATTGGAGAGCATGACAAGCTTGCCGTCCCTTGACCTGACGTAGATCTGCCCTATATCGTCCGGATTGGCCCTGTTCTCGGGATTGAGCCGCACCCTTACATCATAGCGCCTTCCCCTTGCCTCATCCTTGAACTTCGTTATCTCGACTTCGCCGCTCAAAAGAAAGTTGGCCGTTTCAGCTATTGTTGCCACATCGATCCCAAGATCGGCGGCCTTATCGCGATCTATGAAAACACGAACCTCAGGTTTGCCCTTTTCCAGAGATGTGTCCAGATCGACGATTCCCGGAAGTTTGCCGAATCTCTCGCGGATATCTTTCGTGTAGCTCTCGAGCTTGTCCAGCTCAAGACCGCGTATGCTGTACATGATGGCGACCTGCCTCTGACCTCCGCCTATCATGGAGATGTTCTCAACGGAAGCTCTCAGTCCGGGTATCTTCCTCAAAGCCTTCCTCATATCGGCCTTGACCTCTTCCTGGTTTTTTTTGCGTTTTGACTTAGGGACAAGGTTGATCGACAGGTTGGCCTTGTTCGTTTCACTTGTCCGTCCACCGCCCTGGGTATAGAGAACACTTCTGACCTCGGGGAACTTTTTTACAATCTCTTCGGCCTTACGGTTCATCTGGTCAACCTCATCAACCGAATAGTCGATGGGCGTCTGGAGCCTGATAACGAAGCGGCTCTGATCCTCTGAAGGGGTGAACTCCTTCCCGATGAAGAACATGAAGGAAAGACCGACCAGAAACGTTGCGCCGGCAAAAGCCAGCACCTTGAAACGATTGGAAAGCGCCCACGCGAGGATCCTTCGGTAACGGGCTTCAAGCTTTTCGTAACCCAGCTCGAGCTTTTCCGAAGATCTCCGCGCATGGTGTGAAAGGCGGTAGCGTTCCATTACCTTCGTAACACCGTCAGGCAGCTTCAGCGGTTTTTTAATGCTGTCCTTCCCTTTCAGGTACAAGGATGCCAGCATGGGGGTCAATGTAAAAGAAACAAACCAGGAAACCATCACGGCAAAGACGACGGTCATTCCGAACTGAAAGAAAAACCTCCCGATAATGCCTTTCATGAAGGCAACGGGGATAAAAATGACGATGATGGCAAGCGTCGTGGCCGAAACGGCAAGGCCGATCTCTGAGGTCGCGAAAAAAGCGGCCTCTTTTGGCGTCATCCCGCCTTCGATGTGGCGCTGGATGTTCTCTATGACAATAATGGCATCATCTATGAGAATACCTATGGAAAGAGACAGCGCCAGCATCGACATATTATTGAATGTAAAACCGAACGCGTTCATGATGGCAAATGTCGAGATCACCGACGCGGGGATCGCAAGCGCGCTTATGACAGTCGTTCTCAGGTTCCTCAGAAACAGGAGCACCGCAAGGATGGCGAAGAAGCCGCCGTATATCAGGTGGTGCTGGACCTCGCTTATTGACCTCTTGATAAAATCCGACTGATCAAAGCCGATCGACAGGTCCATCCCGTGCGGAAGGGTCCTGGCAATTCCCTGAAGTTCCTTTTTTATCCTGTCTATGACCTCAACGGTATTTGTCCCGGACTGCTTCTGGATGCCGACGCTGACCGAAGGGGTGCCGTTGTAACGGGCGATAGTCCGTTTTTCCTCCATGCCGTCCTCAGCGCGCCCGATATCCCTGATCCTGACAGCCGTGCCCTTGTAATAGCCCACCACCATCTCGTTGAATTGCTGGATCGTTGGAAATTCACCCTTGACCTTGATGGTGTATTCCTTTGTGCCGCTTTCAATCCTTCCGCCAGGCAGTTCTATGTTCTCCCGCTGGAGGGACTTCATGACATCGTGGGCCGTTACCCCGTAAGACCGGAGTTTGTCGTTGTCCAGCCATATCCTCGCCTGCCTGAGTCTCAGGCCGTAAAGCCGTATGGCCCCAACCCCGTTTATCCTCTGGAGCTGTTCCTTGAGCACCTCGTCGGCATAGGTCGAAAGATCACGGACGGATTTTTGTCCGTGCAGGGCAAGCCAGAGGACCGGCGTTGCATCGGGATCGACCTTCTCCACAACAGGTTCATCGATATCATTGGGAAGCTTCGAACGTATGACGGATATCTTTTCACGGACATCCTGAACGGCAAGATCGATGTCTTTCTCAAGTACGAACTCTACGGTGATATTCGATGCCCCTTCAGTGCTCGACGAGGTGATCGTCTTGATGCCGCTGATAGTATTGACGGATTCCTCTATCTTGTCGGTGACGTCGATGTCCATGATCTCGGGGCTTGCGCCCTTGAGACGGGTGGTGATATTGACTATGGGAAGGTCAATCTTGGGAAAAAGATCCACGCCTATGCTGGGATAGCTGACAACGCCGAGAACGACAAGCGCCATAACGAGCATCGTCGCAAAAACAGGTCTTTTTATGGAGGCATCGGAAAGCCACATGGGTTAGCGGTTGTCCTTCGTGCCCGGTTTGCCGTTCTCTTCCCGGGCTGATCTTTGCGATGCTACCTTCGCCCCTTCCGAGAGACTCTGCTGTCCAGCTGTAACTACAGTCTCGCCGGCCCTTAATCCTTCCTGGATCTCCATCAGCTCGCCATACTTGTTGCCAAGCTTAACAGGGTGCTCTTTCGCAACATTGCCTTCGACGACAAACAGGCGGACCTTTTCGCCTTCATAAAGAAGCGATGTGACCGGGACCACAACCATATCCTGCGGTTCACCTGTATAGAGAATGACCCTTGCAAAGAGGCCGGGCTTCAATTGGTCTTCGTTATTGGGGATTATGGCTTCCACGGTAAGGCTCCGCGTCTTCTCTTCCAGGCTCGGGAAAACAATGGAAACTTTCCCGATAAACTCACGGCCGGGGAAAGCATCCACTTTTACATTCACATCCTGGCCGGCCTTGATCTTTCCTATATCGCGTTCGGGTACGGTAAACCTCAGTTTGAGAGGGTTGGGCTGGATCAGTATCAGCATCTGGGTGCCGTTCTTTACGAAATCCCCGACAGACACCTTTTTTTCTTTGACCCGGGACGCGACAGGAGCAATGAGCCGCGTCTTTGCCAGCTTCTGATTGGCTATGACAAGGGCGGCCCTGGCCCGTTCTACTTCGGATTCGGCGAGCGTCAGCCTGGTGAAGACGTCGTCATACTGCTGCCTTGTAACTAGCTGCTCTTTGTAAAGGGCGTCCTTGCGGGAAAATTCCATCTTTGTATTCGCCAGCGATGCCTCTGTCTGTTTCAGCGCGGCGCGCGCCCTTATCACCTCATGAGAGAATTCCGTATCATCGAGTGTCGCGAGCAGCATGCCCTTACTGACGATAGTACCTTCATTGACCTTGACGCTCTTGACGATACCGTCTATTTCTGCGCCCATTATGATCTCTTCGTTTGGATTGAGCGTGCCTGTCGATTCGATAAAGGGACGCAGTTTTTTGCTTTCAGCCGTTTGAACAATAACATTTACAACCTTCTCCTCCGGCGCCTTCTTCTTGCACCCCACAACAGGCAGGACCAGAACCACGATGAACAATAGATGCAACCCTGTCAGCGCCAAGGCACTTTTTCTCATTTTCTGCCGTTCTCCTTTGCTGCGTTTTCGACATTGGGTGTCTTTGGTCCAAGGGACGCAAGAAGCGTTCCCGTCGCCTTTTTCAGCCTGACAATGGCCTGCTGGAATCGGTAAAGCGCGTCGATGAGCTGGCGCTCTGCCGTTACCAGGAGAGTATTGGCATCCATGACATCTATGCTCTGGGCCAGGCCGAAGTCGAACTGCTTCGAGACCGCCTTGTAGTTGTCCTCGGCAAAAACGTACTGGTCTTCAAGGGATTTAAGGACCCCCTTCTGGGTAATGAAATCGAGGTATGAACTCTCGACTTCCACGGTAACGGTCTTTTTCAGGTCGGAGTGCGCGTAGTCTGTCTGTCTCTTTTTAGCTTCCGCTTCCTGCACTTCAGCAACCCTGAGCCCACCCTCAAAGAAGGGGAAAACGACCCTGACACCTCCGTACAGGTTGTCCCTGATCAGTCCCGACGTTTCGGGTGTTTCCTTTTTCTGCTGGAAAACCCCCTCTACCGCAAGAGTGGGCCAGAATGAGCCCTTGGTATACGTGACCTGTGCCCTGGCAATATCTTTCTGGACAGAAGATGACTTCAGTTCGGCCCTTTCATCTATTGCCATTTCTATAAGACAATCAATTTTAAGACCCGGGCATTTACCTATAACCGGATCACCGTTTGCTTCACTGATGTCCTTTAGCCCCGTCGGACCTGCCGTATGGGTGTCTACGATCTCAAATTCATCTTCAAGCCCCACGACCCTTTTCAGTACGGCCTTTGAATATTTTAAAAGGTTCCGGGCTTTTATAAGATCGGACCTCGCGCCGGAAAGTTCAGCCTCCGCCCTGAGGACGGCGGTCTTTGTGACCTCGCCGACCCTGAGCCTTACAGACGCCGCGTCTCTGTGCTTGGTAAGGCGGTCAACGTTCTGTTTCTGGATCTCAACGAGGCGGTTGGCCTTAAGGACGTCATAGTAGGCATTAGTGACGGAGAGTATATAAGACTCTTTCATGGCGAAAAGATCAAAACCGCTTTTCTTGATATTGTCCCTGGCAGCCTTATAGGCGGTTATCTCCCTGCCCGACAGAGACATGGACTGGTCGAGGCGAAGGCTCCAGTTGGAGGCTTCATCGGGCTGTACAAGGCTTCCCGTATCGGAAACCTTCTGGTCATTGTAACCCGTATAGCTTCCAAGACCGGAGATCTTCGGCATCATGACTGAAAGGGCCTTGTCCTTCCCTTTTTTAGCGATATAAAGGTCTTCTTCGGATATCTTTATCTTTTCCGAACGCGCAAGGGCGATGGCATAGAGATCATCGAGCGTGTACTGTTCGGCAAAACCGTTCGAAATGAAAAGAAGGCAAAGGAAGCTTGCAATAAAAACCGCACATTTTTTCACAATAGACAGTTATCCTTTTCCGTATGAACCACGCCTTTTGATGAGACCGTTCAGAAAAATATCCGTACATGCTTCGGATGTGAAAAGGTTCTCCGGATCAATGACTATGGAAAGCACATAACCCCTTAACATGCTGATGAGAACCTTTGTTGCCTCCTTCTCGTCTGATGGGTAAAACACACCTTTTTCGATCCCGCTCTTTATTATCTTCCCGACGAACAGCCTCAGCTCAAGAAAGAACTCGCGTTTCGATTCAACGCCGAATGTGAACCCTTTTTCCTTGTTGAAGGCAAGAATGAGCTGACGATGTTTTTTTGACAGGGCCATGTATGTTTCCACATATGCACGCACCTGTTCTGCAGGATCATCGATCCCGTCAATCTTGTTTTTTATTTCCTCGAAAAAATCATTAAAAAGCCTTTTCAGAAGAGTGAAGCATAACTCTTCCTTGCTTTTATGATAAAGATAAAGAGCACCGACGCTTATGCCGGCCTCGTTGGCAATCATCCTCATATTGGTGCCTTCGTAGCCGGACATCGAGAACATCTTAAGCGCCGCGTCAGCGATTATCCTGCGCGTCTCTTCTGCTGAACGTCTGTTCATGTGAACCAACGTTCAGTTTATCGGAATGCACGGGGGCTGTCAAGGGTGAAAAAAACAGTTTCGATATTTAAAGTCCTGCAGCCAGGGCGATCCGGTACGCGGCGATACCACCCGCATAGGATATGAAGATCATGAAAAGGAAGGATATGATAAACCATTTCCTGTCGTTCATCTCCTGTTTCATAACCGTGATCGTAGGCGCGCATGGTATGAAAAGCATGAGTACGACAAGAAAAGAAAATGCCGAAGCGTGGGGTATACTGGTCGACAGGACCGTCATGAGCCCCTGGTCGCCGACGTTGTACAGTATTCCGAGCGTTGCTACGGAATTCTCCTTGGCGATAACACTCGACAAAAGCGCCACAACCATGCGCCAGTCAAGCCCTATTGGTCTCCCCACCGGTTCAAGAACCTTTCCCAGTCTGCCCAGCATGCTCTCCTCCACGACCCCACCGGGAAAGTTGGACATGATCCAAAGGATAATGGAAAAGGCAAAGATCACCGTTCCCGCTTTTTTAATGAAGGCGATGGTGCGGTGCCAGACAACTATCGCGATGGTCCTGAAGTCGGGCTTGTGATACAGCGGCAGTTCCATGATGAAAGGCACCGGTTCTTCACGAAGGAAGAACCTGCTTATTATCATTCCTGCAATTCCGAGCATGAATATGTTCAGGGCAACGAGGCCCCAGCTTATAAAAAGGCCGTTCTTCGCGAAAACGGCCGCCGTAATGAATGTGATCACGGCGAGCCTGCCGGTACAGGGAACAAAGGGCGTGAGGAATATGGTCAGCAGTCTTGCCTTCTTTGATTCCACGATCCTGGCCCCCAGGACCGAAGCAACGTTGCACCCGAACCCGAGACACATGGGAAGAAAGCTTTTCCCGTGCAGACCTATGATGTGCATGAACCTGTCCATAACGAAGGCTGCCCGCGCCATGTAGCCAACGTTCTCCAGGAATGACATGACGAAGAAGAAAATGACCAGTATGGGAATGAAAGTGAGGACCGAACCGACTCCGCCTATAATGCCGTTGACGAGTAGCCCTTTTATCCAATGGGGTTCGTTTGCGAGTACCTTCTCCATGAAGGAGCCGAAAGACGAAACGAGGGATTCGAGGAAACCCTGGAAGGGATATCCTGCAATAAACGTGACGACAAAAACCACCGCCAGTATGGCGAGGAGTATCGGGATGCCTGTTGACGGCCGCGTAAGGACATGGTCGATGCGGTCCGTCATGAGGACCTGCCCTCTCTTGAACCTTGATACCGCAGCCCTTGTCGCATCCTCGATCCAGTCGTATCTGCCGCCGACTACAGCCCGCAATGCATCCTCGTGTTTGACAAGGAGCGTCTGAATTTCGTTCCACACTTCAACGGGCATTATGTCCTTCATGGAATCAGTTATCTCCGAATCCCCCTCCATGAGCTTTGTAACGATCCAGTCCACTGTTAAAGGCAGTGGTATATGGCCCCTGACGAGCTCTGTCAGATGCAGGTAGATATCCTTGTGGTCCTCGGTGACCCCGGGTCTTTTGGGTTTGAAACTGCTCTTGCCCTTTGCCATACTGACGATCTCTTCAAGGAGTTCCTTTACACCTTTGTTCTTTGTTGCAATTATAGGCAAAACGGGAATGCCGAGCGATTTTTGCAGTGCCTCGGCATCAATGTGGACACCCTGTTTCTCTGCGACATCAAGCATGTTGACAGCAACTATGACAGGTGATCTGAGCATGAGAAGCTCCGCGAGGAGATACAGGCTCCTTTCCAGTGCCGAAGCATTAACAAAAAGTACCGTCACATCCGGGTTCTCGTGTATAAGGAAATCCCTGGTGACCCTTTCCTCCTCGGAATATGCACTCAAACTGTAAGTGCCGGGAAGGTCAACAAGATGTATTTCCATGTCCCGGACCGTATGTATGCCTTCCTTGCGCTCAACCGTCTTCCCCGGCCAGTTGCCTATATGCTGGGAAAGTCCGGTGAGCAGATTGAAAACTGTTGTTTTCCCCACGTTCGGCTGCCCCGCCAGGGCGACGAGTATCCGTTTTCCCGGTTGTTTTGCTGCAGCACGAAACAGCCCTGCCTCGTCCTTTACAACAAGTATCTTTTCAGCCTGTCCCTTTCCGAGGGCGACACGCGTATCCGATGCGAGTATAATGATCTGTCCCCTGCTTTTGCGCAGAACCTTGATACGTGCGCCGGGCATGATGCCCATAGAGGCAAACCTCCCCGTCAGCCCCTCTCCTCCGGAAAGCAGCTTTATTGTCCCTTCCTGACCTTCATCAAGGGACGTAACAGGGAAAAGTTCATCATCTGTCATGGTGTGGCCTTCGTAATCGGTTTGTTTATACTATGGCAACAGGATATTGTCAATGAAGAGAAACGGTTTGAGCCGTTTGAATGCTTGAGAGCTTTAATGTAGATATCTTTGAATGCTTTATGCTTTTCCGTTCAGGTGGTTCAAACTGCTTAAGCCGTTCAAGCCGTCTTTAGAGGTTTACCAGTCTCCTCCCTGCCTCGAACGCGTCCTTGAGTGCGGTGGGATGGTTCCTGATGGCACCTTTTTGATCTATGCCAAGGTAGGAGAGTGTCCTGTGTTCCTGAACGGTGATTGTTCTAAAAAATGCCGTTGCAGACGCGGACGCGCAGTCAACACCTATTTGTTTCTTCATTCCGCCCACAAGGAGCAAAAGCCCGTGCCTGTGCGGGCCGTCCTCTTTCTCCAGCGTCCTGTTATGGAGGTACTTTTCACACCAGAAAGGCTGGCAACGGTCGATCATGATCTTCGACTGGGCGGAAAGTGCAAAAAAATATATAGGCGAGGCAAGGATGACCCTGTCGGCGTCCCTGATCGCCGGGTATATCTGCTGCATCCTGTCATCAACAACACAGACCCCAGTCTCGGTGCATCCGCCGCAATTCTGACAGGGCCTGATATTCATGTCATTCAGTCTGAAGACATCGATCCGGTTCTCCCTCCGGTCGATCCCCTGCAGTGCAGATGAGAGCAGAATATCGGTGTTCCCTCCCGCCCTCGGACTTCCGTTAAACGCGATGATCCTCAATGGTTGACCTCAAAAGGTCGACCGGAAGGAATCTTTAAGCCCTTCCGGTCGACAGGCCCTGTTATGCCACCTTGTAAAAGGCTGCCTTCTTTGCCTTGCAGACAGGACACTCATCGGGAGGTTCATTCTCGACGGTGTTGCCGCACACCTTGCATACCCAGTAATCAACATCTTCATTGCTGCCCAGGCTATCGAGTGCTTTCTTGTAAAGACCGGCGTGTATCTTCTCGACATCATTGGCAAACTGGAAACTTCTCAGCGCGCCCTGGGCACCTTCCGCCCTGGCTTCTTCGATCATACCGGGATACATTGATTTGAATTCATGTGTTTCGCCGTCCAGCGCCTCTCCGAGGTTCTCCTTTGTGCTCTTTATACCCTTCAATTCCCTCAGGTGGTTATGCGCATGGATGGTTTCAGCTTCAGCGGCAGCCCTGAAAAGCTTTGCAGCCTGTTTAAAACCTTCGTCATCGGCCTTTTTCGCGAAAGCAAGGTATTTCCTGTTTGCCTGTGATTCACCTGCAAAAGCTTCAAGCAGATTCTTTTCGGTCCTGGACATTAATTTCTCCTTTCAAAGATCTTTAAAATGATCATTGCCGATCAATACTTCTCATGATATTCCTTGAGCCGTTTTGCAAAATTCTGTCCGAATTCATAACATTTATGCATATCTGCCTCTGACGGTTTGTAATGCACCTGAAGGCCGGGTTCCACCATTTCGAGCCCCATCTGTTTGAACTTCTCGTACGCTTCCTTTACTCCGCCTCCGCCCCAGCCGAAGCTTCCGAACCCGCCAACGATCCTGTCTTTCGGCCTCAGGCCCGCAAGATGGTAGAGAAATTCCGCCACTGACGGGAACATGACATTGTTTATGGTCGGCGTACCGATCAGACAGCCCCTCGATCTCCAGAACTCTTTAATGGCCGTGCTCATCGGGGTCGCCCTGAGCTTGATCACCTTGCAGGGCACCCCTTCGTCCTTGATGCCTTTCATTATGGGATCCGTCATCAGCTCCGTGCTGTGCCACATGGTATCATATATGATAACGGCGCTCAGGTCCGCCTTGCCTTTGGCAAGCTCAAGATAACGTTGTATGATGGACCCCGGGTCTTTGCGCCAGATGATCCCGTGGTCCGGGGCTATCATGTCTATCTCGAGCCCCAGCTTTACGATCTCTTCGATCTTCGCCTGGATCAGTTTACCAAAGGGCATGAGTATATTGGCGTAATAATCGACAATGGCATCGTCAAGTTCGAACTGCGAATGACAGGAAAAGAACTCATCATCGAACCTTTCAGCGGATGCCATGTGCTGTCCGAAGGCATCCTGGGATATGAGGAGTTTCGCCTCCTTCACATAAGTCACCATGGAATCGGGCCAGTGGAGCATCGGCGTCTCCAGGAAAACAAGTGTGTACTTACCGGTGTTCAGGGTATCACCGCTTTTGACTGTCTTGAATTTCCATCTCGATGTGTCGAAGTGCCGGTCGAGCCCCTTTTTTCCCTTTTCAGTGATATAGATCGTGGCATCTGGTATATATTCCATGATTGCGGCGATACTGCTTGCATGGTCTGGTTCGATATGGTTGATAATGACATTCTTGATGCGGTAAGGTTCCACGACCCTCTTGATGTTCTCAACGGCAACAGCGTCAAAGTCGTGCTTTACGGTATCGACAAGCGTTACCTGCTCGTCCATGATCAAATAATTATTATAGGTCGTACCGTTCTGAGTGACATAGCCGTGAAAATCACGTACGGACCAATCGATCACACCCACCCAGTATATGTCCGGTTTGATCTCTACAGGTTTCATTCATCCTCCTTGTTCTTTTGATTTTGAATTCCCAAACCAGCTGAATGTATTAAAAAATAAAACCTTACGAGAAAAAAAACAAGTCGCTGAAAGAGGAAATGCCCGGCAAAACTCATTTTTTTAATAAAAAGACGGGCAGGCTTCATAAAAGATCCTGCCCGTCTTGAATTGTTCTGTATGGATCAGGGGTTCTTACCCCTCAAAGCTTCCCAGCTCTTCAGTATCTGGAGGGCCATATGAAGCTGGAAGTCGTCGTCTTCCAGAGTTTTGATGTTGAAGTCTTCAGGCTTTTTAACAGGCTTTTCCTTGTCAGCCTTCTTTTCAACAAGGTCTTTTTCCGTAATGGGTGTTGCTTTTTCCCTGGATTTCACCAGATTGCTTTCAACGGTAATATCGGGCGCAATTCCTTCAGACTGGATGGAACGCCCCTTCGGTGTGTAATACTTGGCCGTTGTCAGCCTGACGGCAGAACCATCTCCCAGGGGGAATATGGTCTGAACGGAACCTTTCCCGAAGCTTTTCGTTCCCACTATGATGGCACGCTTGTAATCCTGCAGCGCCCCGGCAACGATCTCGGAGGCGCTGGCGCTTCCTTCATTGACGATCACAACGAGGGGGCCCTGATATTCAACGCCTTTTTTTGAGGCATAGAACTTCATCTTGTTGTCATCGGGTTTTTTCTTCGCATCCTTTTTCCCCTCTATGGATACAATGACGCCGTCCGTCAAAAACCTGTCGGACACTTCCACTGCCTGTTCCAGAAGACCCCCGGGGTCGTTCCTGAGGTCGAGTACTATGCCCTGCAACGGTTTATCTTTATTGCTTTTTTCAAGTTCCTTGATGGCGTTGTCCAGATCGCGGGACGTCTTCTCCTGGAACTGGGCGATCCTGATGTACCCATAGTTATTCTCGAGCATCCTGAATTTTACGCTCTTGACAAATATGGTGTCGCGGGAAACCGTATATTCCTTGAGTCCCTGCACCCCTTCCCGGGCGATTGTCAGGGTCACCGCCTTGCCCTTTGGCCCCCGGATGAGCTTTACCACATCGATAAGGCTCATGTTCTTTGTCGGCTTGCCGTCGATCTTGACAATGTGATCGTTCGGCTTCAGCCCTGCACGGTACGCAGGCGTATCCTCTATGGGGGTGATTACCGTGGGAAAACCGTCCTTGATGGTTATCTCGATGCCTATACCGCCGAACTCGCCCTTGGTATCTGTCTGCATCTCCTTGTACATGTCCGGAGGAAGGAATGACGAATGAGGGTCTAAGGATTCAAGGATGCCCTTGATAGCGGCATAGACGATGTCCTTGTCTTTCACGTCTTCAACATAGTTGCGTTTCACCAGGTCGATCACATCGGAAAAGGTTTTCAGATATTCATATATTTCCTTGTCGTTTGGACCCGGTGCGGTACGTTTCCCATGAGCCCCGATCAGTATGCCCAGTAAAAAAACAGACACAAAGAACAGGCTCAGGAAAACTTTTGTTTTTTTGTTCATAGAACCTCCTGTCCTGATGATGATACTACAATAATGGCCAACTTTCAACAGCGCCGGGTTTATGGCAAACTGGCAACCTTGTCCCCGGCGGCAAAGTAACGGGAAAAACGTATTGCAATAAAGGTGCCGCTATTATAATATTTCACAAAGGGGGTGGCATGTGCCTATATATATAATGATAAGCAAGCTTACGAATGAGGGCAGAAAAACGATCAAGAACAACCCCGACCGTATCAAGGAGGTCGATAAAGAGATAGAGAAAATGGGGGCAAAGGTCCTTGCCCAGTATGCTACACTGGGCATGTTCGATTTCCTCAGCGTCCTTGAGGCCCCGGACAATGAGACAATTGCCCGGGTGTCCACGGAGCTTGGCGCACGGGGCACTGTGGAGATTATGACACTTGCAGCTATACCGATCTTTGAATTTGTCGAAAAAATGGGGTAAGGAAAACAGCTCAAACTGTTTGAACTGCCTGAACGTAAAAAAACCCTGGAAGATCCAATGATCGTCCGGGGTTTTCTTCTATGACATGAAGTTTCTGAAAATATCCCTTGCTATGACGATCCGCTGAACCTGGTTTGTCCCTTCGTAAATCTGCGTGGCCTTGGCATCGCGCATCATCCTCTCGACAGGGTATTCTTTTGTATATCCATATCCGCCGAGTATCTGAACTGCGTCTGTCGTGACTTTCATGGCAACGTCCGCCGAATAGACCTTTGCCATGGCTGACAGTTTGTCGACACCGATGGCACTCATCTTGTCCCTTTCGTAGACCTTCATGTCCAGAAGATGTGATGCGTCATAGACAAGAGCACGCGCGGCCTCGACCCCTGTTGCCATATCGGCAACCATGAACTGGATACCTTCGAAATCAGCCAGCTTCTGGCCGAACTGGACCCTTTTCCAGGCATATTCGACTGCAAAGTCGAGTGCTCCCTGCGCGATGCCGACAGCCTGCGCACCCACCGCCGGTCTGGAGAGGTTGAGCGTTGACATGGCGATATCCCAGCCCTGCCCTTCCTTGCCGAGCACATTCTCCTTTTCGAGCCTCACGTTGTCGAAGATGAGCTCCGTGATATCAGACCCGATCATACCCAGTTTGTCCTCACTTTTACCGATGATCACGCCTGGATAGTCTTTTTCAAGATAAAAAGCTGTGATCCCCTTGGTCCGTTTTTTGGAATCCGTCGCGGCAAAAACGGAATAGAACTGGGCATTTGCCCCGTTGGTTATCATCGATTTCTTGCCGTTAAGATAGTAATGATCGCCCTCTTTTGTCACTGTCGTTCGCATATGTGAAGCATCGGAACCGGCATCTGGCTCCGTAAGGGCGAAAGCGACGATATGTGATTTTTCGGGATCGCATATCTTGCTGTATATATATTCTTTCTGCTCATCGTTTGCCGACACCATGATCGGCATGATCCCCACATTATGGGCAAGGGGGATAAGGGAACACGCGCCCGACACTTTGGCAAGTTCTTCGATAACAAGGCACAGCGAAGTGATGTCTCCGTCGAGGCCGCCGAATTTCTCCGGAAGCATGAGATACAGGAAACCGTGTTTTTTGAACATGTCAACGAGGTCCCACGGAAATGCCCCTGTCGAGTCGATCTCTTTTGCCCTCGGGGCAACCTTCTCTTTTGCCAGTTTCTCGGCAATCTTCTGTATCATGCTATGCTTTTCGGAAAGATTTAGCATCCGATGAACCTCCTTAAATGGTTGACAAATTCGCCTTACTTCTAACATAATTTTCATGTAAAGTGAATAAAAAAGGAGCATTTATGGCAAAGGTATACTTCACGGATCTAAGAACGACGCCGAAAAGGAACATGCTCGACAAGGTTGTCGAGCTGATGGACAAGGTGAGGATCCAATCAAAGATCAGGCCCAATGACATGGTCGCGGTGAAGCTCCATTTCGGTGAAATGGGCAACACGGCATACTTGAGGCCGGTCTTCCTGCGCTGCATCGTGAAGAGACTCAAAGAGGCCGGGGGAAAACCTTTTTTGACCGATACCAACACGCTTTACACCGGCTCGCGAAGCGATGCAATCAGTCACCTGACAACAGCCATCCACAACGGTTTCGATTTTTCCTGTGTTGAATGCCCCATCATAATAGCTGATGGCCTGAAAGGTGCAAGCGGTATAAGGATTCCCATAGAAGGCGAGGTTTTGAAGGAAGTGAATATAGCAAGGGCCATAGCGGAAGCCGATGCTCTGGTTGCCGTCACCCACTTCAAGGCCCATGAACTTTCAGGATTCGGGGGCTCCCTAAAGAACATCGGCATGGGATGCGCTACCCGTGAAGGCAAACTGGTCCAGCATTCCACGGTTGCGCCGAAAATAAACAGGGAAATATGCAAAGGATGCAGGCTCTGCCTCGACTATTGCTCTTCCGGCGCCATCTCCGTCACGGCCAAAAAGGCTTCCATCAACGAAAAAAAATGTATAGGATGCGGGGAATGCATCATCGTCTGCCCCTTCAAGGCAATAGAGATAGATTGGAACGAATCACCGGACATCTTCCAGAAAAAGATGATGGAATATGCCCTCGGGGCAATAAAGGGCAAGGAAAAGAGATCGGTCTTTATAAATTTTGTCGTCCAGGTAAGCCCTGCCTGTGATTGTTACTCGCACAGCGATTCCCCAATCGTCAGGGACATAGGGATACTCGCATCCGATGATCCCGTTGCCATCGACGCGGCATCCTGTGATCTTGTCAACAACGAAATCTCACTCCCCGGCACAGCCATCAAGCACCCTCTTGGAAAAGGAGAGGACAAATGGCGCGCCATCTATCCTGCAATAGACTGGAACATCCAGCTTGACCACGCGGAAAAACTGGGCCTGGGTACGAGAAAATACAGCCTTGTAAAAATATAGATTTAGAACCACTTCTTTTTCTTGAAAAACCTGACCATTGACAGGGCAACAATGATCATCAGCAGTACGGCCGCCGGATAGCCGAATACCCACTGAGTTTCCGGCATATACTTGAAGTTCATGCCGTACAGCCCGACGATGAACGTGAGCGGGATGAAGATCGTGGCAATTATGGTGAGCACCTTCATGACCTCGTTAAGGCGGTTGCTGGCGCTTGAGAGATAGATGTCGAGCATCCCGGACAGCATGTCGCGGAAGGTTTCGACGGTATCGATGGCGTGAACTGTATGATCAAAAACATCTCTGAAGTAGACACGCGATGAAGCCTCTATCAGGTCCGATTCACCCCGTTCCATACCGGACACGACCTCCCTTAGAGGCCATACGGATTTCCTTAAAAAGATGAGGTCTCTCTTCATGGCCTGGATCGACCTCAATGTTTCAGGTATTGGTGAAGCAACGAGCTGGCTTTCGAGGACTTCGATATGCTCCCCGAGTTTTTCGAGAATGGCAAAGTAGTTATCAACGATGGCGTCGATGAGGGAATAGACCAGGTAATCCGCTCCCATTTTACGTATGCGCCACTTTCCGTTTCCCAGGCGTGCCTCGATAGGCTTGAACAGATCGTTCTGCCTCTCCTGAAAAGATATGACGTATTGCCTCCCCAGAACAAAGCTCACCTGATCGGTGACGACCCTGCTGCCTCCGTTCTCAAGGAGCAGCGTTCTGACGACAATAAAGAGATGATCTCCGTAATCTTCCATCTTCGGTCTCTGGTCCGTATTCATAATGTCTTCGAGAAGAAGAGGATGGAGATCGAAATGCCGGCCTATCGTTTCTATCACCCCGGCGTCGCTGATCCCCTCGACGTTTATCCATGTTACCATTGAAGGGTCGATATAAGACAGGCACTCTCCGGCTTCTTCAGTCTTGTTGAGCCTGAAATCAGTTTCATTGTAATTAATGATGGTGATATCAGCTTTTTCCCGGACATTGTTGCCCAGATGCACCAGGGACCCTGGCGGGAGCCCGGCTTTCAGTGAGCGTTTTGAAAGCAATTTTGTCATAAGGGGATTTTCAATCAATGGTAGCAGAGAGCACCGGGGATGTCAATCAATGAAAACGGGTCATGGTCATGGGCAATACGGGCAATTACCTATCACCTCTTACCTTCAGCCTGTAATATACCACAGGTCTTTCACCATCATATTTTTCTATTAAATCTTTTTTACAACATTCTTCGATAATCAGTTAGAATTATCCTGAAGATACCAAGTAATCACGAAGGAGGGCATGATGATAAAGGAGTTCAGGGAATTCATTATGCGGGGAAATGTTGTAGACATGGCGATCGGCATCATCGTGGGTGCGGCCTTCGGCACCATCATAAAATCTCTTGTCGAGGACGTGATCATGCCGCCCATAGGGCTTTTGCTCGGTAATATCGACTTTACGAACTTTTTTGCCGTTTTGAAGATCGGCAAGGTACCGGGGCCCTATGAAACGCTTGCCGCGGCAAAGGCTGCAGGCGCCGTTACAATCAACTACGGTTTCTTTATCAACACCATCATAAGCTTCCTTGTCGTCGCTTTCTGCGTGTTCCTGCTTGTCAGGTACATCAACAAAATGAGGCATGAACCCGCACCCGCGGACCCCGACACCAAAGAATGCCCCTATTGCCTGTCCGTCATTCCGCTGAACGCGATAAAATGCGCCCATTGCACATCGGAGATCGGGAAAGGTGACTAGGCTATAGGTTTCTAAGGTTTCCCCTGTTTCTTTGGTTTCTTTGGTTATTCAAACCATATAAACCGAATAAACTAAACAAACCATACAAACCGACATATTACCTGTTCCTGTACTCATACAGATAACACTTTATCCTGGCGTTGTAGAGTTTCCGGTTGCCGTCCGCGTGTCTTCCGAAGTGCCTTTCGAACTCTTCGAAGGCGGTAAATATGAAAAACGACCAGCCCTCAAGGTCTTTGAACGTATTCCCCATATCCCTGCTCAACTGAGCAATCTGTCCTTTTTCTCCCTGGCGCTCGCCGTAAGGCGGATTGCATATGATAACGCCGCCTTTTTCATTCGATCTGAACTCCCGGACATCGCTTCTTTTAAGATCTACATACCGGCCCACTCCTGCGTGCCGCACATTCCTGCGGGTCTTGCTCAGGATCTCTTCGTCGACATCGGATGCCTCAATTCGAAACATTTTGTCATTAACAGCCTGGCGCGCCTGCTTTCTGGCATCTTCCCAGACCCGCGACGAAACAAAGGGCCACTGTTCGGACGCAAACTGCCTCGAGGCTCCGGGGGCCATGTTTTTACCGATCATCGCCGCCTCTATGGCTATAGTCCCTGAGCCGCAGAAAGGATCTGCAAGTACGGCCGGCGGTCTCCACCGGCTAAGCAGTATAAGCCCCGCAGCGAGCGTCTCCTTGATCGCGGCTTCTCCTGCCCCTGTCCGGTATCCCCTTTTGTGGAGTCCCGGACCCGTTGTGTCCAGATATATGGCGGCGGTGTCTTTCAGGAGCGAAACCTCTATGCCGAAATGCGGGCCTGTCTCCGGAAATGATTCTGTCCGGTACCTCCTCTTCATCGCCTCGATCACCGCCTTTTTTGCAACCCCCTGGCAACCCGGCACACTTGAAAGCTTCGATCCGGAGGACCTGCCTGTCACATGCATGATGCCTGAACAGGGTATGATCTCCTCCCAGGGTATTTTAAACACACCCTGGTAGAGTTCTTCGAAATCGGAGGCATGAAAACGGGCAAGTTCGATGAGCACCCGGTCTGCCGCCCTGAGCCAGATATTGGACCTGGCGATGTCCATTCCGTCACCCTCATAGGACACACGTCCGTTCTCTGCGTGAATATCGTTGAACCCGAGGCCCTTGAGCTCACGCGCAACAACGGATTCGAGCCCGAACGCCGCCGTGGCGACAAGCTTGTATTTTTTTGTCCCATTAACTGTACCCAATGTTTAGCGCTCCCAGAGCCTGCTTTTTTCTTTTTCTCATTCAAGCGGTTTAAACGGCTCAAACCACTGAAACTGTTCTTCGATGCTTTTCTTCTCGTTCCCGGGCTCTGTTCCTTTGTTTCTTTTATCACGTTGAAGCGGTTTAAACGGCCCAAACCCCTGAAACTGTTCTTAATACTTTATCTTTCTCAGAAACAGTCCCTGCGGAGGAGCGGTCGGACCTGCGTTGTCACGGTCCTTCGCATTGATGATCCCTTCGAATTCTTCAAAAGTGATCTTTCCTGACCCTAAAAGTACCAGTGTACCGACAATATTTCTCACCATGTACCGCAAAAATCCCGTTGCCTCTATTATGACATAGACAAAGGCCCCCCTTCTTTTAACCCCGGCCCTGAGCACTGCGCGCTCGCAGCTTTTGTAAGGTTCGTTCTTTTTCTTGAAGGAGGAAAAATCATGTTTTCCGGTAAGTGTCCTGATCGCCCTGTTCATCGGAGCAATCTCCAGAGCGTACGGTATATGCCAGGAATAGCGGGCGGAGAACGGGGAATGACATGGGGCGTTGTGGATGCTGTATATATAGGTCTTGCTCCGGGCCGAATAGCGCGCATGGAACCCGCTGTTTTGTTCCGACGCGTCTTTTATCCTGATATCGTGAGGCAAAAGGCTGTTCAGACCGCGCTGTATGTTTGTCAGCGGGATCTGCTTTCCAGTTGTAAAGTTCACGACCTGACCGAAGGCATGGACGCCGGCATCTGTCCTGCCGGCGCTGTACATCTTCACGGGATGGTCAAGTATCCTTTCGATCGCCAGGCGAAGGGTCTCTTCAACGGTAATGCCGTTCGGCTGGCACTGCCATCCGTGATAGTTCGTTCCGTCGTATTCCACGACGAGGGATATGTTCCTGTTATTAATTTTCTGTTTTCCGTTTCTTGATCTTGTCAATTTCCTGCTGTTTTTCAGGTTTATCGGGTTTCGGGGGTTTTGTTTCGGCTTTTTTCTGTTCCGTTTTAGGTGCATCCGTCCTGGAGGGCGCCTCGGTTTTCGCGGCCGCATCCGTCTTTCCCGGCACGCCCGTTGTCACCCTGGGCTTGTCTTTTTCTTCAATCTTTTTGTAGAGTTCTTCGATCTCTTTCTTCAAGGAAATGTTCTCGGCCTTAAGAAAGTTGTTCTCTTCCTTGAGCACCTTGACCTCTTCCTGAAGGCTTTTGACCTCCTTGCTGCAGGATGGGCAAAGGAATGAGAGGGAAACCATAACCGCAAATATCAGCAGATATCTCATTGCCTTATTTTTCCACGATGTTCCAATGATTGTCAACTGGTTCTTGTTTATGTTAGATTAAAAGAAAAATTTTGGACCAATTCGGAGGATTTGAATGCAGTCATCTGTAATTACCGTTCCCATTGAAGAGGAGATGAAAAGATCTTACCTCGATTACGCCATGAGCACCATAATAGGCAGGGCTCTGCCTGACATCAGGGACGGATTGAAACCCGTTCATCGCAGGATCCTTTACGCGATGTATGAACTGAACAACATGCACGACAAACCCTACAAGAAATCCGCCAGGGTTGTCGGCGACGTTATCGGTAAATTTCATCCCCACGGTGACCAGGCTGTTTATGACGCCATCACCAGAATGGTTCAGGATTTCTCCCTGAGGTATCCTCTCATCGACGGCCAAGGTAATTTCGGTTCCGTGGACGGCGACTCACCCGCTGCAATGCGTTACACCGAGATACGTCTTTCCCGCATAGCGGAAGAGATCCTCAAGGACATAGAGAAGGACACGGTTCTTTTCAGGCCCAACTACGACGATTCACTGGAGGAGCCTCTTGTC
>ENA-UOWG01001446-UOWG01001446.1-activated-sludge-metagenome-genome-assembly--contig:-NODE-1446-length-23558-cov-5.706208_pt1 | contig 23558 bp, 25 predicted proteins | sample MGYA00238147_ERZ761563 | MGnify/ENA primary metagenome ERZ761563 (study PRJEB28884, sample SAMN05720216) | anaerobic digester metagenome | isolation source: active sludge of municipal... | reverse complement strand
CGTGTCCGATTATTCGGCTTATTTTTACATGGGCTCGCTTGTGGAATTCGGCGAGACCAAAGGTATTTTTACAAATCCAGAAAAGAAAGAGACCGAAGACTATATCACCGGACGGTTCGGATAAGGAGGCATCATGGAACGTCATTTTCACGAAGAGTTCAAAGCATTAAGGGAAAAACTTTTTCAAATGGGGCTGCTGGTGGAAGGCGCCATCGAGAAGGCGGTCGAGGCCCTGCTCAAGCGTTCTCCGGAGTTGACCGAGCAGGTCTTCGAGGACGAAAAGCTCATCAACCAGCTTGAGATCGAGATCGATGAAAAGGGGCACTCGCTTTTCGCGCTTTCCCAGCCTGTCGCAAGCGACCTACGTCTGCTCACCATGATCCTCAAGATCAATACCGACCTGGAACGGATGGGGGACCACGCCGTCAATATCGCCCAAAAAAGCCAGGTTCTGATCGGCGGAACTTTTTTAAAGCCGAGCTTTTCGCTTGAAGCTATGACCAACGATGTCCAGAAGATGGTCCGCAACGCGCTCGATTCGTTCATGAACGAAAACGTAGATCTTGCCCGTAAAGTGCTCTCAAGCGATGATGTTGTCGACCGCTACAATGACACGCTTTACACGGATATGACCGAGTTGATGCAAAAAGACCCCTCCAAGGTCCAGCAGGCCTTGAGTCTTGTCATGATCGGGCATAACCTCGAGCGCATTGCGGACCTTGCTAACAACATCGCCGAAGACACGATCTATCTGAAGCAGGGCAAAGAAGTCCGCCATCACTTCGAGACAACTTAGCCCGTTATCTTTTTCAACCTCATCCCAGCAGAGAATCCCACCCGGGATTCTTCGGAATTTTTCCCTTTACGAGCGGGACATGAGCCAGTATCCTGTTCCCCGAAATCGTTGCTTTTTTCACCCTTCCTCGGGAGCTTTTTTAAAGCCCGTAAAGTTTTCGTAAAGTCTTTGAACTGATAAAGGAGAACATTATGCCCTTCAAATTCCTGCTTCCCAAAGAAACCAGCTTTTTTGACCTTTTTGACAAGCTCGCGGATTATGCCGTCGAGGCAGCCACTCATTTCGTCAAAATGGTCGCCGATTACAAAGTATCCGATGCTGAGGTGGAGGTCATGAAAGAGATCGAACACCGCGGCGACGAGGTCTCCCATCAGATCATGGACCAATTGAATAAGACCTTCATCACGCCTTTTGACCGGGAAGATATTCACGATCTGGCCAAGGAGCTGGATGACATCATCGACATGATCTATACGATCACGAAGAGGCTCCGGGTTTATAAGATCCTTAGCATGGAAAGGAACCTTACGGAATTTGCCCGCGTGATCGAAATGTCCGTCAAAGGGGTCGCGCAGGCGATCAAAGGGCTTCGGAACATGAAACAAAGCAAAGATATCCTCAAGGCTTGCATCGAGGTTAATAATCTCGAGAATCTTGGGGATAAAATGCGCGATGACATGCTGGGCGAACTTTTTGAAAAATACACCAAGGACCCGATGGCGGTGGTAAAATGGAAAGAGATCTACCAGGACGCCGAAACGGTCCTGGATGTCTGTGAGGACGCCGTGCACGTGGTCGAATCGATCTTGGTCAAACACGCTTGATACGATAAACCCCATGACCACCTGGATCCTTTTTCTTATCTTGCTCGCCCTGGTATTCGATTTCTTGAACGGTTTTCATGACGCCGCGAATTCCATCGCCACCGTCGTCTCGACCCGGGTCCTTTCTCCGCAAAAAGCCGTGATCTGGGCCGCTTTTTTCAACTTTATCGCCTTTTTATTCTTCGGGCTCCATGTGGCCAATACGATCGGAAAAGGGATCGTCGATATCACGATCGTCGACAGTCAGATTATTTTTGGCGCCCTGATGGGGGCTTGCGCCTGGAATATCATTACCTGGTATTTTGGTCTTCCCACAAGCTCCTCCCACGCCTTGATCGGCGGCTTGGTGGGCTCAGCTCTCGTCAAAGCGGGCACCGGTTCTCTTGTCTGGGGCGGGATCATCAAGACAGTTTCCTTTATTGTTATTTCCCCCTTAGTCGGCCTTTTTCTCGGAGTGGTCTATGGCGTGATCGTGCATTGGATCGCGAGAAAGAAATCTCCGGGCGAAGTGGACCACTGGTTCCGGAAAGGCCAGCTGGTTTCCGCCGCGCTTTACAGTCTGGGCCATGGCGGGAACGACGCGCAAAAGACGATGGGCATCATCGCAAGCCTTCTTTTCAGCGCTGGCCTGTTAGGAAAAGAATTCCATATTCCTTTTTGGATCGTGATCAGTTGCCATGCCGCGATCGCGTTTGGCACGATGTCGGGCGGCTGGCGGATCGTCAAGACCATGGGTCAAAAAGTCGCCAAGCTTCGGCCGGTGGACGGTTTTTGCGCGGAATCCGGAGCCGCCACCAGCTTGTTTGTAGCGTCGGCGTTCGGGATCCCCGTCAGCACAACACATACCATCACGGGAGCTATTATGGGCGTCGGCTCGCTTAAACGTGTTACTGCGGTGCGTTGGGGCGTAGCGGGGAATATCGTTTGGGCGTGGATCCTTACCATTCCTTGTTCCGCGGCGATCTCGGCGATCTCCTACGCCGCGACAAAGATTTTCTTCTAGAATCGACCTTTTCTTCGCATTTTATCCCGGGAAAAAGACGGTAAAACGGGACCCTTTTCCGAGAGTACTGGAACAAACAGCGTGGCCTCCATGGGCTTCCATGATATGTTTGACGATCGCGAGGCCCAATCCCGTTCCTCCCAGCTCCTTCGAACGCGCTTTATCCACCCGGAAGAACCTTTCAAAAATACGTTCGATGGACCCCTGAGGGATCCCGATCCCGGTATCTTCTACCGTGATAGCCAAACCTTCGGCTCGCTGATCCGCCGAAAGGACGATCTTTCCCTCCTCCTTATTGAATTTGATGGCATTATCAATCAAATTCACAAGAACCTGCTGGACTTTGTCTCTGTCCCCGGAGACAACGAAAGACTTGCCCAGGATACGGTTTTCGACGGCGATCCTTTTCTCCTGGATCCTCGGTTTGAAGCGTTCCAGGACCGTTGACAGTTCAAGGGCCAGATCGATCTTTTCTTTTCGAAGCAGCGTGGCCCTCTGCTCGATCTCCCCAAGCGTCAAAATATCCTCTACGAGCCGCCCCAGGCGCTTTGTTTCCTCCTCCATGATACGCAGGAAATGTTCGCTTGTAGCCGGTTCTTTCAGGGCTCCGCCCAACAGCGTTTCAATGAATCCCCGGATGGAGGTTAAAGGTGTTCTTAGCTCGTGGGAAACATTTGCGACAAACTCTTTTCGGATGTTCTCGAGGCGCCGGATCTCAGTCATGTCATGGAATACCAGGATGCAGCCGATCTCGCGGATCTGGGGGGGCAGCATCAAAACGTTAACGCGGAATGTTTTTTTGATATTCCCGGGGATCTGGATCTCTTCAGAAAGGTTTTTACGGGCTTCAAATGCCCGGTCCACGATCCTTTCAAGCTGAGGGTGGCGGGTAACCTCGATCAATCCTTTTCCGCCCACGGTTTTTGTTTCGAAACCAAAAAATCTTTCGGCGGTGGGATTTGCCATCACAAATTGTTTCCGCGGTCCGATCGCGATGACACCTTCGTTCATATGGGTCAGGATCGTTGCGACCTTGCCTTTTTCGTTTTCAAGATCGTCGATGCGGGTCTTGAGCGAAGAAGCCATCTTGTTCATGGTATCGGCGAGCATTTTAAGCTCGTCACGGCCGTCGATCAGGATCTTTTCAGACCAGTCTTCCTGCGCGTAACGTTCCGCGACCGAAGTGATACGGCGTATCCGCGCGGTAAGGCGACCGGCAAAAAGAATGCCCGCCGCAAGGACCATCAAGATGCCTAAAAGCGCCGTGACCATAACGGGCTTCCTTGCGGAGGCAAGGATGCGGTCCACGCGCGCGATCGGCATGGCCGCGCGGACAACACCCAAGATTTTTTCGCCCTGAAAGATCGGGACCGCCACGTAAAGCATCCTGGTTTTTACTGTGGTGCTGTAACGGATGCTCATCCCGGTTTGTTCCTTAAGCGCCGCCGCGATCTCGGGACGCATGGCGTGATTATCCATATTGGCCAAGGTTTCATGGGTTTCGCTCGAATCCGCCAGGGGAGTGCCCTCAGCATTCACAACGGTAATGCGCAAACCGGTCCCTTCGGCCAGTTTTTTGATCTCATTTTGAAGGTCCAATGTCCTTTCAAGAAGAGGGGAGGCGACTTCGCGGATCAGGATGGATTGACGCGTCAGGGAATCTTGGAGCTGTTCCAGCTCGCGTTTCTCAAGGACCCGGGAAAGGGACCAATCCGTGAGGAGGAGCACCGCGATAAAAACAAATCCGTAGAAGAAAAGAAGGCGTTTCGCGAACCCGAGTTTTGGAAAAGGCATATCACTCCTCATCAAAGCGATAGCCGACGCTTTTAACGGTGACGATCCGCTCCGATTCTTTCCCGATCTTTTTCCGGAGCCCTCCGACGTGCATATCCACGGTCCGGGTTTCAATATGGACCGAATGATCATAACCCCAGACCCGCTCCAAGAGGAATTCGCGCGAGAGGACGCGGCCGCTCGCCTCCATCAGCGTCTTAAGGAGTTCAAATTCTTTGGCCGTCAATTCAACGGGTTTTCCTTTAAGACGAAGTTCGTGTTTCGCGGCATCAAGCTCAAGCGTTCCCGCTTTTAGGACCTTAGCGGAGGACTTGTCCTTGACGCGACGCAAGACCGCTTTGATGCGGGCAATGAGTTCCCGGGGGCTGAAAGGTTTGGTCATATAGTCGTCAGCCCCGAGCTCGAGCCCCACGACTTTGTCGGCTTCTGTTCCTTTGGCCGTGAGCATAATGAGGGGGATGCCTCGGCTTTTATCGTTCTGTTTCAGGATCCTGCAGATATCAAGGCCGCCGATCTCGGGCAGCATGAGGTCAAGGATCACAAGCGAGGGTTTTTCCTTAAGGGCCATGTCGAGTCCCGCGTTGCCTTTGAGGGCTGTGAGGACGCGAAAGCCTTCCTTTTCGAGGTTGTATTTTACAAGCTCGAGGATATTTTTTTCATCTTCAATAACGAGGATGGTCTCATTTGGCATACAGGGAAAATCTCCAAAGGATTCTATCATAGAGGGTTTTTGTAAAAAAGATATTAAGGGAAATAGCGCTTAGGTAACTTTTCCCCAGGTCGATGGTATTTTGAGGGGGAATTTATGAAGTTTTTCAAAATAACCCGTTTTTTTATAGCCGCTCTTTTGCTGATCCAGGGGATTGGCATGCCGTCTGCTTTGGCCGCGCGCACGCGGGACGAAGGTTTCGGCGTCTGGAACACTTATGACGTCGAAAAGAAACTGAACAAACAATGGAGAATATGGGCCGGCGAAGAGCTGCGTTTCCGGGAACATAACGGGATCTACTATACCGAAACCCATATAGGGACAAACTATCAGCCGTTCAAGTATCTAGCCTTGGGCGCCCTGTATCTCGAAAACCGCGCATCCCGGACTAAAAAGAACGATGAGATCTGGTATTGGGAATCCGAGCCGCGCATTTATATGACGCCGCAGCTTCCGATTCACGGGTTCCTTTTGGAAAACCGGAACATGCTGTCATTCCGCTGGCGGCAGGAATCAAAATTTGCGATGGTGTACCGCAACATGGTCACGCTCACGTCCCCTTGGAAATGGACGTTGTTCGAGTTTCAGCCCTATGTTGCCAATGAGATCTTTCTGGAGACGAATAGAAATGGTATGACCGAGGACCGGCTCTATTCGGGATTTAAAGCCCACTGGTGGGGCCCATTTTACGGATCGATCTTCTACTTACGCCAATCCAAAAAAGACGCGGCCGGGAAATGGACCGCGCTCAATGTCCTGGGAACCAGCCTTAAGATTTCCTTCTAAGATTCAGCCCATCCCACCTTTTTCTCTCTTTCCGGTCAAGGTTTTATGCTAGAATACGGCCTTAATTTTGAGACTTCCCTACAAAAGATCTTATATTCCAATGTCAAAATCCGAAATCATTGAAACAGACATTCTGATCGTCGGGGGCGGGGTCGCAGGATTGGCCGCAGGCATCCATCTTGCCGATCTTAACGCCGCTGCGGGCGAAAAAGCGGGGATCCTGGTTCTCGAAAAAGGAAGCGCGATCGGCAGCCACACGCTTTCCGGCGCCGTGATCGACCCTTCCACGCTGAGGGCCCTTTTACCTGATATTCCGGAAAAAGACTTTCCCTTCGAATCTCCCGTCAAAAAAGAGGGCGTCTATTTCCTGACACCAAAATTCGCGTTTAAAGCCCCTTTGACGCCGCCTTTCATGGGCAATCACGGGAATTTTGTAGCTTCTCTCGGGAAGCTTACGCGCTGGCTGGCGGAGATCGCCGAAAAAAAAGGCATTCAGATCTACCCCGGGTTCAGTGTTTCGGAGATGCTTTATGAGAATGGGCGCGTTGTTGGCGCCAAGACGATCGATACCGGCGTCGATAAACACGGGAAACCGATGGACAATTTCCAGCCGGGTAACGAGATCCGCGCCAAGATCACGATCCTTGCCGAAGGCCCCCGGGGGAGTCTTACCAAGCAGCTTGTCAGAAAATTCGAGCTGGATCGAAGCAGTAATCCGCAGGTTTATTCCACCGGGGTTAAGGAGCTTTGGGACCTGCCGGAAGGGACTTTCGAGGCCGGGCGCATCATGCACACGCTTGGATTTCCGTTTTCATTCAATCACTTTGGCGGCGGGTTCGTCTACGGCCTGAATGGCCGCCAGGTCGCTGTCGGGATCGCTGCGGGCCTCGATTATAAAGATCCAACCTTTGATTCTCACGCCGCTCTTCAGCTTTATAAAAAACATCCGCTGATCGCAAAGATCCTTCAAAAGGGGAAGATCCTCCGCTATGGCGCAAAGACGATCCCCGAGGGTGGTCTTTACTCGCTTCCCAAGCTTTGCCATGACGGAGTCATGATCGCCGGGGACTCCGCAGGGTTCTTAAGCATGCCGAGCCTTAAAGGCGTTCACCTTGCGATCGAATCCGGCATGCTCGCCGCCAAATCCGCGTTCGAGGCGCTCAAGAAAAAAGATTTCTCTAAAGAACAGCTCGGACTTTACGATGCGCTTTTCAAAAAAAGCGCGGGCTACCGGACCCTTGCCAGGACCCGTAATTTCCGCGCGGGATTCGGCTACGGCATGATCCTGGGCGCGTTCCATTTCGCGACCCAGATCCTGACCGGCGGCCGGGGGATCACGCCCTCGGGCAAGATGAAAACCCATGAGGATGCGGCTTGTTATAAAAAGCTCGCGGGCATCAAAAACCCTTTTTGTAAAAAATTCGCCAAGGAGCTGGCCTTTGATAAACAACTGACCTTTGATAAAGTGACCGATGTTTATTTCTCCGGCTCCAAGCACGACGAAGAGCAGCCGTGCCATTTGCGGGTGCTGGATTTTGATCTTTGCCGGGATATCTGCATCCCGAAATACGGCGGGCCATGCCAGAGTTTTTGTCCCGCGGAAGTTTATGAGATCGTGACGGATCCGAAGACCGGGAAAAAAGACCTTCATCTCCATCCGGCTAACTGCGTGCATTGCAAAACCTGCGACATCAAAGATCCTTTCGGTAATATCGAATGGGCTGTCCCTTACGGGGGCGACGGGCCCGAATACGAGAATCTCTGATATGGGACTTAAAGTTATTACCATCATGAAACAGGTGCCGCTCCCGACCGAAATGCGGATGGGCGCGGACGGGCTCATGGACCGTACCAAAGCAAAGTCCATGATCAATGCGGATTGCACGTTCGGCCTGGAACAGGGCCTCCAGATCAAAAAACATGTGCCGGATGCCGAGTTGATCGTGGTCTCGATGGGGCCTCCGAGTTTCGAGCAATCGCTTAAAAAAGCATTGGCGATGGGCTATGACCGCGCGATCCTTCTCTCCGACCGCAAGCTCGGCGGATCTGACACATTTGCCACGGGTTATGCGATCGCTTCGCTTCTTAAGAAACTCGGTTTTGATCGACATGCCAAGGAGCCCTTTATTATTTTTTCCGGCCGTCAGACCACGGACGGAGACACGGCACATGTACCCTCCCAAGCGGCGGAAAATCTCGGTATTCCGCAGGCGACGTTCGTGGAGAAGGTGGAATACCGGGGCGATCATTTAAAGGTCCGCCGCATTATCGAAGGCGGTTTCCAGGTCCTGAAAGTGCCGATCCCTTGCCTTATTTCGATCGCCCCGACAGCGACGCCTGCGCGGCGTCCGTCTCTTAAGGGCGCGATCCGGGCGAAGAACACCAAGACAGAAGTTTGGACGCTTGACCAGACCGGCGCCGATGCGGGGGTAGTGGGCCTTACGGGTTCGCCGACGCTTGTCGCGAAGGTGGTGGATATCCAGAAAGACAGGCCGCCTGTAAACATGATCTCGGGGCATGAACCCAAAGATCTCGCGGCGACGCTTGTTTCCGAGATCGAAAAGATCAAGGACCGGATCAGCGGATGCCACGGCGCGCACAAAGAAACCGCGGATCAGAAAAATCCGGCCGGGGAGAAAGCCAAAACCGAAACAGATTTTCCCAGAGTGGATTTCCGCAAAGATGCGCGCGGCATTTTGGTTTGGATCGAAATGCACGGCCAGGCGCCCGCGCGGTCTTCCCTTGAGATTTTAAACCCCGCCCGGAAATTAGCGGACAAGCTTCAAACCCAAGTGACCGCGATCGTGACCGGTCATAATGTCAAGTCTGTGGCGCCCGAGATCATCGCTTACGGGGCTGAGGAAGTCGTGATCGTCGATGACCCGCGGCTTAAAGAATACAGGATCCTGCCGGTCGCGGCCGTTCTGACGCAATGGATGGAACAAAAACGGCCCGAGATCGCGCTTTTTGGGGCCACCACGTCAGGCCGCGAGCTTGCCCCAAGGATCGCGAGCCGCGTGCGCGCCGGCGTGACCGCCGACTGCACCAGTCTTGAAGTGGGCGAATATGTCCACCGCATGAAAAAATCGGTTTTTTATCCTGTCCTGGAATCGATCCGTCCGACTTACGGGGAAAGCAAGCTTGCGACGATCGTCGGATTCTGGTGCCCGCAAATGGCGACGGCGCGCGCCGGAACTTTCAAGATCCTCCCGAAGGACGCATCCCGCAAAGGAACGGTCCGCGAATTTACGCCGACTTTCAGAGAAAGCGATTTCGCCGTCGAAGTGCTTGAAACCAAGCGTGAAGCGGGCGGAGGGGACAATCTTTTTATCGCGGACATCATTATTGCCGGCGGCCGGCCGGCAGGGGAACATGACAATTTTGAATTGATCAAAGAGCTAGCCCAAGCGCTCCAGGAGCGGGGGATCAACGCCGATTGGGGCGCAAGCCGCCATGCGGTCGATAACGGTTACGCGCCTTATGCGCGCCAGGTCGGACAGACGGGGAAAACCGTCCGGCCCAAGATCTATATCGCTGTAGCCATTTCCGGCGCGATCCAGCATCTTGCGGGCATGAAGGAATCGGGAACGATCATCGCGATCAATCAGGACCCGCAGGCCGCGATCTTCCGTCACGCTGATTTCGGGATCGTCCGCGACTACCGGGAAGTCCTTCCCGAACTCGTCGAAAAAGTGAAGCAGGGTTTCACGTTCGGTCTTCAATCCAGTAAATAAAACTCAGCCCGGACCGGGAAGTCCCTGGGGGAGTATGCCTAAAAAGCATTTTGCGCTGGTTGTTTTGATCGTGCTTCTTTTTGCCGATGTCGCCTCAGCGGAACACAGAAGGTTCCATCTCCTTAAGGCGTTGAATAACGGTCAGGATACCACCCGGCCGCTTGCCCGTTTTGATTTTCGCTATCAATATAAACTTCTAAGAAAAAAACTTTCCAAAAACACCTTTATATTCAGAACGGACCGGCCTATTCCCCTCAATGAGGCATGGGAGATCAACACGCGCCTCGATATCCCGTGCGTTCTGACGAATAAAAATACCCAATGGACACCGGCCAAAGAGTATCGATTCGGCCTCGGGGATGTCTTGGCCGAAGCTTTGCTGACGGAAAAAATCGGTCATGAATGGGGCGCGGCCGCGGGGTCCCGGTTCATTTTTCCGACCGCGACGGGCGAAACCTTAGGGTCGGGGAAATACCAATTACTTCCCACGGTAGCCGTCGGGCGAAAGCTCCCGGGCATAAGCGACGGGAGCTTCTTTACTTTGACCACGCGTTACGCGTTCGATTACGCAGGCTCTCACAAAAGACGAAGCATCAGCACGCTCGAGTTCGGCCCCTCATTCAACTGGATGATGCCGCGGCATTGGTTCGTGACCACCTACCCCTCCACCGACATCCAGATCAATCTTCGCGATCATGGGAACTTTTTCTTGCCCTTTAATGCCATGATCGGGAAAACGATACCCAACAAAGCCGTTTTTTCCGTCGAGTTCGGTTTTCCCATGTACTATAGCGGCGACTCCTCGGATTTTTATACTTTTTATGATTTTAAGGTGGAAGCCCGGATCGGGATCTTTTATTAAAAAAACGTTCGGGGCGCCGGTTATGACCCTTGACGCTGGCGTCACTTAGAACTAAAATCTCATCGAAATTAGCCGATAGGTAAAGCTGTCATAAAAATAACCAAAAGGGAGGGGTCATGTTTAAAAAGATCCTGAGTATGACGTTGGCGGTTGCCATGATCATGGCGGTCAGCGGCGTGGCATATGCTTCGGAAGATAGTAACGCGGGCAAAAGCCTGACTCGCGGCGCGGCATCGTTGGTGCTGCCGGGTTGGGGGCAATATCTGAACGACGAATTGGATACCAAGAGCGGTAAGATCAAGACCGGCACGATGATCGTGCTTGAGATCGGCGGCATTGTGACGACGATCCTTCTCGGGACCCTCGTTGGGTACCCGGTGATCTGGGTCGGTATCGGTATCCTGATGTTCAACCACATCTGGAGCGCCGTGGATGCTTTTGCGAAGGTCCCGATCGGGCCGGAAGTGGGGATGAAGGGCGAGACGCTCGAGCGTTAAACCTTTGAAACGGTTCCTTTTTTTCCAGAAAAGCAGGCCGCTTGTGTTTTGCGGCCTGCTTTTTTTATGCTTTCTTTTCTCCGGTTTCTCCCTCTCTTCTTCTAAAACCGAAGGGCGTTCGTTCCCGCTTCCCGGGAATTTCGAAGAGGTTTGGAACGCCACAACGGCGATCTTGGAAGAAGAAAAGATCCCGCTTGCAGTCACTGATAAGACGAATGGTTATATCCAGACGGCGACCTTTCCTTTGTATAAAAAAGAATACAAGGAATGGGCGAAAGCGCCGACCCTGTCTTCCAGCGGATTTTGCGTGCTTGAGATCGGGGTAGTGGAAAAAGACCCCACCATGACGGTCGTCGGGATCAGGGCTTATTTCAAAAGAAAGACGGGCCTTTCTTCCAGAGGTTTCCGGAAGCGGGACGGTTCCCGTGGGGTTTTTGAAGGGTCCTTGGCGAAGAATATCCACGAACGGCTTGTGGAAACAAAATTTCCAGGGATGAAAAGCGTGATCCTCGGGTGCGACCTCCATTATGACGATAAAACGGCCCATTATTTCATCATCGGGGCCGATCCGTCCTCGCTGGCCTATGAGCAGGGCCTTCGGAACGGGGACGTCCTCATGAAGATCGACGGTCAGGATGTGACGCCGGGGAATCTTTTCGGTTTTTTCCTGAACATTCCGGGGGAAGCGCTCCGGAAATTCATGATCCGCCGTGAAGACGGAGAACTTGAGCTTCCCGTCGTGATCTTTTCACTGAATCCCGATGCTCCGCGTCTCGGATTTCGCGTCGACCGGGATCCGGAAACCCTGAATTTCAAGGTTGCCAAGGTACGGGCCGGCTCGCCCGCAGAGCAGGGCGGTTTGTTGCCGGGAGATATTCTTCTTGAGCAGAATCGTGAGAAGCTCGATAGCTGGAAGCGGTATTACCGGATCATCCTGAAGCAAAAAGAAGGGGAGCCTCAGACGTTCCAGATCCGCCGCCGCGGCAAGATCCTTGAAAAAACGATCACTCCAGAAACAAAACCGGCCCTTTCTTGAAAAATCCTTTTCTCGCTTTTTTATATTCATTGTTAGCGCCCGGCCTGGGCCAGCTCTATCTCGGGGAGCGCGCCAAAGGGTGGACGCTTCTTTGTATGGCAGCGGGTGTTTGGATAAGCCTTGCGATCAGCCATACGCCTTTGTCATGGCTTCTCATGGGATTGATCTATCTGGCCGTCATGATCCCCGCCGCTTCGGACGCTTTTCAGACGGCTTCAGGCAAACCCAGGACGTTTGCGGGCAATTCTGTTTTTTATGTGATCGCCATGCTTTTGTTGGTTGGCCCGTTCGCGGTCCCTCTTTTGTGGCAGAGCGCAAGATTTTCGAGGACTGCTAAGATCCTTTGGACGATCCTTGTGATCTTGATCGCTTTTCTCGCGATCGCTGTCTTAATGCTCACAGCTTCTTCGCTCGATCAACTTATCAAGCAATCTCAATAGAATCGGAAAGTGAGGACAGGGTGTTTTTGAAAAAAATAGCGTCGATTCTTTTTATGTTTTGTATTTTGGGCGGCGCCGAATGTTGCGCCGGGACTTCGGAAACGGATGCGTCGGCTGCGAAATGGTCGGACGGATGGTATCAGGGCGCCGAAGGTTATAACCAGGCAGTGGACGAATATCAAAGGACCAACCGGCCCATGGTCGTTTATATCAATGTGGGATGGTGCCCCTATTGCCGGCGGTTCGAACAAGACGTCCTCTCTTCTCCGCTTGTGATGGATTTTTTAAAAGATAAGATCAAGGTAAGCGTGGATCCCGATCACGGTTCCCGGGAAAAGGGGATCGCGATGAAATACAGGATCCGGGGCTTTCCTTCCTTTTTTCTTCACCCGCCCCAGCCGGCGCGCGCGGTGCAGCTTTATACCGGCGTGACCCCTGAAGAATTCATCGAACTTTTCGAGCCCGCCACGCAGTGATTCCAACCGCCCTTACGATCGCCGGTTCTGACCCTTCAGGCGGCGCGGGTATTCAGGCCGATCTCAAGACGTTCCATCGCTACAAGGTTTATGGTATGTCCGTGATCACGCTTCTTACCGTTCAGAATACGCGCGGTGTCCGGGCGGTTTATGTCATGAAACCCGCTCAGGTGTTACGCCAGCTTGAAGCCGTGCTTTCGGATATTCCGCCCCGGGCGGCTAAGACGGGCGCTTTGGGGGATGAGGGGATCATCCGGGCGATCGCTGCCCAAGCGAGGCATTTCCGGTTTCCTTTGGTGGTGGATCCGGTCATGATCAGTAAACACGGCGCTCCGCTTCTTAACAAAAATGCGGTTCAGGCGCTCATTAAAAATTTATTTCCGTACGCCGCGCTCGTTACGCCCAATCTTTTGGAGGCCGAAGCGCTGACGGGGATCAAGGTTCTGGACCTTGAAGATATGGAGAAGGCCGCGCGAATGATCGCGGGTTTCGGTCCTCGGGCGGTGCTTGTCAAAGGGGGGCACTTGAAGGGAAAAGCGACAGATCTCTTGTATCGGGGCGGCCGCGTTCGTTTTTTTAGCGCTTCTCGTGTCGCAACCCGCCATACGCATGGCACAGGTTGCACCTATTCGGCCGCGATCACGGCCGGTCTTGCCCGGGGTGAAACACTTTTTTCGGCGATCACTTCGGCGAAAAAGTTCATTACATGCGCGATCCGTAAAAATCCCGGTATCGGGCGCGGGATGGGCCCCGTTAACCATTTCAACTAGCGCAGTTAAAATGGTTAAAAGATTGTTTTTTAAAAATATTCCTGTTCAGATATAATCTTTTCTCGAATTCGTGAAAAGGAGCCGGAACATGATCTGCTGTCTTGATCTCGAGGGTGTGTTGATCCCGGAAATATGGATCAATGTGGCAAAAAAAACAGGCATCAAAGCGCTTGAGATCACCACGCGCGATGAACCGGATTACGATAAGCTGATGCGTTACCGGCTGGGGATCCTTAAAAAACAGGGGATCCGTCTGCGGGATATTCAAAATGTGATCCAAAGCATGCGCCCGCTTCCCGGTGCCAAAGAATTTCTGGCCAAACTTCGGACCCGTTATCAGGTGATCATTCTTTCCGACACCTATTACGAATTCGCCGGACCCATGATGAAGAAACTGGGCTATCCGGCTCTTTTCTGCAATTGGCTTTCAGCGGATAAGAAGGGGTTTATCAGCCAGTATCATTTGCGGCAGAAGAACGGCAAAAAAGAGGCCGTGAAAGGATTGAAGCGGCTGGGATTTAAAGTTGTTGCGGCAGGAGACTCTTACAACGACATTGCAATGCTGCGCGCGGCGGACCGGGGGATCCTTTTCCGCCCTCCCGCCAAGATCATCCGTCAGTTTCCCCGGTTTCCCGTGACGAAGACCTACCGGGAACTTCTTTCCGCGTTCCTGAAAACCGCCTGAAATTAACCGAGATTTTTCCGGATCTTTTCTGCGATCTCCGCAAGTTCTTCCTGAGGCATGCTTTTGGCAAGGGCGAAATTGAGCTCCGTGAGACTCTCTATGATCGGGATAAGATGGACGTGCGCATGGGGGACTTCGAGCCCGGCGACCATCACGCCCACTTTTTTACAGGGGACAGCTTTGCGGACGCCCTTCGCAACCCTTTTGGCGAAGACGATCAGCCCTTTCAGGAGCTCGTCCTCGATATCAAAAATATAATCGATCTCCTGCTTTGGGATGACCAGCGTATGGCCGGGATTCACGGGGCGGATATCCAGGAAGGCGAGGTACTTGTCGTTTTCAAGGATCTTGTGGGCCGGGATCTCTCCCGCGAGGATCTTGGTAAAAATCGTAGGCATGGCGCGTGTCTCCTTTGCCTCGTATTCTAAAACGGCTTCAGAAAGCGCGGTATAGTTTTTTTAAGGAAATACGATACAATATCCCGTAGTGCACTCTTTAGAACAGGGGGTTTAAGATGGCGGAAGAGAATAAGAACACGGTATTAGGCGTTACGGAAAATCTCGAGGCCCTTTTTTGCTATGTACTCGGCTGGATCACGGGCCTCGTTTTTCTGCTACTGGAACAAAAGAACGCGTTCGTTCGTTTTCACGCGCTGCAGTCGCTTGTGACCTTCCTCGGCCTTTTCATCCTGTCCTTCGTGGCCGGCCTTATCCCGGTCCTGGGGATCTTGGTGAACCTTGTGCTTTTCCCGTTAGGCGTCGTGCTTTGGATCATCCTGATGGTGAAATCCTACAAAGGGGAACGTTATAAGCTGCCGGTAGTCGGCGATTTCGTCGAACAGCAGCTCGGGAAAAAATAATAATGGGGACTCGTTCCTCGCACCTCGGGACTCGTAAAGAACAAGAAACCAATACGAGTCCCTAGTCCCGAGGAACGAATCCCTTTTTATGGCTTCTTTCCGATGTCGGCGATGTAGCGCCTGTTGCCGTCAACCCGGCTTTGTTTATCTCACCCCCCAAGATGCTGAGCGCCTCGCTGCCGCTTTTGGCATGGATGTCTATAAATTCACGGAAACCTATTGCCTCTTGCTCGATCGCCGCCACTTAGCCCTTAAAAAACAGACGGATGAAAGCTGTCTTTTTTTAGGGAAAGAGGGTTGTTCGGTGTATGAGTCTAGGCCCGCGCAATGCCGGGATTTCCCGCTTCAATGGAAAACCGAACGAAGTTTTGGTTATTGTGAGGGGCTGAAGGGCCGCTGACCCCGCCTTTTTAAAGCGGCTAGAGGTTTCCGTTCAAGCGACGGTGTTCGCCGCCAAGGCCGCTTCCTCGGTTTTTGGGATCACCGGGGTTTGAGGGAGGGTCAAAATAAATTTTGATCCTTTGCCGATCTCGCTTTCGACCCAAAGCTTCCCGCCGTGCATTTCCGCGAATTGCTTGCTGATCGCAAGGCCGAGGCCGGTCCCTTTGATATGGGGAGCCGTCGTACGTCCCGCTTGTTCATAGGGCCGGAAGATCGCTTCCCGGTTCTCGGCCGTGATCCCGGGCCCCGTGTCCTCAACGACGACCTTCGCGCCGCCGTCAGCTTCTTTGGCGAGATGAACGTGGATAAAACCATGCTGGGTAAATTTAAGGGCATTGGAAAGAAGATTGTAAAGCACTTGGCGGATCTTCAGTTCATCCGCCGTAATCTTCAAGGAAGCCGGTTTTTCGGTGAACGCGAGATTCAGCTGTTTGTGAACAGCTTCTTCGTAGAACATATCCAGGACCGTGTTGACGACCTTTACCAGGTCGATCTCATGGGCGACAAGCTGCATCTTTTTGGCTTCCACCTTGGAAAGGTCGAGCACGTCGTTGATCAATTCGCGCAGATGCTTGGCGCTGCGTTCGATGCGGGAAAGGAAATCTTTCTGTTTTTCGGTGGGCGGTTCTGTCGGGCTTTCCAATAAAAGCTGGGAGAATCCCAAGATGGAATTCAGCGGCGCCCGGATCTCATGGCTCATGCGGGCGAAATAATCGGTCTGCATATGGTAGGAATACTTCACCTTGTCGCTTGTTTCGCGGAGTTCCCAGAGAAGCTCCTCCAAGCGTTCGTCTTTTTTTACGAGGGCCGAGGCCAGCGCCCTGACAAAAATGGCGATCAAGTAGAAAAAGGCGATATGTCGGACCACGATCGCTGTTTCCTGCACCGCGTTCAGACCTTCTCCGAACGAAACCGTTTGGGGGATGATATTGAAATGTCCGAGGACGATCAATCCTGCGTAGAGCGAAGAGGCCAAAGTGGCCAGCTCCATGGTCAGGAAGGTCGGCAGGTTGAGCGCGCAGTAGACGATCGAGATGAAAAAGCAGGAGGCATAAATAAAAAGGTCGACGTTCCCCAGAAGATGAAGGGCCGCGGTTTCGGCCAAGAAGTCAATGATCACGGAGGCGATGAGAGCTTCCGAACCGGATTGGGCGTCCTGGAAGAAGATCTTGTAAGGGCGGTTGACCAGGACTTCGATCAGGATCACCAGGAAAAGAGGCCAAAGGTTCTTGACCGTCAGATCCCCCCATTTGCAGGTCAGGATGTAAAGGGGGATGAGGAAAAGAATGACAAGGATGCGGAGACGGTAAAGCTGATAAGCCTTCTGGTAGATCTCCTCAACCGGCGTTCTTGCGGTAATTCTCATGGCGGTCAGTATCCTGGATGAAAGGGCTATGCTCTCTTAAAGAACGTCTTCATCATAATAACCAAGCCCGCCGCAAAAAGGAACTTTATTTTTTCGCTAAAACCTCCGGGAGGGAAGGATTGCCCAGCCCTCAAGGTGCTGTTAGAATAAGCCGTCATTGATACCGCCGTCGAAAACCTGAAAGGACCGCCATGGATACCAGCGCTTTCCTGAAATCTTGTCTTGAAAAAGTGATCGAGCAGAAAGGCCAGGACGTTTTCTTCAAGGCCGGCACCCCGCCCCGGATGCGTTTAGGGGATCAGGTAACCCCTTTGCCGCTCAAGGCGCTTACGGGCGAAGAAGTCGCCCGCCTAACGGAAGAACTATTGGACGCCAAGCAAAAGGGAATGCTCGAGCGGAATAAAAGCGTCGATTTCGGTTTCTCTTTCCATGAAAAGGACTGCCGTTTCCGCTGCAACGCGTTTTACCAGCAAGGGGATCTTTCGCTGGTATTCCGCCTGCTTTGGAAAGGGGTTCCAAGCTTCGAGGAGCTTCGCCTGCCGCTCGTCCTGAAGAAGATCGCTCAGGAAAAGTCAGGCATCATCCTGATCGGGGGAGCGGTTTCATCCGGCAAAACAACGACTGTGGCGGCGATCCTCCGGGCCATGAACGAAAGTGTCCAAAAGCACATCCTCACGATCGAAGACCCCGTGGAATATCTTCACGAGGATAAGCAGTGCCTGATCCAGCAGCGCGAGATCGGCCGCGATGCGGAAAGTTTCAGCTCGGCCCTGAAATATGTGGTGCGCCAATCGCCCGACGTGATCGTGATCGGCGAGATGCGCGACGCCGAGTCCTTCAATTTTGCCCTTTCTTCGGCGGAGGTGGGAAGGCTGGTGATCTCGACCATCCACGCCCAATCGGCGGATCAGGTCTTCGACCGCATCCTGGGTTTCTTTGAGCCCTCGCAGCGCGAAGCGGTCCTGCGTTATTTTGCCGCGAACATGAGTTGCGTCATGGTCCAGAAACTTCTGGTGGAAAAAAGCGGAAAAGGCCTTGTGCCCGCTGCCGAGATCCTGTTAGGGAATTACACGACCCGGCAGCTGATCCTCGATCAAAAGATCGATAAATTATCCCAGGCGATCCGCAATGCCCACGAAGAAGGAATGCAGACCATGAACCAGTCCATTCTGGAACTTTGGAAGGCCGGGTTGATCAGCCCGGAAACGGCCGCCGCCGCAAGCCCATCCCCGGAAGACCTACAGGCCTTAATGAAGGGGATCCGCATCGGTCAGGACACAAAGATCCTCGGGGATTGAGGAAGATTCGGAAGAGAGAAACTCCGGTTAAACGTATTTCCCGCGATAGATCTTGATCAGCGCGAAAAAAAGCGAAAGCACTACCGGCGCCAGAAAGATCCCCATCAGGCCGTAAAGCTTCATCCCGCCCATGATCCCGAAGAAAAGGAGAAAATAGGGGAGCTTGGTTTTTTCCCCGATGATCGCCGGCTTCATGATGTTATCCAGCAAGCTGATCCCGAAGAACCCGACCAGAAAGAGAATGATCGCTTTCACATACAGATGCGTTACCAGGAAATAAAGAGCGATCGGGAACCATACGCTTGCCGCGCCGAGAACAGGGATCAGGGAAGTCAAAAAGATCAGGAACGTGAAAAAAAGCGGGATCGGAACCCCCAGAATCGTAAAAAGAATACCCGCGACGCTCGCCTGGGCGACGCTTGTCAACAATTGCCCGCGGATCACGGCCACGAACGTGTCGTGGATCTGTTTGAAGAGGTCCTTTTTGGTTTCTCTTTCGAAAGGGGCTATTTCGTAGATGAAATTGTAGATCCGTTCCCCGTGTTTAAAAAAGACAAAGGTCAGGAACGACATAAAGAAGACATTCAAGAACACAAAGAACATGTTTTTGGTGAAAGTTCCCGCCTGTGAAGCGGCCAGATTGCCGAGTTTTTTGGCGCCGCCAAGCACCCAGGAGGAGAGGTTGTCTTTGATCGCCTGAGACGCCACGATATGGGTCTCGACCTTGTGGAGCCAGGGCACCTCCCGGACCTGTTCGATCAATTTTTCCAATCTTCCTTCCCGCACGTACGTATAAGCCCACTGCGAGAATTCGATCACTTCCTTGGTCATATTGATCAGGATCATGATGAGCGGCGGGATGACAATCAGGAATACCACAATGGTCATGAGAAGCGCGATCGAACCGCTTCGCCGGGGGAAGAGTTTCCTTAATTTTGCGTAGAGCGGATAAAAAGCGAAGGCCAGGATGGCGGCCCAGAAAATGGCCGTAAAAAAAGGGGAAAAGATCCTGAAGACCTCGTAGATGATGAAAGCGAGAATGCCGATAAAGAAAAACGAAATGAACTGTTCGCGTTTCATAGCCCCTCCAGTTTAGCGAATTCCCCGCTTTTAGCAAGCGGAAGCCGTTACTTCTTTAAGAGGTCATTCCGGACGTAATCGAGGATGCCTTCACGCGTCGTGAAGCGGCAGCGGAAGCCGGTCATCTTTTCATGATGGCTCATGTCCGCCTGCGTGAAGTTCTGGTAGAAAGGATAGGGGTTGTCGAAATAGTCGGGTTTATGATGAGTGCCAAGCGCCTCGTTGAGGGCATCCACAATTTCATTGAAAGAGGTTGCTTGCCCGGTGCCAAGGTTCATGACGGTTGATTCTTTGGATTTGTGGGCCATAAGCGTTGCCTCGACCACGTCTTTAACGTAGATATGATCGCGTTTTTGCTCGCCCCATTTGAAGATCCGGGGGCGTTTTCCGGTTTGCATTTGAAGCGCAAGTTGGTAGATCATGCTGGCGGCGTGGCCTTTGTAATATTCGCGAGGCCCGAAGACATTGAAAAAACGCAGGCCGACGACCTTGATTTTGTTATAATACGTCCGGCCGAGTTGATCCATGATCCACTTGGAGTAGCCGTAGATGTTGTTCGGATTCCCCGCATCCGACTCTTTGATAGGGCGGTCGATCGAGCCGTAAGTCGCAGCCGAGGACGCGTAGACCACCGCGGCTTTCTTTTCGGCGGCGAGATCAAGAATGTTACGAAAGCCTTCAACGTTGTCGTACATCATTTTTTGTTCATCGAGCAGGGTCGTATCCGTAATGGAGGCCATGTGGTAAATGATGTCGAGTTTTCTTCCCTTTGCCCAACTCATCCAGCTTTTATCCGCGCAGTCGTAAGCCAGAAGGTCCCCTTTGAATCCAAGGAGATTTTTGAAGCAGGAGCTCCGGAAGTCTTCGAGGACGGTGATGGAAGCTTCAGGGTAGCGGGTTTGGAGTTCCAAGGCGATATTGGAGCCGATAAAGCCGGAACCGCCTGTGACGAGGATATTTTTCATAGGCCCGCTATCATAGTCAAATTTCCCGAAAGTTCAAATCTAAAATGCCGACAATGAGAGGGGAGATCCGATCATGAAAAAATCTGGAATTCCGGCGTTTCTTTCGCTCGCTCTCGCTTTTTTCCTGTTGGCAACGCCCGCCTACGCCAGCACCGTTGGGGAGGACATTTCCTACGCCGCGCGCGGAACGGGAAAACTCGTCAGCAGCGCGTTCGCAATTCCGAGCAGTATGCTGGAGGACTCCCGGCGGGTCATGTTCCCCTTTGGGCTTGTGACGGGGGCCGTTCGGGGGACTTTTAAAATGATCACCGGCCTCGTAAGCGGGGTCGCGGATGTCGCTCAAGGTGCCGCGCCCTACGCGAAGTACGCGGCTTTAGCCCTTTAATTGCTTCCTTAAGGCCTTTGGATCTCTACCCCTACGTTCTTCGCATTCCGGATCGCGCCAGGTTTTGAAATCCGCAGCAAAATGCGCTTTAGTTCGAATTCCTTCAAAAGTTGGCGCGAAAGCCGCTCCGCCAAGGTCTCGATCAGATGAAAACAGCTTCGAGAAACGAACTTTACGGTATGGTCAGCGATCTTTTTATAGTTTAAAGCATCACGCAGGTCGTCCCGTTTAGCCGGTTTTGAAACGGGGGCAGGGAACTCCATATCGATCACGATTTTTTGTTTCTTTTTGCGTTCTTTCGGAAGCGTACCGATAATGCAGCGAATTTCCAATTTTTCGATAAAGATCTTGTCAGCCATGCCGGTAGTGTAACGTCAAGCCGGAACCATTTCAACCTCGTAGCTTGAAATGGTTAGGGCTGAAAAGAGCGCTCGACGGAGCCGGAGCTTCTCCGTAAACTATCCCATCATGCTAGTCTCCGAGACCAACATAACCCGGACAAAACCTCTGTGCCCGCTTTTCGGGACTTGCGGGGGATGTCAGTATCAGGATATTCCCTATGAGGAAGAGCTTTCCCGCAAAGAAATAACGCTCAAAGATCTTTTAACGGCGCAACTTGGCCTTTCGGACCGGGTTTTTGAACCGATTGTCTCGTCGCCTGAGGCGTATCATTACCGCAACCGTCTCGATCTTACGTTGAGGCGCCGCAATAACGGGGAATGGCAGATGGGATTCATGCTCCAGGGAACGCAGCGGCTCCAGGAGGTGGCGGCCTGCCCGCTCGCGCGTCAAGAGATCAACGATTTCCTTCCGGCCCTTAAAGCAGAAGCGATCAAAATTTTTCCGCCGAAATACAAAGTCGCGAATCTTGTGGTGAGAGTCGGGGAAGGCGGACGGGTTTTTTGGGGCGGGATCGGCCGGCGGTCCCTCAAGATGAAAGAAGAAAATTATTTTTTTGTGACTGTGCGCGGCCGGAAAATTTTTTACGCGCTTGATACCTTTTTCCAAGCGAATCTGCCGATTCTGGAAAAGATCGTCTCCAAAGTCGAATCACTCATCCCATGGCTCGAGGACACTGTTTTTCTGGATCTTTATTCCGGCGTCGGCCTTTTCGGGATCGCTTTAGCGGATCGCGCCCAGGAAGTGGTCATGATCGAAGAAGGCGCGGATTCCGTCGATCTCGCGAACTACAATATCGCCTACCATGGCTTCAAACATATCCGGACCCTTGTCGGGAAAGTCGAGGCGCATTTACCGGAGGTCTTGAAGGAGTTGGGTCGGAAACCGTGCGTCGCTTTCATCGATCCGCCGCGCGGCGGGCTTGCGCCTTCAGCCATTCAAACGCTGAATCATGCGAAGAAGCTGGGGTCTCTTTTTTATCTATCCTGTTCGCCGGAATCGCTGGCCCGGGACCTTAGGGCCTTGTTGCAAGGGGGCTGGAAGATCCGCAAGATCATGCCGTTCGATTTTTTCCCAAGGACCCGGCATCTGGAAACACTGGTATGGCTCGAGCGCTCGTAGTTTCAAATCTTGTAAAAGAAAAATACGCCCCTGTCGTTTTCGGCGAACTTTTCGGAAATTCGAATTCCGTCGAAATGGAGATCGGCTGCGGGAAGGGTAAGTTCCTGGTCGCGCGCGCCATGGAAAATCCCGGCACGAATTTTCTCGGGATCGACCGTATCAGCAAATTCATGAATATTGGGAAAACGCGCGCGCAAAAGAGGACGCTTCCAAATATCCGGTTCATCCGGGCCGAAGCCAGGGCGTTCCTCGCCGAAGCGGTCGCTCCCGGAAGCGTCATCATTTTTCATATTTATTTTCCGGACCCATGGCCCAAACGCCGTCATCAGACTCGCCGTGTTTTTACGGCGGAGCTTCTTAAGCTTCTTCACGTGTGCCTTGTCCCGCAGGGGCTTATCGAGATCGCGACGGATGATAAGGACTATTTTGAGATGATGAAGAAAACCATAGCGGCTACTTCCGAACTCTGGGAGAATGTGCGCGAAACAGTCAACGAGCGAATTCTAGGCGGCGCCATGAAAACCAATTATGAATTGAAATTTGAGGCGGAAGGCAGACCTCTTTTTTACGCGGAGTTGAAAAAACGATGAGGATCGCGCACGCTTTAGCCAGCGCCGGGCTCGGTTCGCGCAGGAAATGCGAAGTTTTTGTCGCTAACGGCGCCATTTCTGTCAATGGCGAGGTGGTGCGGGACCTCGGCCGGCAAGTGGATTTTGAAAATGACACGATCATGTACCGCAACAAGGTCCTCCAGGCCGCGCCGCATGTTTACTATGTTCTGAACAAACCCGAGGGCTATGTTGTGACGGCGCAGGACATGCATGCCAAGAAAACGGTCTTTGACCTTCTGCCGCGCCATCTTGTGAACGCGACGCGTCAATCCGCTACAAGCAAGGTTCGGGTTTTTCCGGTCGGCCGGCTCGATAAAGATTCTTCGGGCCTGCTCCTCATGACCAATGACGGAGAACTCGCGAACCGCTTGATCCATCCGCGTTTTCACGTCGAAAAATGGTATCAGGTCAAGCTGAACCGTGCCTGGGACATAAAAGACCGCCATAAAGTTTTGGAAGGTTTTCATTCGTATGACGGTTTTCTCAAAGTGGAGGAGGTCCGGCCGGTGTCGCCGAGGATCCTGATGGTGGAACTCCGGGAGGGGAAAAAGCGCCAGATCCGGCGGGTCTTCAAACGCTTTGGTTACGAAGTGATCATGCTCAATCGTTTTTCGTTCGGG
>ENA-UOWG01001440-UOWG01001440.1-activated-sludge-metagenome-genome-assembly--contig:-NODE-1440-length-23631-cov-21.480319_pt1 | contig 23631 bp, 22 predicted proteins | sample MGYA00238147_ERZ761563 | MGnify/ENA primary metagenome ERZ761563 (study PRJEB28884, sample SAMN05720216) | anaerobic digester metagenome | isolation source: active sludge of municipal... | reverse complement strand
ATGATGCGGATGTAGCGCTCGATGGTCATGGCAATGGCTCCCTCTGAGGTCAGGCCTGCGCGCCGATCAGGGCGGCGACGCGGTGGCGGTTGATGGCGTAGTAAAGAACTGGAATCACGATCAGCGTCAGCGCCGTGGACACGAAGATGCCGAACAGCAGCGCGATCGCCAGGCCGTTGAAGATCGGGTCGTCGAGGATGAACAGCGCGCCCAGCATGGCGGCCACGGCGGTGAGCACGATGGGCTTGGCGCGCGCGGCGGCCGCGTTGATCACCGCCTGGTCGAAGGCCACTCCGGCGGCGAGTTCCTGGTTGATGAAGTCGACCAGCAGGATCGAGTTGCGCACGATGATCCCGGCCAGCGCGATCATCCCGATCATCGAGGTGGCGGTGAACTGCGCGCCCAGCAGCGCGTGGCCCGGCAGCACGCCGATGATGGTCAGCGGGATCGGCGCCATGATCACCAGCGGCGTTGCGTAGCTGCGAAACTGCGCCACCACCAGCAGGTAGATCAGGATCAGCCCCACGGCATAGGCCGCGCCCATGTCGCGGAAGGTCTCGTAGGTCACCTGCCACTCGCCGTCCCACTTGAGCGAGAAGCCCGCGTAGCGGTCGCCCGGCGGGCTGATCCAGCGCTCCGCCAGCGGCAGATCGCCCGGCGCCTTGAGCTCGGCGATCGCGCCGCGCATGGCGAACATGCCGTAGAGCGGCGAATCGGTGCGGCCCTTGCCGCCCGCCACGTCGCCGAACACGTAGACCACCGGCTGCAGGTTCTTGCGGTAGATCACCTGCTCGCGCGCCAGTTCCACCGGCACCACCAGTTCTGCCAGCGCGACCTCGAAGCTCTTGCCTGCCGCGTCCTGGCCGCGCACCCGCATGTTGAGCAGCGCGTCGAGCGAGCCCTTGGCGCTGTCGGCCAGGCCCACGCGCACCGGCACGGTGTACTTGCTCACGCCGTCGTGGATCGCGGTCACGTCCGCGGGGCCGAGCGCAAGCTGCGCGAGCCGCGCCGCGTCGGCCACCGACACCCCCAGCAGCGCCGCCTTCTGCGGATCGACGCGCAGCACCACGCGGCGTGCCGCGTCGACCACGGTGTCGTCGATCGCGGTGATCTCGCCGGTCTTCTCGAACACGCCGCGCACCTGCTTGGCCAGGCGCGTCTGCGCGGCGTAGTCGGGACCGTAGATCTCGGCCACGATCGGGCTCATCACCGGCGGGCCGGGCGGGACTTCCACGACCTTGAGGTCGCCGCCGTGCTTCCTGGCAATCGCGGTGAGCGCCGGCTCGACGGCAGCGGCGATCTCGTGGCTCTTGCGGCGGCGCTCGCCCTTGGGGGCGAGGTTGACCTGCAGGTCGCCCTGCTCGCCCGAGCTGCGCAGGTAGTACTGACGCACCAGGCCGTTGAAGTTGATCGGCGCCGACAGTCCCGCATAGGCCTGCAGGTTGGTGACCTCGGGCACGGCCGCGAGCTCGGCCGCGAGCTCGTGCAGCACGGCCGCCGTGGTCTCGACCGGGGTGCCGGTGGGCATGTCCAGCACCACCTGGAATTCGCTCTTGTTGTCGAAGGGCAGCATCTTCAGCACCACCGCCTGCAGCGGCACCAGGGCCACCGACAGCGCGATCGCCAGGGCGATCCCGCCTGCGAGCTGCAAGCGTCTGGCGCGTCCGTGCGGCTCGGTCACCAGCGGCGTCATCGCGCGCGTGAAGAAGGCGCTGAGCTTGAGCGAGAGCTTGTCGGGTGCCGGCGCGGCCTGATCCGGGCCGCTGCCGTGGGCCTTGAGCAGCTTCAGCGCCAGCCAGGGCGTGACGCTGAAGGCCACCGCCAGCGAGATCAGCATGCCCATCGAGGAATTGATCGGGATCGGCGCCATGTACGGCCCCATCAGCCCGCTCACGAAGGCCATGGGCAGCAGCGCCGCGATCACGGTGAGCGTGGCCAGGATGGTGGGGCCGCCCACCTCGTCGACCGCGCGCGGAATGATCTGCGCCAGCGGCAGGTGGTCGATGCCCATGCGGCGGTGGATGTTCTCGACCACCACGATGGCATCGTCGACCAGGATGCCGATCGAGAAGATCAGCGCGAACAGCGACACGCGGTTGAGCGTGAAGCCCCAGGCCCAGCTCGCGAACAGCGTGAGCGCCAGCGTGAGCACCACCGCCACGCCGACGATCGCGGCCTCGCGCCGGCCCAGCGCGGCCCACACCAGGGCCACCACGCTGAGCGTGGCGAAGATCAGCTTGGTGATCAGCTGCCGGGCCTTCTCGGCCGCGGTCTCGCCGTAGTTGCGCGTCACGGTGAGCACGGTGTCGTCGGGGATCACCTGGCCCTTCAACTCCTGCACGCGGGCGAGGACGGCCTCGGCCACGCTGGAAGCGTTCTCGCCCGCCTTCTTGCTGATCGCCAGCGTCACCGCCGGCGCCTCTTCGTAGACGCCTTGCGCGTTCTTCGCACCGAACCAGACGTACTGGCTCGGCTGGTCGGGGCCGGCGGTGACGGTCGCCACGTCGGCCAGGAAGACCGGGCGCTTGTCCTTGCCCGCGCCGCGCGTGCCCACCACCAGCTGCCCCACGTCCTGCGCGCTCGCCAGGAACTGCCCGGTGCGCACTTCCACGCTGCGGTTGCCGCTGGTCAGCACGCCTGCCGGCAGGCTCTGGTTGGTGGCGGTGAGCGCGCGTGCGACGTCGGCCGCGGTCACGTGGTTCGCAGCCAGACGGTCGGGCGCCAGGGTCACGCGCACCACCTGCTGCGGGCCGCCGAGCGTCGTGACCTCGCGCGTGCCGGCCACGCGCTTGAGGTCGATCTCGAGCGACTGCGCGACCTTCCTCAGTTCGTAGGCGCTCGCCTCGGCTCGCGCGCTGTGCAGGGTGAGCGTGAGGATGGGCACGTCGTCGATGCCCTTGGGCTTGACGATGAAGTCGCCCACCCCGGCGTGGCGCGGAATCCAGTCGGAGTTGGCCATCAGCGTGTCGTGCAGCCGCACCAGCGCGGCGATGCGGTCCTCGCCCACCTTGAACTGCACGGTGAGCACGGCCATGCCCGGCTGCGTGACCGAGTACACGTGCTCGATGCCCGTGATCTGCGAGATCACCTGCTCCGCGGGGATGGTCACGCGGTTGTGCACCTCCTCGACGGCCGCCCCGGGGAAGGGGATGAACACATTGGCCATGGTCACGTTGATCTGCGGCTCTTCCTCCTTGGGCGTGACCAACACGGCGAACAGACCGAGCAGCAGCGACAGCAGCGCCAGCAGCGGCGTGAGCTGCGAGCCCTGGAAGTAGGAGGCGATCCGGCCCGAGACGCCCAGGCGATCGGTTTGCTCAGCGTGCGACATGCCCGCTCCTCACTTCGGCGCAGCCAGCGGATTGGGCAGTACGCGTTCGCCGGCGGCGAGACCCGCCAGCACCTCGATCCAGCCGTCGCCCGTGGCGGGGCCTACCCGGATCTGGCGCAGCAGCGGCTGGCCCTTGGGTCCCAGCACCTGCACCGCGGTGACCTCGCCGCGCTGGATCACCGCCTGCATGGGCACCACCAGGCGCTGGGTCTTGCCCAGCGGCACGAGCACTTTCGCGGCCGTGCCCGGCAGCAGCGCGGCGCTCGCGGCACTGGCCGGGAGTTCCGCGCGAATCTGGGTCGACAGCAGGTTGGGATCCGCCGCCGGCAGCACCTGCGCGCTGGTCGCGGCGATCGCCTCGGGCACGCCCGGCACCTGCACGCGCACGCCCTTGACCGCGCCCGAGCCGAGCTTGGGCAGCATGAACTGCGGGATCGCGCCCACCGCGCGCAGGCTGCGCGGGTCGTGCACGGCGATCACTGCGCTGCCGGGCTGGGCCAGTTCGCCCGTTTCCATCAGGCGCCGGCCCACCACGCCGTCAATGGGCGAGCGCAGTTCGGCAAAGCTGCGCGCGGTCACCGCCTGGGCCGTGCCGGCCTTGGCCGCGGCCACGGCTGCCTGGGCCGCGGTGAAATCGGCCTGGGCCTTGTCGAGCGCGGCCTGGCTCACGAAGTTCTTGGCCAGCAACTGCTGGGTGCGCTCGAGATTGAGCCGGGCTTGCGAAAGCTGGGCCTCGGCCTGCGCCACCTGGGCGCGGTTGATCGCCACCTGGGCGTCGGTCTCGCGCGTGTCGATGTGGGCCAGCACCTGGCCGGTCTTGACCGTGTCGCCCGCGTCCACGAAGAAGCGCGTCACCGTGCCCGCGATCTGGCTGCTCACGGTCGCCTGGCGCACCGCCTCGATCACGCCATCCGCGGCGTAGGTCTGGGTCACTTCGCGCAGCTCGACGGGCAGGCCCGCGGCCGCACTCGCGCCTTGCGCAGTCGCGCGCAAGGGAATCAGGGCCGCGCCCAGCAGGCTGGCGAGGACGATCAGATGGGAGAGCAAGCGGCTCATGGCTGCCAACGTAAGGAGACAGCCAGGAACATATACCCCAGGGGGTATCAGTTCAAGGACATGCGCCCGGCTGCGTGACGCGGCTCACACGGCGCCCGCGCGAGCCCGCCGTCGCCAGGCTCGCGACGGAGCGGGTTCAGCGCCAGGGTGGACGCAGAGCCAGCCACTGCGCGAGGTCGCGCCCGGCGCGTTCGATGCGCACGCGCTCCTCGGGGGCCGGGGCGACGCGCTCGATCATCGACTCGGGCACGCGCAGGCGACGCAGGCTGGCGCGCGCCACTGCGGCGTCGTTGAGCTCGCCGAGTTCCTCCTGCAGCCCGCGCAGCGCCGCGCGCCAATGCGCCGCGCCCGGCGCGGGCAGGGCCAAGTCCACGCCGTAGCGCAGACGCTTGACCAGGATGCGCACCCGATGGCGCTGCACGGCGTTGGCCCCGGCCCAATCCGCGGCGGCACGCGCGATGCGCTTGAGCAGGCCATCGAGGCGGCGCGCAGCAAGCCGCTGCAAGCGCGCCTGGCCCTGCGGCGGCGCCTCGCTCCAAGCGAGCAGTGCGAGCAGCAAACCGGCCGTGCGCGCGCCGGCAATCTGGCCGCGCAAGCGCCGCCGCGCATCGCGCGCCCGCGCCGCAAGATGCGCGCTCCAGGCCTCGACATCGGCCGCTCCCGCGGAACGCGGCGGCCGCGACCAGGCACGCGCGCAGCGCTCGGCCAGCACCTCGGCATCGCGCACGCGTCCGAGTTGCGCGCCCAGCCAGCGCAGCTCTTCGGCGAGGCTCGGGGGGAAGTGCGCCTTGCGGTCGAGCAGGCGCACCGCCGCGCGCAGGCGGCGCACCGCCACGCGCGCTTGATGGACCGACTCGGGATCGTCGCCTCCCAGCGTGGCCTGCAGGTTGGCCACGAGGATCTGCGTGGCGCGCCCGACCACGCCGCGCAGGGCAGCGTCCGCCGCGACGCGCGGCCCGAGTTCGCCGCGCACCGCGGCCGCGCTCGCGGGCACGGGCGCGGGCGGCTGCGCGTGTCGCAGGCGCGCGCCGCGCTGCGCCTTGGATTCGGCGAGCGGCAGCAGGGCCAGCGGCCGCGCACGGCCGCCCGGCGCGGCCAATTGCATCGCCAGCGCGACGAGTGAGTGCGCCGGGCCGGACCGCGCCTCGAGCTCCAGTTCACGCACCTCGGCCTCGCGGCCGCCCGCCGCCAGCGTGCCCAGGTCCAGCGCCAGCTCGATGCGCGCGCCGTCCCAATCGAGTTCCCTCGACTCGCGCCGCACGCGCACCTCGAGCCAGGGCAGGAGCCGCGCGCGAGGGTGGGCCGCGAGCAGGTCGGCCAGCGGTGTGGCGGCGAAGGCAGGCCGGTCGAACTGGGGCTGCCCGGCGCGCATCCGCGCCGGCGCCTCCCATTCACCGCGCAGGCTGAGCGCGCCCTCGCCTGCCGTCTTGAGGCACTGCACCCAGCGGCCGGACTCGCACCGCAGGCGCAGCCCCAGGCCGGCGCGCGCCAGCAGCCCGTCGAGCGTGTCGAAGTAGATCGCGTGCAATTCGTCGATCCGGGCCGCTCCCAGGCGCGCCAGGCGCCGGCGCAGCAGGGGCAGGTCGGGCGCCGCGATGCCGAGCTTGAGTTCGAGCTCGCGGCCCATGCGCCTCAGCGCTCGCGCTCGACCCGGCCGCTCACGCGCGCCGGCGCGGCGAGCGCCGTCCACATCAGGCAGTAGTCGTCAGCCAGGGGCGCCGCGTAGCGCCCGGCATCGTCGCGCGCGGCGTCGCGCCGCACGGGCATGTGCACGGTCTTGCCCTCGTGCCAGTGCAGGTTGAAGTCCACGGGCGCGTCCGCCACGAAGCCCCAGCGCGCGACCTCGTGCGCGGCGAGCCTGAAGCAGACTTCTTCCATCGCGCCCGCGGCGAGCGTGAACTCGAATGCGCCTTCGCCGCGCTCCGCAGCCCGGGCGGGCGCTCCGGCCAGGCTGCTCAGAACGACGGCAAGAAGGGCAAGGCTGCGCGCTGTCATGGCCCGCAGGATAATGCGCCCTGGCCTGCCATCGCGCTCCGATCCCCAGCCCATGTCCTCGACCAAGTCCGGTTCTGTCCCGCCTCCCCTGTGGCGCAAGCCCGATGGCTCGCCCGTGGCCTGCATCGAGAAGATCAAGGTGCTCAACGAGAACTACCGCGAGCTGCGCCAGATCGCGCAGGACGCGCTCGAGGACGCCGTGCTCATGGGCTGCTCCGAGGATCAGGTGCGCGCCGCCCTGCACCTGCTGGTCGACGAACTGGTCAACCCCTATCCGCCGGTGGACGGCTGAGCGCCAGCCACAGGCCGGTGGCCGCGCACACCAGGGCGGCGCCGACGAAGCTCGGCACGTAGCTGCCGGCAGCGCGTTCGGCCACGCCGAACAGCCACGGCCCCAGCACCACGCCGCCGAAGGTGAAGAACAGGCAGCCGCCGGTCGCCAGGCCCGCCTCGCCGGGACGCGCCACGCGCGCGACCTCGGCCAGGTACACGCCGTTCCAGCCGATCGCGGTGGCCCCCAGCACGCCGCACACCGCGAGCACCGCGGCCAGCGGCCAGTTGGCCGTCACGCCCGCCGCGGCGAGGCTGCCCAGCGCCATCGCGCCGCCCAGCAGGGCCAGCAGGGCGCGCGGCCTTTGCAGACGGTCGGCCGCGACGCCCCACACGATGCGGCCCGCCACGCCGGCCAGGTTGGCCACCGTCAGCCCCAGCCCGGCGAGCACCAGGGGCAGGCCCGGCTCCTCGACCAGATAGGCCACCATGAAGCTCGACACGCACATCTGCATCGCCGCGTAGACGAAGGACACCGCGGCCAGCACGCGCAGCCCGGGCGTGCGCGCCACCACCCGCAAGGCGCGGCGGGCCGCGGCGAAGTTCAGCGGCGCGTCGCGCTCGCGCTCGGCGTCGAGGCGGGCGCGCAGCGGCTGGGCAGCCCAGGCCACGAGCAGGCAGGCCAGGGCGATCACCAGCGCGGCGCCACGCCAGCCCAGCCACAGGGCCAGCGCAGGCACGACCAGCCCGGCCAGCGCGGTGCCTGCGGGCACGCCGGTCTGCTTGATCGAGAACACCAGTCCCATGCGGCGCGGGTCGGTGGTGCGCGCGAGCAGTTCGCTCGAGGCCGGCGTGACCGGACCGTAGCCCAGGCCGATCACCACCGCCGCCAGGGCCACCAGCGGCACCGTCGCCCACTGCCCGGTCGCCAGCCCCAGGGCGGCGAGCGCGAGGCACCACTGCGACAGCCGCAGGGCGCCGACGCGGCGCACCAGGCCACCGCCGAGCAGCGCGGCGAGCGCGGCGCCGACATAGAGCAAGGAGATGTAACTGCCCACCATCGAGGGCGGCAGCGCCAGGTCCGCCGCCACCAGCGGCGCCACCGAGGGCAGGGTCAGGGCCGCGGCGGCGGTGGCGATCTGGATCGCCGTGGTCACCACCAAGACCCGGGTTGCGAGCTTCACGCGGGCATTGTGCCAAGGCCGGTCGAGGCCCCGGGAACGACCCCGCGCTTGCGCCCCACCCCAAGGCGGTGCGCTCCCCGCACCGGCGCCGGCACGCCCACGGCGGGTGCGCCGCGGCGCGGGACGCCCGCGGCACGCTAGAGTGACAGGCGTGGCGTGCTCGCGATGCATGCTTGGAGGTCCGTCATGAAGCCGATGTCTGTCTTGGTCGCCATCCCGTGCGCGGCCGTCCTGACCGGGTGTGCCGGTTCCGGCGCGAGCACTGCCGCCGCGCTCGACGGCAAGCACATCGCGCGGGTCGAGCAGGACGCGCGCCTCAACACCAAGACCGTGCTGTGGGTGAACCCACCCACGCTGCGCGGCACGCCGGCCAGCACGCCGGGGAGCGCACCGTGAAGCGCGCCCTCGCGCTGCTGGCGGCGCTCGGCGTCTGTGTGGGGCTCGCAGCCTGTGCCACGCCGGCCGGCGTCAAGCCCGGCACGCCCGAGCCCGAGGTACTCAAGAGCGTGGGCTCGCCCACCTCGCGCTCGGTGACGCCGGGCGTGGGACCGCGCCTGCTGTATTCGCAGCAACCCTGGGGCTACGAGGCCTGGGCCATCCAGTTCGACGAGCAAGGTCGCGCGATCAGCGCGGCGCAGATGCTCACCGACGAGCAGTTCGCGAAGATTCGGCCCGGCCAGCAGTCCCGCGCCGACATCGAGCGACTGTTCGGCCCGCCCGCCGACCGCCCCGCCTTCGCGCTCACCAACGAGACCTCGTACATGTACCGCTACCTGCGTGACAACGTGTTCCCGTCAGCCATGTGGGTGTACTTCGATACGGGCGGCGTGGTCACCCGCACCGGCGGCGGTCTGGACCCCTGGACGCTGGGCGGCGGCGACCGGCGCTGAGGGTTCCCCCGCGCGGGGTTGCCCCGTGCGGCGGGAAACTTCCGATGGGTGCCTCGCCAGGCTCCGCGGACAATGCGGCATGCCTCAGCTGCCTCCGCTCCCCGTGGCCAACGACCTGCCTGCCTGCGCGCAGGGCCTCTCCCTCGATCAGAAGCTCGATGCGATCGCCCGCGATCGCGCGGTGCTGGCCGCGCTGCGCAACCTGGCGCGCTGCGGACTGCGCGAGGGCGACCTGCTGCGCCACCGCGACGTCGGGCTCTTCGGCCGGCTCGGGGTGTGCCGCGCGCCCGACGGGCCGCGCCTGGTCGTGATCAGCTGCCAGGGCGAACAGCACCCCTACACGGAAGACTGGATCTGCGCCACGCGCTAGGCGCGGCAGCGGCACCATTGCCGCGGCCCGCGCCCTGGCACACAATGCGCGGGTCATGTTCGCGCCTTCAGACGCTGCGCCCCGCATCCTGATCATCGATGCTCACGGACAACCCGTGCGCTGGGCACAGTTGTTCCGCGCGGCACGCTATTACGCCTCGGGCAAGGTACTCACCGACCTGGGCGAGCACCTGTTCAGCATGAGCGGCGGCACCCAGGAGACAACGGGTCGCCGATCCGAGTTCCTCACCAGTTCCATCGTCATGATCCGGGGCCGCCAGCGCCTGCCGGCGGGGCTGCACCACGTCGGCCTGAACAAGCACCGCCTCTTCGCGCGCGACCGCCACACCTGCGCCTACTGTGGATGGCACGCCGACGAGCGCGAGCTCACGGTGGAGCACATCGTGCCCCTGTCGCGCGGCGGCCGCCATCTCTGGACCAACGTGGTGACGGCCTGCCGCTCGTGCAACACGCGCAAGGGCAGCCGCACGCCCGAAGAGGCGCACATGCCCCTGCTCTACGTGCCCTACGCGGTGTGCCGCAACGAGGGCTTCATCCTCAGCAACCGGCGCATCCTGACCGACCAGATGGCGTTCCTGCAGACCGCCCTGCCCCGCCACTCGCGCTGGGCCCTGGCCTGAACGAAACAGCCTTGCGCCCGGGCAAGTCATGCCCGGCCGCCGCGTGCACCATGGCAGGTGAGTGAGCGGCGGACCGATCATGAAGCTGCGTTTTCTTGGAGCGGCCGGCGAGGTCACCGGCTCGTGCCTGCTGGTGCAGACCGAACACGCCCGCTTCCTGGTGGACTGCGGCATGTTCCAGGGCGGGGCACGGGGGCGCGACACGGCCTATGCGCGCAACCGCCGCGCGCTGGCCACCGACCTCGGGCGGCTCGACTTCGTGCTGCTCACGCACGCTCACATCGACCACAGCGGCCTGCTCCCTCGCTTCGCGCCACACGGCCCGGACATCTACTGCACCAAGCCCACGGCCGACCTGCTCGGGCCGATGCTCAAGGACAGCGCCCACATCCAGGCCCGGCGCGAGCACGCCCGCCAGGAACGCGAGCGCGCGGGCCGGGGGCGCCCCGAAGAGCAGCGCGAGCCGCTCTACTCGACCGATGACGTGGAGCGCATGCTCACCCGCGTCAACGGCGTGCCCTACGACGTGCCCTTGCGGCCGCACCCCGAGGTGAAGGTCTGCTTTCGCAACGCGGCGCACATCGTCGGCGCGGCCATCCTCGAGATCGAGCTGCGCGACGCCGGCCGCACGCGACGCCTGGTGGTCTCGGGCGACCTGGGCGAGGCCTCGCCGCTGCTGGTGCGCGATCGCACCAACATCGCCGAAGCCGATGTGCTGGTGGTCGAGTCGACCTACGGCGACCGCAACCACCGCCCGATCGCCGAGACCGAGGAAGAGCTGGTGCGCACGCTGCACGAGGTGCTGCACGTGCGCCGCGGCAACGTGATCGCCCCGGCCTTCGCGCTCGGCCGGACCCAGGAGTTCCTGGTGCTGCTCTACCGGCTGGCGCGCGCCGGGCGCATCGACGCGCCGCTCGTGTTCGTGGACTCGCCGCTGGCGCGGGCCGCGAGCGAGGTGACCTTCCGCCACCTCGAGTCGCTCGACACCCTGGCCCACGAGTTCTGCGCCGCCGAGCGTGCGCGCAGGCTGCCCTTCGCGCTGCGCTACACCGAGAGCGTGGACGACAGCATCTTCCTCAACTCGGTGCGCGGCGGCGCCCTGATCATCGCCGCCAGCGGCATGTGCGAGGCCGGACGGATCCGCCACCACCTGCGCCATCACCTGGCCCGGCGCGAGTGCGGAATCCTGTTCACCGGCTTTCAGGTGGTGGGCACCCTGGGCCGCCGCATCGTCGACGGCGCCAAGACGGTGCGCCTGTTCGGCGAAGACATTCCGGTGCGCGCCAGCGTGCACACCCTGGGCGGCCTCTCGGCGCACGCTGGGCAGGACAGCCTGCTCGAATGGCTGCGCGGCTTTGACAAGGAGCCGGGCCACGTCTTCGTGGTCCACGGAGAGCCCGCCGCCGCGAGCGCGCTGGCGGACCGCGCCACGCGCGAGCTGCGCTGGCAACCCGTGATCGCCGAGGCGCAGCGCAGCTATGACTGCTGAGACCCGCTCGCTCAGTGCCCGGCGGGTGGGGATCGACACCTGGCGCGAATACGTCGCCTACCTGCACCGCGCCTGCCCGCTCTACCGCACCGAGGGCTTCCTGGCCCTGTCCAAGGTCGAGGTGCGCGCCAACGGAAGGCGGCTGCTCGCGACCATCAACATCGTCGACGACGAGCGCATCGTGGGCGAGCGCGAGCTCGGGCTGTCCGAGGAGGCCTGGACCGAACTCGGCGCGGCGCCGGGCGCGCCGATCCAGATCGCTCTGGCCGAGCCACCCGAATCGATCGCCGCCCTGCGCACCAAGCTGCGCGGCGAGGTGCTGCCGCGCGCCGACTGGTTTGCGCTGGTGCGCGACATCGCCGAGCACCGCTACAGCAAGATCGAGCTCGCCGCCTTCATCACCGCCACCGCGCAGACCGAGCTCGAGCGCGACGAGGTGCTCGCACTCACCGAGGCGATGGTCGCGGCCGGCCGCCGCCTCGACTGGCGCGAGACGCCCGTGGCCGACAAGCACTGCGTCGGCGGCATCCCCGGCAACCGCACCTCGATGCTGGTGGTGCCCATCGTCGCCGCGCACGGCATGCTGATGCCCAAGACCTCGAGCCGCGCGATCACCTCGCCCGCGGGCACGGCCGACACCATGGCGGTGCTGGCCGACGTGGAACTCGGCGTCGAGCGCATGCAGGCCATCGTGCGCGAGCTGCGCGGCTGCCTGGTGTGGGGCGGCACCGCGGGACTTTCGCCGGCCGACGACGTGCTGATCTCGGTCGAGCGGCCGCTGGGCATCGACAGCCCCGGGCAAATGGTGGCCTCGATCCTGTCGAAGAAGCTCGCGGCGGGCTCGACCCACCTGGTGATCGACATCCCGGTGGGCCCGAGCGCCAAGGTGCGCACCACCGAGGCCGGCCTGCAACTGAAGAAGCTCTTCGAGGCGGTGGGTCGCCAGCTGGGCCTGGTGATCGACGTGGTGGTGAGCGACGGAGGCGGCCCGATCGGCCGGGGTATCGGACCCTGTCTCGAAGCGCGCGACGTGATGGCGGTGCTGCACAACGACCCCAGCGCACCCGTCGACCTGCGCCAGAAGGCGCTGCGGCTCGCGGGCCGCGTGCTCGAGTTCGACCCCGACGTGCATGGCGGCGAGGGCTACGCGATCGCGCGCGACATCCTCGACTCGGGCCGGGCACTCGCCAAGATGGAGGCCATCATCGCGGCCCAGGGTGCCCGCGGCTTCGACTGGCGGCATCCGCCGCTCGCGCCACTGAGCTTCGAGCATCGCGCAGCGGTCGCGGGGCGGCTCGCCGCCTACGACAACCAGCGCATCGCACACATCGCGCGCCTGGCCGGCGCCCCGAAGGCGCCCGGCGCCGGTGTGGATCTGCTCGTGCCGGCGGGTGCCACCGTGCGCGCGGGCGAGCCGCTCTATCGCGTCCACGCGCAGTTCGCCAGCGAGCTCGAGTTCGCCCGCGAGCGCGTCGCGCGCGACCCCGCCTGCACCCTGGAACCCGCCTGAGGAGGCGCCTTGCAGACTCTGCTCCTGCACTTCGAGGACGAGGCCACCGCACCCGCGCTGGCGCGCGCCGCCGGGCTGGCCATGGCTCCCATCGAGCGTCACCGCTTTCCGGACGGTGAACTGCGCCTGCGCCTGCCCGCCACCCTGCCGCCGCGCGTGGTCGTGCACCGCAGCCTGCATCAGCCCAACGAGAAGCTCGTCGAACTGCTGATTGCCGCGCGCGCCGCGCGCGAGCTTGGCGCCCGCGAAATCGTGCTCGTGGCGCCCTACCTGGCCTACATGCGGCAGGACACGGCGTTTCGGCCCGGCGAGGCGGTGAGCCAGCGCATCGTCGGCGCCTTCCTTGCCGGGCTGTTCGACGCCGTGATCACCGTCGACCCGCACCTGCACCGCATCGCGCGGCTGGCCGAGGCGGTTGACGCGCGCGCCGCGGTCGCGCTGTCGGCCGCGCCGCGCATCGGCACCTTTCTGGCCGAGCGCAAGCGCGACTGGCTGCTGCTGGGGCCAGACGCCGAGTCGGCCCAGTGGGTGGCGCAGGCCGCTGCCGCGGGCGGCTTCGAGCACGCGGTGTGCACCAAGGCGCGCCATGGCGACCGCGAGGTGGCGATCAGCCTGCCCGCCACGCCCCTGCGCGGACGGCCCGTAGCCATCGTGGACGATATCGCGAGCACCGCCCGCACCGTGGCGCAGGCCGCGAGCCTGGCGCGCGCAGCCGGCGCAACCGAGGTGGCGGTCGCAGTGACCCACGCGCTCTTCGCGGGCGACGCCCTGGCCCACTTGCGCGCGGCGGGCGTTGGCGAAGTGTGGAGCACCGACAGCGTGCCCCACGCCAGCAACCGCATCGCGCTGGCGCCATTGCTGGCGCAAGCCTTGGGCGAACTGCAGCTGGACTGAGCGGCCCGCGCCGCTGCCGCAAAAGAAACGGGCCCGCCCCGCGAGGGGAGGACCCGCTGCCGCCGCAGTTCAGGCGGAACTACTTGAGGTTCTTGCTGATCATGCTGGTCAGCTCGAACATCGAGGCCTGCGCCTTGCCGAAGAGCTTCTTGAGCTTCTCGTCGGCGTTGATCATGCGCTTGTTGACCTCGTCCTGCAGCTTGTTCTTCTTGATGTACTTCCAGATCTCCGAGACGACCTCGGTGCGCGGCATCGGCTTGTTGCCGACGATCGCAGCGAGGATCTCTGAGGGCTGCATGGGCTTCATGAAGGCAGCGTTGGGAGTGCGCTTGGCGGCCTTCTTGGGAGCGGCCTTCTTGGCAGCCTTCTTGGCAGGGGCCTTCTTGGCCGCAGCCTTCTTGGCAGGCGCCTTCTTGGCGGCGACCTTCTTCACGGCGGCCTTCTTGGCGGGGGCCTTCTTGGCCACGGCCTTCTTGGCGGGCGCCTTCTTCGCGGCCGCCTTCTTCACGGCCTTCTTCGCAGTTGCCATCGACTTCTCCTAGGTGAGTTGGCAGTCCACAGCGACAGCGTTCTCGGAGTTACGTGGCAAGAGCGCTCTCGTTGCGTGAGCGCATCCTATGCAAAGAAGGCTCGTTTGCAAGGGGAAATCGCAAGTTTTCAGAGGGAAAAGTGATGTGGAGAACGCGTTTCCCCTCTGAGATTGCGTCTCTGAAGCGCCCAGGCCGCGCATCGACCCACAATATGTGGGCTCCCTAGGTATGTTTTGCCCACATTTTGTATGCCGCCTCGCCTGCGGCTCTCGCGCCGACGAGCCGACGAACTGTCCCCTCGCGTGGCTGCGCGAGTTGCGTTCTAGCGACGCTCGGCCGAGACCACCAGACTCACGCGTGTGCCCGCCGGCACGCGCTCGAAGGGGGCCGGGTGCTGCTCCAGCACCAGGCCGGCGCGTGCCGCCCCGTTGGCGCGTGCCGCCACTTCACCAAGCTGCAGGCCGCGCGCGGCCAGCGCAGCGCGTGCCTCGTCCAGGCTGTAGAGCGAGAGATTGGGCACCTCGGCCTCGCCGGCCGCGGCGAGGCTCAGTTCCAGCACCGCGCCAGACGCCGGAACGAGGCCGGGCGCGATCGACTGCCCGGTGACGCTGCCGGGAATGCCGGGCACGGTCCCGGGGACGACCCGCACCGCCAGGCCCAGCGCCGCGGCGCGCGCGCGGGCCTCGGCGATGGGCAGGCCGATCAGAGACGGCATGGTTCGCACCGCGGCCGGGAGCGGCGCGCCGCGCAGGTCGGCAGGCCCTAGGCGCCACCACGCCAGACCGCCGACGATGGCGGCGATCGCCACCAGGGCAATGGCTCGCACCGCCCAGGCGCGCGAGGCGGGCTGCGCCGTGCCGCCGCCGTCCGCCCCTTGCTGCGGGGCGAGCGCCGCGATCAGGCCCTCGACGTCGGCCGACCAGCGTGCGTCGCTCAGTGCCACGGCCTGGCGCCGCGACAGCGCAGCGATCGCAGCCGGCAATTGGTCGGCGGTGGGCATGGCTGCGCCGCCCACCAGCACCGGCAGAACGCGCTTGCCCGAGGCGAGCGCGGCCTCGATCTCGCGGCGCACGTAGTCCGCGGGCTGATCGAGCCGGCGTACTCCGCTCGCATCCGACGCGGCCAGCCAGCGCGGCCCGATCATGGCGATCACGGTGTCCGCGCGCTGCAGTTCCTTGGCCAGCGCGGTGGGAAAGTCCGCGCCGGCAGCGATGCCCTCGACGTCCATGAACACGTGCTCTGGACCGAGGCGGGCCGAGAGCGCGTCGCACAGGCGGCCGGCATGGCCGGCGCTGTCGTCGCGGCGGTAGCTGATGAACACGCTCTGGACCATGCGCGCTCTCCGTTGTTGCCAAGGACCGGGCCGTGCTCAGTGCCTGCCGGCGTGGGCAGCGGCAACGGCAGCGGGGGCCGCCTCAGGGACCATCCTGCCCCGCGCGTGCTGCCTGCTCCCGCAAGCGCTTGCGCAGCGCCCGTTCGGCTCGCTCCTTGCGGGTCAACTCGGTGCGCAGGCCGTGATGCAGCGACCATGCCATGAGGACGATCACCACGGCGAAGGGCAGCGCGAACACGATAGCGGCGGACTGCAGTGCCTTGAGCCCGCCGGCGAGCAGCAGCGCGACCGCGAGCAGGGTGACGAGCACGCCCCACACGAGTTTGGTCCGCGCCGCCGGGTGAGGATTGCCGCGCTCGGCCAGCATGGCAAGCACCAGCGTGGCGGAGTCTCCGGAAGTCACGAAGAACACGACGATCAGCACGATCGCCAGGACCGACAGCAGGGACGTGAGCGGCAGGTATTCGAACAGCTTGAACAGCGCCACCGCCGCGTCGGCCTTCACCGCGGCGGCCAGCGAGGCTCCCTGGAAGATCTCGAGAAACAAGGCCGTGCCGCCGAACACCGAGAACCAAGCGAACGCCGCCAGCGCGGGCGCGAGCAGGGTGCCCACCACGAACTCGCGGATGGTGCGGCCGCGCGAGATGCGCGCGATGAACAGGCCCACGAAGGGCGACCACGAGATCCACCAGGCCCAGTAGAACACCGTCCAGTCGCCCACCCAGGTGTTGTCGCCGCGGAAGGGCGTGAGCCGCAGGCTCATGCGCACGAACTCGCTGATGTACGCACCCAGCGTCGTGGTGAAGGTGTCGAGAATGGCGATGGTCGGACCGACGACGAACACGAACAGCGCGAGCAGCGCGGCCAGCACCAGGTTGGCCGAGGACAACCACTTGACGCCGCGATCCACGCCGCTGAGCGCGGATCCCACGAAGGCCAGGGCCGTCACCAGCACGATGCCCACCTGCCAGGGCGCGCCGATCGGCATGCCGAACACCGCGTTGAGACCGGCATTGATCTGCAGCGCCCCGAAGCCCAGCGAGGTGGCCACCCCGAACACCGTGGCGATGAGTGCCAGCATGTCGACCAGCCCCGCCGTCCAGGCCGGCGCGCGGGGCAACTCACTCACCGTCACGCCGATGGTCGCGGGCAGCCCGCGACGGAACTGGAAGAACCCGATCGCCAGGGCCACCAGGCAGTAGACCGCCCAGGGGTGCAGTCCCCAGTGAAAGAAGGAGTAGCGCATCGCGGCTGCGGCGGCCTCGGGCGTGCCCGGCGCCACGCCCGGCGGCGCGCTACCGTAGTGCGAGATCGGCTCGGCCGCCCCCCAGAAGACCAGACCGATGCCCATGCCGGCGGCAAACAGCATCGAGAACCATGCCCCACGCGAATAGGCGGGCTCCTCGTCGTCTTCGCCGAGCACCAGGTCCCCGTAGCGCGAGAAGGCCAGGAACAGCGTGAACAACACGGCGCCCGCCACCACCCAGAGGTAGAACCAGCCGGCGTACTTGGTGGTGAGCGCCAGAGCCTCGCTTGCCACGGCCGCCATCGACGCGGGGGCGGCGACGCCCCAGCCCGCCAGCAGGGCGATGACGAAGATCGAGAGGCGGACGTGCATGTTGCGGTCTCCATCGGGGCACTGCCTGCCCCGGGCCTCACCTTACCCGGCCCGCCGCCTCACTGCACGCCGCCGCAGTGCGTTGCGGGCCGGACATGGAGCGGCCCGGGCTGCGTTCAAAGATCGCGACGACGCGCGACGATCCAGGTCACGAAGCGCACGACCCCATAGGCCGCGCGCTGCGCGAGCCGTGACCACCAGGGCCGGCGCTCGTGCTCCTCGCGCAGCACTGGCGCCGCTTCGTTCTCAATCACCGCCGCGATGTCTTGCGCCAGCGCTTGCGCGAAGCCCTGGTCCTGCACCGCCACGTTGGCCTCGAGTGCCAGCCACAGGCTGTACGGGTCGATGTTGCTCGAGCCCACCGTGGCCCAGGCGCCGTCCACCACCGCGGCCTTGGCGTGCAGGTAGCTGGGCAGGTAGCGGTGGACCTCGATGCCCGCGGCGAGGAGCCGGTCCCAAAGGGCCTGCTCGGCATAGGTGTAGAGCCGGTGGTCCACCCGTCCCTGCAGCAGCAGGCGCACGCGGACGCCGCGCTGCGCGCAGCGCATGAGCGCAGTCAGGAAGCGGCGACCGGGCACGAAGTAGGCCGAAACGATGAGCACCTCGTTCCGGGCCCGGGCAAGCGCGCGCAGATAAGCGCGCTCGATGGTGCGGCGATTGCGCAGGTTGTCGCGCAGCAAGAGCGCGGCAGCCACGCCGCCGGGCAGGGGCGCTCCGGCTTGGCGCGGCCCGGGCGGCAGGCTCGCCGCGCCGACCTCGGCCCCGGTCAGGCCCAGGCGCCACCACAGGCGCCGCGCCGTGAGCGCCACGTCGGCCACGAGCGGCCCCTGCACGCGCACCGCGTAGTCGTAGCGCGGCCCCAGCACGCCGCGCTCGCCGGGACGATGGTGGTGGTCGTCGATCACGTTGATGCCGCCCACGAAGGCCACGGCATCGTCCACGACCGCGATCTTGCGATGCAGCCGCCGCCAGTGACGCCGGCCGAGCCGCCACCAGCGCGCCGGCCGGAACACCCGCACCTGCACGCCTGTGGGGGTGAGCATCGCGCGCAGGGCATCGGCCGTGTTGGCGCAGCCGAAGCCGTCGAGCACCAGGCGCACCTCCACTCCGCGACTCGCGGCGTCGGCCAGCGCGCCGGCCACGCGCGCGCCCATGTTGTCCTCGGCGAAGATGTAGGTCTCGAGCTGCACCCAGCGCTGGGCCGCATCGATGGCGGCGAGCAGGGCCGGGAAGTAGGCCTCGCCGTTGCGCAGCAGCTCGACGCGGTTGCCCGCGCTCGCCAGTGGCCCGGCACCGAGGCCAAGCCCTCCGGACTCGAACTCGAGGGCCTCGACGTCACGCGTCAATGGGGACTCACGTCGGCGATCAGCGGCGCGTGATCGGAGCGCCGTGCCCACGCCAGACCGCGCGGCACGCTGGCCTGCGCCACGCTGAAGCCCCGCAGATAGATGCGGTCGAGCGACAGCCACGGCATGAAGGCCGGGAAGGTACGGGCCACCCGGGGCGTCTCGCGCGCCGGCGACAGGCGCTCGATCAGCGGACCGCGCGGCTGCGCCGCCGCCACCTCGCCCAGGCCCAGTTCCTCGCGCAGCATCACGTCGACGCGGCGCTGCCAGTCGTTGAAGTCACCGGCGATCACCAGCGGCGCGGACTCGGGGATCTCGCGCCGCACGAAGTCGATCATGAAGCGCGCCTGGCGTTCGCGGCCGCCCTTGAACAGCCCCAGATGAACGTTGATCAGATGCAGTGGCAGGTGCCGCCCGGGCGCGCGCAACTCGACGACCGCGTGCAGCAGGCCGCGCTGCTCGAGGGTGTGGTCCGAGATGTCGTGATTGCGGTGATGATCGATGCGCAGGCGCGACAGGATCGCGTTGCCGTGATGCCCATGCGGGTACACCGCGTTCATGCCGTAGGCGCTGTGCTCGTAGTGGTCGCTGGCAAGAAAGTCCACCTGACGGCCGTCGGGGTAGTCCTTGCGGCGCGCGGCCAGGCGCTCGTTGCGGTCCTGGACCTCCTGCAGAAAGACGATGTCCGCATCGATGCTGCGCAGCGCGTGGCGCAGTTCGTGCACGCGCAGCTTGCGGCCGAGTCCCGAAACCCCCTTGTGGATGTTGTAGGTGGCGATGCGCAGGCTCATGCGGTTGTCTTTCTCGACCGGCCAAAGATAGCGCCCGCGGCGGCACAGGCGCCGCATTGGAGCAATCCCCGCGCGGAATGGGGCGAAGCGATGCCGGATCGGACGCACCGGATGGCGAGCGACGCGCTCACGCCACGCGCCACGGCAACTCGCGGATGGCGCGCGCATTGCTCCAGGAGAAGCAGGCGTCCGCGGCCTCGCGCCAGGGCAGCCAGCGCCAGGCGCGATGCTCGCGCGGCGCCAGGCGGGGTTCGGCGGGCCCGGGCAGAGCCAGCGCGTAGACGTGCTCGGTGTTGTGGCTCACCCCCGGCGCATAGCGGTGGCGCCAGTGCGGATAGATCGAATAGCGCTGGGTGAGATTCCAGTCGACGTAGGCCGCGCCGGGAAGGTCGAAGCCGGTCTCTTCGCGCACCTCGCGGGCGCAGGTCGCGGCGAGCGGTTCGTCGACGCGCGCCCGCGAGCCGGTGACCGACTGCCAGAAGCCGGGTTGATCGGCGCGCTCCAACAAGAGCACCTCGAGCGTCGAGGTGTGGATCACCACCAGGACGGACTCGGGAATCTTGTGGCCCGCGCTCACCGGACCGCCTCTGACGCGGGACGCCACTGCGGCTCGCGCACGGTCGCAAACACGGCGGATCGGGCGCGCAGCCATGGCTTCATCGGCGCAGATTCTAGGCCGCGGCCCGGCACACCTTGCCTCGGCCCGCCGCAGGAAGCACGAAGGGCGCCCGCAGGCGCCCCTCGCTTCGTCGTCAAGCACCACGCGCCGCGGCTATGGCTGCGCGAGCCTGGGATCGTTGCGCAGCTTGATGTGCAGTTCGCGCAACTGCTTCTCGTCGACCGGGCTGGGTGCATGCGTGAGCAGGCACTGCGCGCGCTGGGTCTTGGGGAAGGCGATCACGTCGCGGATCGACTCGGCGCCGGTCATCATGGTGACGATGCGGTCGAGACCGAAGGCGATCCCGCCGTGAGGGGGCGCACCGTACTGCAAGGCGTCGAGCAGGAAGCCGAACTTCTCCTGCGCTTCTTCCGGGCCGATCTTGAGGGCGCGGAAGACCTTGCTCTGCACCTCCTCGCGATGGATCCGCACCGAGCCGCCGCCGATCTCCCAGCCGTTGAGGGCCATGTCGTAGGCCTTGGCGAGGCACTTGCCCGGGTCGGTCTCGAGGTAGTCGAGGTGCTCGTCCTTGGGGCTGGTGAAGGGGTGGTGACAGGCCACCCAGCGCTGCGCTTCCTCGTCGAACTCGAACATCGGGAAGTCGATCACCCACAGCGGCTTCCAGCCTGGCGCCGACAGTCCGTGGGCGCGGCCGAACTCGCTGTGACCGATCTTCAGGCGCAGCGCACCCAGCGAGTCGTAGACCACCTTGGCGCGGTCGGCGCCGAAGAAGATCACGTCGCCATCGGCCGCGCCGGTGCGCTCGAGGATGGCCGCCAGCACCTCGTCGCCGAGGTTCTTGACGATGGGGCTTTGCAGCCCGTCGCGGCCGGCGGCCGCCTCGTTGACCTTGATGTAGGCGAGGCCCTTGGCGCCGTAGATCTTCACGAACTCGGTGTAGGCGTCGATCTCGGAGCGCGGCATCTGGCCCCCGCCCGGCACGCGCAGGGCGACGACCTTGCCGTCGGCCATCTCGGTGGCGGCCTTGAAGACCTTGAACTCGACCTCGCGCATCAGCTCCGTGAGCTCGACGAGCTCGAGCGCCACGCGCAGGTCGGGCTTGTCGGAGCCGAAGCGTGCCATCGCCTCGCCGTAGGGCATGACCGGGAAAGGCTGGGGCAGCTCCACGTCCAGCACTTCCTTGAACACCGTGCGGATCATGTCCTCGAAGATCGCGCGGATCTCGGTCTCGGCGAGAAACGAGGTCTCGATGTCGATCTGGGTGAACTCGGGCTGGCGGTCGGCGCGCAGGTCCTCGTCGCGGAAGCACTTGACGATCTGGTAGTAGCGGTCGAAGCCGGCCACCATCAGCAGCTGCTTGAACAGCTGGGGCGACTGCGGCAGCGCAAAGAACTGGCCGTCGTGCACGCGGCTGGGCACAAGGTAGTCGCGCGCGCCTTCGGGCGTGCTCTTGGTGAGCATCGGCGTCTCGATGTCGATGAAGCCGTGCGCGTCCAGATACTTGCGCACCGCCATCGCCGTCTTGTAGCGCAGCATCAGGTTCTTCTGCATCTGCAGGCGGCGCAGGTCCAGCACGCGGTGCGTCAGGCGCGTGGTCTCGGAGAGGTTCTCGTCGTCGAGCTGGAAGGGCGGCGTGACCGAGGCGTTGAGGACCTCGAGCCCGGTGGCCAGCACCTCGATGCCGCCCGAGATCAGGTTGGCGTTGCGCGTGCCCTCGGGACGCGCGCGCACGGTGCCCACCACCTTCAGGCAGAACTCGTTGCGGACTTTCTCGGCGTTGGCGAACACCGCGGCGCGGTCGGGGTCGCACACGACCTGCACCAGACCCTCGCGGTCGCGCAGGTCGATGAAGATCACGCCCCCGTGGTCGCGGCGGCGATGCGCCCAGCCAAACAGGGTCACGGTCTGGCCGATGAACTTCTCGTCCACCAGGCCGGCATATTCGGTACGCATGTGGTGCTCCGGAATCGGGTGAGCCGCGCGTGGCGCGGCCCGAGATCGGGGAAGTGTTCGTGGCGGCACGACCGGGCGGCCCGGCGTGCGAGTCGGGTCGGGCGGCAGCAGCCGGCCGACCCTAGCGGTTTCGGTCGTTCCGCTGCGCCTGGGGCCGGACGAGGCGGCGGCTGGCGGCCGCGCGCATGGGCAGTGAACTTTTCGTCCTCATGGGACGAACCTTAGCACAGCAGGGGTCTAGGGCAGGGGTGCGCCAGCGTGCTCGGCAGGCGCGATCCGGGCGGGGCGCGCCGTGGAAGGCACAACCACACCGAGCGAGACATGGAACTTGAACGCATCGTCGACGGTCACGTCCACCTCGCGCACCTCCTCGGACCGGACCATGATCACGTAGCCCGAGGTCGGGTTGGGCGCGGTGGGGACGTAGACCGTGACGTGCGGTGCTCCGAGCATGGGCGCGAGCCGTGCCCCGGGATCGCCCACGACGAAGCCCAGCGTCCATTGGCCGCGCTGCGGAAACTCCACCAGCACAACCTTGCGGAAACTCTGGCCCTTTTGCGACAGCAGCGTGTCGGACACCTGCTTCACGCCCGAGTAGATCGAGCGCACCACCGGGATGCGCGTCATCAGCCCTTCCCACCAGCGCACCATGCGCGCGCCGAGCAGGTTGGCGCCGAACACGCCCGTGCCCAGCAGGATGATGGCCGCCACCACCAGGCCCAGGCCGGGGATCGACATGCCCAGCACCGCCTCGGGCCGCCAGGATTGCGGCAACAGCAGCAAGATGCGGTCGGTCGCCGTGATGATGAAGTCCAGCACCCACAGGGTCACCGCGAGCGGCAGCCAGATCAGCAGTCCGGCGATGAGGAAGCGTTTGAACATGGTCTCGGCCCGCAGGGCCTCCTGAAGAAAACACAAAGGCCGCGGCAGAACCGCGGCCGATCACGAGCGAACTACCTGGGCCCGGCGCAGCGCCCGCCCAAGGCGCGAGCTTACTGGCAGGCCGGGCAGGCTCCGGTGCCGCACGCAGGCGCAGCAGCCGAGGCCGAGGCCGGCGTGGCCGGCTCGGTCTTGGCAGGCTCGGTCTGCGCCGGCTCGGAGGCGGGCTTGGCCCCGCCCTTGAAATCGGTGGCGTACCAGCCGGATCCCTTGAGCTGGAACCCGGCCGCGGTCAACTGTTTGGCGAAGGACTCGGCGCCGCAGGCAGGGCAGGCGGTCAGCGGCGCGTCCGAAACTTTCTGCAGCACGTCTTTCTCGTGGCCGCAGGCCGTACATTTGTAGGCGTAGATAGGCATGGGCGTGACCTGTGCGAATAAGCGGTTGAATTATAAGGAGGAATGCATGATCCGGCGGCGCCGGGCGCAGCACCCGCGGTGCAGCCGCTTGGATTAGGGCGAAGTGGTGGCGGTCGCACGCAGCGCAATCCCCCCAATGGGTCTGCGACCGGCTACCCCCACACGTTGCTGCCCCCGCAGCGCGGGCCACTTGGTCCTCCGCCTTACGCTGCTTGGCAGGCGCGGATCCCCTGCATGTGCCCCCGGCTGAGGCACCGGGACTCATCGACCGGAGCAGCCAAGCAGCGTCGGAAGGCTTTACACGAAGCCGTCCACGCCCCGACCGGCATCTGGCACAGGTCATTAAAATCAGTTACTTAGAACAAGCGTCAGCCGCTGGCACGGGCCTTGCATTACTTGATTGCGGTCAGATAGCAGGGCCGACTACCCGGAAGGAGAAATTCATCATGAAACGCACTCTCATCAGCCTTGCAGTGGCTTCGGGCCTGGGTCTGGCCTCCACCGCCGCGATGGCCGA
>ENA-UOWG01001437-UOWG01001437.1-activated-sludge-metagenome-genome-assembly--contig:-NODE-1437-length-23660-cov-6.290277_pt1 | contig 23660 bp, 19 predicted proteins | sample MGYA00238147_ERZ761563 | MGnify/ENA primary metagenome ERZ761563 (study PRJEB28884, sample SAMN05720216) | anaerobic digester metagenome | isolation source: active sludge of municipal... | reverse complement strand
GGGGATAGGGTTCAAGTTCTAAAAGAAGGGTTGCAGCCGCTTGAGCCGCTTGAACCGCTTGAACGGGAAAACCAAAAAAAGATCCGAGTTCTTTAACGGCAGAAACGGCTGGAACTGCTTTTTTATCTTTTTCCGCTGAAACGGCTGGAACTGCTGAAACTGTTTCTTTGGTTGTTCGAACCATACAAACCGCACAAACCAAAAAAACCGCACAAACCAAAAAAAGGTCTGCGAGCTATTCGATGACCGTTCCTTTGCCGGTCTTCTGATATTCGAGCACGATATGCTCGGCGAAGGCGCATCTCGCCTCGGAATCGGCTTGAAATCCACGCGAGCTGCACCAACGGATAAATGTTTCCGGGTCGAAGTCCGCGCGGAGGGCGACGTTGCCGGCATTCTTGATCTCTTCGAGCTGCCTTTTGACAAGGGTTTTCCAGTCTTCAAAAGTGGCGGGCATATTCTCCGAATCGGTAAAGGTCTCGAGCGCCCTGCGGTAGGCATGCTCATCACTGAACCAAACAATCCCCACGATATAGTTCAATTCGACACCCCCTTCTTTCATTGACCGATGAACCACCAAAAAAGACCGTTGCACCCGTTTCAACGGTTCCAGCCGCTTCAACCGCTAAAAGCCTTTAGTTCTCCTGATCTTCCCGCTGAAACGGGTGAAACCCTTCTTTCCGTTCAAGCTGCTCAAGCGGTTCAAGCCATCTTTATTTGATCAGTTCCTTAAGGATGTTCAGCGCGTCCCTGCTTGTCGGGTCGAGACTCAACGCCTTTTGCGCGGCCTCGATGGCCTCGGTCAGGGCACCGCTCTTTATGAGCGCCTTCGCGAGACCGAGATAGGCCTTCGTATTGTCCGGGTTGGCCTTGATCGCGTCGGTGTACACCTTCACGGCCTCGCGTACATCCCCTTTCATGAAAAGCCCCGTTGCCACCGCGACCAGGACATTTGATATATCGTCCTTGACCTTTTTTGTCCTGGGATCGACGGACAGGACCTCGCGCAGATACGTCAGCGAGCTTTCGAAATTGCCCTTCCCGAGCTCCGAAAAGGCCGCCCCCAGAAGAGCGTCTATGAGGATGTCGACGGCCTGTTTCTTGAAATCATCCGGACTGAGGCGGTAAGCGCTCCGAAGGCAAGGGACCGCCTTCGCGTAATTTTTCATGTTAAGGTGCGTCCTGCCGAGATAAAGCTGGGCCTCGTAGAAATCGGGCTCCGCTGAAACCGCCTTTTCAAAGAAGGGAAGCGCCTCCGGGAACCTACCCTGGTTAAAAAGCGCAAGGCCCGCTTCAAAATCGGCCCTGGCGGCGGGACTGACGGAAACCCCTGCGCAGGAAAAGAGAAACACGGCCAGTGCGACTGGAATGACCGCCTTCAAAAACACGGTTTCCCTGAAGACATTCATGGGCCTCTCCTCCTTTTACCAGGTCCTCATCCGGCACTGCGTGCCCTATTTCTTCTTTTCCCAGCCGCCCTGCTCGTTCTGTATCCACCAACCCGGCTGTGACTTGTCGCGCCAGCTGTTCGCGAAGAGCTTCTGGATCTTGGGCAGTGAATCGCCGCCCAGCTTGTTCGCCTTCATGATCTCCGTGTAAAGCGCCATGCGGTTCTTGTTCTCGGCATCCACCAGGCGGTTGACGTCCGCCTTGTCCTTGAGGCTCAGGTCTGCCGCCTTTATTCCCACGAGCCCCATATTATTCTCACCGACAAGACCTTTGTCGTAGAAAGGCTTGATCTGGGGAAAGCTGTCCTTCATGGCCTGCTTTATGCTGCGTATCGCGGGGGTGGAGACCTCGACATTGATCTGGGCGCTGGCCTCTTTCGGACCGATAAGGCCTTTCAGGGAATCGATGATCCCGCTTCTTTTGTCGTCCTTCTTTTCCTCCGGCTTCTTGCCGTCCTTCGTTCCCCTCACGTCGTCGACGATCTCGTCGGCGGCTTTCTGAATGGCCGCCGCCGGAAAATAAATATTGACCGTAACGCACGCGGCAAAAACGATCACGAAACCCAGTGCAAGATGTCTCAATTTCTTACCCATTGCTTCCTCCTTTTCTTTTCAATTCATTTTTATGGTAGGGCCCTCACCATCTTTGCCCTTCTGGAACACCCTGCCGATGCGTTCCTGCATGTCCTTGAAGCTTACCATATTCTGGGGGTCCATGTTCACAACATCTATACCCCTCAGGAATGCCCTCCGTATCAGGTATTCCTTGCCGCCCTCGCGGATCTTCCCCCTGATATTGAAAATGTCATTTTCCAGCGTGCACCGTATGCCGATACGGCTGTACGGGTATTCCTTGAAGAACTTGTTGATGCCGCTCTTGAGGACCGCCCCGATGCCCCCCGTGCCGGTGCCGAGTATGGATATGTTCTCGATTGCGTCAACGGAGACCTTCCTTGATCCGCCTCCCTTTTTCGCCGTGTCCATTTCGAATACAAAACGCGACGGCTGACCATACTCGATCTCCAGGTCCTTTACAAAACCTTCGACAAGCCCCGTTATCTTTCCGACCTTGATCGTTTCCGTCACCTTTCCGAGATCTATGTCCTGGAAGAGGATACTGCCGCCTATCCTCCTCGACGGGGCAAAAAGGTTCTTCACATAAAAGCCTGCCGCTTCGATCTTTCCGCCGAATATATCGATGACCACTCTCCCCTGCGTTGTGAGCTGGCCGTCCTGGTAGGATATATCGGGGAAGCGGGCCTTCACGCTCCCGGGGAATGAAAGGCCCGTCAGTTCATTGAGAAGACGCGGGACATTTACCCCGCTCACGGAAGAGGCAAAAGATATCTTTGGTGATGTCCCCAGGGCATCGTTCACCTTGAGGTTCCTGATGCGGATGGTGCCATCGTAGAACGGGATGGATATTATACCCGTCGCGGTCACGTCGCTGCCGAAGGCGACAACGGGCACCTTCAGTCCCTCAAGGCTGTAATCGCCTTTTGTCAGACCGGCGATCTCGATCATGCCCAGCGGGGGGTTTTCCCGTACAGCGGTATTCGTTCCCGCAGGGACAAGATCAAAGGGTAGATTCACGTCGATGCCCGTGATCCCCAGCGATACCCCGGGAAGCTTCAACGATGTCTTTTCCAGTTTGATGTTCCCGAGAGCGGCATATCCTTTTTGAACCGATGCCACAGACAATTCCGTATCGAGTTTCCCGTCCGCCTCTATGCCCTTCAGTGCCGCGGATGTCTGGGCCAGGTAATCAGACAAAAAAAGAGAGACGACCCTTTTGAGCGGGACGTCCTGGGCCGTGACATGGAAGCCCCATTGCCCGGTGTCAAAGGAGCCGCTGTAGGAATACCTCCCTGTGTTAAAAAGGTCGCAGGTCCCCTTGAGCCTCGGTCCGCTTCTTTCGCTTATAGTCATATCGGCCTTCGAAGAGAACTTCGATGCCTCCTTTGTCATGTCCTTGTAGAACCTTCCCCACAAATACTCCCCCGAGGATATCACCGAAGATATGTTAATGGAACCGTCTTTCTCTCCGCGGGGAAGACTGAAGTTGAGGATCACCGAGCCGTTAATGCCCTGTGCGGCCTTGGTACCGTCCGGCGAAGAGAACCCTCCCTTTTTCATTTCAATGTTTGCCCGGCCCGCAAGGGACGGTGTCTTTCCTGACAGCGTCCCCTCCATCTGTGTCTTAAGAGAACCCACACCCTGAACGGACCATTTCCTCGCCTCCTCCGAGGTCAAAAGCGACCTGGCCATGGAAAAAAGACCGGAGAAATTTATCTCCCCCGCGTCGAGGGCTGCACTCCATGGCATGGCCCCTTGAAGTGTCATCCTCGCGCTCCCCCGCATAATGCCAATGCCGGGCATGCCGATACGCAGGCTGCTCACGGCGAGCCTCTTCGATGCCGTTTCGTAGAGAATACTTAAATTCACCTGGGGGTTCTTGACCTGCGCGCTCTGCCCGTCCTTTGTGAACTGGACGGCAGCAAGCCCAAAGGAGGCACCGGAGACGGTGATGCGTCCTTTTTCGAACAGCACCGGCATGACGAGCCTCGCGCCGGAGAGAGCCACATCCCCGGCATGCGCGTCCATGTCGACCTCGATCGTGCCTTTCCCGAGCATATCGGGGAAAATACCGGTCAGGTTTATCTGTCCCTTGCACGCGCCGGTCCCGGAGATCTTCGAACCGCCCGGTCTGTCGATCGCGACCCGGCCCTTAAAAACAAGCTCACCACCCCGCTCAGGAGAGAACCCCTTTACAGAGAGGTTGATGTCCTTGACGGTTATAGTGCCTTCAGACCCCTTGAAATGGAGGATGAACTCACCCCTTTCCATTATCAGGAGCCTCACGGGGGGTATCTTCTTAATAAAGGAAAGATCGCTTTCCGTCTTGCTTTTATCACCGAGGCGGACGCGTATCTTCGAATCTTTGAGGACGATCTTTTCCACCTCACCGCGTATGGCCGGTCCCGGTCGGCTCTCGACGCTCACCCTGGAACTCGTGAACAGAAGGTTTCCCCGCCGGATATCGGAAAATGCGAAACCCACGATCTCGGCCTTCATTGACGGGGAAAAGATGAATGAATCCGCGGCGAGCTCATAACCGAGCAGATGCCTGCTAATCCCGGAGGCAAAGTGGATAAGCAGCGGAGTGCGGGCGCAAAGGACGAGTCCCGCCGCGACAACGGCGATGAGGACGACGATGGTCAGCGCGTATCTTTTTTTCGTCACGTCATCTCCCCCATCCTTTGCTTCCTATGCTATATCCCGTTTAGAGAAAAGAGTCAATAAAACAGGTTATGGGTCATAGGTCACAGGTCATAGGAACAAAGCTATTTCCCATTACCCATAACCTATTACCTATCACCTGTCTTCTTGTTTTCCCCTTTTCTTTACGTTATTGTATCTGCAAGGTCCACACATGATACCAAGACTGGTGTTTGCGCTTCTTGTTACCGGACTGGCGGGCATCGTCGCCCAGACGGTCATCATCAGGGAAAGCCTCATAATCTATGGGGGGAACGAGCTTTCCATCGGCGTCATCATCGGCTCCTGGGTCGCCTGGGAGGCGCTGGGTGCCTATTTCGGCAGCAGGTGGCCCGGGCGGGGCAAAAGCGCCGCAGGCACCTTCGTCGCCGCCAACATCCTTTTCCTCGTTATCTTTCCCGTCACCATCTACCTGGTCAGGGTCGCCAAGGTCCTGTCGGGCTTTCCAGCGGAGATCTCCCTGGGTGTCATTGCCATCTTCTGTATATCCCTTGTCGTTCTCCTCCCCGTAAGCCTGCTCCATGGCTACTCATTCACTGCGGCATGCAGGGTCTACGAAGAACTCGAGGGGCCGGAAAACCAGGCCGCGGGACGGGTCTACTTCTACGAGATGCTCGGGACCATCGCCGGCGGGATACTCGTCAGTTATGTGCTCATCACCCGCTTCAATTCCTTCCGCGCAGCCGGCCTCGTGTCGCTGGCCCTCGCCCTCGCGTGCCTTGTCTTCGCCGCATCCCTCCGAACGGGGCGAAAGAGGCTCCTGTCCTTCTTAAGCCTCGCGGCCGCCGCATGTTCTTTGTTCTTCGTTGCCTTCGGCCTTGACGACCACGCCCAGGGGCTCTCCGTCAAAACGCAGTGGTACGGGCGGAAGATCGTGTTCTACAGGAACTCTCCCTATCAAAATATAGCGGTCACAGAGGAAGAGAAACAGCACACGTTCTTCACCGACGGCCAGCCCGTGGCTACCCTGCCCGTACCCGACATCAACCGCGTGGAAGAGTTCGTCCACATCCCCCTGCTTGCCCACGGATCGCCGGTCAATGTCCTCGTCCTCCACGGCGGGGCAGGAGGAGTCATCGGCGAGATACTCAAGTACCCCACGGTCAGGCGCGTCGACCACATCGAGATCGACCCGCTGCTCCTCGCCGCGATCACCCGCTTCCCGTCGGAAACCGTCATCCGCGAGATGGCCGATCCGAGGCTTTCGCTCCATTACAACGACATCAGGCGTTTCGTCCAGAGCACCCCAATGACCTATGACATTGTCCTCCTCGGGCTGTCCGCGCCCAATTCTCTTCAAACCGGCAGGCTCTTCACGGCGGAGTTCTTTCGCGAAGTGAAGGCGGTCTTAAGCGAAAAAGGCCTTTTCGTCTTCACCGCGGCAGGCTCTCTCGCCTATTACGACAGGGAACTCCAGGACATCAACGCTTCTGCTCTCGCGACGGCGCGCAGCGTCTTTCCCCATGTAGCGGTCGTGCCCGGATCGGAGAACCTTTTTCTCTCTTCGTCTTCCCCCGAAGGGATTGTCCTTTCCGCGCGTGATATGCATGCGAGGCTGAAGGGTTACGACCTGAAAACACGGCTCATCAGCCTCCCCCACCTCACCTACCGTCTCGACAGGGAAAAGATGGACTGGTTCTATGGGGCCCTAAAGCCGTCCGGCGCTGATATCAACCGCGACCTTACACCGAAAGGCCTCTTTTACAACATCGCGTTCAACAACGCGCTCCTCACGCCTTCGCTGAAGGGCCTCTTTAAGTCGATTCAGGAAAGGGGCGTTGCCGCCGCCTCTATCATCATGGCGGTCATCATGGCGGTGTCGGCCCTCCTGACGAAAAGATACCGGGCGATACCCGCGCTTCTCGCGATCTCCACGACCGGCCTCGTGGTCATGCTCCTCGAGCTGTCGCTCATCTTCGTTTACCAGATCATGTGCGGATATGTCTTCTACGAGATCGGCATGCTCATGACCATGCTCATGGCGGGCATGGCCGCGGGAAGCATGGCGGCCTCCAGTCGCGGCGGCGCGAATGCGGCAAAATTCCTTATTTACACCGAGGCCGCCCTTGCGGTTTTCTGTGTCATCCTTTTCCTGGTGCTTTCCATGACGGGGTATTTCATGGACTGGCACCGGCTGGCCCTGCGCATCCTGTTCTTCGTGCTGCTCTTTGTGTCCGGCTCTTTCGCCGGCATTGAATTTCCCCTGGCGGTGAAGATACACTCCGAAAACAGGCCGTTGTCGCCATCAACGGGGATAGTTTACGGTTTCGACCTTCTGGGGGGCTTCATCGGCGGGCTCATCGGCGGCTTCTTTCTCTTCCCGCTGCTGGGCGTCACGAAAAGCTGCCTCGCCTTCGCCGCCGTCAAGGCCTGCTGCGCCCTCCTCCTTATCTCACGAAGAACAACGTAAGGAAAAGACAAAAAGAAAGAGACTTTTTTTTACCGCAGATGAACGTGTCCTTGGGGTCAGGTCTTGCATTTGATCATTTTATTCTTCCAACCGGAACATTCGAACATTGCGATGACGGGTCCACCTTCATGATCTCCCTGCGGTTAAAATAGACTTTTAGTTGAAACCCCAATGTCCAGGAAAAATGATCAAATACAAGACCTGACCCCATTATTACATATCCTGCAAAAAAGTTTCCCCATCTGCGTTCATCTGCGGTAAAATATTTCCTAACTCCCGGGGGATAACGTAGTATAATTGTGACGTGAAAAGAAGGGATTTCCTGAAAGTTGCCGTGCTGTCACCGCTGGCCTTTTCGATGGCCTCCCGGGCCTCGGCGCAAGGGAAGGAGCCGGCCTGGCACGAGGCACGCTACTACAGGAAAAGCGCCGTGCAGAAGGCGGCAGTCGAATGCTGGCTGTGCCCTCGCCGGTGTGTCATCCCCGAGGGGGACACAGGTTTCTGCAGGGCGCGCAGGAATGCGGGCGGAAAATTGTATTCCCTGGGTTATGCCGCACCCTGCGCCGTCCATGTGGATCCCGTTGAGAAAAAACCATTCTTCAATGTCCTTCCAAGAACGTATTCATTATCCGTGGCAAGTGCCGGCTGCAATCTCAGGTGCAAGTTCTGCCAGAACTGGCATATATCCCAGGTGTCCCCTCTTGAGACCCGCAACATCCCGCTGACCCCGAAGGAGCTCGTTGCCGCGGCCCTGCAGAAGGACTGCAGGAGCATCGCCTACACCTACACGGAACCGACGAACTTCTACGAATACATGTTCGACACCGCAAGGATCGCCCGGGGAAAAGGTGTTCTCAACGTCTCGCACTCGAACGGCTACATCAACCAGGAACCCCTGAAAGAGCTGTGCAGGTACATGGATGCTGTTAACATCGACCTCAAGGGATTTTCGTCCTCCTTCTATAACAAGCTCTGCGAGGGAGAGCTTGAACCGGTTCTCGAAACGATCAAGACCCTGAAGCGCTCCGGCGTATGGGTGGAGATCACCAACCTCGTCATACCGGGATACAACGACGACCTGAAAACGATCACCGATATGTGCCGGTGGATCTGCAAGAACGCCGGGACCGATGTCCCTGTCCATTTTTCACGGTTCCATCCCATGTACAGGCTGACGGGTATCCCGTCGACACCGGTCCCCACATTGGAAAAAGCCAGGGAGGCCGCCATCGGCTCGGGCATACAGTTCGCATACATAGGGAACGTCCCCGGTCATCCGGGAGAGAACACATACTGCCCGAAATGCAGGAAACTGCTCATCATGAGGTCGGGTTACAACGTCCTTGAAAACACGCTGAGAAACGGCAAATGCCCTGACTGCGCCACAAAGATAGGGGGGATATGGAAAACATGAAGATACGGGTAAATATAACAGCTTTCGGCAGGACTGCATATGCAGCGGCCCTTCTTTTCTCTGCCGTCTCCTTCTTTGCATTCGGAGGCATCACCACGGCGCAGGCGGAACAGGCGGCCGTCCAGGTAAAAAAGCCCGACTTTGCCGGCTCGTTCTATCCCGCGGACAGATTGTCCCTTCAGACCCTTGTCGACAACAACCTGAAGGACGCCGAAAAAGAGGCCGCGCACGTATCGCCCGTTCCCTTCGCCATCATGGCCCCCCATGCCGGGTATATCTATTCGGGAAAGGTGGCCGCCCATGCCTATAATGCCGTCAGGGGAAAGGGCTACAAGACGGTGATACTGCTCGGCTCCAGTCACCGGGAGGCACTCAGGGGCATCGCAATTTATCCCTCCGGGGCATGGGAGACACCGCTCGGAACGGTGCAGATCGATTCCGCCATGGGCCGGAAGCTATCATCAATGTGCGGAAATATAAAGGACAACACGGGGATATTCAGCAGGGAACACTCCCTCGAGGTCCAGCTTCCCTTCCTTCAAAGAACGCTCCAGGGTTTCAGGATCGTTCCCCTTCTCGCGGGCCCCATGGAAGACAAGGACTACCAGGCATTCGCCGGGGTGCTAAAGACTGTCCTCAAACAGGGAAAGGGCAAGGTGCTCCTTGTCGTGTCCTCCGACATGTCCCACTACCACCCCTATTCAGATGCGGTCCGCATGGACTCTTCAACGCTCAGGCTGATAGAGGGCCTCAAGCTGGACGCACTTGCCAGAGGCCTTAAGCAGGGAGAGAACGAGCTCTGCGGGGGTCCGGGGGTCATTATCGCGATGATGGTAGCTGAAAAACTCGGCGGAGAGGCACGGCCCCTCAATTACGCCAACTCGGGAGATACGGCCGGGGACCGCGCAAAGGTGGTGGGCTACGGCGCGGTTGCCTTCCTGAATCCCGACAGAAAGAAAGGCGGCGGGGATCTCTTGAGCACCCCCGAAAAAAAGAAGCTCCTCTCCATCTCGAGGAAAGTTCTGGAATCTCATGTGTCGACAGGAGAAATGCCTGACGTCGCCGTCACCGAACAGAGGCTCAACGAAAAAAGGGGTGCCTTCGTGACCCTCAACATGCGCGGACAGCTCAGGGGATGCATCGGCTACATAAAACCCGTCGCCCCCCTGTACAAGGCCGTCATGGAAATGACCGTGGCCGCATCATCAAAGGACATGAGGTTCCGGCCCGTCACAAAGGGAGAGCTGAAGGACATCACCATAGAAATATCTGTACTCACACCCTTGAAATTGATAAATTCCGTAAGCGAGATTCAGGTGGGCGCCCACGGGCTCTTCATCGTTCACGGACACAACTCGGGCCTCCTTCTCCCCCAGGTGGCGACGCATTACAGCTGGGGACGCGAAGAGTTCCTGAGGCAGACCTGTTCAAAGGCCGGGTTGCCAGCCGACGCGTGGAAAGACAAAGAGGCGCAGATATATATCTTTTCGGCCCAGATTTTCTCGGAATAGATGCCAAAAAAAGAGTACGGCCCTCGCAGGCGGCCTCTACGATACACTTTGAAAAAATGGAGGGAAATATAAGAATGTTCGATAACGTCACTCTCGAAAAATACGCTGATGTGCTGCTGTGGGGACTTATGACGGCAAGGAAGGGAAGGCTGAAAAAGGGCGACCTCATCTTCCTTCAATACGATCCGGCCGCCGTCGGCCTTGCCGAGGTGCTCTACGGAAAGATACTCGACAGGGGAATGTACCCTATCCAGCGCATGGGGCTCACCTTCGGCATGGAGCACGCCTTTTATAAAAAAGCTACGGGCGGGCAGCTTGTCTTTCTCCCTCCGGGGGACAGGCAGCTTTATGAAAAGATAAACGGGAGGATATTCCTGCGCGGTCCCGATTCGCTCACGCACCTCAAGGACGTCGACCCTTTAAGGATAAACAAGGTCCTGGTATCGCGCAAACCGCTTCGGGACATCCTCGATAAAAGAGAGGAAAAGGGCGCCTACAGCTGGACGCTGTGCACCTATCCCACGAAAGAGCTCGCGCGGCAGGCAAAAATGCCCGTCGGGCAGTACGCCGGGCAGATCATCAAGGCATGTTTCCTTGACGAAAAGGACCCCGTAAAGAAGTGGAACGCAATCCACGCCAGGGCTGCGGAGATAAAAAAATGGCTCAATTCCCTCAAGGTAAACAGCTTTCATGTCTCCTCAAAGAACATCGACCTCGTGTTCACACCTGGAGAGAAACGCAAATGGGCCGGCATCTCCGGCCATAACATACCCAGCTTCGAGGTATTCTTCTCTCCCGACTGGCGGGGCACCGAAGGGACCTACTACGCCAACCTCCCCTCCTTCAGGAGCGGCAACTACATCGACGGTGTCCGCCTTTTGTTCAAAAAAGGCAGGGTGGTGGAAGCAAGCGCCGAAAAAGGGGAAGAATTCCTGAAAAAACAGATCGCAATGGACAAGGGCGCATGCAAGGTTGGAGAGTTCTCGCTTACGGACAGGCGCTTTTCCCGCATCGACCGGTTCATGGCCGACACACTCTTTGACGAAAACTTCGGCGGTCCCCATGGAAACTGCCACCTCGCCCTGGGCGCGTCCTACAGCGACACATACAGCGGGGACCCCGGCAGACTGACGAAGGAAATGAAACAAAAGCTCGGCTTCAACGACTCGGCGCTGCACTGGGATCTCGTCAACACGGAGTCAAAAACCGTGACCGCCAGCCTGGCCGGCGGCAAGGAACTCGTCATATACGAGAAGGGCAAGTTCAAGCTTTAAATAGCTTCAACCGTTTCAGCGGTTTCAGCAGTTTCAACGCATCAATTTTTGTTCTTTCCGCCACGCCGCAGGAATATTCGAAGGAGGGTCTGCCGGCCGCGCTTGGGGCTGTAAGAGAGGGATACCGGTTTTTATGAAATCGAATAAAAAATTGTTCTTCTTCCTGGGGTGGTTAGGAATGGTCCTCTATTTCACCCAGCGGTGGATCTTCGGACCGCTCATTCCTTCCCTCATGGAGGCCTTCGGCGCCGACAGGACAGCCCTTGGCATCGTCGGGGCCGGATCGCTCTGGGGTTACATGTTCACGCCGATCATCGCGGGCATGCTCTCCGACAGATTTGGAAGGAGATATACCGTCCTCTTCGGCATTTTCGGCTTTTCATTGCTGACAGTTGTCTCCGGTATGGCAAACAGCACGGGGCAGCTCTTCCTTTTTCGTTTGGTCACGGGCATGACGGAGGCCTTCTTTTTTATCCCCCTCATCGCCTTTACCATGGAGCTTTTCCCTGAAAGACCAGGTTTTTATGTCACTTTCATGTCTTCGGGCACCTCCATGGGCTGGTTCACAGGACCCGCGCTTGCGGGATGGCTCCTCGATCTCACGGGCAATTGGCGCGTTCCTTTCATCCTGACCGGACTTGCGGGCATCGGCATCGCGCTGCTGCTCATGTTCTTCTGGCCTGAAGAAAAGAAGGAGATACACACGGGCGGCTCATTCTTTGACCGGTCCATCATGCAAAGATCGAGCATTACAATGCTTGTCCTTGTGAGCTTCGCTTCCATGTTCCAGATATCGGCCGAGTTCGGCTTCGCCATGTGGTACCCGGTATTCCTCAAGACAGAAATAGGGACCAGCGCCTCCGTTGCAGGCGTCATCGCCGGTGTTTGGGGGGTGGGTCAGTTCATCGGCAGACCGACCATGGGCTGGGCCTCTGACAGGCTGGGATATCGCCGCGTTGGTGTCATCGGGGGCATTGTCATGGGACTCTCCCTTATTCTTGTCCTCAGGGCGGAAAATCCCTTCCTGAGAGGGTTTTTGACGTTATTCACGGGTTTTGTCGGTTCAGCGGTGATGGGCACGCTCTGGACATTCACCGGGCTCACCTTTTCCCGCGCGAGAGGACTGGCCCTGGGGATAATGACCACCTTTTCCTACGCGGTTTCTTCCCTGTCCCCGATCACCATCGGTTACATCGGTGACCGCTGCCGCGTGTCGACGGGCCTTATGGCCATATGCGTCCCTGCCGTGTTCCTGGCCTGCGCGATCTTCGCGTCGACAAATTTCATCAAGAAAGATAACCAACGATAGAAAACGGTTTATATGGTTTGTCTGGTTAACAACCAAAGAAACTGAATAAACCGAACAGACCAGAGAAACTATTTTGGTTAATATCTTCTCTTATTGCCTCGATCTGTGATAAAATGTGTTCCTGTAATTCCAATCTAACAACGGGAAGGGGTTTTTCTAATGGGTAAGGCATTGCCTGGCGCTCTTCTGAGAATGTGGGAATTTCTTTCCGATGATCTTCAGGATGCCCTTTTGCTGGCCGTCGAAAAGAACCGCACCGCCGAAAGACCGATTCGCAGCCAGTCCGTTCGTCCCTGCCCGCATTGCGGAAACTCGGGCACGATGGACTGTGCCAGGGTCGAAGGCATCTCGGACGCAACCGTAGGGCTCTGCCTCACCTGCGGATACATATGGTGCCTCGAATGCGACGCCTCGCTTATAACCGGCATCCCCTGCGGCCACTGGCAGATCTGTGCCGCCTGCAGGGAAGGAAAGAAACCCTCCGGCTTCTGCGGAACAATCCCTTTGGAATGCCGTCATATACAAGCCTGGCTCGAAAAAAATCATCCCGTAGTGTAGAGCCGCCCGTCTATTTTTCCAGCACCTCACGGATCTTTCGTGAAATACCGGTTAAATCAAAAGGTTTCTGGATAAAACCCTGGCATCCTTTGCTCATTATCTGCTGTGCCTGATCGTTCAAACTATATCCGCTGCTCAGGATCACCTTTACTGAAGGATTCAGCTCCCTTATATGGTCAAAGACCTCACTACCCGAGAGTCCCGGCATGATCATGTCGAGGACAACGAGATCTATCATGTCCTTCTTTTCCTGATAGATCCTGATCGCTTCCCCGCCGTTTTGAGCTTCATATACGCTGTACCCGAGGGACTCAAGGATCACCTTGCTCACCGCAAGGATACCCGGTTCATCATCGACAAGGAGGATCGTCTCTGTGCCCCTCATAATTTTAGGGACTGCAGGCTTCTCTTTCGCAATATCCTTCTCCGATGCGGGCAGATACAATACAAATGTGCTCCCCTTGAGGACTTCACTGATGACTTCAATGTGACCGTTGTGGTTCTTTACGATCCCATAGACCATCGCAAGGCCCAGGCCGGTACCCCTGCCAAGCTCTTTGGTCGTAAAAAAGGGCTCGAAGATCCTCTCCCTCGTCTTTGCGTCCATACCCACACCGGTATCACTTATGGATGTTCTCACATACCTTCCGGGCATCATTGAATGTGTTCTTGCGTAAACTTCATCAACAACAATATTCTTCGTTTCAAGAGAAAGGTCTCCTCCGGCGGGCATTGCCTGCCAGGCATTCAGGTAAAGGTTGAGGAATACCTGTTCGATCTGTCCCTGGTCTCCCTCCACGGCCCACATGTCTTTTTCGTATTTACGGTGGATGACAATCTCTTTCTTGGTCCTTCCGAACATGGTGGAGGTTTTTTCGATAAGTTCGTTCATATTGAAGGGTTTAACAACATATTTTCCACCCCGCGCAAAGCCAAGCAGCTGCCTTGTCAGGTCTGCCGCGTTCTTTACCAGCCCTTCGATCTGTTTTAACCACTCATAATGTGGATTGTCTGTGTCTATGTTCAGTAACATGAGAGAGACATATCCCTGGATACCCATAAGAATGTTGTTGAAATCGTGGGCAATGCCTCCTGAAAGGGTGCCGATCGCCTCCATCTTCTGGGCATTCATGAGCTGTGCCTCCAGTCTTTTCCGTTCGGTGATATCCTCGGAGATGCCCAGCAGGTATTCGGGCTCACCCTTCGCGTCCAGGATCGGCACTTTTTTCGTATGCAGGATGCGTTCTCCTTTATTGCGGGTCTGGATGGGTTCTTCCGGAATATCCACGATCTCTTTCCCGCGCAGAACCTCCCGGTCCTTTTGCGTAAAGAAGTCTGCCTGCTCTTTCGGGAAAAAATCATGATCGTTCTTTCCCATCAGGTCCTCCCTGGAACTGCCAAGCAGGTCCTCTCCTGCCCGGTTGAACCGGACAAACCTGAGCTCTCTGGCATCCTTGAGGAAGATCATGTCGGGGATATTCTCCACAATTGAGTCCAGGAACGCGTTCATGCGGCGCAGGCCGTCTTCTGCCTGCTTAAGGTCTGTAATGTCGGTGATGAACCCCTCGAGGGCCTGCACGGCCCCCTCGCTGTCCATCACGGCAATGCCCTGTTCGGAAACCCATTTCAGCCGCCCGTCCTTAGTGTGGATCCGGTACTGCATCCGAAAGGGGGTGCAGCCGCTGATTGAGTTTTGCACCATGTCCCAGACCATGTCCCGGTCATCGGGGGCTATCAGGCCGGCATATGACACGACGCGTGAATCTATGAGATCCTCCGGCGAATAACCGGTCAGGTTCAGGCAGCCGTCACTGACGAATTCCATGGTCCAGTCCCTGTCATTGCGGCAGCGGTAGGCCATACCCTGCAGATTGCTCATCAGGGTCATCAGCCTTCGCTGGTTCTCTATCAGCGCCTTTTCTATTTGCCTGCGTTCAGTGATATCACGGATGGATTCGATCGCACCGACGACATTTCCCCGGGTGTCATAGAGAGGGCTGGCCTTTCCCCACAGGACCCTGTTCTGCCCGCGAACAAAGGGTACGTTCGTCTCCGTAAAAAGGGTGTCGCCGTCCTTCCTGATAAAGGAGTATTGTTTTTCGATCTCCTCATCCCACATGGAAACGAAATTGATCAGGATGGGCCGCCGGGTCCCGTAAAAAGGAATGGCGTATTCGTAGTCGCCCTTGCCCAGCATGTCCTCCTTCATGGCACCGGTCATTGCTTCTATGGCCCGGTTCCACGCGATCACCCTTCCTTCCTGATCGATTGCCAGGGTGGCATCGGGAAGGAACTCGATTATGTCCGCCAGTCTCCTCTGGGATTCGTTCAGCTTTTCCTCGGCGCGCTTGCGTTCGGTGATGTCCTCAACAATACCTTCATAGCAGGCCACGGAACCGTCCGGATGACGGACAACCCGCACGTTCATCGAGATCCAGAACCTGCTGCCGTCCTTGCGGTACAGCTGCGTCTCAAAACCCCGTATCATATCGTCTTTCGTGAGAAGCTCCATGTACCTTCTGCGGTCTTCAGGGTCCACATAGAGCTGCTCGCCGATATTCGTAACGGTGTTTATCATATCGTCGGGCGAGGAAAACCCGTGCATCGACGCCAGCGCCTGGTTAACCCGCAGGTATCTTCCTTCAGGAGTGCTCTGAAAGATCCCCACCATGGCATTGTCGTGGATATTACGGTAGTTCTCTTCACTTTTGCGCAGCGCATCCTCGGCCTCTTTGCGCTGTGTTATGTCCCTTACGGCCGCAAGGTGCAATCGCCTGCCGTTCCAGGTAAAATGCGTAACGGTGATCTCAACGGGGAAGACGGTGCCGTCCTTTTTCATGTGGTAGCGAAGGGGGACCGCATTCAGTTCTTTTTGCGCAACCTCCAGCGTATGCTGGGGCTCTACGGAGATGTCGGTGTTCTTTTTGCCGATGAGCTCCCTTTTGCTATACCCATAGAGGGCGGATGCGGCATTGTTGGTTTCGAGGATACGGCCCGTATCACTGTCGATGAGGAAGATCGCGTCCGACTCAAGATCAAAAAGCCGGTGGTACCTTTCCTCGCTCTTCCTGGCGTCCTCCTCGGCACGCAGGTGTTCAGCTTCTGACCGCTCCAGCTCTTCAATTCTCTTTTTTAAGGCGGATATTGTTTCGAGCAGCTCCTGATTTGTTCCGGATGGGTCTTTCATCTGCTCTTCCTCTGGGGACAAATAGTGCCCCGATATTCCAATATTATCGTAGACACCTTGAGGTGTCAAACACAGACCCGTGTGAAGCGCGGTGAGCCTTGGCCAGATCATATTCAGGGCCGGCGGCGGCGCCTGCGCTCTAATACTGTTATCGCACAATACCGTTACGGGGTTTAAGGGATCCCTATCCCTGCCTGTTCATTACCGTTTGAGCGCAAAAAATGTTTTTCTCAAAACAGCAATTAAAGCTGAAGCGGTTCGAGGCGTCTTTAACATGCAAGTCTTTGATTTGTCTTGTACATCTTTCCTTGTTCTGCTAATATTTTCCAGCAAAATATGATGAGAGGTAACGAAACATGAACATTCTTTCCGCCATCGGCAACACGCCCCTCGTGGAACTGTGCAATATAAACCCCAACCCCAACGTTAAGGTCCTCTGTAAACTTGAAGGATGCAATCCCGGCGGTTCCGTCAAGGACCGTCCCGCCCTTTACATGATCACCAGGGCCGAGCAGAGGGGCGAGCTCGCAAAGAACAAGACCATACTGGAACCCACCTCGGGCAACACGGGGATAGCCATCGCCATGATCGGCGCAGCCAAGGGGTACCACGTGGAATTATGCATGCCGGCGTGTGTAAGCACCGAGAGGCGCCTCATCCTCAGGGGCTCGGCTCCGAGGTCTTCCTGACTCCCGCCAAGGAGAACATCGACGGCGCCATCAGGCAGGCACACAACCTTCTCAGTGACGAGCCAAATAAATACTACATGCCTAACCAGTACGAGAACCCTGACAACGTCCTCGCCCATTTTGAAACAACCGGCCCCGAGATCTACCGCCAGACGAACGGCGAGATCGACTATTTCGTCGCTGGAATGGGCACAGGTGGAACGCTCATGGGAACCGGCGGTTATCTCAAATCCGTAAAACCCACTATCAACATTGTCGGCGTCGAACCCGTTATGGGCCATACCATCCAGGGCCTCAAGAACATGACCGAATCCATAGTGCCGGCCATATATAAGGAAGGGAACCTGGACATCAAGGAAATGGTGGAAGACGGTGAGGCCTTTGAAATGACGGGGCTCCTTGCCCAAAAAGAAGGCATCTTCGTCGGTACATCAAGCGGCGCGGCTGCCGCGGTCGCCCTGAGGATAGCCAAAAGGATAGACCGCGGAACGATCGTCGTCCTCTTCCCCGACAGGGGCGATCGTTACCTGAGCACCATGCAGTTCAGGTCCATCTGCGCGAAGTGTCCGCCCTGAGAAGACGGCTTGAACCGCTTGAATGCTTGAGCCGCTTGAACGGAAAAGAAAAAGGACCGGATAAACAAGAGAAACTAAAGAAACCTGAGAAACATTAAAAGCTTGCTTCATTAATAACGGTTTTCCTGTTGCATATCGGTAAGAATTCAGAGAAAATAGAATTGCATTTAAGGGGGAAGAAATTTCGTAACGATTAAAACTGCATCAATATGCCCTCTGGTATTTCCGCAAATAGGGGGAACCATTGAAAACAAAGTTTCAGGTTTTATTTTGTTTTGTTATGTGCCTCTTCTTTATAGGAACAGTCGTTGGCAATACTTTATCTGACGAATCAGAGTGTTGTTGCTCGACAAGAGAAGTTAGTGATTGTCTTGAAAAAGAGTTGAAAAAAGCAGATGGAATATTAAATCAGACATATCACAGATTGTTATCACAGAGAAAAAAAGAAGACCAAGAGTTTAATAAGGCGGGATTACCTGGTGGAGCAGCCTCCCACTCGGCTGATGCGCTTATATCGGCGCAAAAAGCATGGATAAAATACAGAGATGCTAATTGCAATTTCTATTACGCCCTCAGCTATTCAGGTACTGGTGCTCCAATAGAATACGGTTTCTGCATGGTGAAAATGACTAAGGAGAGGACGGTCGAACTTAAAAAAACAGTCGAAGGTGACCAGAGTTAGCAGCACAATGAGCTTCAACTGATAACCAACAGTTTTCTTATTGCATATCTGTAAGAGTTTATATGAAAATATGGTAGCAATCCGGGGCGGGAACTTCAGCATAACAATTCATACAACAGGGTCCTCAACAAAAAGTGAAATTGTCACTCCGTTCCACCTTTTAAGGCGATTGAATCTTCACGATAATGAAGTCCATGTTTAAGGGGTCCCCACTCAGCCAGCGGTCGAGGTGGCAGAGTAGGGGGCAAGGAAGAATTATTGGACGAAAATCCTGTTGTCTTTGAATATGATGAGATTAAAGTAGCTATTTTATCAATCTTTCGCGGGCTATCGGTCCTATTTTTTTTATGTTTCGATGTTCTCCTGATCATGCTTGGCGCTCCTATGACAATAAACCGAATGCTATCAATATCATTGGGTCTTTCATTGTCAACTTTGGCCGCGGTTATAAGCCTGTACTTTTTTATTACAACGCTGAATTTGAAAGATGTACTGATCTATAAAGACAGGATAGTTGAAAGACGCCGGTTTCGAGGAAGCAATGAGATATTTTTCAATACAGCGAAATCCATGGTACATGGATCTTTTTTAAATGTGTGGCGTGATAATGGTTATCCTTATGTAAGCATAAGAATATACCTTGGTCTGCTTGATTTCAAAAGCAGGGAGGCAATATGCGCTTCAATCAACAAATCCTGCAATGGACTAAAGGCAAACCCCTGGTTTTGAAAAAGGACAGAACGATATTCTCCCAACCTTAACCTGCAACAGCTGACCCAACCTCTCTATCCCTAAACCAACAGTTTTCCTGTTGCATATCGGTAAGGTGCCCCCATGGACTCGCGCAAATATATCCATCCGAAGTTATCTGCGTCCATCTGCGGTGCAATAGAAACCGTTTGAGTTTGTGAAACGATTTAAAGAAGGAAATCTTTATAAACCGAAGAACCCGGTTACACCAGCTTATTGAACTCTTCAACGGTCAGCCTTGCCTGTTTCAGTATGTGGGATAGGGTCGTCCTTTTTATCGGACGGTGGGCGGGAATGGTAAGCTTAAGGGTTTCTGTGGAGGTATGTTTCTGAAGCCGGATGTGACTGCCCTTCTGTCTTACTACAATCCATCCGTCTCTCTGAAGCGCCTTGATGACATGATCGTAAGGAAGACTTGGGATAACGGTCATACGGCCAGTTCGACGATCTCGGAGTTCTCAGTAAAAACCCTATCGTCCTCAACCGATTCCAGATATAGCTCTATGGCCTCTTTTATGTTCTTTAAGGCCTCTTCTTTGTTGTTCCCTTCGCTGATGCACCCGGGCAGGGAAGGGGCTATGGCTGTGTAGCCACCCTCTTCGCTCGGTTCCAATACAACTGTGATCCTCATAGATCCACCTCTTTTCGGAATTATACAACATTTCCAAAATACTGTGTCCAATTATTTAACAGCAGGTATTCGTGTCTCGGATCAAAGTTTTTTCCTTCAGGGGGCCAAAAGGAACGTTCCCAAGAAAATAAATAAATAAACTTCACGAACACCCTTCTCGTCATTTCTTGTAGTTCTGCGCGGGAGGCTCCATCGTCGACACGGAAATAGGAGGGCTGCAGGATGTCCCCTCCCCCCTTAAGGAGGTGATAGGCTTGTGGAATTGCAGCGTCAAGTCTTGCAAAACAACATTTTAATAATTAAACAGCATTTAAGAGAAGGCCGAAGAGCTGCAAAGACCTCGCTACGAGAACAATTGCAATACCGACTGCGCGGCCTGCGCGGCCAGGCTCAGGGCGTTCATGCTGAGGGATTGGCGTGTCTGAAGCATGAGCATGTTCGCGCCTTCCTCGCTGGTATCCGCCAGCGTCAGCTTGTCCGAACCTTCAGTCAGAACGTTTATCATGCTCGTGGAAAAATCGAAGCGTGCGGAGATGATGCTCAGGTTGTTGGACATGTTCGAGGATTCCTCCCTCAGTCTGTCGAGAGCGTCTTCCAGCAACGCGAGATCACCGTCTATGCTGCCGCCAGTGGTCCAGGCCGCTTCCGTTATGCCCAGGCCGGAAGCCAAAGCGCTGAACCCGTTCACCGTCAGAGTGCTGTTCTCGAAGCGCACGGTCATGTTGCTGCCGCTCAGAAGATTTGTTCCCTTGTAGAAGGAGTCCCGGGCAAGCGTCGTCAACTGGGCCCGTAATTCGTTGTACTCGTCCTGATACGCGGAGAGCTCGCTCGAGTTCTGGACGAGCGTCATGGAGCCGGAACCGCCGCAGATGATACCGGAAGCGTCGAAGTCACCTGCGGTGACGTCTGCCGCCAGGCCGGTCGTGTTGTCGACCTTGTCGATGTTCAGGGTGCCGCCGGAAACTGAAGCGTTGAAGGTATACGCCCCGCCCGACCAATCGTGGGCCTCGATGGCCGCTGCCAGCGACTGCATCGTGGCGGCGTTGTCGCCGGTCGTCGCTATGAACTCATCGGCAGCCGGCACTCCGGAGTAGATCGCCGTGAAGGTAACCCCGCCTATTTCGATGGTGTCCGGTGCAGGCAGTGGAAGTGCATAAGAAGCGATCTGCGGGTCGAAGTCACCGGCATTGGCGGGATTCTCCACGATGTCTCCGGCCTCCACATCGAGCTGGTTGGAGGTAGCATAATCGAATTTGGTAATCCTCAGCTGGTTCGACCCTAAATATTCTGCCCTGTAATAGACGTCCATGTTAGGATTAACGTTTATCTTCCAGTAATCCCAATCGATCGAATTGATTTTATTGGCCATATTAAATGCTGTCGCGTCCATGTCCGCGGGATCCAGAAAGAAACTGTAATAACCCTGGACGCCCGACTCCGCTGCGACCGGATAGGTACCCCCTAACCCGTCGATTTTCAAGTTTATGAAATCACCGTCTCCGCCGGGGTTATTGTCCTGCAGCCCTGTCAACGTAAGTGTCGCAGCATCGTAGCTTTGCTGAACGGCACCTTTGCTGCCCACGATCCCGCTCAGGCTTATCGAACCGGTTGCCGTTGCCGCGCCTGTCGTGCTGGCCCCCAGGGCAGACTCCGCGACACCGCGAGCCGCCTGTATCAGCGTGCTTATGGCCGCGATGCCCTTGTCCGCGGCCTTGATCGTCTGGATCGCTTCGCCTATGGCGTCCTTAGTGCCTGCGATCGTTGACGCGCGGCTGGACAACGACAGGGCGGTGAAGAACGATGTCGGGTTATCTACCGCCGAGTTGACCTTCTTGCCCGTGGCCAGGCGCTGCTGCGTTCGCTCCAGGAGTTTGACCGATCCCTGGAGGGACAGGAGTGTAGACCTCATTCCCGATGTCAACGATATGTGGCCGGAAGCCATTTCTCTCCTCTCTTAAAGTTCGCTCCGCCGGTGGTCCCGCCGGAGGCACCGCCATGATCATTCGTCGCTCTGATTTTCCTCACCATTTGTACCGTTCCCTGTTGCCGGCCGGTTGGTGATATCTAATTTATCGAAGGATCACTGGAATAAATTAAGCCAATACCAGATATTTTTTTAAAAAAGCGTCGATCTGAATTTCATAAACTTGACAACCTGCCGGTAACAGCTTATTTTCACGCTGTCATCGAGGGCTTTAACAGCAAAGCAGTTTACTTGATTTGAACAGGAATATCTCTTAGAGTATAAGACAAGTCAAAGCCGGACATCTCTGACAGGTACACCGACTGAAGCAACGCGTGCCGCTGTATGATCGCCGGGAATTGGCGATCATGGCAAACCAAAAGAAGAGAGAGGCTCTTTCATGAAGAAACCTGTCATGGTCATCATTGCAGTGCTCTTTGGCTTTCTTTGCGCACATATGCTTTTTGCTGATCAATCGGGACAAAAGAAAGACTCCGGGAGGGATGGCGCCAGCCGGACGGTCGAGCCCCGAACGGAAGGATTGCCCGTGAAGAGTCTCCCCGCCCGCGGAAAGTCATTGACCCATTTTCTGCCCGGGGGTTGGGCGGTCGATAATCAGGCAAGCGGCGACCTGAACGGTGATGGAATACCCGATGTGGCCGCCATACTTTTTCGGGGCAAACCGGGCACCGCTTCGAGGGAAGCAGCGGATGATGAACCCCGCGCCCTGATAGTTCTTCTGGGCCAGGATAAAGGCGAATTCACCCTGGCGGGAACAAACAGCGGTCTCCTTCAAGACAGGGGATACGGCGGGGCCAAGGAAATGGTTGGCATCGGCATCAAAAAGGGGGTCATTATCGTCAGGCAGTGGAGCGGTTCGCGAGAGTTTTCCGTCAAGACGTGGCGTTTTCGTTATGACTCCGGAAAACGGCGGTTTATCTTGATCGGAAAAGATATTGAAAATGTGGATGGCTGTGTCGGGGGGAAGGCAGAGAGCTTCAACTATCTGACAGGCTCCAAAATCACCGAAACCTACCGGTATGATGAAATGTGTGAACATAAGGTTACGACCTCAACGAAGAAGGGGAAAGGCACCAGGGCAACAGTGTTTCTTGAAGATGCCGAATAATGTTTTTTTGAATCTATTTGATAAATTACCCGTCTGTTAGTAATATTGTTTTATACACATCATTACAGGAGTATTATGGAAATATCCAAAGAAGAGCTGGGGAGCATCCTGTCCAAACATGAGAAGTGGCTCAATGACGAGAATGACGGCTTATGCGCCGACCTTTCCGGAAAAAACCTTTACGGCGCCGATCTATCCCGCGCGAACCTCTCGCTGGCTGATCTCTCCCGGGCTGATCTCTCCCGGGCTGATCTCTCCCGGACTGACCTCTTCAGTGCCAACCTGTACCGCGCAGACCTGTCGCGTGCCAACCTCTTCAGCACCAACCTGTCACGAGCCAACCTTTCACATGCCAACCTCCACGATGCCAATCTTTACGATGCCAATCTCATCGGTGCCAATCTTACCGGGTGTGATCTTGCGGGCAGCGATCTTACAGGCGCCAATCTTTTCGATGCAAACCTTGCCGGCGCCGACCTCAACGGAACCTGCCTCAACGGTGCCACGTGGATCGACGGAACGAAAAAATAGATGGAAGGGAGAAAATGTATGGTAAAAAAAGCCCTGTTAGTCCTCTTCGCGGTCATCCTCTTTCTGCCAGCCATGCAATCAGTGGCCGCGGCAGGAGAGCCCCGGGGACAGGTGCTCACGCCGCCGCCGGGATCGGCCGAGAGAAAGCTCATACTCGACGCCCTGCGCGCCGAGATGGAAAAGCTGCATCACATCAACGCCGTCTTTGTCGTCAAGTACCTGAAGGTCCAGGGCGGCTGGGCGTGGATCGAAACACTCCCGAAGTCCGCTGACGGCGCGAACCAGTACGAGGACGTTTCAGCCCTGCTGCGCAAAAGCGG
>ENA-UOWG01001435-UOWG01001435.1-activated-sludge-metagenome-genome-assembly--contig:-NODE-1435-length-23673-cov-6.320645_pt1 | contig 23673 bp, 20 predicted proteins | sample MGYA00238147_ERZ761563 | MGnify/ENA primary metagenome ERZ761563 (study PRJEB28884, sample SAMN05720216) | anaerobic digester metagenome | isolation source: active sludge of municipal... | reverse complement strand
GCGCTTCTCCCACCAGGCCGATCATCCCTTCCGGACCCGTCAGGGTCGGTAAAAAACGCGTCTGGACCACCTTCCGGATGGCATAGGAGATGAACCCCAAGGTGGCCAGCGCCGTGCCGGCAATCAGTTCCAACGACACCCGATAATAGGGTTCCGGAGACTGGAACAGGAGGATGGACCCGAGCGAAAAAGAGATCAATCCCCCCACGGTCAGAAGGCCGAGCGTGTGGATCTTCAATTCCATGAACATCATGGCCAGACCGGACAGGATGAGGAGGAGCCCCGCATAACTGATGGGCAGCACTTGGAGGGAAAACGAGGCCGTGATGAGACTCACCAACCCGATGGCGCCGCCGAAGCCGACCCCCGGCGTGGCGAACTCGTAGATCAGGCCGTAGAAACCGATGATCAAGAGAAGATAGGCGACGTTGGGGTTGGCGACCTGGTGGAGGAACTGACGGATCCAATTCATCTCGAAGCCGATCCGGGGGGCGTTCCGGAGGTGAAGGGTGACGGGGCGCCCTCCTTTCGAGATTGTTTTCCCGTCGATCTTTCCAAAGAGGTCGTCGAGGTCGGAGGCGAGGTGGTCCACGATTTTCTGCTGGACCGCCTCTTCGGCGGTGACCGAACGGCTCTCGCGCACCGCCCGCTCGGCCCACTCCACGTTGCGCCCCTTCGACGCCGCGATGGAACGGATGTAAGCCACCGTGTCCGAGAGGGATTTCTCCGCCAGGACGTCGCCGGACGGTTCCGGTTCTTTCTTCTCTCCTCCGGCCTTCTTTCCGGGGAGAGAAAATCCCCCGCCGATGGAAACGGGATGGGCGGCGCCCATATGGGTCTCGGGGGCCATGGCGGCGACGTCGGAAGCCATCGTGATGAACACTCCGGCGGAAGCGGCCCGGGCTCCGCGCGGGGAGACATAGACGATCACCGGGAACGGCGCGTTGAGCATCTGACGGATGATATCGCGCGTCGAATCCAACAATCCGCCCGGGGTATCCAAAAGGATGACGACGCCGGAGGCGCTCTTCCGGACCGCCTCCTCGAAACCGTCCGAAAGATACTTCATCACCACGGGATCGATGGTCCCCCGCACGGTCATGACGACCACCGGGGATTCGGGGATCGAGTCGGCCGACATCCCCCCGAAACGCCCCGCGAGGAGGACTCCGACGCCGATGAGTATCCAAAGCACTATTCTTCGCATGGTTCGATCTCTGCGCGTATTCTACCAAATATGACGACGGCGCGGGATGAGGACGGATTTCGCCGGCCGGGGCCTTTTGAAACCTCCCCAGATTATATGATATCTTTGTTCCATGTTCACTTTCCGGCACGAGGACCCCGCCCCATGGACCGCCTCCTGATCGTCTGGGAAAACCCCTACAATTTTTCCCGGAACGTCGAGTCCATCCGGCAGACGGTCCGAGCCCATCCCGAGACGGGTAGGACCTGGCGAGTCGACGACTTCAATCTCAAGCAATACGGCTTCCCGAACGATCCGCGTTCTCTGATCGAAGAAATCCTCCGGATCAGACCGGCGGTCGTCGCGTTCCTGTATGGAAGCGTGGATTACGCGGGATTGGCGGTCATGGCACAAACGATCGCGAAAGCCCTCCCGGAATCCCTCCTCCTCGCCCTGGGGAAGAACGTGGCGAACATCCGTCTCTCGGTCAATCTCCTGACGCGATACCCCGACCTGGACGCGATCGTCCGCGACGAACCGGAATCCGTCCTACCCTCCCTCCTGGTCCAGTGGAACCGCGCATCCCGTCTGGACGGGATCGCCGGGGTGACCCATCGGACAGACACGGGGACGATCACCGTGGAAAAACCCCGACCGCCCGTCTCCCCGCTGGACCGCATACCGACGATACTCGGATCCGGACGTTATGATTCCCGGAAGGCGACCGAGACGCGGGCGGCCTTTGGGAAACTGATCATCAACCTGGAAACGTCCCGGGGATGCCGGCAACGCTGCGGGTTCTGCCAGCACAACAACCTCGGCCAAAGGATACGCCTCTTCTCCCTCGGACACATGGAAGAGGAAATCCGGGAGGCCTGCGCCCTTCCTTCCGACGGAATCCTTTTCATGGACACCCATTTCGGAGTCACCAAACCACGGGCGATCCAGCTCCTCGAGATGATCGTCCGACACAACCGGACCCCCCGTCGCCGGGTCACCCTCTTCCCCGATCCGCTCCACGTCGACGATCGGTACATCGAACTCATGAAACGCGGCCACTGCCGCCCCTGGCCCCTGGGGATACAGACCACCCGAGAAGAAACTCTCCGCTTGGCCGGACGACGGCCCTACTGGAAACAATTCCTGCGCGCGGCAGGACTGTTGAAGAAGGCCTTCCCGGAAGACATCGGGGTCGACCTCATGTACGGCCTGCCGGGAGACGATTACACCTCTTTCATGAAATCGATCGACGAGATCTATGACGCGTATCTCCCCCGGATATACACCCGCATCTTCAGTCTGGCGCCCCAGTCGCTCTATTACGACCGTCAGGAGGAATACGGCATCCGGACCGCTCCCGACGGGACCGTCGTCTCCACCAACACGTTCTCGGAAGAAGACATGAAAAAAGCCGACCGGCTGCACGGAGCCCAACACGTCCTGTTCCACTTCCTGGAAGGCGCCGTCTACTTCCTGACCCAGAACCTGAACGTCTCCTACACCGGCCTACTGGAAGGATTCATCCACCATTTTTCGACCATCGGGCTGCTCCCCCAGCTCCACGTCCACTCCCCGTTGACCTCGAACGATTTCTTCACCGCGTTCCGCCCGTGGGCCGTCTCTGAATTCGAGAGCAAGAAGCGCCACTCCCTGATCCCGCTCCTCGAGGACATGTTCCAACTGCTTCAAACCAAAAAAGCCCTTCTCGAACGTCCATGGGAAACGAGCCAAGGCCCCGAAGAGAAGAGAGTCATCGTCCCGCTGAGCGCCACCGATCACAAGATCGAGGTATCCTCTCACGACATGATATTATCCACGCGCTTCGACGTCATACCCTACATCGACGGCTGGATCGATTCCCGGTCCGCCGCCTGCGCCGCCCCCCCCAAGCTCCGACGCACCTCCTATCTGATCCACCGGACAGAGCGAAACCATGCGGCTGTTTATCCCCTGAGCGAAAAAGATCTTGCCGGATTGAAAAATATGCCGTCCGAAAAAACAGCCCCATGAAGAAACTGCTCTTCGTCTGGGACAATTCATGCCATTTCTCACCCGCCGTCGAGTCCTTGAGCCAGACCGTCAGACAACACCCGACGCTGGGGGCCCGTTGGGAAGTGGACGACTACGACATCGGCGTTCACCACTCGGAGGAAGGCCGGGAACGTCCCGAACAGGTCTCATCCGGACTGTTGGATCACATCCACAAGACAAAACCCGATGTCCTCGGTTTTTCATGTTGGTCCTGGAACCTCGATGACTATCTGCGTTATATCCGCCAGGTGAAGAAACTTTTCCCACATCTGATCATCCTCCTCGGCGGCGGAGGGGCCAGCAGTGTCCGCCTCTCCACCGCGATCATCAAAGACCATCCCGAGATCGATGTAATCGTCCGAGGAGAGGGTGAACTCGTCCTTTGCGAGCTCCTGGAAAGGATCGATCAAGGGAGACCCTGGGACGGGGCGCGGGGCACCACCCATCGATCGTTCCAGGGAGACGCGGTGGCAGAACCCCCTCAGGAACTCATCACCGACATGGAACAACTCCCCCGGATATTCGGGCCCGGCCTCTTCGACGAGGAAAAAGCGAAGAAGATCCGCTCCCGATTCGGTTACCTGGAACTGTGCATGGAGACCTCCCGGGGATGCAGCCAGCGCTGCGGATTCTGCCGATACAATCTGGTCGGACGACGGATCCAGATGTTCTCTCTGGAGAGGATGGACGAGCAGATCCGCGAACTATGCCAGATTTCCAGCGATGCGATCCGCGTATTCGACTCCCATTTCGGCATCAACAAGGAGAGGGCCCTCTCTCTCCTTCGCTTATTTGCCCGCTATAATGCCAAGGCCCAGAGAAAAATTGCGATTTTTCCTAATCTCGGGCATATCGACGAGGAATACATCGCACTGATGAAAAAAATCCATGTCACCCGGTTCACCATCGGCATCCAAACGACGAATCCGGAAGCACTCCGTATTGCGGAACGCAATCTGAACTGGAACAATTTTCTGCGGGCTTCCCGGCTCCTCAAGATGGCTTACCCCCACAACACCGGCGTGGACATCATGATCGGCATCCCCGGCGACACCTATACGACGATGAAAAAATCGATGGACGATGTTTATTCCACTTACATCCCCCGGATCGGTCTGAGGCACATGCATCTGGTTCCGGACACCCGTTTTTACGAGGAACAGGAGAAATACGGTTTCAAGACCGGCCCCAAAGGCATCGTGCTGGCCACCCGCACCTTTCCGGAAGAGGACATCCGCCGCGCCCAACACCTACAGGAGATGCAGATCACGCTGTTTTATTATCTCGAGGGTACACTCTACTTCATCACGGAAAACCTGGGATTCACGTTCACGGGACTGATCGACGCGCTCTGCCTCGACGAAGGGACACGGGAGACGATGGACCGCTTGAAACTGACGATCACAATCGACAATATCATCATACCCAGCCTGACCAGCAGGGAATTCTTCGATATGATCACACCCTTCCTCGCCAAGAATTTCTCCAGGGTGGGACGGACCGACCTGATCCCCGTAATGAACGACATCCTCAAACTACTGGCCGAGCAATACCTCCTGCATGAATCTCCGGCTTCTCCGATCCCCGCGAAGACCGTCGAAAACATGAACGAACCTCCCCAGACAATCCTCCTGGATTCGAATTACCGGCTCGCGACAACCGAATACGATGTCTCCCAATTCTTCTACAATTGGATCTATTCCCAGTCCTCCCTCTGTCCGGAGACCCCTTCCCTCCAAAAAACACATCACCTCGTCTACCGCGGGAAAAACGGCGACGTCAAATTTTGTCGGATATCGGAACAGTCGTTTAAGTTATTGAAGGAAGGATAAAAGCGGAATTCCGGCTCAACCGGTCACCACTTGAGCCGTTCGATGCGTTGCAAAGCTTCTTGGAGGCGTTTCACGGGGACCGTCAGCGCGAACCGCACGTATCCCTCGCCGGAAGGGCCCAACCCGCTGCCGGGAGTACAGACGATGTGCGCCTCCTCCAACAGTTTCTCCACGGTCCTCACGGACGTATACCCTTCAGGCACGCGGGCCCACACATAGAACGTGGCCGGGGGATTGAAGACTTTCCATCCGAGACGGCCCAACCCCGTCACCCACACGTCGCGTCGTTCCCGATAGACGTCCCGCATCTTCCGGACGCAATCCTGCGGTCCCGTGAGTGCGGCAATGGCCGCCTCTTGGACCACCTGGAACGCTCCGGAATCGAAATTATCCTTCAACAGGCCGATCCCCTTGACGATCTCGGCGTTCCCGCAGACCCAGCCGATGCGCCATCCGGTCATATTGTATGTCTTGGAGCAGGAATGGAATTCGATGCCGACGTCTTTGGCTCCGTCGATGTTCAAGAACGAAATCGGGGCCTCGTCGTAATACATCTCCGAATAGGCCGCATCGTGGAACACCATGAATCCGTATAAGCGGGCCAACTGAACGACGTCCTCGTAGAACGACCGGGGAGCGACCGCCGAGATCGGGTTATTGGGATAGTTGAGGAAGAGGATCTTCGCCTTCCGGAGCACGTCGGTCGGAACCGCCTCCAGGTCCGGCAGATACTTGTTCTTCTCCAACAACGGAAGGTGATGAGGAATGCCCCCCGCCAGGAGGACGGCGCTGTTATAGGCCGGATACGCGGGTTCCGGGATCAGGACCGTGTCTCCCGGGTTCACGAAAGAAAAGGGGCTGTGGGTGATGCCGTCCTTGGATCCGAGCAAGGCGTGGATCTCCGTCTCCGGCTTGAGCGCGACGCCGAAGCGCTTCTGATACCAGGAGGCGACCGCCTCGCGGAATTTTTTGAGTCCCGCCCCGAACGGATATTGATGGTTCGCCGGGTTCTCCATCGACGCCCGGGCCGCCTCGATGATATGGGGCGGAGTGGGAAGGTCGGGATCCCCCACGCCCAGAGAGATGATGTCGGCCCCTCGGGCCAGGGCCGCTTTCTTCTTCTCGTCGATGGCGACGAAGAGATACGGCGGCAATTTCTTCAGGCGTTCGGCGTAATCGTGTCTCATGATGGATGCTCCCATTCTTTCTTATGATCCGGATGGACCGTCTTGAATATCCACCAGACCGCGGCAAGCAATCCGATGGAGACCAGCAAAGCCGTCACGTTCACGATCCATCCCTCAAAGACGCCCATCTGGTACGGGTATCCTCCATATCCGAAATCCCGGGCGGTCTTTCCCGTCAGCAGAATCTGGAGAAGCGGGCCGACCTTGGTGAAAAGGCCGCCTCCGCAGACGAGCAAAGACCACAACAACCAGTAGAGCGTTCCCAAGGCGAACAGGCTCCCGACGAGGATGGCCGCGACATGGACGGGATCGTATTCGGGGCCGGCGGGATCCGTCGGATCCTCTCCGTCCAAGACGGAGATCGACGACTTCACGGAATTCAGAAACCGTTTCATGGACGACAGGCCGATCCGCGGGTTATTTTTTGGAGGCGAGACCCAGAACGTCCCGCATGTCGTAGAGGCCGGGTTTCTGCCGAACGACCCATCGAGCGGCCGTCAGAGCGCCGAGGGCGAAGGCGTCCCGGGTGCCGACACGATGGGAGAGTTCGATCCGTTCGCCGGTACCGAGGAAATAGACGGTATGGTCACCGATGACGTCCCCGCCCCGCACGGCATGGACGCCGATCTCGGACGGGCGCCTTTCACCGACGAGCCCTTCCCGGCCGTAAGTGAACTCGGTCGGAGCCCCGCGGGAACGCGCGATCCCGTCGGCCAACCGCTGGGCCGTGCCGGACGGCGAATCTTTCTTCCGGTTGTGGTGGAATTCGACGATCTCGGTGTCGAACCCGGGAAGAAGTCCCGCCAGGCGTTCGGCGACGTCAAAAAGGATGTTGGCCCCCAAACTCATGTTCGGGGAAAACACGACCGGCACGTCTTTGACGATCTTCGCCAGTTGATCCCGGTCCTTTCCCTGCACGCCGGTCGTCCCGATGACCAGGGCTTTTCCGGCCGCGGCCATGGCCCCGGCGTTCCTCATCGTGGATTCCAATGAAGTGAAGTCAATCAGGACGTCGCACGACGCGCTCATCCCGTCGGCCGCGTCGGTCACTGTCACGCCATGAAGCTCGTGCCCCACCAACGGATGTCCTTTCCTCTCCAGGAGGCCCCCGATGGAGAAGGCCCGATCCTGAACGGCCCACGACAGGATGGCGGTTCCCATCCGGCCGCCGGCCCCGGCGACACCCAGACGGATCATTTCAGCACCCCGTAGTTCCGCAGAGCCGATTCGAGTTTCTTCCGGTTCTCCGCGCTCATGGCCACCAGAGGCAGACGCAGTTCCGAGGAACAGAGTCTCATCCGGCCCATGGCCGTCTTCACGGGGATCGGATTGGTCTCGATGAAGACCGCCTTGAACAGCGGGAACATCTTCAGGTGCAGTTCCCTCGCCCGGTCCGTATCGCCGGACCGCCAGGCGTCGCACATCTCGGCCACGTCGCGAGGGATGATATTGGCGACGACCGAAATGACCCCCTGCCCTCCGAGGCTGAGGATCGGCAGGGTTAGGGAATCGTCCCCGGAATAAAGAGAGAAGTCCTTCGGCAGGGCTTTCCGGATCTCGCTGGACTGATCCAGGTTTCCGGAAGCCTCCTTGATGCCGACGATGTTCTTTTCGGAACGGGCCAGCTCGATGACGGTCGCCGGGAGCATGTTGACGCCCGTGCGGCTGGGAACGTTATAGAGGACGATCGGAACGGAGACGCTCCGGGCCACGGTCCTGAAATGGTGGACCAGTCCCGTCTGTGTCGGTTTGTTGTAATACGGCGTGATCAACAGACACGCATCGGCTCCCACGCTTTTGGCATGGCGCGTCATCTCCACGGCCTCGCGCGTGGAATTGGACCCGGTCCCGGCGATGACCTGAATCCTTTTCCGGGCCGCCCGGACGACGACCTCGATCACGCGGCCATGCTCTCGATGGGAGAGAGTGGCCGACTCCCCGGTCGTCCCGCAGGGAACGATCGCCTGTGTCCCCTCCGCGATATGGAACTCCACCAAATCCCTCAGTTTCTTTTCGTCGACGCGGCCTTTCGAAAAAGGCGTCACCAGCGCCACACACGAACCTTCAAACATAAATCCTCCCGTTCCACAATGTTCGTTCATCATCCGTCACCCCAGCCGGATCCGTCCCTCATAGACGAATGCGGCCGGACCCGTCAGAATCACATGGTCGTCGGCTTTCCATTCCACTCCCAATCTCCCGCCCGGGAGTTTCAACGTCACGGCCCGATGGAACCGCCCCGTCAGCACGCCGGCCACTCCCACCGCACAGGCGCCGGTGCCGCACGCCAGCGTCAAGCCGGCCCCGCGCTCCCACACCCGCACGTCCGCCTGGGAAGGCGTTTTGACGCTGACGAACTCCACGTTGACCCGCCGCGGAAAAAACGGATGGTTCTCGATGGCGGGCCCCCAGTCCTCCACGGGCGTTTTCCACACATCGTCCACGAAAATAACGCAGTGGGGGTTCCCCATGGACACACAGGTGATGGGGATCCGCACCTTCCCGACGGTCAAGAGCCGGTTCACCACGCGCCCCGTCGCTTTCGTCGGGATCTCCGCCGCCTCCAGGACGGGGATTCCCATATCCACGCTCACGCGCGTCCCCTCCCACGTCGTCTTGATCAGGCCGGCCAGGGTCTCGAACGAGACGTCCTTGCGGGAGGCATAACCGCGCTGTCTCACAAAACGGGCCACGCACCGGATCCCGTTCCCGCACATCTCCGCCTGCGACCCGTCCGCATTCATGATGGTCATGCGGTAGTCCGCCCGAGTGGAACGGGACACGATCAGGATCTGATCCGCGCCCACACCGAACCGACGGTCGCACAGGAAACGGCATTGAGACGGCGTCAGAACGGTCTTCTTCCGGACGGCGTCCAGAACGACGAAATCGTTGCCGGCGCCGTGCATCTTCGTGAAAATCAGTTCCTTATCCCCTGTCATGGCCACGGATCATCTCCCTTTCTTCTTCACCGACAGATACGGCGGGACCTTCTCTCCGCGCACCAAGTCCCTCAAAGTCTCGCGGGCACGGACCACCCACCATTCGTGTCCCTTCACCAGGACTTCGGCGGCACGAGGACGGGCGTTGTATTGGGAACTCATGGAAAAACCGTAAGCCCCCGACATCAAAAAAGCCACCAGATCGCCCCTTTTGACGTGGGGGATGAGCCGGGACCGGGCGAAGGTATCCCCCGACTCGCAGACCGGACCGACGACGTCCGCCTTCTCCGACGGAAGGGCGGCGGACTGATGCACCGGCAGGATGGGGTGATGGGCCTCGTAGAGCGCCGGGCGCAGGAGGTCGTTCATCCCCGCGTCCACGATGACGAACTTTTTCCGTCCCGTTTCCTTCCGATAGAGCACCTTGGAGACCAGCGCCCCGGATTCCGCGACAAGGAAACGACCCGGTTCGAAGACCAAACGGACGTTCTTCTTCATCAACGGAGCGACGATCCGCGCCAACTCCGAAGGATGGACGGGCGATTGCCCCTGATAAGGGACTCCCAACCCGCCGCCGATGTCGACCACGTGCAGGAAGATCCCCTTTTCCTCCAGACGTTCGATCAACCCCTGCAGTTTCCGGACCGTCTCCCGGAACGGGCTGAGGTCCAATATCTGAGACCCGATGTGGACTTGCACTCCCATGATCTTCAGCCAGGATGACCGGGAGGCGTGCATGAAAAGTTTTTCGGCCTGAGACAGGGGGATCCCGAACTTGTTCTCCGCGTGACCCGTGGTGATGTGCCGGTGCGTGTCGACGGACACGTTGGGGTTCACTCTCAAAGACACCGGCGCCACCCGGCGAAGCCGTTGGGCGACCGCGTGGATGACGTCCAATTCCTCGGAAGATTCCACGTTGAACATGAGGATCCCGGCCTTGAGCGCCGCCGCGATCTCCTCCTCCGTCTTGCCGACCCCCGAAAAAACGATCTTGGACATGGGGATCCCCGCCTGATGGGCCCGATAGAGTTCCCCCAGGGACACGATGTCCGCCCCCGCCCCCAGCGAGGCCAGCAAACGGCAGACCGCCAGGTTCTCGTTGGACTTCATGGCGAAACAGATGGTGTGAGGCACCTCCCGGAACGCCCCTTCATACTGGAGATACTGACTGCCGATCTTTCCGGCGGAATAGACATAGAACGGGGTGCCGACCCACTGCGCCAGATCCGACAGGAACACATCCTCCACGCAGAGGGATTTATGACGATAATGAAACACGGGTGAACTCATGGGACGCACTCCCTTGGACTCATTTCGGGACAGAACCGTTCTTCCCGGACGGCACGACGTCCCCCGGTGACGAGATCACCTGACGGACGTGTTCCGACATGGATTTTAACAAATCGCTGTCTGTCAGGGACAGGACATCTTGAAAGAAGCGGTCGGCCTCGGCCTTCTCCCCCCGTTCCAGACTGACCAATCCGAGGAAAAACGGGACCATGTCCTTGTTTCCCGTGCCGTTCCTCAACTTTTCCCAACGGACCGACGCCAGAGACAGGTCGTGTTGCCTCCAGGCGATGAGCGCCTGATAGAACAGGACGGACGGGGATGTGGCCCCCAGGTTATCCGCCTTCCGGAACGCGTTGGTGGAGAGTTCCAACTCTCCCAACAGGAACCAAAGGCGCCCCAACCGGACATAGCCCTCCGACGAAGGTCTCTGCGCCATCACCGTCTCCAACCGGCGGGCCGATTCCCGCCAATACCCCTGCTGTTCCTCCAGCCGGGAGAGATGGTCCTGCGCCACCAGATCCTGGGGTTCCAAAACCAGGTATTGGCGGAGATACCCTTCCGCTTCGTCGGGTTTATGCAATTTCTCGTATAGGTCCGCCAGTTGCAAGAGCGTGCCTTTGTCCCGCGGGTATTTCTTCAATATCTTCTGATAGAGTTCGGCCGCCTGATCCCTCAGGTCGACCTTGGCATAGATCCGGGCCAGATCCGAGCACCGTTCCATCTTCTTGGGCTGGAGCTGATAGGCCTTCTGATAAGCCGCCAACGCCTTCTGGAACAGACCCTCCATCTCATAGCACTTGCCCGCCAACGGAAGCCATCGTCTCTGATCGCCCCGCCGGGCCCCCTCGCTCAGGGCCTTCTCGAAGAGGACGGAGGCCTCCGCGTATTTTTTGGAGAGCATCAAGGGATACGCCTGGGCGACGCACTGAAGCCGTTCCCTCCGAGACAGGATCCCGCCCGCCGAGAGACACGACCCTCCGACGAGGAATACCAGGGACAGGATGGCTATTTGCTTCCGGAGACGCGTATCCATTTTTCGAAATACTTCTTTGTGAGCATCTTCTTCAACCCCGGCAGGGCGTGACGCGTGGCCCGAAGGCCCTCCTCGACGCATTCCCTCGACTTCCACAGTTCCATGCTCGTCACGTTCATGGTGCGCGGAGAGATGACGTAATCCGCCATCTTGAGTTTTTCCTGGACGATGACCTCCCCCTGGATGTAGATGGCCTGGTTGAGGGTCAGGAGGACGTTCGAGATGTCATACCCCGAAAAATCGGCCTGGACGGGGACGGCGACGATGATGTCGGCCCCCAACAGTTTGGCCACGTCGGTCGGGACATTGTTCACCACCCCGCCGTCGACCAACAGACGGTGCCGGTAGGGGACGGGGCGGAACACCCCGGGCACGGTGGAACTCGCCCGCACCGCCTGGGCGACCTCGCCTTCCCGCAGAACGATCTGTTCCCCGGTCTTGAGGTCGGTCGCCACGCAAGCGAAAGGGATGTTCAGGTCGGTAAACTGCTTCTTGCCGATCTGCCGGACGATGTATCGCTCCATCTTTTCGCTCGACAACAGCTGTTCAGCGACCAACAGTTTCACCACCCGGGCCGCCGAAAAATCGCTCAGCGCGTCCCACCCGATGTCGCGCCCCATCTTCTCGATCTCGTCGACGGAGATCCCGGCCGAGTACAAGGACCCGATGAGGGCTCCCACGCTCGTCCCGACGATCATATCGATGGGGATCCGCTCCTGTTCCAAAACTTTCAGCACCCCGATGTGGGCCAGTCCGCGCGCGCCCCCGCCCCCCAACACCAGGGCCACCTTCGGCCGCTGATCCGCCGGGAGATCCCTCAAACGCGACCACAAAGCTTCCGTGACGAGGGTCTCCTTTTCCTGGGCGGAAAAATCCTGGGGAACGACAGGGACCGTCATCGAGAGACACACCGACGCGGCGAGAAACGAACGGACGTATTTCGTGAACTTCGATCGTGGTATCAAGGATGTATCGTTCTGATCAGAGGGGTCGAATGGGCCCTGCCGTCATCACAAGGTCGTCAAGGTCTTTCCCACGGCTTTTTCCAGACGGGCCACCGCCAGGATATGTCCATGGACGGCCTCCCAATAAGACAGCCGCGCTTCCAATATCGATTCTTCGGCGCGGATCCGGTCCATCACGTTCTTCCCGGACGCTCCGGAAGAGATCGACGCTTCCAGATTCTTCAGCTCCTGTTCGCGGATAGCCATCTCGGACTGCCAGAACTGGAAATCCACGAAAGCTTCTCTCACTTCCCGGTTGATCTGGTCCTCGATCTCCGCCTTGAATATCTGGTTCTGGTTGGCCTGGATGCGGGATTGGCGGATCCGGGCGCGGCTCGAAAAACCGTCGAAGATCGGGAGACTGACGTTCAGCGTGGCCACCCAGTTACTGGTCTTCTCCGACCGGGGGAACACGCGATCGTCCGGCTCGTCGACTTGATATCCGGCCCCGAACGAGACGGTGGGATACCGCTCCGACATGCTCAGGGACACGGCCACCTTGTCGATCTCCTGCTGGTATTCCGTCCGCCTCAATTCCAGCCGGTGTTCGTTGGCCCAGGCCAACAGTTTCTGCAATTCCAGCGGAAGGGGGGCCGTCTTCAGTTCGCCGACGATGTCGATCTTCGTGTAGAGTTCAAGCCCGATGATGCTCAAATAGGTCAAGGCCGCCTTCTCTTCCCTCCGTTTCAGGTCGGCCAGTTCACGGCGAAGATCCCTCTGTTTCTTCCTCACATCCATCAACGCCTCGGAGGTGGCCGGCAACGACGCGCCGACGTCCTGGACCTTCCGGTTCAATTCCTCATAAAAACGGATCCTCTTCCTCTCCAGGAGGAGGTCATAGAAGGCCCGGGTGGTCTGGTAGAGGACCTGATTCCGGACTTCCTCATAACGGATCCTCGCCCGTTCCTGATTGGCCTGGGCCAGACGGACCGTGTTGTTCATCCGTCCGGCGGCATAGAGCGGCTGGCGCATCCAGAGTCGGGTCGTCGTGAACATGGCCTCTTCCGGGGAGACGGTGTTCGCCCTCAGGAACGTGGAGCCGAAATCCGGAGGAGTCACGAAATCGTCCTCCGCGCGATAGCGCGACACGTTGAAATTGAGTCCGACTTTCGGGTAATACTGGGATTTCGCTTCGATCACGCGCTGTTCCGCCACGCGGATATCCTCGAACGCCGCCAATATCTGCTGGTTGTTCTGGAACGCCCGCTGGACGCTCTGGTCCAACGAGAAGACGTGCTCCGTCGCGGTCTCCCCCGTCACGGCGGAGCCGGACAAAGAGAAAACCAAGAGAGCGCTGAGGAAGAGCCTTCGATCCATGCGTCAGATCATCCTTTTCAACCGGCGGATCTGTTCTTTGACCCGCACGGGAGACGTCCCGCCCGGCGAGGTCCGGTGCGAGGCGGCTTTCGACACGGAGAGGACGTCGTAGATCCAACGGTCGAACCGCGGCGATTGTTTTTTCCAGACCGGCAGAGGGACGTCTTCCAAGGAGAGTCCCCGTTCCCGCGCGTAAGCCACGACGCCGGCCACCAAGCCGTGCGACTGCCGGAACGGCAGTCCCCTCCGGACCAGTTCATCCGCCACGTCGGTGGCGGACAAAAACCCATGACGACAGGCGTCGGCGAGTTTCTCGGCGTTCCATCTCAGCGTCTCCACCATCGGGATGCAGACATCCAACACGCTCTCCACCAGATCGACGGCGTCGAAGACCGGCGGTTTGTCCTCCTGCATGTCCCGGTTATAGGCCAGCGGTTGCGCTTTCAACAACGTCAACATCGCCATCAAATCTCCGTAGACCCGTCCCGTCTTCCCCCTCATCAGTTCCGCCACGTCGGGGTTCCTCTTCTGCGGCATGATGGACGACCCCGACACGAACGGGTCGGCGATCCAGACGAAATCCAGGTTCGGGTTGGAACCGATCACCAGTTCCTCGGCCCACCGGGAGACGTGCATCATGATGAGAGACAACGCCGACAGGAATTCGACCGTGAAGTCCCGGTCGCTGACCGCATCCAGCGAATTATCCAGGATCCGTCCGAACCCCAACTGTCTGGCCACCCACGCGGGATCGATCGGGAACGAGGTCCCGGCCAACGCCGCCGCGCCCAGAGGGAGCACGTTCACCCGCTTCCGGACGTCCACCAGCCGTTCCCGGTCCCGCTGGAACATCCAAGCGTAGGCCATCAACAGGTGCGACAACAGGATGGGTTGGGCCGGCTGCAAATGCGTGTGGCCGGGCATCACCACGCCCATCTGCTTTTCCGCCGAGACGAGAAAAACCCGTTCCAACCGGCACAAGAGCCCGTCGATATGGTCGATCCGGTCCCGTACGTACATCCGGAAAGCCGTCACGACCTGGTCGTTCCTGGACCGCGCGGTGTGGAGCCAGCCCGCCACCGGGCCGATCCGCCGGAACAGGGCCTTCTCGATGGCGAAATGGATGTCTTCGGCCGGAGGGATCCGCTTTCCCTTCTCCACGTCCTTCAGGAGCCCCGTCAGTCCCGCCACGATCTTCCGTCCCGCCGACGGAGCGATGATCCCCTGACGGACCAACATCCGCGCGTGAACGATGGAGGCCCTCAGATCGAAGGGGGCCAACCGATGGTCGAACTCGATGGAACCGATGAACTCTTCCGGCTTCGTCATGTATCTTTCTCCCGGGACCGGCTCAGCGGCCGGACCTCAGTATCGCCTGGACCTTCAGGGGCAATCCGAACAGATTGATGAACCCCTCGGCGTCCTTCTGGTTATAGATCTCCTCTTTCTCGAACGTCGCCAGTTTCTTCCAGTAGAGGGAGTGAGGGGACGTCCGCCCTTCGACCATCATGTTCCCCTTATACAGTTTCAACGAGACGCTTCCCGTCACGTATCGCTGGGTCTCGCGGATGAAAGCATCCAAGGCCTTTTTCAGGGGCGTATACCACTGCCCGTTGTAGACCAACTCGCCGTATCGCGGAGAGATGAGTTCCTTGGCGTGGAACGTCTCCCGGTCGAGCACCAAAGATTCCAGTTCCCGGTGTGCGGCATAAAGCACGGTGGCCGCCGGGGACTCATAGACTCCGCGGGATTTGATCCCCACCAGCCGGTTCTCGACGATATCCACACGCCCCACGCCGTTGCGTCCGGCGATCTTGTTCAACGTCTCCACGATCTGGACGGCTCCCAAAGACCGCCCGTTCACCCGGACGGGGATCCCCTTCTGAAAATCGATCGTGACGACCTCCCCTTTGGACGGGGCTTTCTCCGGAGACACCGTCATCTGGAACATGTCGTCCAACGGCGGATGATCGGGATCTTCCAGAACGCCTCCCTCATACGAGATGTGCCAGAGGTTGGCGTCCGACGAATACGGTTTGGATTTGGTGACGGGAACCGGGATCCGATGGCGTTGCGCGTAACGGATCTCATCCTCGCGTCCTTTCAGGTCCCATTCCCTCCAGGGAGCCATGATGCCCAGACGGGGCGCCAAGGCCTTGAAGGTCAATTCGAAACGGACCTGGTCGTTTCCTTTCCCCGTGGCTCCGTGGGACACGGCATCCGCCTTTTCCCGACGGGCGACCTCCACCACCTTCTCCGCGATGATCGGGCGGGCCAAAGAAGTGCCCAAGAGATAGCGGCCCTCGTAGATGGCCCGGGCCTGAAGGGCCGGCCATAGATAATCGGTCACGAACTCACGGCGCGCATCCACCACGTGACACCGGACGGCCCCCGTTCCGAGAGCTCTCTTCTGAAGCACCTTAAAATCGTCTTTCTGGCCGACGTCCACGCAGCAGGCGACCACCTCGCACTGATAGCGGTCACGGATCCAGCGCAACATCACGGATGTGTCCAACCCGCCCGAATATGCCACCACCACGCGTTTATACTGTTTCATTGAATCCCCCTCGATGTTTCAAACGGTCCTGATGAAGAGGTTGATTTTATCAAATTCGGAGCCCCTGAAAAAGGGTGGAGATTCCACCCGCCGGTCCGGAGGGCGATTCGGGGATGGAGACGAGGGAGCCGTTCAACGCGGAGAATCGGGGGATGACCGGCGCCGGACCAGAGCCCGACGACCGCCGAGGAATATCAAGACAAGGATCACACCGCCGAGAACCCCCAGGCCGATCGGGACGGACCGGGGTCGCCCGCCCGCCCCGGGTTCCGTCCAGGGCGTCGCCCAGAAGTGGATGAGGGAATCATTCCCGCTGGAGACCACGTACCGCCCCTCCGGCGAAAAAGCCAGCGAGGTGACCCAATCGGTATGTCCCTCGAACGTGCGGATCAAAACGCCGTCGAGGGCCCGCCACATCTTCAGGGTCTTGTCCGCGCTGCCCGAGACCAGATATCCCCCGTAGGGAGAAAAAACGACGGAAGTGACCCCGGCCCCATGGCCTCGGAGGATCCGGAGGCATTCCCCCCCGGACACCTGCCAGAGCCGGACGGTCTTGTCCGCGCCGCCCGACGCCAGGAGCTGTCCATCGGGCGAGACGGAGACGGAATCCACGCTCCCCTCATGACCCCGAAGCGTCGAGAGACACTCTCCGTCCGACACCCGCCATAACATGACGGCGTGATCCAGACCGCCGGAAGCCAGGTATTGCCCGTCGGGCAGGAACTGCACGGAGTTGACCGCCCCCTCGTGTCCGCGGAGGACCCGGAGACATCCGCCCTCGGGCATGGGCCAAAGACGGACCGTCCGGTCGAAACTGGCCGAGGCCAACAGAGCGCCGTCGGGAGAGAACGCGACAGACAGGACGGAATGGGTATGGTCCTGCAACACCCGCACGCAACCGCCGGTCGCCACGTCCCAGATCCGGACGGTATGATCACGTCCTCCCGAGGCGAGGGTCCTTCCATCCGGGGAAAAAGCGAGGCAGCCCACGTCGCCGACATGTCCCTTCAACGTCCTTTCGCAGCCGCCGTCCTCCATCCGCCGGAGTTCGATGGAATAGGAGGGGCCCGCCACGGCCATGGAACGTCCGTCGCGGGAGAACGCAAACGGACCTCCGCGCACCGGAGAGGGAATGCTCCTGACGATGGACTCCTCCCCGGCCCACAGCGCCGACACCAGCATGGGGACAGCGCAGAGCGGAAAGAGACGGAAAGGTCGGGAATTCATATCAGTGAATCCGGGAACGGCGATGGCTCACTTCTCAGCGGAAGAGCGGACGGAGAGGGGTTTCGATCTAGGTGCGGGACAGGATTTCGACCAACGCGGCGACGGTTTTCAAACAGGTTTCCCGGATCCGATCGGTCTCCTCATTGAAGATGGCCCTGTTCATCAGGGCCGATTCCTCGTCGAACGACCGGCGGAAATCCTTGACGGTGGATTCGGAGTCGACTTGCCGACCCCTGTTTTCCTGGACACGTTCCTCCACTTCCTTAAGGACTGCCTTCAGATCGCGCACGACGGAAAAATCCTTTCAAAAAAATATTTCTTTCACAACGTTCTACAAATTCTTTTTGATTGTTGTCAACGAAAATATCGCCTTTTCGATCAGATCCATCGCCCGGTCGATCTCTTTTTTCCCGACGCAGAACGGCGGCAACAACCGGATGACGTTTCCCGCCGTGCAGTTGACGAGAAGACCGTTTTCCCGGCAAAAGGGGACCACGGCATCGCCCGGCCTGTCCAGTTGAACACCCCACATCAATCCCCTCCCCCGCACGTCCGTGATGACGGGATTCCGACTCCGCATCTCCATCAACCGCCGGGAGATCTCCTCACCGGTCTGCCGTATCCGCTTGAGATAGGCCGGGGTCAATATGTCCAACACGGCCAGAGCCGCCGCACAGACGACGGGACCGCCCCCGAAGGTGGAGGCATGGTCTCCCGGCTTCAACAAGTCGGCCACGGCCGGTTTTGCCAAGGTGGCGCCGATCGGTATCCCGTCGGCCAATCCCTTGGCGGAGGTCAGCACGTCCGGGATCACGTCCAGGCATTGATACGCATAGAGATATCCCGTCCGACCGATCCCGGTCTGGACCTCGTCGAACATGAGGAGCAGATCGTGTCTCCGGCACAAGGCCTTCAACAGCGCCAAGAATCTCCGGTCGGCGGGCCGCACGCCGCCTTCCCCCTGGATGGGCTCGATCAACACCGCGCACGTCCGGGGGGTGAGGCATTTTTTCACCGACGCCAGATCCATCCGTTTCGCCGTCCTGAATCCTGGAAGGAGCGGACCGAACCCCTTCTGATATTTCTTCTGGGCCGTGGCCGAAAGAGTGGCCATCGTCCGCCCATGGAACGAATTCTCAAAAACGACGATCTCATACCGGTCTTTCCCCTTCCGGTTATGGACGTGGCCGAACCGCCGAGCCAGCTTGATGGCGCATTCATTGGCTTCCGCACCAGAGTTTGAGAAAAAGACCTTTCCCCCGAACGTCCTTTTGGAAAGCCGTTCCGCCAGTTTTTCCTGCGGCACCGTGAAATACAGGTTCGATGTGTGGATCAGCTCTTTGGCCTGCCGGGCCACGGCCGCAGCCACCTGGGGATTGGCATGTCCCACGCCGCAGACCGCCAGGCCCGAAAAAAAGTCCAGGTATTTCTCCCCCCGATCAGTCCACAGATAAGCCCCCTGGCCCCGCACGAACCGGAGCGGCTGCCTCTTATAGGTATTGAAGATGTAAGGCGATATTTTCGTCATGGCAATATTTTCGTGCCCCGAAGAGGGAACACTCTCTTTCCGTCCAGGATGTGCACTTCACCGACTCCCCGGCCGATGGCCTCGGCGCAGGATCTCACTTTCGGCACCATGCCTCCGGTGATGACCTTCTTCCGGATCAGACCGGGGATCTCTTTTCTTCTCAGCGCCGGGATGGTCCGGCCGGCGCTGTCGAGCAATCCCGGCGTATCCGTGAAATAGACCAACCGCGACGCCTTCAGGCCGACCGCCAGAGAAGCGGCGGCCTCGTCCGCGTTCACGTTCAACGGACCGAACCCTCGGCCGAATCCGATGGATGACACCACCGGGATATAGGAGGCCCTCAACAGGGCGACGAGCACATCCACCTTCGCGGCGCCCGGTTCGCCGACCAAACCCAGACCCCGCACGGGACGCGCGGGCAATAAGTTCCCGTCACGGCCCGACAACCCCACCGCGTTCATCCCCAAAGCGTTCATCTCCCCCACCAACGCCTGATTGACCTCGCCGGAAAGGACTTGTTCCACCACGCGCATCGTGGGGGCATCCGTCAGGCGGCGCCCCATGACGAATTTCGGCTGAACGCCCCTCTCGCGAAGCGCCGCCGAGATGGCCGGTCCTCCGCCGTGCACCAGAACGACCGGGTGGCGGCGCACCTCTTTCTTCAGATAGCGGTGGAATGTCCTCCTCACCGCCCCATCGTTCAGCAGGCTTCCGCCGAATTTGATGACCCAACAATCAGGAAAGTTTCGCATAGTGACATTTGTAGCGGAAATCGCAGTAATAGCAATGCCGCGTATCCGCCGTGAACTCCCTTCTGACGATCTTCTGCCCGACGTCCTTCAAAAGCTGAAGCGCGGACGCTTCCTGTTCCGCCGTCCGCGTGGTGGAAATGATCCGGTCGTGTGACAAGAAATAATAGGAATATCGTTTCGGCCTGATCTTCAGCGCCATCCAGCACCCCAGCGAATAGATCGTCAGTTGGAGGTCCGAATCGACCTTCTCCTGGGACCAGACTTCCGCGTGGGTCTTATAATCGATCAACTCATAGGAGCCGTCGGGATGTTGGTCGATGCAATCGATGATCCCCCGGACCTTGTGCCTCTGGAGAGGGAACTCGAAATCCTGTTCAAAGTACACCGTCCGGGCGTCCCGCGTCGCCATCTTGTTGAAGAACGCCACCAACATCTTCCGGCCGCGCTCGTAGAACCCGACCGTCTCTTGCGGATGGTCGAACCCCTCGTTGACCCACTTCTCGTCGTAGATCTCCAGGAGTTCTTCCAACAGCTTGCTCTGCCGCTGATGATACGCCTCGATGGTGCGATGGATCGTCAACCCCAGCGATATCTGCGGCGTGGGCGGAGTGCGCCACCCGTCCACATAGATCAATTTATATTTCCACGGGCACAGCTGGTAGGCATTCACCTTGGAATAGGACAATTCCGCGCGGCCGACCAACCCCTGCCAAAAATTCCTGAACCAATATTTCAATTTCACAGAGACGCCTCTTTCAGACGAAAAAAGGACAGCACGCTGTCCCCGTATTTATTCTCCCGATATCGGTCCCACCGCGGATCCAATCCCTCCAGGGGTTCCTTGATGAACCTCTGGGCCACCACCATCCCGCCGGGCTTCAGGAGCCCCGCCTCGACGATGCGGTTCAACGTTTTGGCCGACAAGGTGAGGGGCTTTTTTTGCGCATCCTTATACGGTGGACCCAGGAAGATGATGTCAAATTTTTCGCGGGCCAGCCACACCAAACTTTTCGTCGCATCGCCTAAGAGGATCTCCGCCCTATCGGAGAAATTCAGCGCCTGCACGTTTTTCTCCACCATCTTGATGGACGACGGATTCTCATCCACGAAAACGACTTTCCGGGCGCCCTCCGACAACGCCTCGATCCCCACCGCGCCGGTGCCTGCGTAGAGGTCCAAGAACAACGCTTCCCGGATCCGCGGGCGCAGGATATCGAACAGCGATTTACGGATCCGGTTCAGTATGGGCCGGACCTCGTATCCTTCCGGCGTGGCGCGCAACCATCGCCCCCGGGCCGCCCCGGACATCACCCGTATCGACATTCAGCGCCCCATCACTTGAACGACCAGATTCCGCTGACGCGGCTTGTTGTCGAAATCCACCAAAACGACCTGTTGCCACGTGCCCCGGACCATCTTTCCGTCCACGACGGGAAAACAGGCGGACTGCCCGATCATACTGGCCCGGACATGCGCGTGCCCGTTCCCGTCATGCCAGGCGTCTTCGTGATGATACGCATGTTTTTTCGGGGCCCACCGCTCGAACGCTTCCTTGAGATCTTTCACCACGCCCGGCTCATGTTCGATGGTCGTGATCGCGGCCGTCGACCCCTGAACGAACACATGCACCTGCCCCTCACTGACGTTCGATTCACCCACCGTCTGTTCGACGGAATCCGTGACATCGATGACGTCGCATTCGCCCCGGGAAGAAATGACGCAACCGCTGGTGTGTATTTTCATGTCGATTTCTTATAAATATAGCACATCATCGGCCTCTCACAAAGAGACACCCGTGGATGAAAACGTAAGGATCGAGAGGAAAAACCGGGATTAAGCCTGCTGGGCGATGAAACGGGCGACGGCCTGCATCTCGTCCAGATCGGAGAGACGCATCATCGGCATGGCGCGCAGGGCGCCGTCGATGATGATGAGAGCGGCCCGGCGCAGGAGGGAATCGGAGGGGAGGTCACGGAGGGAGGAGAGATCACCCAATAGATTTTTGGGGATGATCACGCTATAGGAGCTGAAACGTCCGGATTGGACTTGTTGTTTCAAGAGCGCCTCCACGCGGAACAGGTCCATCTCGCGGCGCTGTTCTCCCGGCAACGCGCGGTGGATCCCCTGGTCGACGAGGAGTTGGACATCGACGCCCATGTTTTTTCCCATGAAATCGATCCGACTCCGCTCGTCGGAAGAGAGCGTCTGCTGAGACAGGAAGACCGCCGTGAGCGTCTGTCCCTCCCGTCGAGTGGCGACGGCTTTCTCCAAAACACCCTTCACGAATTCAACGGGTTTCACATCCGGATCGATCACCCCGCCCAGGAACGGACGTTCCCCTTCCAATCCCGCCTGGAGGACGCCGATCAGATCGGTGTTCCGGAACGAACCCAGAACGACCTGGGTCGCCAGCCATCGGGCTTCAGGACCGGACAGCCCTTTCGGGAAAACATCCCGCAATTTCTTTTGAAGCGCCGATCGCAGCGCTTCCTGATCCAACGCGCCGAACGGTTTCTTCACGCCCGATTGAATACCACGGACACCGGCGATCCCTTCGATCCCCTGGCTCCACGGCACATCGGAAAGTATCTCATGCAGTGAGTTCTTGATAATCGGCGTCGCCAGCGGGCCGGTTTTGACCGCGTGGATCTCATAGGCCGCCGATGCGATGGCATCCGCCAGTTTTTCCTCGGGGGACACCGCACGGGGGCGAACGAGAGAGGAAAAAACGTCCCACGCATCCCCTCTCCGAAGGATGAGGGAAATGCCGACATCCAAAACAGCCAGGGAGATGTTCGACACCACAAAAAGATCCGCCAACAATCCGACGTTCATATCGAACGACGGCGTTCCGAACAGCGCCCAGGCCGCCACGCCCACCGCCATATTTCCCAACGGGCCGGACAGACGCGTGACCATCGTTTTCCACGGCGGAGCGCGCTCGAGATCGATATTCACCGCGCTCCACAGAGAACCCCAAGTCCACCTCGCCCCCAGACCGGACAGCTTCGCAACGGCCAGATGGAAGAGTTCGTGGACCGGAATGGCCAGTCCCCAGACCAAACGGACGGGGAGATTTTTCAGCTCCCCGTTAAAAAGCGTGGCCAGGACGGAGGGCGTCGGCTGGGCGGTTTTGGGCAGGTGGACCAGATAGGTCAGGCCGTTCTCCCAGGGGCCGATCCGCGTCGTCCGGTATGTGGTCTTTTTGCCGCTCAACAGTTCCAGGAAAATCTCCGGCCGTTTCTCGACTTTCCCATAGTTCACCGAATAGATCCCGAAATCGACGACGCCCAGATGCCTCATCAGGAGATAGTTCAGCAGGGCGGAGCCGACGCGATGGTTCCCGTCCTCGAAGATCTGCTGGGACGGAGTCCCATAGAACATGTCGTAGACCGCCTCATAGATATAATTCACCGGATCTCCCCGGAAATCGATGACGGATTCCACGCCGGCACGCACGACCGTCTTGGGAACGTCCCTGTTCACCAGCCAGCGGTCGATCCTCTCACGGAGCATCTGCGCCCCACCGCGCGGAAGCTCGCCGTCCATGAACAGTTCATGCCACAACACGATCTGCTTGAACCACTCCTCGGCGGTCAGGTCCCTGTTCCGACTGACGAGATAGTTGAGATCGGCCACCATCAGGTAGACCGAATCGTTCTTCGTGTTCTTGTCGAGCAGTTCGAAAGTCTTGGCTGCGACGAGCGGGTCCCCCTTGAACAAATGATAGCTCCACTGATAGAGACGGCGCGACCGTTCGATCTCGGTCTCGCTCAACTTATACGGA
>ENA-UOWG01001428-UOWG01001428.1-activated-sludge-metagenome-genome-assembly--contig:-NODE-1428-length-23761-cov-4.655910_pt1 | contig 23761 bp, 19 predicted proteins | sample MGYA00238147_ERZ761563 | MGnify/ENA primary metagenome ERZ761563 (study PRJEB28884, sample SAMN05720216) | anaerobic digester metagenome | isolation source: active sludge of municipal... | reverse complement strand
TAAAGCTGACTGTTCGTTGCAGAGTTGATGGATTCTCCGAAGTATTCCTATATGTTACCGCGCGTAGCGCAAGTTGATAGTTGGCAACTGTTGCGCTGCCGGTTAATGTCATGGTACCGGTGGTTGAGTTCCAGCTACCGGTTATGCCGCTGACGCCTGGAAATGCCAGGACATCTTGGCTGCTAGCATAATTGCCGGTGATTTGGACTGTACCGCCTGCCAAATTGGTGCTGTCGGCATCTGTAACCGTTATGGTACCAGTGATTGCCGTAGCTGCCTGATTCTCAGTGTAAGCCAATGCAGCGGTCTCAATATTAGCTAATACTGGAGCATTACCAACTGCACCCACGTTTATATTACGAGTTGCTATGTTAGAATTCAAAGCACCATCATTTACCCTAAAGCTTACTGTGCGCTGCAAAGTTGATGGTGTGGCTGAAGTATTCCTGTAAGTTACTGTACGTAACGCAGCCTGATAGTTGGCAACTGAAGAACTGCCGGTTAGTGTCATAGTTCCGGTAGATGAATTCCAGCTACCGGTTATACCGCTGGCAGCTGTGAATTCAAGAAGATCCTCACCGCTGGCATAATTGCCAGTAATCTGGACTGTACCGCTAGCTAAGTTAGCGCTATCAACATCTGTGGCGGTCATTGTCGTGGTAATAGCTATTGCCGGCTGGCCTTCCGTGTAGCTTAAAGCGCTGGTCTCAATGTTGGCCAAGACTGGCGCATCAGGTACCGGTTGAACGGTAATCGATGTGGTAGCCGTATTGCTAATTCTACTGGTACTATCAATAATATTATAGGTGAAACTATCTCCGCCGTTGTAGTCAGCCGCTGGAGAATATCTGATGGTAAGATTCCCAGTATTTATAGTTGCGGTTCCGTGAGAAGGCGCACTAACAATACTGTTAATGGTTATAGTATCTCCAGTATCGGGATCGTAGTCATTATTCATAACCGAGAGATTTGTAGGCGTATCTTCATTAACTGATAAGCTGTCATTGACCGCTACTGGCGCATCTGGCATGGCATTAAGATTAACCGTTACTGTGGCTGAATTGCTTATCAAATGTGAAGTACTGGAATCTTGAATTCTATAGGTAAAGGTATCTGTGGTCCCGTCAAAGTCAGGGTTGGGAACATAATGCAAAGCATCTATAATCTGAGTAACTGTGCCATTTGCCGGTTGAGTAAAATCGTAAATGGCAATAGTGTCTCCTGAGTCGGGATCGTAATCAACTCCAAAACCATTATCTAACAAAACAGAAATATCTATAGGGACATCTTCGTCGGTTGTCGCGGTATCATCTCTTGCCACCGGATTATCAGGAACCGGACTAACTACTAACATTACTTGCGCAAAACCACTGCAAGCACCATAAGTATCGCATGCCCTGTAAGTAAAGTAATCCGTGCTGCTGAAATTAGGATTTGGCGTATAAGTAAAAGAACCATCAGCGCCAAACGTGTTTAAGGTTCCGTAACTTGGGCCAGTTGCACCCGTTCTATCTGCATGTATTGGGTCTCCGTCCGGATCAGAATCATCACTCAATACTCCGGGGGCAGCAACTGTTCTAGGTGTATCCTCAGTAAGAAAATAACTGTTGTTATTTGCCACAGGAGGATTGTTAGCAGTCACAGTAATCGCAACGTTTAATTTGGCGCTATGCAATCCGTAATAATCAGTAGCGATAAAAGTAACGGTGTAAGAACCGGTCGCTGATGGTGTCCAGCTAAAGCTTCCGGTATCTGTGGCATCGTTAAAATTAAAAGTTGCTCCACTGGGTAAATTAAATGCACTGATATCAGTCACGTTCAAAGGAGCAACGCCAGTATCTACGCCCGTGACGGTGAAAGTTAAAGTTTCGCCGACACGTTTTGAAAAAGGCCCAGCTGGGCTGGAACTGATAGTCGGTATACCTCTATCTGCTCTAAGATAAGTACCTGTATTCTTTAAGTTTTGTCTAAATTTCGGCCAAGGCATAGTTGTAGACGGAGTGGATAAATCCCATATATGGGCGTTTCCGCTCAAGTCTGCAATAGCGGCTCTAAACAAAGTTGTACTCCCCAATGCCCCAACGCTTGGTGAAGATAATTCTATTGTCCCCATTCCCGTCTTTGGGAAACCATCAACTGGATCAGCTACGCCATAAGGTGTATCTTGATCATCATGATGATAACCATAGAGATTGCCATCCCAGCATCCTATGAGCACTTCAACGTCGCCGTCATTGTCAATATCCACCAATGCTGGAGATGAATCATATGCGGTCGACATAGTAACACTGGTCCTGTCTACCGGCCATCCAACGACTGTAGTACCGTCATGATGCAAAGCATAGACTCCGCCATCAGATGTGCCTGCGACCAATTCAAGATCTTGATTATATTCTTCAAGGCCTGTTGTGCCATAAAGCGCTAAATTTCCTATAGCAACTGAAGAGGTTGATGCAGCGCTGGTGCCTCCTAATCTCTTAGGCCAACCTAAACCTGTACCACTCGGCCAGGCTTCAACATAAGTAGCATCTTGATTCAAAGCGTACATATGCGCCGTGCTTGTTACGACAGCGACTTCCAGAATTCCATCGCCATCAACATCCGCTAACGCAGGAGAAGAGTTAAAATATCCCTGGCCAGCGGGACGGTCAAAGAATCTACCGTCTGAATTTAGATAACCTACAAAATTTGTCCCATTATATCTCCATGCGCATAATCTAGTGGAATGTGCGGTTATGATTTCAGGGTAACCGGTTCCGCCAATATTTCCAACCGCAGGAGAAGAGTTGACGATACTGGGATAACCAAAAATAGAACCAATACGTGCCCCGGCATAATTCCAAATGTTGACACCGCCGTTGGTGCCTACTGCGATGATCTCAAGATTGGTATCGTTGTTGACGTCTTCAAGCACTACAGAGTTATCGATGGAATCATTTGCGGCGCCAGTACTATCCAAGGCCTGAATTGGGAATCCAGTGACAGGATCGGCTAAGCCATCGCTATTGAGATCCTGCGCATGCCAGACATAGACTTTGCCGTTGGTATTTCCAACCACTACTTCCATGATACTGCCGTCTTTATCCAAATCGGCTATCGCAGGAGTACCTTTAACAGAAATACCAGCTTCTGTCTGGGCGAATAAACCATTGGATTGAGATGGGAAGAAGCTTCCCCATGTCCCACCGCTATAATTCCAAGCATAGATATCGCCGTTATCATCGGCAAAAATCAGCTCTCCTTCAGGATCGGTATCTAAATTGACAATGACTGGCGAAGAATGAATAGGATAAACCGGAGATCCGATACTCAATAAACTCATCCCGCCCGGCAAATCTGGTGTTTCATCCGGAAGGCTCCCCTTATAAAGATATGGCTCTCCTGTCTCTTTAATCCTGAACCCTATATTGGTGCCTTTGATGTCAGCCTGGCCTAAAAACTCAGGGTTATCCCCTGCTTTGTAATCGACATAGGCTTCATTGAGGCTTACGCCCAAGGCGGTGTTTATCTGGCTTATGCCGTTAGCAAAGAAATATTTACTGTGGCTGGGGAAATAATCAGCTATTTGGCCTGTCTGAATCTCTGCAAGGCCGGCCTTGGCCATATCGATTTTCTCTTCTAATGTCGGCTCACTACTACCTCCGCCGCCGCCCCCGTCGCCATCTGCAATCATAAAATTCATCTCGGCTGAGACGGGAGCTAAGGCTAAACTCCAACACATCAAGATAACTAGTGGCCGGATTAAGTAAACATGAAACCAGCTTTTTCTATCTTTGATTAGCTTTTTCATTTTCTCTTCTCCTTCTTAGAAAATGGTTTTTTTATCAGTCTAATATTTACATCCTACCGGCGAAGAACAATAAGGTTCGCCATCCTTAACGCTCAAGTAACCTTCGACTTGAATAGTCATGGCTGGAGTCTTCTTATAAACAGCTTTCCCAAGATATGCTGGACTAGCCGAAGGATTATCTGCAACACTATAATCCCAACTTCTTTCATTCAAATCTAAGAAAAGATCAGTGTTGATTGCATTTATATCTGTAGTATATAAATGATAAGTGCCATTTCTTAAGTTATAAACTTTTTGCGCTGCATATATGGCCCGAAGGCTGCTTTTTGCTTCGCTGACATCGGCCCTTACAACAACATCTTTATATACTGGCACTGCGATACCGACAGAAACTCCCAGTATCACAACAACCACTATCAACTCCATCAATGTTATTGCATTTCTCTTTTTCATTATCTTTTCTTTCATTTCATTCATTATTATTAATATCATTCAACAAAAAATCCAGACCATAGCTTTCAAGCGTACGTCTGGATTTCTCCATTCAAAACTTAACCTCGTTATCGGTACGCTCGGCTGCCATGGAATTACTTCTTTAGGCCCGAAACTTTGCGCCCCCGTCTTTCGACGGGTTTGCCCCCGCCATAAACTATGGCGGACCCCTGTCGGGGTTTTCGGATATTTCTACCCTTTACTAATGAATCACTTTTTCTACTAAAAGATTACCATATATTCTCTGTTTTACAAGAGGGAAGGCTGCCTTTGAGAAAACGTTTTCTTATCTTCGCTTAAACCTATGTATATCAGCATGTTAAGACATAATACCAACAAAAATAATTAAAAAAATTAGCAATTTATATACAAAAAAATCGGTTTTAGACAAATAAAAAACCGCCTGTTTTTAGGCGGTCGAGAAATATAAGGATATGTTTTTTCTACTTAAATCTTATCAAGGACTTAGCGATAAATCATACCTGCTTATGATAAGTCGATAATTTTTTAGCCGTAACTATCGGCAAACTAGCTTTTATATTTGCTCCATCGGCATTATAATCTATACTGTATACTTCACCCTCGCGATAGATTTGATCAACCAAATCCATGCGGTTTATAGGAATAAATAAATCTATCACTGTAATCAAAGCTGAAAGTTCGGTTTCGATTTTCTCAAGAAGCTGCTCAATATTTTCTTTCTTCAATGCCGATACGGCCACGGGATTAATGAAGTCTCTCTTCAGCCTCTCAATCCAGCCCCTGTCTTCAAGCTTGTCGATTTTGTTTAAAACCGTAACGATTGGTTTATCGTCAGCGCCAAGCTCTTTTAATACTTCATAAACTGCCTTGTTATGTTCATAACATCTGGCATGGCTTACATCCAAAACATGCAACAATAGATCGGATTCCTTAACCTCTTCCAAAGTCGCCTTGAATGCCTCGATTAGATGGTGCGGCAGGTGGCTCAAAAATCCGACGGTATCAGAAATGACTATCTTCTGATGGTTAGAAAGAGCGAGGCTTCTTGACAATGAATCAAGCGTAGTAAATAGACTGTCTCTTACGTGTTGCTCCGAACCGGTAAGCGTGTTTAAAAGCGTGGATTTTCCAGCATTTGTATAACCTACTAAAGCCACCGATGGGATATGTTTCTCTTTTCGTTTCTTTCTGGTGTTCTCGCGATGTTTCGTTAAATCTGATAAGTCTTTTCTTAATTTATCGATGCGTTTTCTGATGCGCCTGCGGTCAACTTCAAGCTTCTGCTCGCCTGGGCCTCTGGTCCCAATCCCACCGCCAAGCCTAGAAAGAATGATACCTTTACCGGTAAGCCGCGGCAATAAGTATTCAAGCTGAGCAAGCTCTACCTGGATTTTTCCTTCCTGGCTTTTGGCATGCTGGGCAAAGATATCAAGAATAAGCTGGGTTCTGTCAATAATCTTAATTTTGATTATCTCTTCTAGATTTCTCTGCTGTGTGCCGCTAATATCGTCGTCAAAGATAACCGTATCGGCTGAATTCCCTTCGGCAATCATGGCGATTTCTTCCGCTTTGCCTTTGCCGATGAACATCCCCGGAGTCGGCTCCTGCCGCATACAAATAACCTTCTCAGTGACCCCAGCGCCTGCGGTATGGGTCAATTCTTCGAGTTCGGCAAGCGAATCCTCGGGGTTTAGCTTCTTAAAATGCTTGTCTTTAAAATCTACGCTGACTAATATTGCCTTTTCCATATTATTAATTTAAACAAGATTTTATCTTTCTTGCAACCGAAACCGGTTTTTTGCCGCTAATTTCAATCCAGCGGATTCTTTTTTCTTTTCTAAACCAGGTCAACTGCCTCTTGGCGTAATGGCGGGTATTGCGCTTAATCAATTCCCTGGCTCTTTCCTCCGTATATCTACTGTTTAGGAAATCCCTTATCTCCCTTATGCCGATAATTTTTGCCGCCGTCAGGCTAAGCTTCTTCTTCAAAGCCCTTTTTATCTCCCCAACTAATCCTTTTTCAAACATCTCATCGACGCGCCGGTTTATATTGTCGTAAAGTTTATCTCGATTGATATTCAAGCCAAATAACTTTATATCATAATCTTTGGCAATCCCGCAAGCCTGCTTTTGCATTTGCGAAATTGGTTTATTGGTGGTCTCGTAAACCTCGAGCGCCCTGACTATGCGGCGTAAATCATGAGGATGAATCTTTCCTGCCGCCTCAGGGTCAATTCTCTCCAGGCGTTTAAACAAATAATTATTCCCGTATTTCTTAGCCAGGCTATATAACCGTCTGCGTATTTTTATGTCTGATTTGCCTTCCTCAAAAACACCGTCCAGCATAACCTTCATATAGAGACCGCTTCCGCCGACGATTAAAGGCATCTTTCCTTTTGCATGAATCTTCTCTATCGCCTTCAGAGCTTGTTTGCTAAAGTCGGAAACATTATAATTATCCTCAATCGAAACGATATCAACCAAATGATGAGGAATCCTCTTGCGTATTGATTTGGGGATTTTATCACTTATAATATTCAATTCTTTATATACCTGCATGGAATCGCAAGAGATGATTTCGCCATTTATAATTTTAGCTAGCTCTAAAGCAATTTTCGATTTCCCCACTGCCGTGGGGCCAACAAGAAAAATTATCTTCTTTTTTTGAGTCATTAATTTTTAGGGATAGATCCTGGTGGGATAATCTTTTAAGGCCAGCGCCGCTTGAAGCGCCTCGGCATCGTAGCGTTTATCTAATTTTCCGACTCTGACACGGTAAATCTTCTTTCCATCTTCGGTATTGGCAGCAGTAATATAAGCTTCAAAACCGTCGTTTTTTAACTTGTCATTTAACTGCTGCGCCGAACTTTGATTAATAAAAGCTGCTACCTGAACAGTAAAGAATTCTTCGCGTGAGATAAGCTCATCAGACTGTTTTGCTTCAAGGCTATTAGGAAATTTTTCCTTTAACTGCTTAAGGTAATTTTTTGCGATCTGCCAATTGCCCAATTTCAGGTCTGTCTGGCCAAGCCTAAAGTAAGCAAGATGTAATATATCTGAATTGGGATAGGTTTCTATAAAAGACTTGTATACCTCTGCGGCTTTAGTATAATTATCCTCCAGAAAAAAACAATCTCCCGTCGCTAAAAATGCTCGCTGGAGGAATGCACCGCCGGGGAATTTATCGACTATTGTCCGGAAATCATCCCTGGCATCTTTATAGGAACCGAGCCTCATACGGCTCAAGCCCAGGTAAAAATATGCCTCCTCAGCCTCTTTAGCGGAAGAAATATTATCAAGGACATTAATGGCCTCCTCCGCGGCTTTCTGGTATTCTTTATCCAGATAATAGCTGTGCACATCTTCAATGCCGGAAAAACTCGCTCCTGTAAAAACTAACAGTAAAAGTAAAGTTGCAATTATTATCTTTAGCATCTTTTCCCCTTAGAAATACTTTTTTGCAAATCTAACAATACTTTGTGGCGCCTTTCTTTTTCCCTTAATGGCACGTCGTCAGCCATTTTTTCTGCTTCGGTATGCGGCCGGGGAGAATATTTAAAAATATAGGCGCTGTCAAACTGAATTTCTTTGAATAAATCGCAAGTTTTCTTAAAATCTTCTTCTGTCTCGGTAGGGAACCCCACTATAACATCAGTTGAAAGCTGTCCGCCGACAATCCTGCGATATTCACCAGCTAACTTTCTGTAATGCGAGGCATCGTAGCCCCGATTCATCATTTTTAATATTCTATCAGAACCTGACTGAACTGGCAAATGCAAAGATTTCTTTATCTTTTCTAAATCCCGCATTGCAGGAAGCAATCCTTCCGATAAATCCTTTGGATGCGAAGTCAAGAAACTGAATTGTTTTAGCTCTTTAATATCGTTTACAATTTTAAGCAATTTGACAAAGTCAACATCGTCATATCTATAGGAATTTACATTTTGACCGAGGAGCGTAACATCTTTTATCCCTAAGGCGATTGTATGGTTGATTTCATCAAGTATGTCTTTAAAATTGCGGCAATGGATTCTACCTCTGACATAAGGCACCACACAATAAGAGCAGAAATTGCTGCAGCCTTCGGAAATCACCACGTAGGCGTGATTTTTGTCCTGGCGGAAATTAGAGACGTAAAAATCCTGCTCCCGCTCCATAGTGCTGACTGCCAAGGCGCGCGACTTCTCCTTAAAAATATTCTTGATTAAAATAGGAACGCTTAATAAATCATTCGGCCCGGCGACCAAATCTACATTGGCTGCGCGCCTGAAGATCTCATCCTTATAATTTTGAGCCATGCAGCCGATAACGCCGATAATTGGTTTTTTATGGACTGGCCTCTTGTGCTTTTTCTTCAATTGCCCGAGGTTACTCCAAATCCTCTCCTCGGCATGCTCTCGGACAGAGCAGGTATTAAATAAAATAACATCGGCATCGTCAGGCGAATCCGACATAACGAATCCCGCCTCCTGAAGCAAACCAGCGAGAGCTTCGGAATCCCGAACATTCATTTGGCAACCATAATTTTTTATGTACAGCCTTTTCTTATTCATTGTATTTTCTTTACTTCTGCCTATCTCTTTCATAACTTATTTTTTCCAAAAGATTGAGCTTTTTCGGTTTTGGGAATATATTATTTTAGGTATGATCCTGCAAACTGTGCGTCTCATTTTGATTAGTATAACTCGCATCGATTACAAGGAGACAGCAATTTTCTATGTTCCGATAAGTGCTGATTACGTAAATACGAATATTTTTCACCCATCCAGATATCTTTTAACGAAGCGTTCTTTGCATTTCCCATGTTTAGATAACTTCTATAATCAACATCGCAGGGATTGCATGTTCCATCAAACCAAACATACATTCTCTCCCAAAGTAGATTGCATGATTGACAACTATCTATGGGTTCATTCTCATAAGTATTCCATCTTTTAACTGCAGGAGCTAATGTAACAGTATCAACGATCTGTTTCCAAAAATCATAGAATTTTTCCTTGTCCTGATACCCCATATAAACACCAGAGATTCTTGCTGATGTTTTCGAATATTCTTTTTTTGATTTTTTTATCTCACAAAAACGCCGTATGTTTTTCTCTATCAAATCAAAATTCCCGCCTTTTCTAATTTTCTTATACTCTTCTCTGTTACTGCTATCTATCGAAAATACAACAATATCAACACCTGAATCAAGTATTTGATAGCATAAACTTTCAGGCAAGATTAAAGCATTTGTATTAATTTTTAATTCGAAAAACTTGCCTTTGCAATATTCCAACATCTGTTTAAACTGTGGATGTAAAGTTGGCTCGCCCCGCGAAGCCAAAGTAAGGGCTTTACATTTATTTTCCAGTGCTTGATCAACTAAATTCTTAAAGAAAATAAAATCGATTATTCCTCTGTTATTTCTTTCTCTAAAGAACTTATCATTTTGAAAACACATAACGCAACAGAGATTACAAAATGAAACCGGCTCTATTAATAGATGTAGCGGGAAAGGGGCAACTTTCTTAAACTTAGGGTAAAACCTAAATTTATATCGATGAATAATATAGTCGATGATGTTCTTCTCGTCATTTTTCTGAATCCATTCAGCCTCTTGGGGTCCCACTATATTGTTAAGGTTCTCTAAAATATCATCCTTCAAAGCTGAATCGAGATTCTTTGCCTGCCGTACCTTGAGTTTGATAGATTCTAAATTAATAACATTTCGGTTTAAAAACTCAATATCCTGAGAATTAAACATTTATTTCTTTTTATTTTTCATATCTTCAAGAATATCTAAGAAAATTTCGTTTGATAACAGATTTCTTTCCGATGACGCTTCAGAAAAGCTTTGTTTTGATTTAACCGCTGAAATAAAATATCCAACAGAGCTTTTTAAAGAATCATTATAAAAGTCTGCAGTCTTTCTTGAAATAACAGGAGGCGACTTAAATAGACCTTTTTCATCAAATATCTCTCTTGGCCCCTTTACTATAACCTCATTATTATCCCAGCTTATAAGCTTTTCGGATGTAATTATGTCTATCCTATTATAGTAGGCAGAGGTATAACTCAAGAATAATTCTGCGATGACACCATTAGCAAACTCCATGTTTATCCCAAAATTATCTACTGAATCTCCATACGGAGAAATGTTTCTGGCTGTGAACCTGTAGTATTTCGGCTTTCCGAAGCAAAATAAAAGCAAATCAAATAAATGTATTCCAGTTAGTTGAAAAACACCTAAAAAAGCATTCGAGGCTTTACTCCTCCAATTCAATTTATATTCTGGCCTTAAGGCCAAACCAAATCCACATTTATAATCAATATGCAAGATTTCTTCAGAAAGTTGTTCTAAAAGTTGGCATAGCTCACTTTTTCTATAATTAAAATTGTAATAGAGTCTTGGGTTTCTATATGATTTTAAGAATTTCAAGCCCTCTCTGTCAACAGCGGGGATTTTCTCGCAAAAAATATAACCTTTATACCCTTTTAGTTCACGAAGATATTCAACATGGGTGGTATCTGGCGATGCAACGACAATGAAATCACAATCAAATAGAACGTTAAGATCGTTGGTAAAATCCAAACCTTCTAAAGTTTTTGTGGGATGATAAAAAATATACTGCTTAACAAACCCTGTTTCTTTGAAAAGATCATAAAGCTTGGCAGCAAAATGTCGATATCCGATAAATCCTGCCTTCATAATTAATAATCCTCCTTTTTATCACCGGCGTCTTTCGTGGAAACAACCAATAAAAATCCCGAATCTTGCAATAATCCATAGAGGGCCTCAGAATCACGTTCGTTCATCTGGCATCCGAAAGTTTTAATACAGATTTTTTTCGACATAAAAATAATTAGGCGAGATTATTAAAAACCATGATTATATCTTGGATTTTCCTAAGATCATCGTCGTTAGCAAGCACCAACAATGCGTCCCCGCCCTCGATCACTGTTGAGCCGCTAGGAACAATAAATTTATCATCGCGTGAAATAAGAACAATGAGGGCCTTGGCAGGCATGTTAAGCTTATGAATCGCCTTACCAACAATCGCCGAGTTGTAAGGCACAACGATATCTGTTAATTCCGCATCAATCCCTTCTATTTTCTCAAACTCTATCGGGTAATTTTTCTTACGGGCTAACGGGACATCCAATCTTAACAACTTGGAAACAAAAGGAATCGATGTGCCTTGAATAAAAACTGAAGCAATGACAACGAAGAATACGATATTAAAATAAACGTCCGCCTGCGGTATGCCGGCGGTAAAAGGAAAAGTAGCCAAAATAATCGGTACCGAACCCCTCAAGCCAACCCAGGCTAACATTGTTTTTTTTCGTAAATTCATCGGGAAAGGCAACAGGCACAGAAACACGCTAATAGGACGGGCAACCACCATAAGAAGAATAGTAAGCAATAATCCTGCGACGGTAAGCGGAACAAGATGGGAAGGAAAAACTAGCAAGCCCAGCGTAACAAACATGGCAATCTGCATCAGCCACGCCAAGCCATCGTGAAATTTCATGATGCTTTTTTTGTTCTGGAACTCAGCCCTCCCCAAGCCTAAACCCGCAAGGTAAACTGCAAGAATACCATTGCCTTTCAGAAGAACAGCGATTACATAAGTGAATAAAACCAAAGAAATCGTTACTACCGGATAAAGCCCCTCGTATTCCAATTTCAGGCGTTTAACAAGAAATACGATAACGCTAGCCATTAAACAGCCTGCAAATGCACCCATGCCCATGTCCAGCACGAACCACGGAATAAAAGAGAGAATACTTGAGCTTTGTATCGTAAGAAGATTTATAAAACCCAAAGTTAGAAAAACTGCCATCGGGTCATTGCTGCCGGATTCAAATTCTAGTAACGGCTTAAGCGGAGTTTTGAGGCTTATATTTTTTGACCTTAAGATATTGAAGACAGCAGCGGCATCTGTTGAAGACACAATAGAACCAAGAAGCATACCCTGCAGAAAAGAAAACTTGAGGATATACATCGCGAACAAACCTGTGATGACCGCGGTAAATAATACCCCCAATGTCGAAAGCAAAATTCCCGGCCAAATAATCGGCTTAGTCTCTTTCCAATTAGTATCAAGGCCTCCGGAAAAAATAATAAAAATAAGGGCCACAACGCCGACCGACTTGGCCAGAGGCGCATTATGAAAATATATACCCCCTATCCCCTCGGAACCGGTAAGCATCCCTATGGCCAAAAACAGCAATAAAACAGGCACAGCGAACCTATCTGAGAGCTTGCTGGAGATAACGCTCACAAATAATAATACTGCTGCCCATAATAAAATAGATTCAAGTGTCATAGTTTAAATCGCCACGTCCTACATTAAATCTTTCTAATCATAGACGAATATAATATATTATAATTTATCCAGTTAAATACGCCATATCTATTTTCTTTCATTTTTCCGCAACAACAAGCATTTCGAAATCTTCTGTCGTCAACTTATCGTTCCTAGAGAATGCCCCTAGCTTCGCGCCAAAGATATCGATCTTCGTAAACTTAAGCGAATTTAGCAGCCACGTTATCTCGCTGGGCACATAATAGCGCTCGTTGCATTTTAATTCCTTTTTATTTCCCGAGTCATCTTCGAAGGAGACGGTGTTGTGGTCTCTGAAGGTCATCAGGTCAAAGGAACAGTCTTTACACGCGGAATTGCCTTCTTTGGTCGAGGATTCATAAAATTCCTTGACCGAATGAAACAACGGGAACAATCCGTTTAATGCGGTGAAAATAAGCTTGCCTTTACTTTTCAGCGCTTTTGCTGCATTCTTGAGGATCTCAAAGTTCATCTTATCTGTTTCCATAAGAGAAAACCCGCCTTCGCATAGCATAATTGCCAGATCAAATTCACCGTCAAACGGAAGATTTCGTGCATCTTGTGTTTGGAAGTCGATGGTCAAGCCCGCCTCTCGTGCCTTTTCCCTTGCCCCTTTGATCTGATTCTCGGAAAGATCAACACCGATCACATTATATCCCCTCTTTGTCAGTTCAATCGCATGGCGTCCGGTACCGCATCCGATATCAATAATCTTTAGGGATTTATCGCGATTGATCTCTAGCTCAATAAAATCGCATTCGCCAATCGTTCCCTGAACATAACATTCTTTATCATATTTCTTCGCGTAATTCTCAAATAATGACTCGTACCATTGTTTCATTTTACCGCTCCTCTATTGTATTAATAATTCTCCGCAAGCACTTCATAAAACGACTGCGGATGCTTGCAGGCAGGGCATTCTTTGGGGGCCTCAGATCCTTCGATAACATAACCGCAGTTAATGCAGTGCCATTTTGTCGGCTGCTTCTTCTTAAATACTTCGCCGTTGGCAATGTTATTTATTAACTTACGGTAACGCGATTCATGAAATTTCTCAACTTTAGCTATCTGCTCAAAGGAACGCGCCACTTCCGGGAAACTTTCGTCTTTTGCCGTCTTGGCAAAATCGGAATAAAGCATTGTCCATTCCATATTTTCTCCAGCCGCAGCCTCTTCTAAGTTTGCCTTGGTATTTTTAATCGCCCCGGCAGGATAACTTGCCGTAATCTCGACGTCGCCACCTTCCAGATATTTAAAAAATACTTTGGCGTGCTCTTTCTCATTTTCTGCTGTCTCGGTAAAGATATTTGCAATCTGCTCAAAGCCCTCTTTTCTTGCCGCGCTGGCAAAATAGGTGTACCTATTTCTTGCCTGTGATTCTCCGGCAAACGCCTTTAATAAATTTTGCTCTGTCTTTGTACCCTTGATTGATTTAGCCATTTTGGCTCCTTTCTTCTACTTACTTCTTCCCCGTATTTTGATGCCCATACTTCTTAATTCATCGGTCCTTTTTTTAGAACATTCCATGCAAAAGAATTTAGGCTCTGAATTCCTGCGGTCGTAATTTGGGGCTAAAACTAGCCTCCAGAGGCTGGTTTCTTTTCCGCAACTATCGCAAACCCCTTTTTCTTTGAAATGCCACATCTCGACTGCCTTGGAGGTAAATATAAATTTATCTACCCAAAAGAATATGCATCCGCCTATTATATTCGCTATTATTGTCGACCATATGCCGACACCGAGGTGCCTAACCACCAGCCATAATATCGGCGTACTCAGCTGCCATCTAAATAGATATAAAGCGAATCTTTTCAAGTTAATCACCAAAAATACCTTTCTTTTTAAAAGACCTCTAATATTTATACGATATTAATGCAGTATTAGAAAATTAAGCGCGGTACCGACTATGATACTTATAGTTATCATTATTAAAGTTGACTTGATTAAATCTTTCAAGCCCAACTCTCTCCATAAAACTATAAAGGTAGCAATACAAGGAAATGATATCGCCAATAATGTGGCAGAGATAAACAGCTGCTTAGCCGAAAGGCTTAACGGCATCAGCATGCCGACAGCAACGTCTTTTCTGAAGAAACCGATAACCAAAGCTACTACTGATTCTTTGGGCAAACCAAATAATCCATTAAGAAAGGGAGCAAAGATAGCGGTGATAAAATCGAAGAGCTTAAAATAAATCAGAATATTTATTAGCAGCACGCCAGCGATAACCACCGGGACCGCTTCAATAATAAAACCCTTTATACGAAAATAAAGTTTTTGACCCAGCATAGCAAGCGGCGGAAACCTATAGGGCGGAATTTCTAAGAGCAATTCCGGGCTGTAACCTTTAAGCATCCGGTTTAATATCAAGCCTAATATTATAACTAAAGAAAATAATACTAGGTACACTCCTCCGACGTAAAATCCTCCAAAATGGCCTAGTAAACCGAATATCATTGCTTGCAAGGGAACACAAGGCACGCCGATGGAAATGATGGTCGAGGCAATAAACCTTTCGCGTCTCGATTCTAAAATCCTTGTCGACAAGATACCCGGGACATTGCATCCGAAACCCAGAAGCACAGGAATAATCGCATATCCATGAAGTCCCAGCCGATGAAGAATATTATCCAACAAGATAGCCAGCCGCGGCAGATATCCTATATCCTCAAGAAGGCTCAAGATAAAATAAAAAGCAACGATATAAGGTAAAACCATCCCGAATTCAATGTAAGGAGCGGTAGTCAATACGCCCAATGATTGCTTAAAATCGATTTTCCCGTCGATCAAATCCCCGATGAACAGATGGAACCAAAAACCTTTTGCCTGCCAATGAAGGGTCATTTTCTCCAAAATAGGCTGATACAGATTAAAAAATATGGGATCAGTTATCCGGGAAATGATTGTCTCTCCGATAAAACGCACGATTTTAAACGAGGCGTAGATAATACCCGCCGCCATGAAAATCCCGGTCAGCGGCCGGACAGATGCATCCTCTAAAATTTCTCTTACGGTATGATGGCGATGCTCTAAATTTTGTACCTCCTGGACAATCCTGCCTATCTCTTTCCAGCGGTCTTCATTAGTCAGCCTATTTCTTGAAACAGAAGCGCCTTCTGTTATCCTGGAGATTAACAATTTTATACCCAGGCCTGTAACCGCGCAGGTTGAAATTACCGGCACACCGATCAACTTTTCTAATTTGATGGTATCAATCTTAATCCCCCGGTGGCCGGCATCGTCGCACATGTTTAAGCTGACGATTACAGTATACCCCTCTTCAATCAATTGCAAGGTCAAAAGCAGATTCCTTTCCAGATTGGTCGCATCAATAATATTAATTACCGCCATTTCATTTTTGGGATATTCTTTTAAAAGCGACACAGCCACTCTTTCGGCTTCAGAGCTAGGCTCAAGTAAATAAGTCCCCGGAAGATCGACGACCTCAACTCTTTCCTCGCCTAATCTGAGATAACCTTTGCTGATTTCTACGGTCGTCCCCGGATAATTCGAAGAGATAACCTGTACACCGGTAAGGCGCGAAAAAACTACGCTTTTGCCTACATTAGGATTTCCGATCAGATAAATTTTTCTTATCATTCTATCTCCACAAGAATCTTTGATGCCATTCCGTGGCCTAGAGCCAATATAGTCCTGCCCACCTTTATCACTACCGGGCCCCTTAAGCCTATGTGGCTGAGCTTGGTGATTTCCTTTCCTTTATACAGCCCCATGCTCATCAATTTATTATTCAAACTCGCGCCTCCCAAGACATCTACAACCTTGCCCTTAAAATCAGACTTCATTAACACAAGAGATATCTTCTTCATAATTGAAAACTCCTTATTTATTGTGAGGCAGAATTTCTAACCCCGAGGCAGCGCCTATGCCTTTGGCCACTTCCGGAATAATGCCTTTCTTGACATATACAGGACGTACATTCTTTCTAAGCTCGGGTAGATTTTTGGTAAAGATAGCGGCTCCTAATATGCAACAGGCGCCCCCCACTATCAAAGTATTAGGCGCTCCGATAGAATCTGCCAGAGTCCCGGCCAACAAGCTCCCAAACGGCGCCATACCCATAAAGGCCATGGTATAGAAACTCATGATCCTTCCGCGCTTGTCCTCATCGACGATAGTCTGCAAGACAGTATTGCTTGCTGCCATCTGAACCATCATGGCGAATCCGGCAATGCATATAACTGTCATAGAGAACCATAATACCTTAGATAAAGCAAAAACTATAATCCCCAAACCGAATACCGCCGATGACAATGCGATCCTTTTCCCCAGCCCGATAACGCTTTTTCTTCCCGCAAGATAAACCGCGCCCGCAAGCGCGCCTATCCCCGACATCGCCATCAAAAATCCTAGAGTTTGAGGGCCTCCATGAAATATGTCTCGGGCAAAAACCGGCATCAGAATCTGATAAGGCACGCCCATAAGGCTTATCAAGCTCAAAAGAAGCAAGATTGATTTTATCGGCATGAAATTAAAAGCATAAACAAGCCCCTCCTTCAAATCATGCACAATATGATTTGTGGAAAGTTTTATTTCCCGAGGATTGATTTTCATCGCCAACAATGAATATATCACGGCGATATAGCTTATAGCATTCAACAGGAAACAAATCCCTTCGCCAAAAGTCGCGATAAGTATCCCGGCCAGAGACGGCCCGATTAACCTTGCCAAATTAACCATTGATGAATTTAAGGCTATGGCATTTCCTAAGTCCTCTTTATTCTCAATCATCTCGACGGTAAATGCCTGGCGCACGGGAATGTCTAAAGAACTTATCAACCCAAGAAAAATACTTAGCACCATAATCTGCGCCACGGTTATTGTGCCGGTAAGAACCAAAATCGACAAAACCAAAGCCTGCAGCAAAGCCAGGCTCTGAGTCAAAATTAAAATCTTGTGGCGATTATGCCTGTCGGCGATAACGCCGGTGAAAGGCGTCAAGAGAAAAGTCGGTATCTGGCCAACAAATCCTACAATACCGAGCAGCAACGCTGAATTTGTCAACCGATAAACCAGCCAGCTCATTGCCACCATCTGCATCCATGTACCGATTAAAGAAATGCTTTGTCCGGCGAAAAACAGACGGTAATTCCGATACTTTAGCGCCCGAAAAACTAGCTTAAAATCTACCATATTATTAAATTTATATTGAATTCCTTACCCTGCTTTAATAACACCAATCCGTTTTGTAAGCAATAACCTATTGGAAATCAAAAGGGTTAGAGAAAATATTATCCCACAATATTTAAAATTAGGCAAGATTATTAAAGCGAATCAGACCATACCGCAAGGAAAGGTTTTTACTAGATAAGATTATTCTATGGGCCTATTTTGACTTGATGGCAACAACTTTGATAAAATCAGCAGCATCCTCTATTTTATCGGTAACGCCTTCCATATATTCTGCCAACTGATAAGAAAGTAGTAATGTTGGCGCATCCATTTTGGCTTTAATTATAGTGCCGATTAAGACTCTTTTTTGATCGTCTGCTTTGCTTTCGCAGGCCTCCACTTCGTTACAGTCAATTATCGCCTGCTTTAAGTCATTTTTCATAACCGACTGTATTCCCTCTCTTAATTTAGCAATCGAAGTAAAAATCAAATCAGTTGCGACTGAAAGCTCATTTAATACTGCCTGCGGAAGTTTTGCTTCGATAAAATCCAGGATTCTTGCCGCACCGTTGGTCCAGTCGGCGATTCTATCCAGGGATTTGACAAAATGCATTAAGTCTTCTCTGTCGGGAGGGACTAAAAGCCCCTCAGATAATTCATCAACCATCTTTGACCTTAATGCGTCGGCCTGACGCTCGCACTCACGAACCATCTCTATGGCCTTCTTTTTGCCTTCGGCATCTCCTGCGATGTATGCCTGGATTGCCTTTTTAAACCATTCCACGGTCTGATAAGTTACCTCAACATGCTTATTGGCATCCTCTAAAATAAGCTGTTCCTGCTTCATCCCTAACCAACCCAAGATATTTCTTGATTCTTTCATTTTACCCTCCTATTTTAACAAAAAGGCCAATTAATTTTACTACTAAAAATGATATCGCGCCACTGGCAAACGGCGTCAGGCTCCATGCGAATACAATCTCGCCAATCATTTTCTTATTAACCATCTTAATGCCTTTTACCAACCCCACTCCTACAACTGCCCCCACGATCGAATGGCTCGTTGAAACCGGTATACCAAATAAGGTATACAGATTGACATTCAATCCGCTTGCCAATTCCGCCACTATTGCCATCAAGGGAGCAAGACGTGTAATGCCGAAACCTACAGTTTGAATAACCTTACGGCCGAAGGTTACAATTCCAATTATAATAGCAATTGCACCAAATACAGCTGCTTGCGGTGCATTCATTATCCCTGCACCGGTAATTACTCCGGTCGCATTGGCCACATCATTTGCGCCCCAGTTAAAGGCAAGATAAATACTGGTGGCAAATATAAAGAATACGATAACCGCGTCGTTAAATTTTCTTGGCACGAAAAAATAAAAAATCCGCCTAAAAGGCCTGTACAAAATATACGCAATCACTGCCGCGCCCACCGGAGTAAGCACCCAGCAAATAAAAATATCTAATAGTTTTTTCCAGATTACCGGAGCACCGAAGGCTAAACCCGCGCCGGCGACTGCTCCGACTATCGCATGGCTGGTAGAAACAGGCAGTCCCCTTAACGTCGCAATGAGCACCCATGTTCCCGCGCCAAAACAGGCAGCCAAAGCAATAATAACTGCAACCTGAGGATCCAAGGTATCTAACGGAACTATGCCCTTACCTATAGTCTTAATAACTCTTGATCCTAAAAGAATTGCGCCTAAAAAACTAAAAAAGCAGGTTATGATAATACCCTGCTTAACCGTCATCTTGCCCGAGCCAATATCTGCGCCGACGCAATTTGCCGCGTCATTTGCTCCGATGGCCCAGCCAATATAGCCACCCGCAAGAAGAGTAAAAGCTATTAATAATATACTCATCTACTATTATACCTTTTGAATAACAACAACGACTATATCAAGAATGGCTAGCGTTTTGCGTTGCCATTTATGTGGCGAATTAAACCCATATTAACTATACCCAATACAAAACTTTTGTCAATAAAATAATATAAGAATTTATCTATACCACACAAACCAAACAAATAAATATGCGGCGGTGACGGCTACTAAAGTAAATGGAATACCGATTTTCATAAAGTCTTTGAATCTTACTTCATATCCTTCCTTTTTAAGGATGCCGCAGGCCACGATATTTGCCGATGCGCCAATGGGAGTGATATTGCCTCCAAGGCTTGCGCCAATAAGCAGGCCAAAAAGCAATAGCGACGGATTTATCCCCAGTTTATCAGCTAAAGAAATCCCCACCGGAAGCATCGCCGCCAAAAACGGCACATTATCTACAAAGCCCGACAATAACATCGAAAGAAAAACCAATATCGTATAACACAAGAATATGTTACCGCCTACGACTCCGGAAAGAAAGCTAGACAAAGTTTCGATCCAACCGGTTAAAGTAATGCTACCAACCAATACAAATACGCCCATTAAGAAAAAGGTGGTATCCCAATCAAGAGACTTGATGCCGTCAAAAACTGGAGTTTTATTTACAAATTTCTCCCAAAGCATAGAGACAACTCCAAGTGCCATACAGATAATTCCCGCCATATAGGAAAAACCAACATCAAAAAACGATGATAATGCCAATAGAATTACTAAGCCAACTAAAATAATTGTTGGAACAATTGATTTTACTTTTTCAACTCTCACCAATTGCACTTTTTCTCTATGATGCCTGAAGATAAAATATAAAACCACAAAAGAAACCAACGCCCCTATCTCCACGGCAAAGAAAATACTTGGCCTCCCCCGATAAAAGAAAAAATCCATGAAATTCATCTTGGCAAAACCGCCCAAGAGCATGCTTGGCGGATCACCGATTAGAGTGGCGGTCCCTTGAAGATTGCTTGAGATGGCAATGCCGATCATCATCTTCATAGGATTGATTTTTAATTTCTTGGCCAGCGACAAAGCGATAGGCGCCACAATCAAAACCGTAGCCACGTTCTCGACAAATGCCGAGATAAATCCTGTCAAAACACAGATAAATAAAATCGACCATGCGGTATTTTTGGCTTTATTGACTATAATCTCCGCCAGGTACGCCGGCATGCGGCTTTCCATAAAAATGTCGGCAATCACAAGCGTGCCGACAAAAATTCCCATGACATTCCAGTTTATAGCCCAAAACGCCTCTTTCGGGGACATGACCTTAAGAAGCATCAATAAAACCGCCGCAGAAACAGCAACAATAGTCCTGCGTCTGGTAAGCAAAACAAACAAAAGGTAAGACAAAAGAAAAATTATGAGGGCAACTGTCTTAGGTTCCATCTACTATTTTATTCCTAACGTCAAAACAAATATATCGTCTTTGAAATTATCGGTTTTAAAGGCGCTTAATTCATCCAATAATTTGCGGTTAAAAGCTTCGGGTTTTAAACCATGGTTTCTCTTAATAAATTCTTCCAGCCGCTCAATACCGAACTCTTCACCAGCCAGGCCCCTGGTTTCAATTACTCCGTCGGTAAACATGAATAGTTTGTTTCCTCTTTCAAAATCCGCCTGATTTTGATAGACTGCGCCATCTTCGCCAAAAGACAAACCTAACAAAGCCGCCTGTGACCCCAAATAAAGCATGCTGGAATCTGTAGTCTTGTAGAAATACTGAGTGGGATGGGCATAATTGGAGTAAATAAATTTCTTTTGTTTAAAATCAAGGAGTCCGCAGAACGCGCTGATATACATGTTGCTGCCCTGGAATTCCCTGACGATAAAATTATTCAATTCTTTTAATAAAACACCCGGCTCTTTGCCCTGTTCAGCCAGCTGCTCAAATTCCGAATGGAACCTATTGACCAAAAGGGCCGCCGAAACTCCATGGCCGGTAACATCACAGATGATAAAGATCAACCTTTCGTTGTCAATGAAATGAAACCTGGCATAATCTCCGCCGATGTAAGACATGGGCAGATACATTACCGCAATATCCACCAAATCCGTTTCGATAGACTTGGGGACAAGCGTCTGGTGGACTTTATTCGCCAACTCCAGTTCCTTCTCCATCTGCACATTCTTGGCTTCAACATCTTTTAGGAGCACAAAATTCTCAATATCTCTGCTCGATTCCCTTTCCCTGATAATCAAAACCAAAACAAAGGCATTGAGGAAAAACATAAGCCCGGTTACATATGTTGACCAGCTGAAACCCGCGCTAATTTCCTTGGGCATAGTTTCCTGCACATAGGAATACAGGTAGGAATACGCGGCAACATGCATTAAAGTAATCGGAATCGCCTCAAGCGGCCTCCAGGGTATAGTAAATGAAACCAGAAATAAAACCAAAAGATAAATTAAAGTTGCAACCGGAATCTGACCGGGATTTATAATATTTACCCTGATAAGAATCAATAAAAACAAAGCGGTAAATAAATAGGTGTTGCGCTTCGCATCCCTTATCGACCTGGCTCTTTTATTGAGCGACAATATCAAAAGGCCGCCCAATACAAGCGAACCCCAGACATAAACCTCCTGAAGTTTGAATTGCTTAGGCAATAACAAAAAGCTTATAAGAGTTAAAGAAAAATAAATTCCGATAACCAGGCCGCAGAGAAGTTTTACCCGGCTCTTAATAAAATCGGTCTGATTCATTAAGAACTCATCTTCGTATTTCTTCGGGATTCTGCTGAAGTATTTCTCTAACATATTATTTTAAGCTTCCTCACCTTTTGGCATTCTCTTTTAAGGACAAGCTCTCTGCCTTCTTTTCTATGGATGACAACAAAGATGAAAATGAATTCTGAAATGCCACTACTCCGTCTTGCAATAACTTATCACAGACCCTGTTGACATCTATTCCGACGAGTTTTAAATCATTGATAATATTTTGCGCTTCTCTAAAATCATCTTTCAATGCCTCTTTGACAGCCCCATGATCTAAAAATGCCTCAAAGGTATTATCAGGCAGCGTGTTTACGGTATTCTTGGCGATGAGCTCGCTGGCATATTTGATATCGCTGTAAGCAGGATTTTTGGTGCTGGTTGACGCCCAAAGCACCCTCTGCAGGCGGGCTTTTTTTGCAGCGAGGCGCTTGAAATCATCAGAAGAGAAAATCTCTTTTGATTTCTGATAAATCAATGCCGAATTAGCAACCGCTGCTTTGCCTTTCAAAGAAAGAAGCTTGGTTTTCTTTGTCTGGTCACTTTCTCTAGCGATAAGCTCATCCAAGGCTTTATCCACAACCGAATCAATCCGGCTGACAAAGACGCTGGCCACCGAAGAAACCTTGCTTAAATCATTATTCTTCAGGGATAATCTTTGCATTCCCTTTAAAAAAGCCCTTGCGGTCTTGGCATACTGCTCGACGGAAAATATCAGGGTAACATTGATATTCATACCTAGCTCTAGAAGTTTTTCTACCGCAGGGAAGCTTGCATCTGTGGCGGGAATTTTGAACATGACGTTAGTGCGGTTAACCTTGCGGAATAGTCTTTGTGCTTCTTTTAAAGTTGCCTCGGTATCCGAGGCGATACGCGGATCAACCTCTAAGCTTACATAACCATTTAAGCCGCTTGAAGATTTATACACCGTACCAAACATGTCAGCTGCATCCTGAATATCGCGGACGGTCAAATCGTCATAAATCTCAAATGTGGATTTACCTTGGCTTCTAAGCTTAGCTATTTTTTCGTCATAACTTTGGCTGGCGCTGATTGCCTTATCAAAAATCGTGGGATTGGATGTAAGGCCTGATAAACCGCTTTCGATCATATCAGACAATCTGCCGCTCTCGATTAAGAATCGATTAATATTATCCAACCAGATACTCTGTCCGAATTCGCTTAGTTTGTGAATTACCGTCTTTGGCATTTGTTTATTTCTTAGAATTCCGGGATTTCTTCTTTAACTGAAACTTTTTCCTTCTTGGCTTTGCTGCCTGGACACTGCAGCGGGCATTCACCGGTCCAGCAGTAAAGGCAAAGCTTTTCCCGCGGCATGCCAATTGCCTCAACCATATCTTCAACGGTTTGGTATCTTAAAGTCGTGACTTCGATATCCCGCGTAATCCAATCTACCATCTTTTTGT